>JAEEGJ010006538.1_pt1 | contig 34756 bp, 25 predicted proteins | sample 8958761 | NCBI WGS metagenome assembly JAEEGJ01 (sample SAMN16246546, study PRJNA631951) | gut metagenome | biome: gut microbiome; feature: rumen; material: RS-attached | host: Bos | place: Iran: Karaj | collected 2018-10
CAGGACTCTGCATCATGGGTATGGCCATTCTTATGACCACCTGTGTCCTACTCACTGGTAATACGATATTTTACTTGCTATATGGTTTGATACCTGTTTTAGTAATAGGTATTGATCGTTATATCAAAAGAGATAAGCCAAAGGCTCCTGTTAGCCTTGTTGGTTCAATGGTGGATAAGACATGGCAGACATTCGGCATCTTTACCATTTCTTTTTGTGTATTTGCCATCCTTTTCGACTTTTTGATGGGACGAACGGAAAGTCCTGAAGTATACGTTCGTATTGCCATCCATCCTTTCCGCATCATTCTACTGATGATGGGTATGGCGATAACCATTACAGGCTATATACTTAAAAGCCGCTGGTTGGTATGGTGCGGCATCATAGGCGGCATCGGCGGCTTCATCTGGGAGTCGTTCGGTGTTGCAGATTTCTTTCTGAGCCGTTTATTCGATTTGACCAGTTTCTATCGTTATTCTCACATTCCACCATGTATTATGGTGTTAGTATTCTCTTTTGTCGGTCTGACGCTCCCAGGCTGGATACTCAAAAAACAGAAGTAGCCCATGCCATTCCTACCATTAGACCCACTTCTGCACGCCGAGCTGCGACTGGCCGTGATGTCGCTGCTTATCAGTGTCGACGAAGCCGAGTTCCCCTACATTAAGGAGCAGACGGGAGCTACGGCTGGCAACCTGAGCGTGCAGATCGATAAGCTATCAGCAGCAGGGTATATCGAGGTGGAGAAAACCTTTAAGGGCAAGCGTCCCTGCACCATCTGCCGTATCACAGACAAGGGGCGGCAGGCGTTCGAGGCATACGTCAAAGCGTTAAAGAGTTACCTGCAAGTCGAAAACAAATAAGCTATTATGAGAGATTCGCGATCGACTCACGAATCTCTCATCATGATTAAAACTGTGAAGTTTTGATTCGACTTCCTACTTTAAAGTAGGGAAAAAAGGGAAATGTTACATCTCTTAATGTTTTTTTCTGAAAATCTTTGGTCTTTTCGGATATTTGCAGTATCTTTGCGGCTGGAAGAAGAATAAAGAAGAATAAAAGAGAATAAAGAAGAATAAAAGAAAGTAAAGCAAGATGAAGAAGACTGAAAAAGGTACGCATCATGTTGTGTTTCAGCCCACTTTCGGCAATCGTCCTGACCAGTATATTGGTCGTGACGGGGTGATTGAGCAGTTTATGGCGGGTTTGCAGGAGCCTGTGGGGAGCCGCAACCGTTGCACGTTGTTTCTCGGACAACGAGGAATGGGTAAGACTGCCCTGTTGCTCGAATTGAGCGATCGTGCGGTGAAGACTGGCTATGTGGTGGCTCGAGTGACGGCTCACGAGGGAATGGCACAGGCCATCATTGAGCAATTCCAACTGAATGGTTCGACCTTCTTCAAGGATGACAAGCGTAAACTGACAGGCGTAACTGCTGGCGCGCTTGGTTTCACCATCGGTCTTACATTCTCTGAGACTGCTGAGCGACAGTACGGTTTCCGCTCGAAAATGTCGCTACTGTGCGACAAGTTGGCTGAGAAGGACAAGGGTGCGTTGATATTGATTGATGAGGTGCGTACTTCTGCTGCGATGCGCGAGGTAGCATCGGCCTATCAAGAATTGGTGGGGGATGGGAAGAACATCGCCATCGCGATGGCAGGGCTTCCACATGCTGTATCAGGGGTATTGAACGACCAAGTTCTTACCTTTTTAAATCGTGCAACCAAAGTGGAACTGGGATTGATTTCGACAAATCTTATCAGGGCCTACTACGAACGGGCGTTCAAATCAGTAGGTATCAAGGTGTCGGATGGGATTCTTAATCGTGCAGCATTGGCCACTCGTGGTTTTCCGTACCTAATGCAGTTAATTGGTTACTACGTGATTCAATATACTCCGGATGGTGGAACGGTTGACGAAGCTATCATGAACAAGGCAGAGAAGTCGGCCATGGGCGACATGGAGGATAATGTCTTTAAACCGATTCTTTCGCCGCTGTCAGACAACGACAAAATATTCTTGAAGGCGATGGCACGACTGGGAGGAACAGTTCCGACTGCTAAATTACAAGCTGTATTGGGCAAGAAAGGTCCTGCAATACAACCGTACCGCAAGCGACTGCTGGAAAGCGGTATAATTGAAGCGCCAAGGCGAGGCGAACTAGTGTTTGCGGTACCGTATCTTTCGGAATACTTGTTGAATGAAATGAAAGAATAAGATGATAAAAGAAATGGATATTATATGGTTGGAAAACCTCTTGAAAGCCACACCCGAAGCTTTGCAACACATTGCCAACAACAAATCTGTTGCACAGAATTTGCGTGATGCTTTCCCGCACCCTTATACATTGGACGATGCTGTGACCTTTCTTGACAATGTAAGAAAAGGGAAAATGGGGATAGTCTATGGCATGTTTCTAAATTCTGGCGAGTAGGTCGGCGTCATCAGTCTGACTCCTGGCCGTGATGTCAATCGCTATTCTGCCGAAGTCGGTTATTTCGTTGGTGAGCAATATTGGAACAGAGGTTATGCTACTGAGGCATTAAGGCTGATCGGGAACTTTGCTCAATTTAGGCATGGGTTAAAACGTCTTTATGCTACGGTGTTCGATTATAATCTTGCCTCCATGCGTGTTCTCGAAAAAGCCGGATTCAAAAAAGAGGGAATAATGAAGTCCTCAGCCGTTAAAGACGATAAAATCCTTGATGAGCATTTGTATGGCCTTGTATTGGGGAAAAGCAATATTGAAATTATTGGGCGTTGCAAGTTTTAGAAATTGCAAAAGCCTTTCATCTCTAGACTCTCAGGGAAGAACAGAGATTGCACCAATTCATCTGCCGTAATTCCTGTAATCACAACTTCTTGGTGCCAATACCAAAATCTGAGTTTATAAGCCTCATGTGGTAAAACTAGGATTCGGTCTATCAATTCATCCTTCAAATAACTGTTGTCCTCTAGCTTGGCCAATTCCTCTTATACCCAAGGATTGTTGAAATTCATTTCCATATTATTCAGTCTTTAAAGTCAATTTTTCACTTTTCATCCCCAGTTCCAACAATTCTGCAGCTATCTCTGGACTTACAATCCGCATCAGACTATCGTCTTCTCGACCTCTCGATAGTAAATTCATGCTGCCATACCAGACGAGAGACTGGTCAATGACAGCATAACGTTCATGGTAATGATTCTGTGTCTTCACACATATCCCAGCCGATGTAAGTCGTTCCAATAGTTCTCCATGATGCTCCCGACCGTCCTCAGGGTACACTTCTGGACCTAAAGAAAAGACTGTGATAGTAACGCCCCGCTTCTGCAATATATCCGACTGATCAACAAGCCATTCGACCTTTCTTGAACTCAGGAAAGGACTGGAAACAACGATACTCTTCGCTGCTGAAAGAATATCTTTCTCAAACACCTCCCAATAACCAGTACTATCAAAGATGGAGTTGCTCACCTCCTGTTTGTCCATCACTTCTGCACACACTTCAAACCCAATCTTCTTGTATGTCCGCAGCCGTCGATGATACATCCTTTCCAACACAGGAATATGCTGGTCAATATAGTCGAAGATGATGACATCCTTCTTTCCCTCGTAATCACGGTTCAATCGTCCGGCATACTGTTCTATATTCCCCTCAAATGAAATAGGCATAGCCAACAACATCGTGTCGAGTCTTGGATAATTGAATCCCTCACCAATATACTGTCCGATAGCAACCATAATCATACTCTCATCGCGACTTACGGCAGCCATTTTCTCCCGTAATTCGGCTCGTGCCTTCAAGCTCTTACCGCCTTGTAGCAGAAACACATGGTCTGCCGCACCCTGAAGCAACCCATAAAGATTCTCCGCATGCTCCCTATACTTAGTCATCACCACAGGCGTACGGCCTTTCTTGACACAATCCACCGCATCAGCCACAATCTGCATATTACGCAGTTCGCTGTCGACAATCAAGCGATATAATTCAGAAATATGCTTGTCCTCTGAGGGCGAGAGGTCAACCATCCTTGTAAAACGGGGATAGATATAGTGACCGATTCCCTGTTTCATGGCCCGCTCCTTCGCGGTATAACGATGCCGTATCGGTCCAAGCTGCATCAGCAGTTTACGTTCCTGTTTATCACCACGCTTTACGGTAGCACTCATCCCATACACATACTTGGCTGCCGATGCCCGTAGCACGTTTTCGAAAGTTGTCGCTGCGGCATGATGACACTCGTCCACGATAATCATCCCATAGTCGCGTACCATCGAATTAATGTCGTCCTCCTTCCCCAATGAACCTATCATGGCGATGTCGATAATTCCCGTTGCCGCCTTTTTCTGAGAGGAAAACGTGCCAATGACGGAGTCACGCTGTTTGACACGTCCCATCGGAGTAGTGTATGTCGGCAATTGTTCATTGATGGTCAGAAACCTATTCAAGTCCCTAACCCAGTTGTTCATAATTTCAACGGTATGCACCAGCACAAGCGTATTCACTTTCCGTCTTGCAATCAGGTTCGCTCCGATAACCGTCTTGCCGAAAGCTGTAGCAGCTGCCAACATACCTATATCGTATGCCAACAATCGCTCTGCGGCAACCATCTGCTCAGGATACAGTTCCCCATTGAAAGAAACGTCAATAGTTCTTCCTTCCTGCCTTTTGTCTACGATGTCATACGAAATTTCGGCATCGGACAAATACCTCTTCAGTTCTTCGAAGCATCCTCTCGGCAGAACGATATAATTTCCCTCATCATAACCATCATAGACTATCCGAGGAGTCTCACGCGTAGAAAAACCCAATGCCAGATTCTGGAAGAACTGCGAATTGGAATATGCCGCCAATCGTCTGATGGCATTCTGCAAACGGGGCTTTAAATTCCGTTTGTCAATGTATATGCCATCGGCCTGTATTATCTTAACCGCCCCAGTTGCATCCTCGGTTTTGAAATACCGGGCTGAAGGCTTGGGATTACTGCCAAAGAGAAGCAGATTGCTGTCCTCTTGTTCATCCACTTTGTCACTCTGGAACATCTCCATCGCATTATCATCTGGGCACCAATACTTCATGTAAGCATCCACCTCAGCCTCAGACATCTTTCGTGTATGCAGCAACTTGCTCCATTGGTCTTTATACGGCTTCCAATATTCATTCACAAACGCACTATTACCCATGCGGAGCGCCTGTCCCTGAAGAGGTAGGGCAATAAGATTTCCCAATTTCCCTTCTGGCAGACAATCCTGCATCGGCATCATCCGATCATAGTATCGAAAACTCTTGAGACTCACCGATTCTGCGCCTTTCGCCAGTAACGCCTCCCCAAACCTGCGCACTTTCGCGGCTTGAATGGCTTCGCTGAAGAATATCCACACATGAGCGCCATGCCCTGAACGGGAACGCTCTACCAGCGCATCTATTCCCAGAGAAAAGCAAATCTTCCGTAGTGCATCCACCTCCTGCTCCCAATCCTTTGTTGAAGTCGCATCCTCATCGTGATTATCGAAATCGAACACCAGGAACCAACACGTCCCGTCAGGAAACAGCGGATATAAACCAATGACATCCGAACAATCCTCCTTCGTTCCCTTCAAGTGCTCCAAGATGATTGGTATCTTCAGTTCCTTATAATCCTTTACCGGGCATTCCTGACATTTCACCTTTTCACCTCTCTCCTTGGGACATATCCCAGCCTTCCAAAAATTGTTGCATTGTGTATAATATCCTTTCTTCGCATTTCGCTTCACATACACATCCTTGCGCCCACGAAAGTAAGAATAGAACTGTATCGCATGCTCCGCCGTCAGCACAGGGAAGTCAATCTCCACAGGTTCTTCCTGTTTTCCAGCCTCCACAAACGCCTCATAGTCATACGGAATCCCGTTCTCGTCCAGCAGTCCCTTCAGATACCGTATTTCCGACTCCAGCCGCACAATATGGTCATCATTTGTTCCCATAACTTTGCTTTGTATGTTCCATGACCGTCCTCCTTATATTCTCCTTCGCAGTTGAGGGCTGAAGGGCAATTTCGAGGGGTAAGTCGGGAGGGTTGATGCAGGCGACGCGGGAGAAGCCGGCATCAAGGAGGAGTCGTTCGTCGGCTATACGGCCGGCTATTAGCATGACGGGGACGTGATGGTGTTGGGCGCGTTGAAGGATGCCGAAGGGAAGTTTACCCATGAGGGTCTGGCGGTCAGCTGAGCCTTCGCCGGTGATGACGAGGTCGGCGTCTTGCAGCAGATCGTCGAAATGGATGGTGTCCAACAAGAGGTCGATGCCAGAGCAGCAGTCGGCATTCATATATTGTAGGAAAGCATAGCCCAAGCCGCCTGCTGCACCTGCGCCTGGCATGTTTTGGCAATCACGACCTAGATGCTTGGCAGAGGCCTCCGCAAAACGTTTGGCACGAGCATCAAGGGCAAGCACCATCTCCAGTGAGGCTCCCTTAACCGCAAACTTTTGTGGCCCAAAAACAAACGCTGCGCCATTCTCGCCGCAAAGAGGATTGGTTACATCGGTTGCTATCGTGAAGTGAACATCATCTAGTTCGTGCACATCATCCCACGATCCACCCTTTGAAAAACTATCGATGATCGCCCTAAGCATCCCTATGCCGCAGTCGCTGGTGGCGCTACCGCCAAGTCCTACGATGATGTGCTTACACCATCGTCTTACGGCATCCACCACCAACTGGCCTGTGCCATAACTCATGGCCACCATCGGATTGCGCTCCTCAGGCGAAAGCAGTGTCAGTCCACTGGCCTTGGCAATCTCTATCACCGCCGTATCGCCTTGCACAAGATACTGGGCCACGATGGTTCGCATCAGCGGGTCTTTCACGTTGACTTCCACTATCTCGCCGCCTATCGCCGCCTGAAACGCCTCCATAAACCCCTCACCGCCATCGCTCACAGGCACCTGCACGACCTCCGCCTCAGGCATCTTCGCAAGAATACCCTCACTTGCCGCCTGATTAGCCTCAGCCGATGTCAGACAACCCTTAAACGAATCAATCGCTACGATGATTTTCATACGTCCTCCTTCGTTACTTTAAAGCTTTCTGTGCTGCTGCAATACCAGCCAAACGGCCATTGACCACGATATCTGCCACACCGTTGCCGCCCAGACGATTGGCACCATGCAGGCCACCAGTCACCTCGCCAGCAGCATAGAGTCCTGGGATGGGCGTACCGTCGGCTTTCAGCACCTGTGTATCTGCATTCACGCTCAGACCGCCCATTGTGTGGTGGATGGCGGGAGTGACGCAGACGGCATAGTACGGAGCGGTCTCCAACGCGGCCGTCATTTGTGCAGCACTACGTCCAAAGTCCTCATCTACGCTGGCTTTCTGCTGGGCATTATAGCGGTTCAGCGTGGCTTCAAGATCAGAGGCAGAAACATCTATAGCCTTAGCCAGTTCCGCAACGGTGTTACCCTCGCTGAGCAGATGCTGGTTGGCGTAGGTCTCGATGGATGCCAATGACTTTCTCACACCTTGATCGAAGATGAGGAAGGCCTCGCCCTGCGTCTGTTTGAGGATGGCGGCAGACACCACGTCGCGCGTATCCATCTCGTTGCAGAAACGCTTGCTTTCGTGGTTCACCAGAATAGCACCGTTGCCGCGTACAGCCTCCGTTATCAGAATATGGTTCGTGGCCTCTGCCGTAGGATGAATCTGAATGTTTGCCATCTGGACGGTCGCACCACCGATGGCCGTCATCCAACCGAAAGCATCGCCCGTGGCACCAGGATGGTTCAGCGTGGCAAAACCCTTGAGCGAGGGCTGCAGACTGGTCACCATCTCCAGATTGGCGCCAAAGCCTCCTGTGGCAATGATCACCGCTTTTGCCGTGAGCTTATACGTGCTGCCGTTGGCATTCTCTACCTTCACGCCCGTCACGCTGCCATCGACAGCAGACAGCAAGCCTGTCACTTTGTTCGATGTGCGTATCTCGATGTTCTTATTGGATGTGGCAGACTTAAGAATCTTCATCAGATGTGGACCGATGGCCGTACCTCCCTTTGGACGATGCGTGCGTTTCACGCTGCTGCCACCCATCAGTCCCACATCGCTCAGATCGGCACCAAGTCCTGTCAGCCACGAGATGGTCACAGGCGCATGTTCCACGAAATTCTGAACCAGCGATGGGATGTTTTCATATTTGCCGCCTTTCATGATGTCGTCGTAGAACAGCTGCTTGCTGTCCTCGATGCCAAGTCCCTTCTGGATATCCGTCTCTGCCGCATTAATGCCGCCCGTGGAGCTGTTGGTATTACCGCCGATAATGTGCTGCTTCTCCAGTACGATGATCTTCAGACTGGCATCCGATTCTGCCGCTGCCACAGCTGCCGAGAGTCCGGCATCGCCAGCACCAACGACGATGATGTCACACGTGCTGTCCCGATACGTCTTGCCCTTATCCACGGACTTACCCATCGCCGCCTGTAACGCCATGTTGATGGCATCGATGACACCCGTCGAGGTCAGCGTAGCACCTGTGATGCCATCCACTTCCACGCTCATCTCTGCCGTCCTGCCAAGCGCACTCTCACAAAGGCTGTTGATCGTCTCCTGCGCAAACGTCGACTCCGACTGGCTGACGACGGTCACCTTCGTCACCTGATGGTTCTCTACCGTCACCTTGACGATAATCGTTCCGCTGCGTCCCTCGCCGCTACCCGTCCACACACCGTCCTGCAACTGTTCCGTAACAGGCTCCACAACCGGATTATCATCGTTGGTGCAGGCCACGAACATCCATAATCCGCAGATGAGTAACGCACCCATCAACCATCGCAAATTCCTTTTCATCGCTGCTACGACTTCTATCTGTTTCATCTCTCCCTAAGAATTTAAATAATACGAGGACGCTCTTGCCTTACAACTCTATCTCCGGCTCCCACAGATGGCACGTCATATCCACATGTCCATTGGACTTAAAGTGGATGCCTTCGTCCTCTAAGAGCGGACGCTGGCGGCTCCAGCCGGGTGCTGTGCGGCCTTCTTTGGTGACCACACGATGACAGGGCAGAGACTCGGCGCCTGGCGTGTAGCGGAGCGTACGGCCAACCATGCGAGAATGGCTGGGCCAACCTGCCAAGGCGGCAATATGGCCGTAGGTGGTCACCCGTCCGCGAGGTATCTGGCTGACAATGTTCAGCACGGCATCGCGAAACGCCCGCGCCTGCTCTGGCGTCATTCGGTCGGGATAATCGTGCATCGGCTAACGCTTCTTTTTCGGCTTTGGTTCCGGCAGGACCATGCAGGTCTCGCGCACGAGTAAAGAAAGGTAATCGCGGTCATCAACATCAGCGATATAGAAGTAGTCCTTGGCTCCTTCGTAAGGCGGGCGCATGTCTTCGACACGCAGCAGAGGACGGACGACGTCAGTAGGCTTCAGGTAGAAACAATCGTCGCAGATCAGACCGAAAATTTTCCCGTCGCAGTAGATGCCATAGTCGCCGAACATCTTCTTGACTGTAATCTCGCCCGCTCCACTACACTGGTCGGCGATGTATTGCACAAAATCAGAATTGCTTGCCATTTTCGTCATATTTGTTTTTGATTGCACAAAGATACAGCAATTCCTCGGAACCGCCAAAGTTTTTCCTCAGAAAGTGTTTTTGCAAGGAAGAGGGGAACTTAATTTGCAGGTTTTGACGATTTGTAACGGAATGACATGTTTTGAGCATAAAATGTTATCAAAACGAAAGCATAATTGTTTGAAAACTTTACAAAATGTAAGTTAGACATATTTTTAACAATCAAAAAGTAAGCAGACCAATGGCTATTTATGCAGAATGTATTACTTTTGCCGAAAAATTCGGCGAGATTGCATTCTGAAAACAACAAAGGACATATATATAAAAAGGTTATGAAGACTTTTAAGGTAAAAAGACGTTGGATAATCCTGATGACGGCGATGACATTAATCGCCATCACAGGTGTGTTTGTAGGTGAACCTACATTCGAGTGTGACTGGTCGGTGATCTCTGCTGCCGATGTGGCTTGGCTGATTACGGCCACGATTTTCGTGTTGATGATGACACCAGGACTGTCGTTCTTCTACGGTGGCATGGTAGGAGCGAAGAACGTGATAAGCACGATGCTCCAGTCGTTTATCGCCATGGGACTGATATCCGTCCTCTGGGTGGTCATCGGCTTCTCGCTGTGCTTTGGCGATGATATCGGCGGTGTGATTGGTAATCCGCTGACGTTCCCGATGTTTCATAATGTGGGTGGTGCGGTCTATACGACACCCGCAGGCAATGTACTGGGCGGTGCGACGATACCATTGGCATTGTTCGCCCTGTTCCAGATGAAGTTCGCCATCATCACCCCGTCGCTGATTACAGGCTCGTTTGCTGAGCGTGTGAGGTTTTCGGCCTACATGTTCTTCATGATGTTTTTCTTCTTCGTCATCTACTGTCCGCTGGCACACATGACCTGGCATCCAGAAGGATTGTTCATGAAGTGGGGTGTCATCGACTTCGCAGGTGGTATCGTGGTGCATGCATCGAGTGGTATCGCAGCGTTGGCAGGTGCCATCTTCCTGGGCCGTCGCAAGGCTGAGACACGTAAGAGCGAACCAGCCAACATCCCCTTCGTACTTTTGGGAGCGGCCATGTTGTGGTTAGGATGGTTCGGCTTCAACGCAGGTTCGTCGCTGCATGCTGACGGACAGGCTATCAAGGCGTTCCTGAATACAAACACCGCCTCAGCAACGGCAATGATGACGTGGATATTTTTCGACTGTCTGCGCGGCCGTAAGCCGTCGGCAATGGGCGCCGCTGTGGGTTGTGTAGTCGGTCTTGTGGCCATCACACCGTCGGCAGGCTACGTCACCGTGGGTCAGAGCATCTTCATCGCGTTTGTCATCACGCTGATCTGTAACGTTGCCGTCTATTGGCGTTCTCATTCCCGTATCGATGATGCCCTCGACGTGTTCCCCACGCACGGCACTGGCGGTATTTTTGGTACGGTGCTGACGGGTATCTTCATCCAGGAGGGCCTCATCGCAGGCACGTGGGACGGTTTTGTGATTTTCCTCTACCATCTGCTGGCCATCGTCATCGTGTTCGTCTATACCTTCGCTATGAGTTGGCTGGGTTACAAACTCATCGACATGCTCATCCCCATGCGCGTATCAGCCTTCAGTGAAAAGGTTGGTCTCGACTTCTCACAGCATGACGAGCACTACGGCCTCGCTCACATCGGCGAGCGCGAGTTGGCTGAATACGAGGAGCATATCCGGGAGAAGAACCAGAATTCCTAAATTGAATCCCAAACAAACTAAAATCCCCACCGCTTTTGGTGGGGATTTTATATTTTATCTTAATGCGACTTTCTTTGCTTTGGCGCGTTTCTTGGCTTCTTTTTGGTAAGCCTTCATCTCGACGATGGTGGCCAGACCTGCCTTAATACGGAACTCCTGACGAGCCAGACGCATCTGCTCCAGGAACCGCTCGCTGGTATGCAGGCGGGCGTAAGCGGCAGCTGCAGCCAGACGGGCTGCATTGACATCACTCTGCCAGTGGGCACCGACGATCACTCGGCTGTCACCATACATCAGTCCACGAGCCAGAATGGTGTCGGCACGGTCAGGATTGATCTCCGAGAGCAGCAAGGCTGAACTCCAGCCGAGAATGGTGTGACCTGAGGGATAGGAGCCGTTTTTGCTCAGGTGTGGCTCGTCGTCTGGGGTCAACGTTTGCTCATGGAATCGCATGAAAGGACGCTTTCGCATGTAATAACGCTTGGGGATCTTGCAGATGCTGTCGCAGGTAGCCGTTCCTTCGCGCAGCACCTTGTAAATCTCTGGTGTCTCCTCCTTTGAGATCTGCAGGCCGAAGGGCTCGCTGAACTCGCGGATGATGCAGTCTATACCATATACGGCATCGCGGATAGCAATGTCGGCACGCTCCTTATTGTTACGCATCTCCTTACCCCACATATACTGCAGGATGTCATAGGCAAAGGCTGCTCCGACGGTATCGGGGGGAGCAGGGCACCACTTGAGCATGTCGGGCATCTCGCTCGTGGTGAAATACGCATCAACGGGATTATTGTCACTCTGTGCCGAGGCACATACGGTTGCTGTCAGCATGACAGCGATCATCGTCAGTTTCTTCATAATTCTTTTCCTTTTTATAATTCTTTACTTTCTTTCTTGCCTTTATCAGAACTTCACTTGCAGACGGGTCTCGAGGATGCTCACCTCGTTGTCGGCAAAGCCACTGCGGTTGGTCACTTTAGTCCAAGACGCGCGCACGCGCCAAATCATATATTTATTAGGATAGAAGTTGTAGCAGAGGGCCCAGTCGTTCAGATAGCCGCCATAGATGCCTGCCGTATGATCCGACAACGAGGTGTAGTTATATTGCAGACAGAGTTCCATGTTGCCGGGATCGGGCGTGGCTATACCACCGTCATTCATGTTGGGACTGTATTCGCGACCTTTGACGAGCGTCCGAAGGGTGACATATGCACCGCTGCCCACAAACGACTCCAGGTTGTTGTCACGGGTGATATTGTTGAGGTAATACTGCCCGATGATGGCAAAGCGGCCGTAGGAATACATGATTTCAGGTGAGAACTTATATAACGTCTTGGCATCGGTGACGAGGGCCTCCTGGGAATTGACTTTTGCCACACGCGTAGGCCAGCGGGTGGCTAAGGTGAACTGCTTGTGGTTGAGTTCCTCCTTACTGCTGTAGCGGGCACCTTCAATGCCACCACTGATGCCCACCTGGAACATCTTGCCTCGTTCTGCATAGGGGCGGTAGAGCAGACGCGTCATCGCGCCTATGGCCTCGTTGCCAATCTGGTCTGTAGTTTGCTTCATGGCGTCGGTCTCCACTACAACACTGGCTGTAGCCAAGAATTTATTTTCACTATGTTCATACATTAAACCAATCATACGGTCGTTGTTGAACACGGCATTGCTCTGGGGCTCTTCCATTGTCTCCTTGAACGACGAACTGGTGCTACTCTGGAATCCATACTGATGGATGAAGTAGCCACCACGGACGAAGTTCTCCTTGTCGAAGTCGTACTGCAACCACACGTCCTTCATGTTCACCTTACCATAGGCATAGCCCATATCAATCTTACCTTTCCACTGGCCATATGTAAAGCCCACACCAACGCGCATATCGGGGATGCCGACACCGCTTTTCAACTCATCTTCCTGATGTTGGGGATTGATGTAGGCTGCATCGAAAAGGATACGGCCTGATGGCTTTGCCGTTAATTTCGGCTCTTCTTGTGCAAAAATGGTTGCGGCCATCACCAAAGCAACCATTAGCATAGTCACTCGATTTTTATTCATCATGTATTTTGCAACAGAGATTGTATGGACATCAATGTTTTTCCTTGCCGTGTACACTCTTGATCTTCATACCAAGTTTATTGGGTAGGATGGCGTTGAGCGTGACACCCACAATGGCAGCGAGAGCCAGTCCGGAGAAATGAATAGGACCAATGCTCACATTATCGTCGGCACCATATTTCACACCGATGGCTATCACCAGAATCGAGGCTGCCACGAAGACATTGCGCGAGGAATTGAGGTCGACGCTGTCCTCCACCAGATTGCGCACGCCGACGGCAGAGATCATGCCATAGAGAATCAGGCTCACTCCACCGATGGTGGCAGCTGGCATCAGGCCGATGAGACAAGCAAACTTAGGACAGAATGAAAGCAATATGGCGAAGACGGCTGCCAGACGAATGACAGCGGGGTCGAAGACCTTCGTAAGGTTCAGCACGCCGGTATTTTCGCCGTATGTGGTATTGGCAGGAGCGCCAAAGAGTGAAGCCAACGCTGTGGCCAAACCATCACCCATCAGCGTGCGGTGCAAGCCCGGCTCCTTCAGGAAGTCCTTGCCTACGGTAGAGGATATGGCGCACATATCGCCGATATGCTCCATGATGGTGGCAATGGCTATCGGGACAATGGCGATAATGGTGGAGATGAGGAAGGTAGAGTCCATATTGTCGAATACAGCCAGCACGGTCTGCTCACGGCTGAAAGGCAGGCCGATCCACGCTGCATCGCTTAATGCCGAGAAGTCCACCTCGCCCAATATGGCGGCCAGCGTATAACTGACCAATACACCCAACAGGATGGGAATGATCCTGATGATGCCCCTGCCCCAGACACTGGTAGAGATGACCGTCACGACAGCGACAAGGGCCAGAAGCCAGTTGGTGGTGCTGTTCTGAATGGCACTGCCTGAGAGCACCAGACCGATGGCTATAATCATAGGACCCGTCACCAGCGGCGGGAAGAATCGCAGCATCTTGTCTATGCCGAAAGACTTGATGAGACCTGCCATCACAAAATAACAGAGTCCGGCGAAGAATACGCCTACGCAGGCATAGTCCAAAGCCAGCATCTCGGTCATGCCCTGTTCTACTCCCAATGTCTTTACCGACATATAGCCGCCCAGAAAGGCAAACGAGGAGCCGAGGAATGCAGGAACCTGCAACTTGCTCACAAAGTGGAATACCAATGTACCGATACCTGCAAATAAGAGGGTAGACGATACGGAGAGTCCTGTCAGAACGGGCACCAGAATGGTGGCGCCAAACATGGCAAACAAATGTTGGATGCCTAAAATGATATACTTGGGCATGCCCAATTCTCTGGCATCAGTGATACCTTCTTTAGCTGTATAGTTGTTCATGCTGCAAAGGTACGACCTTTTTTCCGAAACTTCCACATTTTTAGGAGAAATTTTTGAAATCGACAGATTGTATTAATTTGAAATCGACAGATTGCATTAAAATGATATGTATTCACAACAAAAAGAAAGCAAAAAGAAAGCAAAACGTCGAAAAATGTTACAATTTGATAGTTGCGGTCGTTTTTAACATTCAAAAAAATGACTGAAATGTAGCGTTTTTACAGAAAAAGTAGTACCTTTGCAGCCCATAAATATGTTATTTATGGATACAAAGTATATCTTCGTTACAGGCGGCGTGGTCTCATCATTGGGAAAGGGCATCATCTCTGCCAGCATCGGCAAACTCCTTCAGGCACGCGGCTATAAGGTAACAATCCAGAAATTCGATCCCTATATCAATATCGACCCTGGTACGTTGAACCCATACGAGCATGGCGAGTGCTACGTGACGGTGGACGGTATGGAGACCGACCTCGACCTGGGGCATTACGAGCGGTTTACGGGTATTCACACTACCCGTAACAACTCTATTACGACGGGTCGCATCTACAAGACCGTCATCGACCGTGAGCGACACGGCGACTATCTGGGTAAGACGATTCAGGTGGTGCCCCATATCACGGACGAGATCAAACGGCGGATGCTTCGCGAAGGACTCGACGAAGGACTCGACTTTGTGATTACTGAGGTTGGCGGTACGATTGGTGACATTGAGAGTGCACCGTTTATGGAGGCCATCCGACAGTTGCGCTGGCAATTAGGACGCGATGCGGTGTGCGTGCATCTGACGTATGTGCCGTATCTGAAAGCCGCCGACGAACTGAAGACGAAACCCACGCAGCACTCCGTAAAAGAATTACAAGGGATGGGTATCCAGCCCGACATCCTCGTACTCAGAACCGAACGCCACCTCAGCGACTCTATACGCTTGAAGGTGGCATCTTTCTGTAATGTCGATTTGGAGTGCGTGGTGCAGAGTGAGGATATGCCGAGCATCTACGAAGTGCCAGTGAGTATGCAGAAACAAGGACTTGATGCTGCTATCATGCGGAAAATAGGCATTCCTGTGGGCGAGACGCCGGCTATGAAGCCGTGGCACGACTTCCTCGAGAAGCAGCGCAATGCGACACGAGAGGTGCATATCGGCCTCGTGGGCAAATACGATCTGCAAGATGCCTATAAGAGCATTCGCGAGAGCCTCAACTTGGCAGGTATCTACAACGATGTGAAGGCTAAGATTCATTTTGTGAATAGTGAGGAGATTACGACTGAAAATGTCGACTCGAAATTGGAAGGTATGGCAGGCATCGTAGTCTGTCCTGGCTTCGGCAGTCGAGGTATCGAGGGAAAGATTATTGCAGCGGAATATGGCCGAACGAACGATATTCCCACCTTCGGTATCTGCTTAGGTATGCAGATGCTGGTGATTGAGTTCGCACGGAATGTTTTGGGCTACAAGGATGCCAACAGCGCCGAGATGGACGAAAAAACACCGCATAATGTCATCGACATCATGGAGGAGCAGAAGAATATCACCCAGATGGGCGGTACGATGCGTCTGGGCGCCTATGAGTGCGAACTTGTCAAGGGTAGTCGCACCTACGAAGCTTACGGCGAGAAGTCACTCATCAGCGAGAGACACAGGCATCGCTATGAGTTCAACAATGCCTATAAGGACGAATATGAGTCGAACGGTATGAAGTGCGTAGGTATCAACCCTGCTTCCAACCTCGTGGAGATTGTCGAAATCCCAGAGAAGAAATGGTACATCGGCACACAATTCCATCCCGAGTATTCATCGACGGTGCTGAACCCGCATCCGCTTTTCATGAGCTTCATTAAGGCTTGTGTCATATCGTAATAACGCTATAACGGAATAACGAGATAAATGGAAGAGTTGAAGCATGAGTGTGGTGTGGCGATGATCCGCCTATTGAAGCCGTTGAGTTACTACGAGCAGAAATACGGTTCGTGGCGCTACGGCTTTAACAAACTCTACCTGATGATGGAGAAGCAGCACAATCGTGGACAGGAGGGTGCTGGTATTGCTTCCGTCAGTCTGACGAAGGAGCCAGGCACGGAGTATATGTTCCGTGAGAAGGCCGAGGGCAAGGATGCCATCACAGAGATTTTCAGTCGTGTGACGGAAGAGATGGCTGGCGAACTGCTGATGGGACATCTGCGCTATTCGACGACAGGCAAGAGTGGACTGACGTTTGTTCATCCGTTCCTGAGGCGAAATAATTGGCGGGCGAAGAATCTCTGTCTGTGCGGCAACTTCAATATGACCAATATCGATGAGGTCTTTCATTTCCTCACCCTACAGGGCCAGTCGCCACGTATCTATGGTGATTCGTATATTACCCTTGAACTGATGGGACACCGTCTGGACCGTGAAGTAGAACGACTTTATGCCCTCGCGAAAGAGCAGGGATTGAAGGACACCGCTATTACTGAATATATCGACAACCACATGGAGATGGCAAATGTGCTGAAAACCACGATGAGCCACTATGACGGTGGTTACGTGATGTGCGGATTGACGGGAAGCGGCGAGTTGTTCAGCGTGCGTGACCCTTGGGGCATCCGCCCTGCGTTCTACTATCGCGATGACGAGATGATTGCATTGGCCAGCGAACGTCCTGTATTGCAGACGACATTTGATTTGCAGGCAGAGGACATCTGTGAACTCCAACCAGGCGAGGCGCTCATCGTGCATAAGAATGGTGAGAGCCAACTGGAACAGATTATGCCTGCGCAACCCCTGAGCGCCTGCTCGTTTGAGAGGATTTATTTCAGTCGTGGTTCTGATCGTGATATCTATCAGGAGCGCAAACGACTGGGTGAGCAACTCACGCCAGCTATCCTGAAGGCTATCGACGACGATGTAGATCATACGGTCTTTTCGTATATCCCCAATACAGCCGAGGTCGCTTTTTATGGTATGACGGATGGTTTCCGCAAGTTGCATGGAGAGGTTCGCACAGAAAAGGTGGTTTGGAAAGACATCAAACTGCGCACGTTTATCGCCGACAACTCTGAGCGCAACGACTTGGCTGCTCACGTCTATGATATCAGTTACGGTTCGCTGAAGCCTGAGGAGGATAACCTCGTAATCATCGACGACTCGATTGTGCGAGGTACGACGCTGAAAGAGAGTATCTTCAAGATTCTCGACCGTCTGCATCCCAAGAAGATCGTGATGGTATCGAGTTCGCCACAGATCCGTTATCCGGACTACTACGGCATCGATATGTCCCGTCTGGAAGAACTTTGTGCCTTCCGCGCGGCCATCGCGCTGATTAAGGATAGAGGTATGCAGAAACTGATTGCCGATACGTATAAAGCTTGTAAGTATTCGCCAGCGTCACTGAACCATGTGCGCAATATTTATGAGCCCTTCACCGTCGATGAAATCAATGCGAAGATTGTGGAGATGCTGCGTCCTGAGGGTATGCAATCGCCTGTGGAACTGGTGTTCCAAAGCATCGAGGGTTTGCATCACGCCTGTCCCAACCATCCAGGCGACTGGTACTTCACAGGCCATTACCCCACGCCTGGCGGCATTCGCCTTTGTAATAAGGCATTCGTAAATTATGTAGAGCAAACTTTGAAATTACAACTATAATGAAAATAGCAAGATTAATACTCGAAGATGGCAGTCAGTTTGTGGGCTGGTCGTTTGGATATGATACCAATACGGCTGGCGAGGTGGTGTTCAACACCGCGATGACGGGCTATCCAGAGAGTCTGACAGACCCTAGTTATGCGGGTCAGATATTGGTAACGACCTATCCGTTGATAGGCAACTACGGTGTGCCTGATACAGGTTTAGGTAAAAACGGTCTGCCGCTGTTTATGGAGAGCGAGATGATTCACGCGAAGGCGCTGGTGGTAGCCGATTATAGCGAGACGTATTCACACTGGAATGCGCGCGAGAGTTTGGCTTCTTGGCTGAAGAGAGAGAAGACACCCGCCATCACAGGCATCGATACAAGACGACTGACGAAGGTACTGAGAGAAAGCGGTGTGATGATGGGAAGGATTGTCGTTTCTGATTATTCTGAATACTCCGAAGACTCCGAGTACTCAGAAAAAGACTACGGCAGCGTGAACTGGGTAGAGAAGGTGAGTTGCAAGGAAGTGATTACCTATCAGCCTGAGGGCGAGAAGAAGCATCGCGTCGTGCTTGTCGATTGTGGTGTGAAGGCGAATATCATCCGTTGCCTGATTAAGCGTGGTATCGAGGTGGTGCGTGTGCCTTGGGACTATGATTTCAATCAATTAGAGTTTGATGGGCTGTTCTTGGCAAATGGTCCTGGTGATCCTGAACAATGCAGCAAGACGGTAGCAAACATTCAGACGTTTCTGAACAATGAGACTGTACGTCCGTGTATGGGTATCTGTCTTGGTAACCAATTACTGGCAAAGGCCGCAGGCGCCAAGACCTACAAACTGAAATACGGTCATCGTTCGCACAACCAACCGGTTCAGAAAGTAGGTACGACACAGTGCTTTATCACCTCACAGAATCACGGTTATGCGGTAGAAGACTCGACACTGCCCTCAGATTGGGAACCGCTGTTTGTGAATATGAACGATGGCTCGAACGAGGGCATCCGCCACAAGACCAATCCCTGGATGTCAGCACAATTCCACCCAGAGGCTTGTTCAGGACCTGTCGACACGGAATTCCTCTTTGATGAGTTTACGAAGATGTTATTAACAGCAACGAATTAAGACGAATTACACAAATTGGACAAATTTATTAATAATTCGTGAGATTAGAAAATAGAATTCGTATAATTCGTGAAATTCGTTTTAATTCGTTGTAAGATAAAGAATAGATGTTATGGATAAGGATAAGATAAAGAAAGTATTATTGTTAGGCTCTGGAGCGTTGAAGATAGGTCAGGCGGGAGAGTTCGATTATAGCGGGGCTCAGGCATTGAAGGCACTGAAGGAAGAAGGCATTCATTCGGTGCTGATCAACCCCAATATCGCAACGGTGCAGACTTCGAAAGGCGTGGCTGATACGGTGTATTTCCAACCCGTGAAGGCCGAGTTTGTGGAGCGCGTCATTGAAAAAGAACGTCCTGACGGCATCCTTTTGAGTTTTGGTGGACAAACGGCACTCAACTGTGGTGTCGAACTCTACGAAAAAGGCGTGCTCGAGAAATACGGCGTCGAGGTATTAGGCACGCCCGTTCAGGCCATCATCGATACAGAAGACCGCGACCTGTTTGTGAAGCGTCTCGATGAGATTGGCGTGAAGACCATCAAAAGTGAGGCCTGTTCTACCGTCGAAGAGGTGCAAAAAGCGGCACATGAATTAGGCTTCCCAGTGATATTAAGAGCAGCCTACGCCCTTGGTGGTCTGGGTTCAGGTTTCTGCGACAACGAAGACGAATTGTTAGCACAGGCCGAGGAAGCCTTCTCATTCTCGCCACAGGTGCTGGTGGAGAAGTCGCTGAAAGGTTGGAAAGAAATAGAATACGAAGTGGTGCGCGACAAGTATGACAACTGCATCACCGTTTGTAATATGGAGAACTTCGACCCACTGGGTATTCATACGGGTGAGTCGATTGTGGTGGCTCCGTCGCAGACGCTTACCAATAGCGAGTATCATAAGTTGCGCGCGTTGGCCATCAAGATTATCCGTCATATCGGCATCGTAGGCGAGTGTAATGTGCAGTACGCTCTCGACCCCAACTCAGAGGACTATCGCGTCATCGAGGTGAATGCCCGTCTGAGTCGTTCTTCTGCTCTGGCATCGAAGGCAACGGGCTATCCCTTAGCCTTTGTCGCTGCCAAACTGGGATTGGGTTATGGTCTCTTCGACTTGAAGAATTCTGTAACGAAAACCACGAGCGCCTTCTTCGAGCCAGCCCTCGACTATGTAGTGGTAAAAATTCCCCGTTGGGATTTGACTAAGTTCCAAGGTGTCAAGCGTCAACTTGGCTCGTCGATGAAGAGTGTGGGTGAGGTGATGGCAATAGGTCGAACGTTTGAGGAAGCCCTGCAAAAGGGCTTGCGTATGATTGGACAAGGCATGCATGGTTTTGTGGAGAATCACGCCATCAAGATTCCTGATATTGAGAAGTCCTTGCATGAACCTACGGATATGCGAATTTTCGTGGTGTCGAAGGCCTTGAAGATTGGCTATACCATCGAACAAATTCATCAGTTAACGATGATTGACCGTTGGTTCTTGCAGAAACTGAAGCATATCGTGGATATCGACCAGCAACTGAAAGGGTACACCCATCTTTCTGAGATCTCAGAGTTTATGGAGCCGAGTGAGTTTAAGGAGTACTTGCAGTCGCCAGAGGTGGCCCTGCTGTTGCGTGCTGCCAAGGTCTATGGCTTTTCCGATTTTCAGATTGCCCGCGCCATCGGCTTAGAGAATCGTATGAAGATGGAACAAGCCGGCCTCACTATCCGCAAATGGCGTAAGATGTTGGGACTCGTACCTACCGTCAATCAGATTGACACCCTCGCAGCGGAATACCCCGCTCAAACCAATTATCTCTATCTTTCCTATCTTTAATCGTCATAACGTAAAAACGATATAACGAAATAACGTCAAATCGAAAATTGTCAAATTGAAAAATAAATAAGAATATGTGTGGAATCGTAGCAATATTGAATGTAAAGGAGCAGACGCATGCTCTTCGTGATAAAGCGTTAAAGATGAGTCAGAAGATCCGTCATCGCGGACCTGACTGGAGTGGTATTTATTGTGGTGGAAGCGCCATTCTCGCCCATGAGCGACTGAGCATCGTGGATCCAGAATCAGGCGGACAGCCCCTTTACAGTCCTGATAAGAAGCAGGTCTTGGCTGTGAATGGTGAGATCTATAACCATCAGGAAATCCGCCGTCGTTTTGCCGGACAGTATGAGTTCCAGACAGGCTCTGACTGTGAAGTGATTCTGGCCCTCTATCGCGAGAAGGGTATCAACTTCCTCGAAGACCTGAGTGGCATCTTTGCCTTTGTGCTTTACGACGAAGAGCGCAACGAGTTCCTCATTGCCCGCGACCCCATCGGTGTGATACCTCTTTATATTGGATACGACAGCGACGGCACGGTGTATGTAGCCTCTGAGTTGAAGGCTCTCGAAGGTCAGTGCGAGCGTTACGAGCCATTTAAACCAGGACACTATTATTGGAGTGTTGATCCAGGTCAGAAATGGTACTACCGTCGCGACTGGATGCAGTATGATGCTGTGAAGGATAACCCTGCTTCTGTTGAGGCCATCCACGATGCATTAGAGGATGCCGTGAAGCGTCAGTTGATGTCAGACGTACCTTATGGCGTGCTTTTGAGCGGTGGTTTGGATTCATCTGTCATTTCCGCTATTGCTGAGAAATACTCGGAGATGCGTATCGAGGATGACTCGAAAACAAAAGCCTATTGGCCCCGTCTGCACTCGTTTGCTGTAGGTCTGAAAGGTGCGCCTGACTTGGCAAAGGCCAAACTCGTGGCCGACCATATAGGCACTGTTCACCACGAAATCAATTACACCATCCAAGAAGGTCTCGACGCCATCCGCGACGTCATTTATTTCATCGAGACCTACGACGTCACCACCGTCCGTGCCTCTACGCCTATGTACTTATTGGCCCGCGTCATCAAGTCGATGGGTATTAAGATGGTACTCTCGGGTGAGGGAGCCGATGAGATCTTTGGTGGTTATCTCTATTTCCACAAGGCCCCAACAGCAAAGGACTTCCACGATGAAACCGTTCGCAAACTCGGTAAACTCTATATGTACGACTGTCTGCGTGCCAACAAGAGTCTGAGTGCCTGGGGTGTCGAGGGCCGTGTACCCTTCCTCGATAAGGAATTCCTTGATGTCGCTATGCGCACCAACCCAGAGGCCAAGATGTGTCCAGGTTCCACAATGGAAAAGAAGATTGTTCGCGAGGCCTTTGCCTATATGCTTCCCAAAGAAGTCGCCTGGCGTCAGAAAGAACAATTCAGCGATGGTGTGGGCTATTCCTGGATTGACACCCTCAAACAAATCACCGCTGAGGCTGTATCAGACGAGCAGATGGCCCACGCTGCCGAACGCTTCCCCATCAACCCGCCAAAGAACAAGGAAGAATACTACTATCGCAGTATCTTCGCTGAGCATTTCCCATCTGACTCCGCTGCCAAGAGCGTCCCCAGTGAAGCCTCTGTAGCTTGCTCTACTGCCATCGCCCTCGAATGGGATGCCGCCTTCAAGGGCATGAACGATCCTTCCGGCCGTGCCGTCAAAGGTGTGCATGAGCAAGCCTATTGATTATTCTATCGTTTAAACCGTTCTTCGATGGTCTGGAAGATGACAAAGAGGACGGGGACAATGAAAATCAGGGCGATAGTACCCACAACCATACCACCGATAGTACCCACGCCGAGGGAATGATTGCCGTTGGCGCCGACACCTGTGGCGAGTGCGAGAGGCAACAGACCAAAGACCATCGTGAGTGAGGTCATCAAGATGGGACGCAGACGGACTGCTGCAGCATCGAGTGCTGCCTCGATGATACCCATGCCCTGACGACGACGCGTCGTGGCATACTCAGTAAGCAGAATAGCTGTCTTCGACAAAAGGCCGATGAGCATGATAAGACCCGTCTGCATGTAGATGTTGTTCTCGAGTCCCCACATCCAGGCAAAGAGGAAGGAGCCAGCTAGTCCAAAAGGTACGCTCAGGATGACGGCAAGGGGAATGAACAGACTCTCATAAAGGGCGCAAAGGATGAGGTAGATAAACACGATACAAAGCACAAAGACCAATGCGGTGGTGTTTTGCGAAGATGCCTCTTCACGGGTCATACCACCAAACTCATAACCATAGCCTTCTGGCAATACTTCTGCGGCTGTCTCGCGGATGGCATTAATTGCCTGACCACTACTATAACCCTCGGCCGCCGTACCACCAACGTTGATGCTAGGGAAGAGGTTGAAGCGAGAGAGCGTCTCAGAGCCATAGACACGCGTCAGGGTCAGATACTGTCCGATGGGCGACATCTCGCCGCTATTGGTTCGCACGAAGATATTGTTCAGCGACTCAGTATCGAGACGATACTCCGGCGAAGCCTGCACCATGACGCGGTAGAGTTTGGTGAAGCGTACGAAGTTTGAGGCATACAAGCCACCGACATAACCGCTGAGGGCCGACAGCACGTCACTGGGAGACACACCACGACGCTTACATAGAGCTGCATCCACTTCTACACGGTACTGCGGATACTTCAACGAGAAGTTGGTGTAGGCACGACTGATCTCCGGCCGTTCGTTCAGTGCGGCAATCAATCTGTTCGTGTAGCCAAGCAGGTCATTGATGGTACCGCCGTGCTTGTCCTGTACGTGCATCTCAAAGCCGTTGATACGGCCAAAGCCCGGCAACATGTTTTGCGTATTCACCTGGATCCTCGCATTGGCAATGTCGGCAGTACGACGGTATATTTCGTCGACGATGCTTTGCACGTCATCACCTTTACCCTTACGCTCACCCCACTTTTTGAGTTTCAGCGTAAAGTTACCATTCGACGACGACTGCTCAAAGTTGTTGCTGTTACCGGCAATAAGCGAATAGATACGTAACTGCGGCAGGTCTTTGATACGGGCCTCCACCTCTTTTAATATACCATAGGTCTGCTGCAGACTGCTTCCCGGTGATGCCTGCACATTGATAAATACGGTACCCATATCCTCGTTGGGTACGAGGCCGGTACGAGTAGTACGCATCATCCAACCCAGGAAGAGGATGGCAACGACGACAAGGGCTGCAGCGAGGACCTTGCGATTGATAAAGCCAGTGACAGCGTGCTTGTATCGTCCTGACAGCGACATGAAGATAGCGTTGAAACGTGCATGGAAACGTGTCGGTGGCTGGTCTTTCATGATGATAGCCGAGAGTGCTGGCGAGAGGGTCAGGGCATTGAACAGCGAGATGGCTACGGCGATGGCCATCGTGAGACCGAACTGCGTATAAAAGGTTCCCGTGACACCGCCGATAAAACAGACTGGCACAAAAACCGCCATGAACACAAGTGTGGTGGTAATGAGTGCCGACGTTATGCTGTGCATAGCTTGCTCAGTCAGAAGTTTAGAGTCTGATGTCCCGCCTTTATTTTCCAACCTCGCTTGCACCGCCTCTACCACGACGATGGCATCATCCACCACCGTGCCGATAACCAATACGAGGGCGAAGAGTGTCAGCATGTTCAACGAGAAGCCGATGGCATAGATGACGGCCAGGGTGGCAATCAGGGACACGACGATGGCGATGGCTGGAATGACGGTGGCACGCCAGCTGCCAAGGAACAGCCATACCACGAGGATGACCAGCAACAAGGCTTCGAGCAACGTCTCCACCACACTGGCTATCGAGGCGTCGAGGAAGTCCTTTTTACTCTCCAAATCCTCGATGACAATGCCCGGTGGTAATGATCCGCGTATCTCCTCCACTTCACGGTCAATCTGCTTGATGATTTCGTTGGCATTCGAACCTGCTACCTGGTTAATACTGATGTTAATGCCCGGACTACCGTTGGTCTCACCTATTATATTATAATTCTGCGAACCGAGTTCCACACGGGCGATATCGCCAATACGCAGCACGTCGCCGTCAGGCAGTGAACGGATGACAAGGTTCTCGTACTCCTGTTCTTCCTCGTAACGGCCCCGGTATTTCAGCACATACTGAAACGTGTTCTTGCTCTCAGCACCCAGCGTTCCCGTAGCCACCTCGACGTTCTGCTCGTTGAGCACCTGAGTTACGTCGGCGGGGGTCAGTCCATAGCGCGCCATCTTCAACGGGTCGAGCCAGATACGCATACTGTAGTCTGCACCCATCACGTTCACCTCGCCCACACCGGGTATACGGCTCAGGCGCGGCTCGATGTTGATCTTCGTATAGTTGGCCAAAAACGAACGATCGAAGGTGCTGTCTGGGCTATAGACGGCAATCTGTTTAATGTTAGACGTCTGGCGCTTGCGCACTGTGAGACCGCTCTTCACCACGTCACTCGGCAGTCGGCCCTGCACAGTGGCAGCCCGATTCTGTACATTCACCATTGCCATATTGGGGTCTGTACCCTGACGGAAGAAAATGCCGATAGAGGCAGTACCGTTGTTTGAGGCCGTCGAGGTCATGTACATCATGCCCTCCACACCATTGATGGCCTCCTCAAGAGGTACGACGACGCTCTTCTGCACTGTCTCAGCATTGGCACCTGTATATGATGCCATGATACGGACGGTAGGTGGTGCAATCTCTGGGAATTGCTCCAATGCCAATCGGCTCAGTCCGATGATACCCACTAGCACCATCAGCACGCTGATTACCCCCGACAGTATCGGCCTGTCTATAAAAGTCCTGACGTTCATTAACTACTTCTAACTTCTTAACTACTTTACTTCTATCCCCTCTCTCAGCAGTCCTGCACCTTCGGCAATGATGGTGTCCCCCTCGCTGATACCCTGTTCCACGACATATTCACGACCGTTGTTCTGCGGCATCAGAGTAACAGCCGTCGCTTTCGTCTTGCCATCGACGACACGATACACAAACATACGGTTCTGCAGTTCGTAGGTAGCCTCCTGAGGAATAACGATGCATTGCCGACGGTGATTAGGAACAATCACGGTGCAGCTGCCCCCATGGTGCAGCAGACCCTTCGCGTTGGGGAAGGTGGCACGCAGCGTGACGGCTCCTGTCTGTGCATCAACTGTTCCGCTGACGGCACTGATGCGTCCTTTCTGTTCGTACTCCTGTCCGTTGCTCAGGCGAAGACCGACTGCCGGAGCCTTCGCAATAAACTCGTTGATAGAGCCATATTGCGAGATGAGATCAAGTGTCTGCTTCTCATTGATGCTAAAGTAGACATACATCTCCGAGTCGTCAGCTACCGTCACCAGCGGCTCACTGATGGTGCTGCTGACGAGTGATCCCACATGCCAGGGAATCATCGACGCCACGCCGCTGACAGGACTTTTCACTTCGGTATAACTCAGATTATTGCGTGCGTTCACCTCCTGTGCTTTGGCCTGTGCCAATGCCGCCTCTGCCTCAAGCAGGGCATTGTGCATCGACTGTACCGAGACATCGCCCACCACATGTTCATTCTGCAGCCGAGCCTCGTTCTCGTAGTTCATACGCGCCGTGGCGAGCCTTGCCTCCGCACTCTTGCGGGCAGCCACAGCCACCTCCAGCGCTGCACGGTAAGGCACCTGATCTATCACGAACAACGTCTGTCCCTTGCTGACAGCCTTGCCTTCCTCCGTCAGGATACGTGTGATGCAGCCCGACACCTGAGGGCGTACCTCCACAATTTGACGACCAGTCATTCTTCCACTGTATTGACGCTCTAGCGTCACGTCCTTCCGGCTCACCACCATCGTCTGGTATTGAGCACCATCCTGCTTCCGCTGCTTCTCCTCACCGCACGACGTGACCAGCAATATTCCGAAACCTGCAGCCAACGCTGTCAAAAAAATCCCTTTTCCCATCACCTTCTTAACTACTTCTAACTTTCTCTATCTTCTTCTGAATATCTCTATCTTCTTCAGTCCGGAAATTCCTGCCCGTCTTTGTCATTATCTCAATGTCTGAAGCAAAGCGCTTCAGGACCGACGCACAACTCCAGCATCAGTCCTGCAAAAAAGAGGCCACCTCCGATAAGAAAACCTTCTTTTATCGTCCAAGGTTTTATCCACATAATCGCTAGTTTCGCCGCAAAGGTACAAAAAAACTTTCAAGTTACCAAAATATTATGTATCTTTGCAGCATAAAACAGATTAAAAAGGTTAAAAAGATTAGAATTACGGCCATACGTCAGACCACCTACCCTGACCTGATGGCCATAACGACTCCACATAATAGGAGGATAAGGACAGCGATAATCACGGTATTGGAAGAGGTGGATGAGGACAGTTTGCTTCCGCCAAACTGACACTGGTATTCCATCATGCGGTCGATGTAGGCATCGACGGTCTTCCAGTTTCCGGCCTCTGCCTCAGCGATCAGACGGGGGAAAACCTCTCGGATGTATTTCTGGTGCTCGATGCCCAAGGATGCTGGCAGTTCTTCTGCCGAAGCATACCACACGACGCTGCCGTCGTCCTGACGATGCGGAAAGAGGCGCAACGACTGCCAGTTGTTATCGCGCAACAGGTATTCAACGAAGATCTGTTCACTGGAGAGACTGTCGCGCGGCTCGACCACCCTTCGGGCATGGACGCCCAAGGGCATGATGCCCTCACCGTCGTTGATCAAGAGCCGACAGAAGTGTGCGGCCTGCGCCTGTGGCAGGACGCCTGGTGCTGCCATCGTTGATGCTGACCCCGCCAGAAGCAGGGCCAGCATCAACAGATAGGGTGCGATTTGTTTCGACATCAGATACTCTGCAAGAACTTGACAATGGCATCACGGTCGGCCTTCGGCAGATAGAAGAACTTCTCTGTGGAACGATAGGCATCGCTTTTCTTGGAATAGGCGTGCCACATGATGGCCTCGATCTCGTTTCTGGCTCTACAGTCGTGCAGACGATCCTCGGCACCTGTATTGATGCGTGAGAGACCACGGCCCCAGAGCGGTGTGGTACGACACCAAGAGCCATGGATGCCATTCTTCATGTAAAGGCGGTGCTGGATCATGTCAGTATAGGGGTAGATGACCTGATTCGGATAGCGCGGCAGACTCAGGTTGTTACTGACGATGGGCGAAGGTGCCCAATAGTCATCAGGACCTGTGGTCCATTTGGCACGGTGGCACGAGGCACAGCCGATCTCGTTGAACAGCTGTTTGCCGCGCTGCACCTCTTTGTCGTTAAGGTCACGGGCCCTGGGGATGGCCAGACCACGATGCCACACCATGAACGACCAGAAGTTATTGTCCGTCATCTCCGGCTGGAAATTGTGATAAGGGTTATCAAACTGGTTGGTCTTGGGGTCGAGCAGTACTGCCACAGCCTCTGCGATACCCTCATCCGTACCATCATTATAATAAGGTGACGACGGATCGCGCTTGATGGCAGCTATCACGTCGGGATTCTTCGACATGGCTTGTGCCCAGGCGGTGGTAGTATAAAGGTACGGACGGTCAGAGCGGCTTACGTTGGGAATGTTCCAGACGGCGTTGGCACCAGCACCGTCCTGCAGCGAGGCACGGGTCATGGCGTAGGTAAAGCGCTTGATCTTCTTCGTGCCGTCAGCCAGCGTGTACCAGGCGCCAGCAGCCCAGTCGTTGGCATCCTTGTCCCAGAAGTTGGGATTCAGCTCCACATAGGGCGCTTCGTGCTGATACTGTGCCTTGATGGAATCCTCGGGAATGGCGTCGAGCAGGCCTGTGCCCATAATGCCGATGGTCGATTCCAGACGGAAGGCAAGGTTCTCAGGCTTCGGGTCAGTGTTGAAGGCTGCGATGTCGATGTCGAGTTCCGGATAGATGAGTTCGTAGCGTTCACCGTCAGGGAACTGCAGGGGCAGTCCGCTCTCCATCGCCGTGACGGGCAGCCACTCGAGATGGATGCCGCTCTCGTCGATAGGTGGCAGGAAGGGTGCGACGGCACGTGTCTGCGGCATACCTGTGACCTCAGAGATATAGGGACCGTCATCGCTGTTGGCACCATCTACAGGGTGATAGATCACGAGCAGATAGCCGTTGCCGCGCTGGTCGGCATTATAGGTCTCCATCCGCTTGCCGTGACCATAACCCGGATGGCAGTGGATACAAGAGGAACGCACGTAAGCAGGACCGAGACCAGCGAAACTGGCGGTACTCGTGGGAGTGAAGTCGTGTTCGAAGAGCAGCTCGCCACGTTTGAAGGCGGCCATCAGGTCGCCATTCTGCGTAGACGGTGTTTCGTCTTCGTAACAGCCGGCCACTGTGTTATTGGTGGTTCCCAACGCTCCACCCGGGAACCATTCCTCGGCCTTGAAGCCCGCCGTCTCCTTGCCGACGTATTTGTAGTCTTCTTCACCTGTGGTACTGATGACGCCATCGACCACCTCAAGTTCATTGCTCTCAGAGCAGGAAGTCAGCGCCATGCAGAACACGGCACTGACCATCCAAAGGTTAGATTTATTCAAAAGTCTCATATCTTCAATGCTTTAATATCCAGTCTGCTGCTTCGTTGAGCTCGTTGTCGAGTTCACTGATGGCATCCATCGCAGCCTTTACACAGGTAGCTCCCGGCGCTTCCACAAACGACTTGCCACTATTCTGGCATGCCTTCAGAGCTTCGAGGGCAGCCGTAAGTTTGGCTTGTAGCGTAGCGGCCTCGGTAGCATTATATTTCTTCAGGTACGACATCACGGAACTGTCAGTGGCCGATGTCCCCTCTACATTATTATATAATGCATTCTGGATGCTCATGATGTTGCCGTAGAAGTCGGTAAACGAGTTGTGGCTGTAGGGCGACTCGATGTAGTTGGGGTCGTCTTCTGCGTCGCCTGTACCAGTGGCGGCACGGTAGGCCTGTCCCATCTTCTGGTCGGCCACCTCGGCACAGATGTTCGAGCAACCGCCAACGAGGATCTCCTCCACCACCTTCTTCCACGAGTTGTAGGTACTGTTGCCGCCATTCACTGCCATCAGGTTTTCACCATAGGTCAGACCGTTCTTGCTCACCTTTGTCTCGAAGTCGTCGCTGCTCTTGGCACACTCTGTCACACGACTCTTGTGGGCAGCGCTGGCATTGGTATTCCAAGCCACTTCCAGCTGGAAACATTTGTCGCGCAAGTCGCCGGCAACGGCAGTGGCGAAGATCACCTCCTCCCGTCCCGTCACTTCACCCTTGGCGGTGATGTCGCTGTCGGTCTCCTTCTCGTCGTTGTTGAAGAAGGCTGCCGAGCGATTATTGCCGTCGCGGAAGAAGATGAACTCGATGCCGTGGAAACCCAGGTTCTCTGCCGTCAGACTGGTACGGGCATACTCGATACCGTCGGCAGCGTCGAGGCGCGCAATCTTGGCGTCATCAGCCAGATCCTCCCCAAGCGTAGGCACGTCGAGGGGCCAGGTGTCGATGTGCGGGTCGATCTCGAAGTCGCTCGCAGCACCATAGAGGAAAGCCTCGCTCTGCTCCCAGTATTTGCGGGCGTTCTTATACGAGGTGCAGATGTCGTCTATCTCGCTCTGACTGACAGCGGTACCAGCCTTCAACTTGCTTTTCAGGGCGCTGATCTTGTTGAAAAGACTCTCGCTCTCGTTGGCCAGACTGGTGTAGGTGGGATAGACCACGTCGCTCAGGTACTGTTTTGTCAGAGCCTCGATGGCGTCGTTCTGTTCCTTGGTTACATCGACAGTGTCATTCTTGTCGTCGTCACTTGAGCATGCTGTCATGCCCATTGTCATCATGCAGGTTGCTGCGAACAGCAATGCGAACTTAAAAATCTTTTTCATCTGTAAACTCTATATTATTTAACTATTAACTATCAACTATAAAAAGAATCCCTCGTAGGCAATGCCGATGTTGATGCTCGGCTCGTTGTTGCAAGGGTCTGTCAGGCGGCGCAGCGAATAGTCGGCCTTGATGGCTATCTGCGGGATGGGGAAATAATTCACACCACAGACGATGTTCGTGCGCTTGGTGTAGTCGTTCGTGGCCTTGGGCTGTGTACCTTCCGGCACGTAGGAGTCATACTGCTCATAACGCCCGAAGACATACAGTTTCTGGTTGTCGCGACGCAGGCTCTGTATCTGCGAAAACACGTCGTAGCCGGCCTCGATGCCTGCCGTATAGGCGTTCTTGCCCACGTACGTCTTGTTATATGGCGAGGTGCCACGCTGGTTGATCTTCGCCTGATTCAGCAGGGGCGTGTCAGAGATATAGCCGTAATCCACCTGTCCGCGCACAATCCAGTTCCAGCGTTTCAGTGTCAGGTCAAGAGAGCCGACACAGATTTTGGCCTCCACCTGATCGTAGGTCTTGCCGCTGCCCTCCATCTCGTTGGGCGAGGTGTTGTGCATACCCTGTCCGTAGTAGCCGCTCACTCCCACACGGAGACCATCCGTAGGATAATAGTCCAGACGCGCTGCAAAGCCGTACTTATTGGCGGGCTTGAACTCGTAAGCCGACTTGTTGCCGCCCTGGATCCAGTTGTCACGGCTGAACTGCAAGGCATTGAGGCCTGCCACCATCAGCAGTTCGTAACGCAGCTTGCCGTGCCTGCCCCAGAACGAGATGCCCGTGTCGTGCCAGGTCGACGGCAGGATGGTGTTCTCACCCTCAGGACGGTAGACGGTGAAGAAGTTCAACGGTTCATGGTGGGCATTGTTCAGACCGACGGGCACGATGAGGTGTCCCAGGCGTACGTTGGCAGCCCGTGAGAAACTCTTCTGAAGCCAGAACTGCTCCAGCTCCACCTCACCGCCTTTCTCTATCTCGTGTTCGTACTCGCCCCCCTCGTCCGTCTCTATCTCGATGGCCGAACCCGTGCCCGTATGTTCGAACTCTATCTCCGTACCCATCGTCCAGCCCTTACCGAAGTCATAGCCCAGGTAGATGACAGCGTGGGGGATGTCGAAACGGCCGTTGCTGGGGTCGTCCTTATACTTGGCGGGGTTGCGATAACGGTATTGGTTGTCGCTGTAGAAATGACGCGACAGGGCCACTTCTCCATAGCCGCCCACACTGAGCCTGTTCCCTTTAGCATGTGTCATCACGCTGTCGGCAGTACTTTCCTGCGCCTGTACCTCTAATGATAATATAGTCAGCAGACTGAGTGCTGCCATTGCTTTGAACCTTCTCATTTTCTTTCTGTTTTTCTTCAAATCGGCTGCAAAGGTACGGTAATTTAAGGTCTTAACCAATACCTAAAAATAGTGAAACAGCTCATTTTAAGCCATTTCAGACACGATGACCGCCAAAAAATACCTACTTGTGATTATTGCACAGGTCGAAAAATATGTCTACTTTTGCAGCCGATAATCATTATTAGGTAGCATACGACGATGAAGAATCAAAAAATGTATGAGGCGGACGACAAGATGATCTCACTCATCCGCGACAATTACGACCTGCTGCAGTCGCTGGGCAGCTTTGGCATCAGCTTAGGCTTTGGCGACAAGACCGTGAAAGAGACCTGTGAGGACAACGATGTGGACACCTATACATTCCTCGCCGTGGTGAACTATACCATCAACGGTTATGGAGAGTTCGAGGCCGACGAGCAGATCAGCGTACCCACGCTGCTGCACTACCTGGAGGCCAGCCATGCCTATTTCCTCGACTTCCAACTGCCGTACATCCGCAGGGAGCTCGCTGAGTCGCTGAACGAAGATGACTCCCTGGCACGTCTCATTATGCGTTTCTACGACGAGTATGCCCACGAGATACGCCGTCACATGCAGTACGAACAGAAGACCCTCTTCCCGTACGTCAACACCCTGCTTGAAGGCCAGCCCGCCAGCGACTATAACGTGGAGACCTTCTCCAAACATCATAGTTCTGCCGACAAGAAGTTGCGTGAGCTGAAATTGCTCATCATCAAATACCTGCCGCAAGACGGCCTTCATAACAACCAGTTGACCGCCACCCTTCACGACATCTACGAGAACGAGGTGTGGCTTCGCCAACATGCTCAGGTCGAGGATCATATCTTCGTGCCTGCCATCCGCCGTATGGAACAGGCGGTGAAGCAGAACGACGTCACCAAGAACATCACTGACATGGTATTTAAAAGTAGCATCAGTCAGAACCCCGAAGCCCTCTCCGACCGTGAGAAGGATGTCATCATCTCGCTTGTTCAGGGTATGTCGAACAAGGAAATCGCCGACCACCTCTGCATCTCCACCAATACGGTCATCACACACCGCCGCAACATCGCACGCAAGCTTCAGATACACAGTCCTGCCGGCCTCACCATCTATGCCATCGTCAACGGACTAGTGGACATCTCTTCGGTTAAGATTTGAAGAATTGTCGCGTATCGACTCGCTCTTTTAGCCCCAGCACGTCAAGAGCAAGCTCTCTCCTGAAGTCCGCAGATTCTATGGCATAGAGTAAAATAATTCGAAAATATTTTGTGATTCTTTTGCCTGTGTGACAGCAAAAAAATGAGTTTTTTGCGTTTTGTTTCGTGGAAAGTTTGTATTTTTGCAACGTGTTTCCTAAGAGACATGACACAGAGGGTCTTGACCCCGTGTGTGCATAATGTTTAACAAAAAAACTAAAACGACATGAAACAGCATCTATTGGGAATTGATGCTGTCTATGGGCAAATCCTCAACAAAAGCAACTCTACACAGGAGAGGACGGTAACCAGGCACGCCTAGACGAGTTTGAGAAAGTGATGGAGAAAGCCGAGGCCTGCGGAAAGAAATATAATGAAGGCTTTAAGGCATATATGAGACAAAGGTTGGCAGACGCTGAAAGAAGGTCGGCAGAGGCACAAAAAAGGTCGGCAGAGGAAAAACTTAAAACGATAAATAAAAACATAACCACTATTAAAGGTTTTATAAAAAGTATTCGAGATGGACTTGCTAAATTGGAAGCAAAAAAGAAGAATGGAAATGTCTCGGCTGAAACTGAAAGGAGTATAATTGATTTCTCTAAAAGAGAGAAGGAGATTGTCGCCAAATTTGATGTTCTCAACAAATCAATACAAAACATTAAAACAGAAGAACTCGACCAACAATTATCTTCTTCCAACCAACTCGTATCGGAATCTGCAAAGCTTGTTTCAGCAATAAGCAAACAACAGTCGGCAGAGGCAAGAAAAGAAAACATACAGTTAACACAAATTGGGATAGATAAACTAATAGAATTTTATAATCTTTATAAAAATGACCCAAGCTCTGTAAATCTGAGTTTTAATTTAATTTGTAACGACTAAGCATCTATTTCTTGTTAAATATCTGTAAATAAACGGATTGTTTACTCAGAAAAAAAGTGTTTTTTCTGCAATAATCCTTGTGGATTCCAAATAATTTTCGTATCTTTGCAGGCAGTAAAAGACTTACTAAAATAATATTCACTACAAGCAATCATCAACTCTATGACGAATCAGATAGATAGCAAAAAACAAAAAGCCCGCCTGGCGCTGATCCTGAAGACAGGACGACTGCGGCTGTGGTTC
>JAEEGJ010006540.1_pt1 | contig 34752 bp, 27 predicted proteins | sample 8958761 | NCBI WGS metagenome assembly JAEEGJ01 (sample SAMN16246546, study PRJNA631951) | gut metagenome | biome: gut microbiome; feature: rumen; material: RS-attached | host: Bos | place: Iran: Karaj | collected 2018-10
TGAACCAATTAATATCTTGTTATTATTTCTTTTTAGTTTTTTATTTATTTCATTTGCTACTGCTAAATGTATAACTGATGATGCCATATTATAAACTATCCTCCTCGATTAATGGGATAATATCTATTGCAGGTTCTTCATATGGATGAGCCTTTCTAAGTTCAGAAATAACATATTTAGCCTTTTCTATATCACATATTACTTCTAATCTATCCTCATTTACTACTTCTAATTTATTTTTTTCTCCTATATAAGGATTTGCTTTTTCATTTGGTATAAATGTACCTACTTGTTTAATAGCATTAGTGCAATAACTATAATTTCCTATTATGCCTGCACCTGCTTTGCACATTGCATCTCTTACTTCATCAGTATTCTCTACTGGTACAGTTACTACTATTTTTACTTTCTTTATATTTATATTCATATCTTATCTCCTATAATAATTATATCATGATTATGGGCCACATGTTTCAATTTTTAATTTATTCTTTTTTAATTTAAACATAATACTACCATCTTCATCAGTTCTATATATTTTTGAATCTTCTAAATTATTTAATACTTCTTTATTTGGATGGCCATATCTATTATTTTTGCCAACACTAATAATGGAATACTTTGGATTAATTTCATTTATAAACTCAATACTTGAACTTGTCTTACTTCCATGATGTCCTACTTTTAATACATCGATATTAGATAAATTATATTTATTTAGTATTTCTTTTTCTGTAGTAGTCGATGCATCTCCCATAAACATAAATCTATAACCATCAATTTCTGTATAAATAACATTTGAATTATCATTTTCATTATCATATTCTTTTGTTTGTAAGAAATATAAATTATCTATTTCGTTAATGCAAGCATCATATTCTATTTTCTTTTTATCTAATACTTTAATTAAATCTTTTTCTAAATCATTGTAGTCACCGCAATTGAATATTACCTTCTCTACTTTAAAATTATTAACTAAATTAATAGTTTCTCCCATATGGTCAAAATCTCCATGTGTGATAATTAAATAATCTATTTTCTTGACTCCAATTGATTTAAAGAACAATATACTATCTTTATATATTTCTTTATTATATCTACCACCAGTATCTATTAATATATTTTTATTTTTATATCTTATAAGGGCACTATCTCCTTGATTAACATCAATAAAATATACTCTAGGATATATCATATATATACCAATAAAATAGAATATTATAATCATAAATATATTTATAAAAAACTTATATTTAATCCTAGAAAACAATATTAAATAATAAATAATTATTAGTAATAATGGTATCTTAGAAAAAGAAAAAGTAAATACTTTTATTTGTTCTAATATAGAACATAATTTTTCAAATAAATTAACAATATTAAATAATATATTATCTATTGGTAATATCATAGAAATTATTGTTAATGGATAAATAATAAAACTTACTATAGGTATTAAAACTATATTATAAATAATAGATAAAAAATTAATACTAAAGTTATTATTTATTACTAAAGGTAATGATGTAATAAATGTTATTAATGATATTTTAATAATATTATTACATTCAAATTTAATAATAGAATATGATATTAGAAATGAAAATATATATCCTAGATCATATATATAATATGGATTAATTATCAAAAATAAACATGCTAGTATTATTAATCTATCTAAAGAAGATATATCTAATTTATATTTATTATTTATATTTAGAAACAAAAAACTTAAACTTGCTCTTAATGTAGATACATTAAAATTAGTTAAAAATAAAAAGAATAATAAAAATAAATATATAATTATATTTTTACATTTTATCTTTTTTAATAAAAACACTATTAAACTTATATGAAGCCCTGATAGGCTAAATATATGTATAATCCCTAGTTTATTAAATATATCTTTATCTAAATCTGATTTATCTCCTAAGATAAATATTTTTAGATATTTTTTTGATTTATAATTACTTATTTTTTTATAAATATTATTCTTAATTTTATAAAATATATTATTATTCTTTTTAATAATAGTAATACTATTAGCTTTCATTAATAGATATATCTTTTTATTATTTAAATATTCTTTATAATTAAATAAATTAAATATAGTATTCTTTTTTGGATAATATAGATTCCCTTTTATTAATACATAGTCATTTAATTCTACATTAGGATTATCTATATATACTATTACTTTTTCTTTAGATTTAATTTCTAATTTATTATTTTCTATTTTTCTTACATAACCATATATTTCTTTTTGATTAATATCTATCTTTATATTATGTTTATATATTTTAATAAAAATTAAAGATAATATAATTATTAGTAATAATATTAATTTATTATATTTCAATATTATCTTTAATTTTTTCATATAGAGAATCTCCTATCCCATTCACTTTTTTTATGTCTTCGATAGATTCAAATTTATTTTTTTCTCTATATTCAATTATATTATTTGCTTTAGCTTCTCCAATACTAGGTAATGATTCTAATTCTTCTTTAGTAGCAGTATTAATATTTATTTTACCAGTAATATTAGATGTACTATTATTTAGACAAGCATCATTGTCTTCATCAGGACATACTATTTTCTTTTCTATTTCTTTTACTATAGTTTTCTTTGGTACTAGTTTTTCTTTATATGAATTCATTTCTTCTTTTGTATAAACAATAATATACATTTCATCTTCAACCTTTTTACTTAAATTTATAATACTAGTATCTGCTTCTTCAGTTAAATCTCCAGCTTCTTTAATAACATCAATTATTCTTGAATTACTACTAACTTCATATACTCCAGGATTATTTACTGCACCTTTTATATCTATAAATACTGTTTTATCTTCATCCTTTACTATACTTGTTTTAGTAGATGCAGATACAGATGTACCTTCGAAAATACAATAAACAGATATTCCAAATAGAATAAATACTACTGCGAAAGTAAATATATTTAGAACTTTTTTATGCATAAAAAAACACCTCCTAAATATATTATTCGCAATTCAGAAAGTGTTTTCCCCTATTTTTTAATTATTTAATATCTTTTTTTGTGCTTCGTTATAAGTTTCTATAGATATTCTTTGAATAATAGCAAGTGAAATAGCTAAAGTAAGTGCAAATGATCCACCATAAGATAAGAATGGTAAAGGTACTCCTGTTAATGGAAGTAATCCAAGTACTCCTACTAAGTTAATAACAACATGTAAGAATATATATGTTGCTACTCCATAACATATCAATGCATTACCTATATTAGTACTTCTTCTTGCTTGATATAATATCCTATAGATTATTATCATATATATCAGTATTACCAGTATACCTGGTATTAAACCAAATTCCTCTACTATTATTGGAAATATAAAGTCTGTATAAGCTTCTGGTAAATATAGATATTTTTGCATAGAATTACCTGGAGATATACTTATTAATTTACCATTATTAATTGCTATATAACCATTACATACTTGGAATCCGGTAGATTCTTGATATCTTGTACATGGTTCTAAGAAATTAAATCTATCTAACTGAGTTGGTGTTAATATATTAAGACCAAATACTTTTAATAATAATATTAATACTATTATTCCTATCCCTAGAATAATTACAGCAATTTTATTTTTTCTTGGTACTGGTGATATAAAGAATAATACCATTGTAATAAGAAATAGTATTAATCCTGTTCCACCATCCGGTTGAACAAAAGTTAATAATGTTATTATTGCTCCTGCTACTAAAGGAATTATTGAAGGTATAATACCATTTAATAATTTTTGATTTGCTTTATAATAAACCGCAGTAAATATAATAATAACCAATTTTGCTATTTCACTAGGTTGTAATCCAAAAGGTCCAATATATAACCAACTCTTTGCACCATTACTATATTCTCCAAAGAAACATAGGTATATAAGAAGTGCTACTACAAATATATATCCAGGAATAATCCATTTTTTATATTTTTTTGTAGGAACGAATATAGCAAATACAGATGCAAAAAAACTAATTATTAATATAATTAATTGTTTAAAGAAGAATCTATTATTAGTACCATAGTCTATAAATGATCTCATACTAGAAGCATCTAGTATCATAAATAAACCAAATACAAACATAATAATAGATAATATTAATAAAGTTTTATCCATCTTATTAAATAATCTACTCATATTTTCATCCTTACTAAAATAATATTAACATAAAATAAATATATAAACTATATATTGATATTTAAGATAACACTTTATTTACAAAGTTGCCAAAATATAGATTTTATGCTAAAATACCTTGCGTAGGTGGTGAAAAAGGAATGATTAGGAGTAAAGATATTATCGACGAATATGATAAAAGAATAAGATTAATTAGTAAAGAAGTTACATTCCCACTAGATAAAAAAACATTAAAAACTATCGAAGATATCAAAATAATGCTTAAAAACAGTCAAATAGAAGAATTATCTAAAAAGTATGATTTAAGACCTGGTATGGGTCTTAGTGCAATCCAATTAGGTATTGCAAAAAGATATTTCGTAGTAGTTTATGAATATGAAGAAGGAAAATTTGAAAACTATGTAGTTATCAATCCTAAAATCCTTAGTGAATCTGAAGAAAAGATTTATGTAGAAGAAGGAGAAGGATGTCTTAGTATAAATAGACCTATTGAAGGTATAGTTCCAAGAAGTGCTAGAATTAAAGTTGAATTCTATAATGAAAAAGGAGAAAAACAAATATTAAGATTAAGAGAAGAACTAGCAATAGTATTCCAACATGAAATAGATCATTTAAATGGTATATTATTCTATGATAGAATAGATAAAAAAGATCCATTTAAAAATGCAAATAAATATAGAGCAATATAAAAGATAGTCATTATTGACTATCTTTTATATTGTCTTCTCTAGGTATTAACTTCTTTTTATAAGGACCACGTACATATTTATTTGGAATAGGTTTTACAGTTATAGTTATTTCATATCTAGCCTTATCAGTTTTTACATTTATTGTGGATTTGCCTGTCTTTAAAGGAGTTATATTTCCATTCTCATCTAATTCAATATTATCATTTGTTTTAACTGTCATCTCAAAACCAGGATCAAGAGAATTAAAATCAGACATTTTATATATATTCATCGAATCATCAAGATGTATAGAATGAGAAATTTTAATAATAGGACTGGTATTTTCAATAAACGGTCTAACTTCATCTCCTACTTTTTCCACTATTTGTCTTATCCTTTCTCTAGTTAAATCAAAAAGTTTACCTGTATCATCAAGTGTTAATACTAATCTAGTATCACTCTTACTTTCTGGGAATAAAACACCATTATAGTTTCTTCTATTTAAAAATCTTTCTGCAGTTAAATATACATTTTCTTTTAGTATGCCATAAGATAAGCCTGTCCTATAAGCATATACTAAAGCTTTTCTTTCTCCAGAAGAAATAGATATTTCTTTCTTACCTTCAAATGTATATTCTGGAGTAAAACCATATCTATCTAAGAATTCTTGGAATCTCTTTCTCTTTTCATCTCTAGAAAGTTTTTTATCTACTAATGCATCATATTCTTTATCACTAATAAGAATAATGTGTTTCTTCTTTTTTGGATCACCAAAAGTTAATTGAACATATTTATTAACTACATTTTTTTCTTTTTCTACATAGTTATCAAGTATTTTTTTAATACCCTCTATCATTGAAGTTCTTTCTGCATAATCTTCAGTCTTTTCATCTTTTTCAGATGTTAAGAATTCTATTAAAGGTGAATCTTCATCTTCACCTACAGTTTTATCTATAGAAGTTGGATTACTAATTTGTTTTGCACTTAATGCAGCTTTTATTTGGTCTTTATTATATGGTAATCCATTTTCTTGACATTTTTCATATATAAGATCAACACCTGGTTCTTCAATTCCATATTCTGATTCTAGTTGTGCAATTATTCTTTTAATTTTATATATTCTTATATTCATGTTAGCAGGTATTCTAATTGTACTTCCTGTTTTTTCTAATGCTCTAATAACAGCTTGTCTTATCCATGGAACTGCCATAGTACTAAACTTTTTACCATTTGGTTCAAATTTGTTAATTGCTTTTAATAAACCCATTCTTCCTTCTTGCTCTAAATCATCTAATGACACACCAAGATTAAGATATCTACATGCCACTTTTATTACTAACCTATAATTATTAAGTGCAATGTCATCACGGATCATTTTCATAGCTTCAATTATCTCAGCTATTTCTGGATCATTTTGAACAGCTACAACAACTGGATCATCTGTTTCCCTAAATAATTCTCCCATTGCTTTAACAATGAACTTATCCTTATTCTTACCTCTACTTCTTTGTTCCATTTCATCATTATCATATAATTTTTCAATATGTTCTCTAAATGCTATAAATTCAGGTTTCTTTTTTCGATAAGAAAGATATCCTTCTAATCTTACTTTTAACCAGTCATATTTAGAGAAAACTAAATATTCTTTTAAATCAGTAGGATATATTGGATATTTTTTAGCATCACGATAAGCTGCCTTTACTATTTTAAATGTATCATCTTTTTTTAGTTCTTCTGCTTCAGATTTAGGCATATCATCTATTTCCATATCGTATATATTAGTTGTATCTTCCTCTTCTAAATCTTCCTCTTCAAATTCAGCAGCACTTTTTTTAAGCAGTTTAATTAATTTATTTGTATCTTCACTAGCTAGTGCATATTCTTTTAAATCATCATCATTTATTAATTCATCTGCAAGGTCTTTATTAATAGGAAATTTCGCACTAGTTAATACTTCACATAACATATTAATAGCAGTTTCTACATCATATTTTTCTTTTAATTGATCATAGATATTTGACGCTCTATCTATAGTAATTTTCCCTAAATATTCTTTAACTTCCTCTTCATCATCAAAAGAAAAAATGTCCTTTATTATTTCAACACTCTTATTTTTCATAAGATCACCCCTAAAAACTTGGTTTATATTATAACATAATAATTAAAAATATCAAATCAAAAAAGATAGTCATTATTGACTATCTTTTTTATCCTCCTGTGGCATTAATTTCATTTTCTTTTTATGTAGGTATGCATGTAATGATTGCTTTTGAGATGGACCAACCGAAAGAGTTATTTTTCTAACAACATTATTAGTTAAACTTCTAACACACATTTCTACGTTTCCCTCTTTAAGAGGTATTAATGTACTAGTTGAAGGGTCATATGCAACATATTCATTTGCTGGAAGATCAACAACATAGCAACTTAAATCTCTTATATTAAATACGCTAAATAAGCTTTCATTTTGTCCCATAAACATCTTTTGTGTCCCTAAGTCTCTTATCTCTATTTCATTATCACTATTGAAATCTATATTTAACGTTATTGGTTGTTCCTCATTTTTTTCTCTTCTTAATGAGCCCTCAGGCATATTAAATAACTTTTCAAGATGAGCAGCAGTTATCCCTGATAATATTTCTGTTTTTGGAATAAGAGCATAATTACAATTTCTTCCCTCAAGGAATCTATGTTCTTTTACTCCTAAAATCCCATGTCTAATATTAAGAATCATTTCTTCTCTTTCTTTAGCAGTTATTGTCCATGGGTGTACTCTAGTTTCTTTAATGCTCATTGGAGATACTTTATATTCCCTAAAGATCTTAGCTACCTTGTCTCTACGTCCATTTTCCGCTAAAGATGTCATTTCCCCATATTCTTCATCAGAAAAAAGTATTTTAACTATATTGTCATATGTTGTTTTTATTGTAAATTCATAATATGTAAATTTGGTCTTTTCTGTTTTTTTAAGAACTACAGCTTTTTGTTGAGCAGGTGTAGTTTTATAATCTCTTAATATTCTAACAAGTTCCCCTTTTTTTACTCTTTTATCATTTAAGAATTTAACTAAATGTTTATCTGTTAATAATGCATTTGCTACTTCTTCACTAATAGTAAATCCTGTTAATTGAAGTATTGTATCTATACATTTAGAAGTTTCAGGTGCACTTAATCTTTCTCTTAGTTTTTGATAAATATTAACGAATCCTTGATCATTCATATCTCTGAATTTCGCTTCAAGAGAAGTATAGTCTCCTTCTATACCTAATGTATTTGCAACAATAGCTACATCTTTATAATCAATTACTGCCATAAACATCCCCTCTTTAAGAATGCATATATTATAACATAATTAAAAAAATTAGCAAATTTTATAATTTGCTAATTAAATCTTCTTTTAAATGAGATATACTTGCACAACTCATAAATACAAATACATTATCTTTATGAGTTAATAAATCAGATATATCACTTTCTAATAATAATTTACCCTTTTTAGAATTATCTAAAATCATATTAGAAGTTACACCAGGATAATCTTCTTGTTTTTCTCTATTACTATCAATATTAGTTACATATACATAATCTGCTATGTCTAGAGCATTTGCAAAATCTAAATAGAAGTCTTTTGTTCTAGAATAAGTATTAGGTTTAAATATTGCAATTATATCTTTATCTTTAAACTTTGCTTTAGCAGCTTCTAAAGTAACTTTTATTTCTGTTGGATGATGTGCATAATCATCAATTATAATTGAGTTACCTACTTTTTCTTCCTGGAATCTTCTTTCTGCATTTTTAAAATCTTTTAATAAAGATTTAATAGTATCAAGTTCTATTCCTAGATTTAAACAAACGATAGTACATGCAGTAGCATTAAGTGCCATATGTCTTCCAAATACTGGAACCATTAGACTAACTAATAAATTATCATCTTTATATATATCAAAATAAGTTCCATCTTCTTTTACATCTATATTTTTAACTATATAATCATTATTATCATTTTCTCCATAATAAATAACATCTTTATCAAATTTAATTGATCTAATGTTTTCATTGTCTCCACAAACTACTGCATATTCTTTAGAATGATTTAAGAATTTGGAAAAACTATTAACTATATCAGGTAGTCCATCATAACATTCAGTATGTTCTAGTTCTATGTTAGTACATACTGATATAGATGGATGATATGCTAAGAAATGTTTATTATATTCATCTGATTCAATTACAAATAATTCATTTTCTTGATTAGCATGTCCTCTTCCATCTCCTATGAAATAGTTGCATCCTAAAGTATTATTAACTACATGACTAATCATTGAAGAAGTAGTTGTTTTACCATGTGTTCCACATACTGATATAGTTCTAAATTTAGAAGTTAAATCTCCAATTATTTCATTATATGGAGTTATATTAAATCCTAATTCTTTAATTCTTTTTATTTCTTTATGATCTTCACTAAATGCTTTAGAAGCAGTAATAATAGTATCACTATCTAATTCTTTAGTACCATCATAATATATTTTAATACCTCTTTGATCTAGTCCTTTTTCTGTAAATTTAAAATCTCTTACATCATCATAACCAGATACTTCATATCCAAGGTCACTTAGTAAACAAGCAAGTGTTGCCATACCAGAACCTTTAACACCTATACAATAATATTTCATAAAATCACCTATTTAAATTATATAATAAATTCAAAATAAAAACTACTTATTTCTTAGTAGTTTTTTTTGCTTTTTTAGTTGTTTTCTTCTTTGTAGTAGTAGCAGTTGATGTCTTCTTAGGAGAAGTTACTCTTTTATCATTAGCTGTTAATAATCCAATTACTAATCCTAGTACTGCTCCTAATACAGTAAATGATACAAATTTACTAAATGCTACACCAAGTGCAACACCAGCAGCAGTACCTATTACTATACTAAATAGTACATAGAATGCAATGTTTTCCCTTCTTCTCATATATATACCTCCTTTTCTTTCTTTATTTACATTTATCTATTTTTTTATTCTTTTCTAAATATTTTATTGATTCTTCACTAATAATTTTATTCTTTTTAAATACTTCAATTGTTTTACAATTAAATTCTTCTTTACCTATATTACTTTGTATTTCTATTTTACCAACAGATTCTATTGTATTTACTAATGGTTCTGCTAAATTAGATATTAAGAATGTATTATTTAATATTTGATTAGCTAATTTAGATTTATATGTATAATGTCTAAATTTAACACTTAATATTGGTAATGAGAATACTAATAATATTATAAATATTGCTACATAAGATTCTACTGTTCCTAGTATTCCTCCAAGTATTTTTAATGGTATTTTAAATACTGTAGATTCTTCAAATAGATCTTCTAGTTTTCCACTTAGTTTTATAATTATTTTTAATATAATACTTAGTAATATAAATATTATAAAGAATGCTATTAATTCATATAATAATATATTTAAAGAAGAATAATTTTTAAGTAAACCCACTGTAAAGAATGGACACTTTTCATACAAAATAATAGATAAATTATTCTTTAACATGAATGCTAAAACTACCGATATAATTAATCCTACTGTAGATACAACTTGCTTTATAAAACCTTTTTTGTAGCCTGTTATAAAGCCAGATATCAATAATAAAACTATAATAATATCTATACCATTGATTCTCATTTTAACACCTCTATTATAAATTATATTATATTTTTAGAAAAAAATAAAGATTATATGATAAAATATACTTGTAGGTGATTATTATGACAATATCATTTAAAGTTAGTGAAAAAACTAAGCAAGAAATGATTGAACATTTTAAAGATTTAAGAAGAGATAAAACTCCTCAATATGCTATATTTCAAGCAGATGAAGAAGATACTGTAGTTACTCTTTATGAATCAGGTAAAGTTGTATTTCAAGGAGTATCTGCAGATATAGATGCTAACTTTTGGAAAGAAACAGAAAAAATATTAACAGGTAAAATGCCTGAAGATAATACAAAGAAAAAAGAAAAAGAAGAAGATATAGATACAACTGATTATTATAATATTTCTTCTATTGGTTCTGATGAAGTTGGTACTGGTGATTATTTTGGTCCTATTGTAGTTACTGCATCTTATGTATCTAAAGATAAAATATCTTATCTTGAAGATCTAGGTGTTAGAGATTCTAAAAAGATAACTGATGATAAGATTATGAAAATAGCACCTGAACTAATAAAGAATATTCCTCATCAAACTATTATACTTTCTAATGAAGAATATAATGAATGGCAATCTAAAGGATATAATATGAATAAGATTAAAACTATTCTTCATAATAGAGTTATTCTTTCATTATTAAAACAAGATAATTATATGATAGATATGGTTGTAATAGATCAATTTACTTCTCCTAGAAGTTATTATGGTTATCTTAAAGATATGAATGAAAATGTTTATAGAAAAATAACTTTTACTACTAAAGCAGAAGATAAATGTTTATCAGTTGGTTGTTCTTCTATTATAAGTAGATATATATTCTTAAATGAAATGGATAAACTATCTAAATCAATTAATAAAGTATTACCTCTTGGAGCATCAACAGTAGTTGATGAAGCTGGTAAAGATATTATTAATAAACATGGTAAAGATATATTAAATAAAATAGCTAAAACTAATTTTAAGAACACAGAAAAAATCCTAAATAATTAGGATTTTTTTATTATCTAAAGAATGCTAAATAAACCATAAATACTGTTAATACAATTGTTAATATAGTACCAGTTATTCTATTTTTATTATCACTCTTATCATTTATACCAAGCATATATGATACACATATACCACCGATTAAACCGCCTATATGAGCTGCATTACTAATTCCTGGTGCAATAAATCCAATAACTAAGTTAATAACAATTACTGGTATTATTTGTCCTATTACTTGATTGCCAAGATATCCTCTATAGTAATATCCAAAGTAAAGTAATGCACCAAGAAGTCCAAATATTGCACCAGAAGCTCCTGCAGATATACTATAATCATTTTGGAATACCATTACAAATAATGATGCAATTATCATACTATAGAAATATATTAATATATATTTAAATTTACCATAGAAATGTTCTATATTTGGTCCTAGTACCAATAATGAATACATATTACATAATATATGAATTATTCCTATATGAAGGAATCCTGATGCTATTAATCTATAATATTCCCCTCCTCTTATTAAAGCAGGAATATTAGCACCAAAACCTATTAATGTATTTGTATCTTCACTACCCTTACCTATAATATACATAAGTGCAAATACTATTACATTTATTAATATAATTATACCAGTTACTATTGGTGTCTTTTGTTTATACATAGTATTAAACCTCTCATTCTCTTCTATATTCTTTTTAGTTATATCACTTGTTATCTTAGTTAATAATTCTACTCCTTCTTCTTTATAATCTATATCATTAGATATATTCTTATAATACTTATTTATTAATTCATTATTTTCTAAATCTTTTTCATCATTAACTATTATATTTTTATAATTTCTTTCATCAGTTACAATTTCATTAATATCTTCATCTAGATTTAAATATATAGATAATACTGACATAAATGGATTAAATGTTTTTCTTTTTATTTGTCTTGCTATATCTTTTGTTTTATCTATATCAAATCTATACTGTTCTTCATTAATTATTTTTCTAGTTACTAATCTAATTATTCTATATTCACTATGCTTATTTTCAAGCCATACTTCATCTTCTATTCCATGTATTATTACAGGAACAAAATTCTCTTTAGTAATAAAATAATGAACTAGTTTTAATTCTAATAATGTTTTCTTATCTATATTCATATTACTTTTCCTCATATATCTTCATTATCTCATTAAACTTATTATCAGGTTCACTAGTAAATGTCATTTTTTCTTTAGTAGTAGGATGAATAAAAGTTATTTCCCTAGCATGTAATAATTGTCCATAATTATCTATATTCTTATTATTTGAATATACTGGATCATTACATACTGGATGTCCTATATATTTTAAATGTACTCTTATTTGATGTGTTCTACCTGTTTCAAGTTTTAATTCGAGAAGTGTAACATTTTTAAATCTTTCTAATACTTTAAAATTAGTCACTGCTTCTTTAGAATTCTTAGATGTTACTTCCATTTTCTTTCTATCTGATGTACTTCTTCCTATTGGAGCATCTATTTTACCTGTATCATGATTAATAACACCATTTACAAGTGCTATATATGTTCTAACTATATTATGTTCTTTTAATTCATTTTCTAAAAATAAATGTGCTTTATCATTTTTAGCAATAATTAATAAACCACTAGTATCTTTATCTATTCTATGAACTATTCCTGGTCTAAATTCACCATTTCTTTTACTTAATTTACTATAATTAATTAATGCATTAACTAAAGTGTGTTCTTTATTACCAGGAGCTGGGTGAACTACCATACCACTAGGTTTATTAATTACTAAGATATCATCATCTTCATAGACAACATCTAATTTAATATCTTCTCCTTCTAACTTAGTTTCTTCCTTGACTACATTAATTTCTATATTATCATCAAGATTTATTTTATAACTTTCTTTTACTTCTTTACCATTAACAGTAATATTACCTGTCTTAATTAATTTTTGTATTTTAGCGCGTGTTAAATCTATACTATCAAGTTCTGATAGATACTTATCTATTCTTATATTTTCTTTATCAGATATTATATTCATATCTATCACTCCTTTCAATATTATACATTATTTCTCTGCTTTTTCAAAGATAACGAATATTGCTCCTATTACTATAAATATATCTGCTATATTAAATATTGGATATTGATTACCAAATAATTCTATTCCTATAAAATCTACTACATATCCTAAAAATATTCTATCTATTAAATTACCTAATATTCCTCCTACTAAAAAGAAATATCCTATTTGTTTCTTATTATGTTTAGTTATGTAATATATTAATGCAAAAAGTGCTATTATACCTAATATTGCAAGGAATAATACTTTATTCTCAAATATAGAAAAAGCTGCACCATCATTTCTAACACATGTAAGATAAAAGAATTTTTTTATTATAACTAGAACTTTACCATCCAAAAACTTTTCTACTAATATTTTAGTAATTCTATCTATTATAACTACTAATAGAGAAATAATATACATTTTCTTCATAAACATTACCTTCATTTATTATTATATCATATTATTCACTTCTAAGAGCATTAATTGGGTCTAAATTAGATGCTTTTTTCGATGGTATTAAACTTGATATATAAGTAACAAATAAACTAATAAATAATGATATTAAATAATATTTAGTATTATCTGAAATAATCTCTATATCAAATTTATCTTTAACTATATATTTAACAAATTTAATCATAAAACTAGATATATAAATACTAAATAACCATATACATATTCCAAGAGATAAACTTTCACTCTTAAATATATTCTTAACATCTTTTTTACTATAGCCAATACTTCTAAGAAGTCCTATTTCCTTTACTCTCTCAAGAACAGTAATATTAATTATTATACTAATCATAATAGTACTTACTATAAGTGAAGATAAAGAAAATACACTTAATATAAAACTTGCTATATCTAAATATTTTTTTAATTCATTATAATAATCTTCATTTGTTTTAGGAGTTAATTTTAACTCTTTTAATTTTTTCTTAATATACTCTATATTATCTTTGGAATCTATTTTAATACTAATATTATTAGGTTTAATTTCTAATTTATAATCATCATATACTTTTTTTAAATTAGAATAACTAATCATAGAAATATATCCTTCATCAATTAAAGATATACCTGTATCAGAAATTATTCCTGTTACTTTTATAGTCCTATTAAACACGTGATAATCATCAATAAAAGTAAGTTTTACTATATCTCCTATATTTATCTTTTTAGATAAAGATTTATTAATTAATAGACCACTTGAATCTCCCTTTTCTACTTTTATTTTTTCTATAGAGTCTAAATAAGTTAAATCATATTTAGATTCTTTATAAGTAATACTAGATATACTAATATTTAATTCTTTATTAACTTTATCTATATGTTTAATATTATTTATTTTATTTATTAATTCTTCATCATAATACTTATATTTACTTTCTATAGTATATAAATTTGGATCACTTTTACTTACTATTAAATCATTAATATAATTCTTTACCCCATCCCCAAGAAATAAACTAAGTATTACTCCTATTATTCCTATGGAAGATGCTAGTGTAATAAATAGATTTCTTCTTTTATTATTTTTTAAATTCATAAAAGCATGTTTAATTAAATATAAATATTTATTTTCCCTAGATTCTACTGTATCTAGATAAGTTTCTTTTACTCTTTTTAGTTTTTGGTCTTTATAGATTTTTCCATCTTTTATTTCTATTAATCTAGTAGAATAATCTATTACTTTTTTAGAGTGAGTAACTACTATTACTAATTTACCTTCTTTATTTATTTCTTTTAATATCTCTAATATATTCTTAGAATTCTCTTCGTCTAAAGCTCCCGTAGGTTCATCTGCTAATATTATTTTGGGATTATTAATTAATCCTCTTGCAATTGCTACTCTTTGTTTTTGTCCTCCAGATAATTCATTTATCTTTTTGTTTTTTAAAGTATAAATATTTAATTTTCTAAGTAAATTAATAGCCATTTTCTTTTTCTTTTTATAAGATATATTATCTCTTTCAATAGGAAGAATAATATTATCTATTACTGATAAACTATTTATTAAATTAAAACTTTGAAATATAAATCCTATATTATTTTTTCTATATTCATCTTGATTAATATATTTAATATTCATATTATCTATATTAATAGAGCCCTCATAGTCATTATCTAGTCCTCCCATTATATTAAGAAGAGAACTTTTACCAGAGCCTGATTCTCCAAGTATACATACAAATTCATTACTCTTAAAACTTATAGATATATTATCTAATACTTTTTGATAAGAATTATTTTTACCATATTCTTTTGTTAAATTATCTATTCTAAAAATCATAATATCCCCCATATATATTATTCGCAGTAAAAATAAAAATTCCCCATAAAAAAAGTTATATTTTTTTAAATATAACTATTTTTTTATAACCAAATTTCTTTTCTTTCTTTATCTTTAATTCTTTATAATCAAGATTAATATTATTTTCAAATTCAGAAACTATTATAGCATTATCATTTAATAGATTATTATCTAATAAATATTTAATAGAATAATCTATATAATCATCTTTATATGGAGGATCTAAAAATACTAAATCAAATTTAATATTATTAGATTTAAAATACTCTAAAGCATCCTTAAAATCTTTATTAAGTACATTAGAGGTAATACCTATCTTAGATAAATTATTATTTATTACTTTAATAGCTTCTTTATTATTATCTACAAAATAGCATTCTTTAGCTCCATTACTAAGTGCTTCTATTCCAAGATTACCTGATCCACTAAATAAATCAAGCACTATAGAATCTTCTAAATAATCTTGTATAGATCCAAATAAAGATTCTTTAACTCTATCTTGAGTAGGTCTTGTACCATCTATATCAAAACCATCAATTATTCTACCTTTATATAAACCACTTATTACTCTCATAATACCTACTTTCTATTTCTTGGATGACATTTATAATATACTTCTCTTAAATGTTCATTTGATACATGTGTATATATTTCTGTACTAGATAATGATTCATGTCCAAGTAATTCTTGTACTGCGATCAAATCACATCCATTATCAAGTAAATGTGTCGCAAATGTATGTCTAAACATATGTGGAGTTATATTCATCTTAATACTTGTTTTCTTTATTAATTTATCTATTATTTGTTCTATTCTTCTTGTAGTTAAATTAGTCTCGTTTTTACCTACAATTAAATATTCGGATGTTTTACCATCAAGATATTTATCTCTAGCATCATCCATATACATATTAATTGCATCAAGTGCATAATCACCAAAAGGGACTATTCTTTCTTTATTGCCTTTACCAAATATAAGAATAGTTTTATTAGAAAAATCTATATCTTTTATCTTTATATTAACAAGTTCAGATACTCTTATGCCAGAACCATATAATATCTCTAATATTACTTTTTCTCTTTGACCTTCAATAGTATTTAAATCTGGTATATTAAATATTTCTTCAATACCTTGATAATTAATAAATCTAGGTATTTTCTTTTCTTTTTTAGGAGATGATATTAATAGAAATGGATTATTATCAGAATAATTATTAAGTACTAAAAACTTATAAAAAGTTCTAAGAGAGCTTAATTTTCTAGATATAGAATTCCTTTTATATTTCTTTTCATCTAGATAAATAAGATAATTCATACACTTCTTATAATCTATATTTTTATAATCATAATTTTTATTATTTAAAAATTCAAAGTATTCCTCTAGATCTTTTTGATAATTAATTCTAGTGAATTCAGAATAATTCTTTTGAACTTTTAAATACTCAATAAATTTATCAATATATATTTCCATATTTATCACCTAAAAAAGGGAATTAATCCCTTTATAAAACTATCTTTTTGTTATTATTATCTTCTTCACCAATATATGGTAATTCATCTATTTTATCTCCTGCTATATCATAAATTGGTGTTACTATCACTTCTCTATCATTAGTCATTTCATCAAGTTTTTTATTTCTACTTAGACTAAGATTTTCTATAAAAGGAAGTTTTAATTCTTCAATAACTTTCTTTCTTCTTTCAATATCAAGTTGTGGAATTTTTACTAATGGTTCATTAAAAGTATAATGATAATTAGAAGCTAGTTTCATAATGAACTTTCTCATATAATAGTAATCAAATTTATTATCTTTCCTTAGATAATCTTTCATATCCTTTACTATTATTTCTCTATAAAATCTAAATGGTCCTTGATCTCTTTCAATTATACCTAGATTATTGTCTATATTTGTAGTCAAATCATATAGTCTTTTTCCTTCAGGGTTTTGTACATCATTTATACTAGCAGGATTTTCTCCATTAGTAAAATCTAATTTTCTATCTTTAAAGAATGATATTAATTTAGTTCTATTATGTCTATTTGAACATGCAGATAAATATACCCAATTAGTAAATTCATCGCCTCTTCTTTGAGAATAATATGCATGCGCTGCTCTTATTGCATCAAAATTGAATGGAGATACATTATCGTTTTTATCCAATATGTATATAGTATCTATTTCAGGATCACATCCTAAGCTTTTCACCATATCTTCTTTTGATGTAAAGCATAACATGTCGCTGTCTAAATCATAATAGCTATTATACTCTTTAATAAGGATTTCTTCTCCTCTATACCCCATCATTACTCTCATTTATTCACCTATCTAATAATATAAGGATCTGTTGCTGTTCCTGTTCCAGATGAATAAATTGTTTTATTATTTATATATATAACTGGATATAATTGCCTTGAATTATTTGTCTTAGTTAATTCAACACTTAAGTTATAAACTCTATAATATTGATATGTATTATCTGCACTTGCTGTTAATGTTACATATGAGTATGAACGTTTCTTGTATAAAGTATTAAAGTAATTATAGTTAGCACATGATTTATCATATATACCTACGCAGTTAGTATCAATACTTGCTCTTGAATATTCATTTAAACTAATTAAACCTGTGCTTAATTCAATTGTTTCTTTACATTCTGCGCCTGAATAAATATTATTGTCTTCAAGGCTTCTCTTTCCTATACAATATTCGTGAGGAATAATATAAGATCTTTCTGTATCTGTAAAATAAATTTCTCCAGCCTTCTTAGATGTATTATTATATAGTAAAACTAAAGTATCATGTAATCTACTTTTTACAAAATCATTTATTCCATCAGAATTGTCTATACTTTTTCTATTTATATTATATCTATCATCCCAAACATAACTATCAGCTGTTCCAATAGTAGATATTAATTGTAATGATCCATTTTCATCAATTTTTATAATTCTATATAAATTTTCATCTAACATGATATAGTTATTTGGATTTTCTCCTCTAAAAATATATTCGTTATTAGATTTATATAATCCTGCATCAGCAGTTCTTTCAAATGTACCATTTTTAGTTTCTGCATCAATAATATATTTACTTATAGTCTTTGTAGAATAATATTCTCCACAATTAATATATGGTGTATATCTATATTCATTCTTATCATCACTCAATTTAGTTATTTCTACATAACCAGAACATTTTGTTTTCTTATCTTCTACTGCTACCATTTTTCCTATATAATTATTACTTATTAATGTGCTTAAAGTAATCTTTGATGTATTCTCTGTAGATGTAGGTAATAATTTCTTATGTTTTTCAACATAATTAACTGCAGCACTTTGAAGTTTTGTTTCTAATTCTCCATATTTTGTGCCACTAACTATTTCTTCTTTTTGTTTAGGTTTTGATACAATTGCAATTATTACAAATACAACTACTGTAACTCCTAAAATAATTAAAATTTTTGCTATGTTATCTCTTAACCAATTCATATAAACACCTCATAGATATTATATCATATTTTTATATATAGTTATATCTTTTTATATTTATTTACATAAAAAAATAGACCATTGGTCTATTTATTTAACATATTTAATAAATTTATTTTAAACATATCTTTTTCAGCATTTTCTTTACTTATCATAACGCCTTTATATGCTCCAAGTTCTGTATTATGTCCTTCTATTAAAAGGTCTTCAGGAGTTATAGTCTTAAGTAAGATAATGTTTTTATTAGTATATACATCATAATGAAGTACTATTTCACCATGTACTTTAACAAATAATTCATCTGTAGGAAGAGTTAATTCATAAGATACAGTATTCTTTTCTTTATCTTCTGATACCTTATTTCCTAAGAAATTACCATTTTTCATTTCAGGGTAAAAATCGAATATAAGTTTCTTATACGCGAACATATTATACTTTTTTACAGAACGTTCTCTTTTCTTGAATTCTGATTCATTTAAGTATTCAAAAATATAAACATCTCTCATATTCTCACCTTCCCCTGACTTTTAACTTTGGTTTACCAATTATATAATAAAATAAAGTAAAAGTCAAATATTTTCAAGGAATTATACCTTCCCTATGATTAAATTATATCATTAAAAATAATAAAAAATGCATGTAAGAAATCATATTTACATGCATTTTGACATTACTTAGCGTCGTACCAATTCTTTCCTTCTTCTATATCTACTTCAAGTGGAACACTTAATTTATAAGCATTTTCCATCTTATCTTTAATAATTTTTCTAACTATTTCTTCTTCATCATTATAAACATTAAAGATAAGTTCATCGTGTATTTGAAGAATCATTTTACTCTTTAAATTCTTCTTATTAAATTCTTCAAAAATATTAATCATAGCAATCTTAATTATATCTGCAGCAGTACCTTGTACTGGTGTATTAAGAGCTATTCTTTCTCCTTGAGATCTAATAATATAATTAGTATTATTTAATTCTTCTATTTTTCTTTTTCTATTAAATAAAGTAGTTACATATCCATTTTTATAAGCATCCATAACTAATTTATCTTGATATTCTTTTATCTTAGGGAATACTTCTAAATATCTATCCATAAACACTTTAGCATCTTTAACACTAATGCCAATATCTTCAGATAATCCAAAATTACTTATTCCATATAAAATACCAAAGTTAACTGCTTTAGCTTGTCTTCTCATATTCTTAGTTATATCTTCTTTAGGTTTATTAAATATTTCCATAGCAGTCTTAGTATGAATATCTAGTCCCTGTTTAAAAGCCTCTATCATACTTTCTTCATTAGCCATAGATGCAAATACTCTAAGTTCTATTTGTGAATAATCTGAAGATATAAAAGTACAATCTTCTTCTGGAATAAATGCTTTTCTAATTAATTTACCCTCTTCATATCTAATAGGTATATTTTGAAGATTTGGTTCTATTGAACTAAGTCTTCCTGTTCTTGTTAGAGTTTGAGTATATATAGTATGCAATTTATTATCTTCTTTAATAGCATTCTTAATACCTATAATATAAGTATTATATAATTTAGTTAATGTTCTATACTCAATTAATTTATCTATTATAGGATTAATACCTACTAATTTATCAAGTATTTCTCTTGATGTAGAATAACTTTTAGCATTCTTTTTAGGATAAGGAATACCCATCTTAACAAATAATATATCACTTAATTGTTTTGGAGATTGAATATTAAATTCTTCACCAGATAAAGAATATATTTCTTTAGTTAATTCCTCTATTCTTTTATTAAGTACTTCTCCTCTTTTATCAAGTTCATTTAGATCTACTCTAACACCCTCTATTTCCATTGAAGCAAGTACATAAGATAATTTCATTTCTATATCATTAAATAAATCTAATGACTTTTCTTCTTCCATTTCTTTATATAATCTATCTCTTGTTTCATATATAAATTTAGCTTTTAATGCTCCTATAGTAGCTATCTTTTCTTCATTTAATTCTTTATCTTTAAGCATTATATTATAATCAACTACATCATAACCAAATTCATTAGCTATATAAGATATATCTTCTTTTAAATTATAATTTAATATATAGCAAGCAAGAGCAGTATCAAATAAACATTTATTTACTTTAATATTTATTTTATTTAAAGATACTATTAATTTTTTTAAATCATAAGTATATATATCAAAGAAACTTAAGAATTTAGGATTCTTTTCTAATACATCTTTTGGAATATAATAACTATTTTCTCCATCATAAACAGATAATCCAAATATATTACCATCATGATAATTTTCATTATCTATTTCTAAATATACAGAAATTGGACTCTTTACTTTAACTTCATTTATATCTTTAACTATATTAGCATCTACACTAGAATCTACTTTAGTATTAACTTTTACTTCTTTTAAGAAACTATAGAATTCTAATTCATTATACATATCTTTTAATTCTTCAGTTGGTCCAGTATAAGTTAATTCTTCTAAAGAATAAGTAACTGGTACTTCTTTATATATAGTTGCTATTTTTTTAGACATAAATGCAGATTCTTTACCTTCTGCTAATTTATCTTTAGTAGATCCTGTTATATCTTCTATATTTTCATATATGCCTTCTATAGAATCATATTTTTGTAATAGTTTTAGAGCAGTTTTTTCTCCTATTCCTTTAACACCTGGGATATTATCTGATGAATCTCCCATAAGACCTTTTAAATCAATCATTTTATCAGGAGTAATTCCATATTCTTTAAAGAATTCTTTTTCATCCATCATAATATAATCTTTACTCTTAAGTAATTTAACAGTATTTTCTTTATTAATTAATTGAAGTAGATCTTTATCACTACTTACTATTAATCCATCAAAATCTTCATTTTCCGATGCTAATCTAGAATAAGTGCCAATAATATCATCAGCTTCATAATTTTCTACTTCAAGACATTTAATGCCCATTAGAGGTATTAACTCTTTAGCTACTACAAATTGTTTAGCTAAATCATCAGGCATCTTTATTCTACCTTCTTTATATTCTTTATATTCTTCATGTCTAAAAGTTTTACCTTTATCAAATGCTACTAACATATATTTAGGATTTTCTTCTTTAATAATCTTATTAAGCATATTAACAAGACCATATAATCCATTAGTAGGAAAACCTTTAGAATTATTCATAAAATTCCCAGAATATGCAGTAGCATAATAACTTCTAAATAATAAATTATTACCATCTACTAAAACTATTTTGTTCATTCTTATCACCTATATAAATTATAACATAAAAAAAGAACGTTTAATACGTTCTTTTATTTTATAACTATACTAACTAATTTCTTAGGTATATATATTTCTTTAACTATTTCTGCACCATCTAGATATTTCTTAACATTTTCTATTTCTCTAATCTTTACTTTAATATCTTCTTCTGTAATATCACTTGGTACTGTAACTTTACCTCTTACTTTACCATTTATTTGAACTACTACTTCGATATTTTCATCTATAGTCTTTGCTTCATCATACTTAGGCCAAGCACTGTAACATAGTTCATTGCCAAGGTTATATTTTTCATTTAATTCTTCTGTTATATGTGGAGAGAAAGGATTAAGTAATTCTAATAAGATTCTATAATCTTTCTTAGAAAGTATTTTAGTATCATTAAATGAATTAACTAAAGTCATTAATGCTGAAATAGCAGTATTATATTTCATTTCTTCTAGATCTTCAGTTACTTTTTTAATAGTCTTATGAATCATCTTTTCATTTTCTTTAGATATTTCATTACTATCATTTAATCTATCTCCAAGATTATATACTCTATCTAAGAATTTAGCACAACCTCTAAGAGCTTCCTCAGACCAAGCTGCATCTTTAGAATAATCTCCAATAAACATTTCATAAAGTCTAAGTGCATCAGCACCATATTCATTAATCATATCAGTTGGATTAACTACATTACCTTTTGATTTACTCATTTTACTTTCATCAGATGCAAGTATCATACCATGAGCAATTCTTCTTTTAAATGGTTCACTATATGGTACTAAACCTTGTTCATGAAGGAATATATTCCAGAATCTAGCATATAATAAGTGTCTTGTGGCATGTTCCATACCACCATCATATAAATCTACTTGTCCCCAATACTTTAAAGCATCCATATTAGCTATTCCAGTATCACATTTAGGATCCATATATCTTAACCAATACCAACTTGATCCTGCCCAGTTAGGCATAGTATCTGTTTCTCTTTTAGCATCTTTTCCACATTTTGGACATTTACAATTTACAAACTCTGGCATTTTAGCAAGTGGACTTTCTCCATCAGTACCAACTTCAAAGTTTTCAACAGGTGGTAAACGAAGTGGTAATTCTTCATAAGGAACACCAACATCTCCACAATGAGGGCAATGTATAATTGGAATTGGTTCACCCCAATATCTTTGTCTATTAAATGCCCAATCTTTCATTTTATATTGAACAGCTTTTTCACCTATTTTTTTCTTCTCTAAGAATTTGATTACTGTTTCAATAGCTTCACTCTTATTTAAACCATCTAATATTTCAGAATTAATATGAGTTCCATCGCCAATCATAGCACCTGGATTATTTAAATATGTAAAACATTTAGCATGAAGTTCATCTTTAATATCATTTTCAACTTCTTTTTTGCTAACCCATTCAACTACAAATTTTTCATCATCATCTAATTCTTGTTCATCTCTCTTATCACTATTTAATTTAAATAAAATAGGAGTTGCTTCTATATTAAAATATTTATCTTTATTAAAAGCATAATAATGATGATTAATTTTAAATCCTTCTCTAACAAGAGATATATCTGTATATCCTGTTTCTTCTTTTATTTCACGAATAGCACATTCTACTGGCGTTTCTCCATCTTTAATAGTTCCACCAATAAATAATCTACCACCTAATTTATTCCAATTAAGAGTTAAATATTTATTATTCTTTTCATCATAAACTACAGCTACTATTGAATTCTTTTTAGATTCATCTTTATTTTGTGTACCTGTAACTTCTTCAAGAACTTGAATAATTGGAATATTAAATCTCATAGCAAAATCATAATCTCTTTGGTCATGTGCTGGTACAGCCATAATAGCACCAGTACCATAACCCATCATTACATAGTCTGCTACAAAAACAGGAATTTCAGCATCATTAACTGGATCAATAGCTTTAATACCTTTAATTTCAACACCAGTTTTATCTTTTTGTAATTCTACTCTTTCAAACTCAGTTTTCTTTTTAGCTTCTTCTTTATATGCGATTATTTCATCATAGTTTTCAATCTTTTTCTTTAATTTTTCAACAAGAGGATGTTCTGGTGCAATAACCATGAATGTAGCACCATATAATGTATCAGGTCTTGTTGTATAAACTTTTAATGATTCTTTTGTATCTTTAATTTTAAAAGTAACAAATGCTCCTGTTGATTTACCTATCCAATTTTCTTGTTGAGTTTTAATATTTGGTAAATAATCAACATCTTTTAATCCTTCTAATAATTTATCAGCATATTCAGTTATTCTTAAATACCAAACATCTTTCTCTCTTTGAACTACTTCATTATGACAAACATCACATTTACCACCTTGTGAATCTTCATTAGAAAGAACTACTCTACATGATGGACAATAATTAACTAATGTTTTATCTCTAAAAACAAGTCCATTATCAAACATCTTTAAGAAAATCCATTGAGTCCATTTATAATATTTTTCATCTGTTGTATCTACACATCTATCATAATCAAATGAAAAACCAATTTGTTTTAATTGCTTAGTAAATACTTCTATATTTCTATCTGTTACTTTTCTTGGATGTGTTTTAGTTTTAATAGCATAGTTTTCTGTAGGAAGTCCAAATGCATCAAAACCTATTGGAAATAATACATTATAACCTTCCATTCTTCTTTTTCTAGATATTACTTCTAAACCAGAATAAGCTTTAACATGTCCAATGTGCATACCAGCACCACTTGGATATGGAAATTCTACTAATCCATAGAATTTCTTTTTAGATTTATCTGTTCCTGTTTTAAAAGTTTTATCTTTTTCCCATTTATCTTGCCATTTCTTTTCTATTTTTTTAAAATCATACATTCTTTTTGCCTTCTTTCTTTTTAGTCTTCTTTTTCTTTTTAGTTTCTTTTATTACTTCTTCTATTTTATCTTCTACATATATTTCTTTTTCATGGTTTTTAAAATATCTTCCTGCGATTGGAAATAGTGACATTAATAATGCCATAACTATTAATAAACAAACAATAATTGTCCATATAAAACTATCTATTCTTACAATTATTGTTGCTGTAAAAGCGATTATAAATGAATTAATTAATGCTAAAACATTTAATAATTTTTTATAATCTATTTTTCTTACATCTAAATCATATCTCAGCACAAATAATCGTACTTCATCATTTTGTTTTAATAATTCAAAATTTTCTTTTCTTCTATATACCAGTCTATAAATAATATAAACAAATATAAATAAGCAAACAAATTCAATTAATGATTTCAATACTTCATTCATTTTAATCTTCCTTTCAAAAATAAAAACTTTATAACTTAAGGATGAGATTTACCCACGGTACCACCTTAATTCATAAAGTTTATTATGCAGCTCTATTCTTTAACGCAGAAATACGTTGTCTCTAGAAGAACAAGTTCAATATTCTTTTATATTAGTTTTCACCGACCACTAACTCTCTAAAATAATCAAATATTTACTACTTTCCCCATCACTGAAACATGAGTAAATTATATAATACTTTTTCTATTTTTACAAGTATTTATTATTCTATGGTCTAGGATTTGAAGATGATACATATTTTAATGGATCAACTCTTTTTCCATTTATTTCAATTTGGAAATGTAAATGTGGTCCAGTTGAACATCCTGAACTTCCAGATAAACCTATTACTTGACCTTGTTCTACATGATCTCCTGCTCTTACTGTAATAGTATTTTTATATAGATGTTTATAAGTTGTTTTTATTCCATTACCATGATCTATAATTACATAATTTCCAACTAATCCACTACAATTATATTTACCATTTGAATCAGGTCTAATTGCTTGTTCTGCATAATCTATTCTAGCACCTTTTGTTGGATATGTTACTGTACCTGATTTAGAGGCAATAACATTACTTCCTCTAGAAGCTCCAATATCAATAGCCCCATGTCCTCCACCAAGTCCCTGATGAACACTATCATTACCACCAAAATAAGCTGTTATTGAAGTTGCTGATGGCTTTCCAGTAGCAAATGATAATCCGTTTACTGTCGTTGTTTCTTTGCTTCCTACTGGCCACCACCATCCTGTGTTAGAACCTACTATTCCTTCTGTAACATCCTCTTCTAACTTTTGTCTTTTCTCTTCTTCTTTCTTTTTTATTTTTCCTTCAACATTCTTAAATCTTTTAGCTAATTCATTATAAGTTTCTACATCATCTACATTACTAATAGCAACTCTAGCATTATATAAATCTGATCTATGAAGTGTGTTTTCAACAACTTCTAATGCTTCCACTGCTTGATTAGCAGCCATTTTATTTATACTTTCAGTTGTTGCATTCCTAATACAATTAAATGGTTCCATATATTCAACATAACTAAGTTTAGATATTAATCCTACCATTGTTGGAACAAAGAATATAATTGCCGCTGCAACCATTTTTCTTAACCATTCTTTTGCCATTTTACTTGTTAATTCTTTGTCATTAGAAATCTCTGCTTTAACAGCAGATATAGCACAACTAACTATTAATAAAATAGGAACTATAATTTTAATAATTGTAATAACAATTCTAACTATTCTAATAGCTTTTAAAGCATCAATATTATCACATATACCTAGTATTAGCATATTAATCCCTCACAATAAAATTATACAATTAAAAACATAATAAATCTAGATTTATTATGTTTATTATAACTCAGCCATGTATTCAAATAATTGCATGAACATATTAACAAATATTTTAGGAAGACCCTCTCTTCTAAGTTTTCTAATTAAGATTCTCTTCTCTCTAATAGTTTTTTGAGGATCAAATATGATTGAATCTATTTGTTCTTTTAATTCAGTTGGTATTGATAAATCATTAATGATTCCTTCTAAATCTTCATTTATAACACGTGCTGCATCTATTTCAATATCTTGTCCTTTACAATATACAAGTATTTTAGATTGAACAGGTATTTCATCAAATTCAATTACAAAATCTGTTTCATCTGTATATCTTCTAAATGGTACATTTACTTCATTAGCAAATACTTGTACACCATCAGTAAATTTAGTATTTCTAAATCTAATAATATAATTTCTCTTAGGTGGTACTACTGCTGTTGTACCAGCTATTGGTGCTATTGAAACTGAAAAATCATTAGTTTTATAATAATAATTTATTTCAGTAGTTAAACTTTCACCAGTTTTATATTTAGATGAGAATCCATCATCTTCATATAATTTATATGTATTACTTCTACCTGGAAATACATGTATTTCTAATGTCTTAGGAGAAGATACATCATTTAGATTATTTGGATCTAGTTTTGCCATTGGAATAATAGCTCCTGTTTTTGCAAATACTGGATAATCTTCATCTTTATAGAAAGTAACATATCTCTTACCACCAATAAACTTTTTACCTGTTTTAAATTCATACCAAACACCATTAGGTAAGAATAATCTGTGAACAGATCTGTTCATTACTGAGTCTTTTGGATAAACAATTGGTGAAATAAATAATTCACTTCCAAAATAATACTCTGTTTTATATAATGGTTCATCATATGTCTCTGGATATTTATAATATAGTGGTTGTAATAAAGGTACTCCATTAGTTGAGTATTTCTTTGCTTCACTATATAAATATGGTATCAATCTATGTCTTAATACTAGATATTCTTTAACAATATTATATGTTTCTGCATTCCATCTCCATGGTTCACGTTTATAATACTTTCCACCTTCACTAGCAAGTCTTAATATCGGACTATAGACACCTAATTGAACATATCTCATATATAATTCTGCATCTTCAGTACCACTATCAAAACCTCCTATATCATGACTCCACCATGATACTCCTATATTAGCAGCAGTAGAATTAAAGAATGGTAATAATTTTAATATTTTCCAACTTATTAATGTTCTACCTGAATATAATATAGAATATTTATGAGGTGCTATACCAAAGTTTCTACTTAAAACCATATTTCTTTTTTGAACATTGCCAGTCATATTATTATATAAATAATAATTCATAGCATAGTCTCTTAATTTGTTCTCTACATTGTAATCATCAACCCATAAGAAGTCTACTCCACTATTCATATATGGTGTGATGATTCCTTTTAAAAATCCATCCATTAATTTAGAATTATAAACATTTAATGGAATATTTTTATCTGTATCTAAATCATATATTTTAATAAAATCAGCATGATGTTCTTCTTCAATACTAAGTATTCCATCAGTAATAACATTTGTACCTAAAAATATATTATTAGCATGTAAATAATTAGCTAATGCTGGTGGATTAGGAAATATACTTTTATTAAATGAGAAACTAATATTTGAATATTTATTCTTAGTTCTTGCATATTCTCCTAATAACAATACACTTAGTGGTATTCCGCTTTTCTTAAATTTATTTACTAATATTTGAACATCACTTTCTGTATAAGGTTCATTTTTAGCCCACCATACTCCAAGAGCATATCTAGGAATTAGTGGTGGTAAACCAGTTAAATTGAAATAATCTCTAAGTCCATAACCAAAATCATTATTATATACAAATAAATATGTATCTGTATTTTTATAATTTGGAGTAATAATATTTCCATTTTGATCTAATATAGGAGTTCTAGAATCATCAAATGATGCAAAACCATCTATTGAAAACAAACCTTTATCAAAAGTAACTTTACCAACAGATTCATCTAAACTATAACATGTTCCTCCAAAGTTTTTAGCTTCTGGATGACTAAAATGCCATGTTTTATCTGTATCTTTTATAGTTACTTTTAAGTTTTGATCAGGAGAATGCTTACCACTTACAAATGGTTTTTCTTTTTGATATTCAAGAACAAATTTTTCTCCTTTAATAATTAAAATATTATTATCTTCTTCTACAGAAGTTTTGGGATTAGCAAAATTTCTATTTGTAGCAAAAAAAGTAGGATAATCATTGAATGATCCAGTTTCACTATATTCGAATCTAATTAATGAATCAGATAAAATACTAATTCTATATTTATTACCTCGATATACATGTGCACTAGGAGTTTTACTTTTTTTGATATCTACTCTAAAGTTCATTCCTAAATCATACATGACTATCCTCCCTTTCTATAATTTTTTCTTTTTTCTCTTTATCCTTGTTGTTGAGCCATCATTGCCGCGATTGGATCTTGAACAACAGGTGCTGGTTCTTGAGCAACAGGTGCTGGTCCTTGTAATGGTACTTGAACATCTACTACTGGTTGTGGTTGTTCATTTAGTACTGGAGTTTGATCTAACATTGGTTGTTCAAGAGGATTACTTAATTGTTCATTAACAACTGGTCCTGGATCTAATACCATAGGATTTTCAAGTTGAACATTTTGTTCATTTGGAACTTCATTTGTAACAACTTGAGTTGGATCTATTGGCATTGGTTCTGGAGTTACAGCAGCATCTTGTACAGGCATTGCTGGTTGTTCAGCTATAGTTTGCTCTATTGGCATAACTGGTTCATTAACAACAGGTGTTTCTTCAACTGAAGCTGCTTCCTCTACAGGAGTTTCTACTGGTGTAGGATCTACTCCACCTTCTCCACCATCTTTTAATTTTACCATCCAATTTCCAAATATATCGCAGTTTGAACTTGTTGGTGGTGGATCAGCCTTTTGCATCTTAACAATCATAGGTATTTTAAATATTCTACCAAAGGCAACACAAGTACCTGATTGTAATGTTTTTTGTTTTTCAACTATATCTTCACTCATGTTAGGTACACTCTTTGAAATATACTCTAAATCAGCTGGGTGATTAATTTTAAATATTAAGAAGTTAGCACATTGGGATATAACGTTTTCATTTATATCTGTAGGTCTTTGTGTAATAAGTGTCATTAAGAAACCATATTTTCTACCTTCTTTAGCAATTCTTTCAAATATGTTATAACCAAATAATTTCTTATCATCACCATCTATAACATATCTGTGTGCTTCTTCTAAAATCATATGTATTGGGAAAGTTGCTCTATCAGTTAAAGCTCTAGTAAATTTCATAAACATACGTCCATAAATTTTAACTATTGTACGAGCAAATCTATCATCTACATCTTCTAAATTGAAGTTAACAATTTGACATTTTTTATTATCTTTAATTTGAATCTTTCTAATATAATCATCTAAAGTTATATATTCATCAGAAGTAAAGAATTCTCTATATTGTCTTGAAGCTAAATCATGTAATTTAACTTTTAAACTCATAGCTGAGTCATACATTGCTTCATTTAATAAGTATCTTTCACTATATAAAGTGAAGTTTAATGCTACTTCTAAATCATGTAATGAATAAGTAACTCCTGCTGCTTCAAAATTCCATTGTCTTTCTTCATCAATAAATTGTTTAATATAGTCAGATATAATCTTATGTTCTGCAAATCTACCTTCGCTATCTATATCAAAACAATTTCTAAAGCTTCTTGTAAATCCAATACCAGGAACTTCAGCATTTAAATTCATTTCATTAGTATTAGTTTCATTTAATATTTCAAAAATTTGATCTCTAATTCTTGTAGCAGTTTGATTAGTATACATTATATTAATAACTGCTTTTGATAATATATGATTTTTAAAATCAATTGCTTCTTGATCTTGTCTAGCAAACATCTTAGCATAAGTAAGTGCTGTTTCTACCATTGATATTTGTGAGAATTGAGTTGCTTCTAATAAATTTAAAATATCTTCTAATTCTAATAAGCATACTGGAATATTTAATTTTTCATATTCTTTCTTTTCACTTGTAGTAATTACTTTAAAGTTATAATAAGGATTATTCTTACTTAAATCTTTAAATGCATTCATATATTCACCATATGAATCAAATATAAATAGATTTGATTTATATGGGATTATTTGTGAATTAGGGAAAATATTTTGAATTATTCTACATATACCATATGTTTTACCACTACCAGTATTACCAAATATAGCAGTATGGTTAGAAAACATATCATCTAAATCAACTGTTAATTCTGTATCATTGTATAATGGAGAAACACCTAATGTTAAACATTTACTTCTAGGACCAGTTAATATTTTTAATTCTTCATCATTTATTAATCTAACATCAGCATCCATACTAGGTTTTTTAATTAAACCACCTACAAAATCATTTTCAGTTAATTCACCTAAAAAATTTACTTTGATAGTATCTTCTAAAATAGAATCAACTTCTCCAAGTATCTTTTTATTTGGATCTTCAAAAACAATATGTACATTAATTAAATCACTAGCCTTTGATTTTGTATCGTCATTTAACTTTACCACACAACTATTTTTATTAATTGTATATATTTTTCCTAACATACTAAAACAACACCCTTCTACTATATAAAATTATTGTATCAAAAAACAGATTAAAAATAAAGAGTTATTACTCTTTATTTTCTAATTTTTTATAGTATTCATATCTTCTCTTAGCATAGTTCATATTTTCATCATATAGTTTTTGATATTCTTCTTCATTCTTAGTTTCTAAGTTTTTATATCTCATTTCTTTAGAGAATAATGAATCAAAGATTTCAAATTCAGGTTCTTTAGAATCAACTGTTAATTTATCTTCTTCTGGATTATATCTCATTAATAGATTATAACCTATTTCAGATAAGAATTTTTGTTCTTCTATTTGTCCTGTCATACCACCTACTATACCTTGTTCAATACATGGACAATATGCAATTATTAATGATGGTCCATTATGTTCTTTTGCTTCTTTAAATGCTTTTATTGTTTGCTGCATATTAGCTCCCATTGAGATTGAAGCTACATAAACATTTGGTATAGACATAGCTATTTTGAATAAATCTTTTTTGCTTTCAAGTTTTCCACTTGAAGCAAATTCTGCTATACTACCTGTTCTAGTTGATTTAGATTTTTGACCACCAGTATTAGAATATACTTCAGTGTCAAGTACTAGTATATTTACATTTTCATTACTATGTAAAACATGATCTAATCCACCATATCCAATATCATATGCCCATCCATCTCCACCAATAATCCATGTACTTCTAGATGGAATATAATCAATTAATTTCTTTATTTCTTCAGGAATATCTTCATTCATTAATTGATTTTTAATTGTATATGTTCATTCACCATCCTCTATATTATCTATCCATTCTTTGAATATTGCTTTTATTTCAGGTCTAACTTTATCTTTATATTCATACATTAACTTTTTAAGTCTTTCTCTCATATTCTTATAGGATACTGCTATACCATAACCAAATTCAGCATTATCTTCAAATAATGAATTCATCCATGGAATTGTATACGGTGTTAGAGGAAGACTACCTCCATATATTGAAGAACATCCAGTAGCGTTAGCTATAACCATATTTCTTCCATATAATTCTGTTAATAATTTTATATAAGCTGCTTCTCCACATCCAGCACAAGCTCCACTAAATTCAAATCCAGGTTTTTCAAATGAAATACCTTTTACTGTAAATTTATTAAATGGAACTACATTCTTATGTTCATTAAATAGATATTCACTTGTTCTAATCTTTCTATCATCTATTTTACCTAATGATAATGCTTTTTCTCCATTCTTTCCAGGACATACACTTTCACATAATCCACATCCTGTACAATTAGCTTCATCTATAGCCATATAGAAGTTCTTTTCTTGCTCACCTACACTTGGTATTACTTCATCTTTATCAAGATGAGCATCTATTAAATCTCTATCATCAAGTGAGAAAGGTCTTATAGCTGCATGAGGACATACAAATGCACATTGATTACATTCAATACAATTTTCTTTACACCATTTAGGTACTGATGGAGCAATCTTTCTTTTATCTGAAGATGCTGTTCCTCCTTCAAAAGTACCATCTTTATATTTAAGAAAATCTGATACTTTTAAATCATTTCCTCTTAATGATAATATTTCATTAGTAAAGTTTTTATCTTTATTTTGTTCATTATTTAATACAAATATTTTATTATCTACTTCTTCTAAATATCTTGGACCTTCAGAAATAGCTCCTAGGTTATTATTAACTACTTCTTCACCTTTTCTAGAATATGTTTTAACAACAAGTTTCTTAAATTCATCTAATTCATTATTACCATATCCACTTAGTTTAAGCATATACATACATACTATATTATTTATCTTTCCACCAAGTTTATATTTAGTATTTAATTCATCTAAATTAGCTATATATACTTTAATATTCTTAGAAAGAATCTCTCTCTTATTATCATTATTTAATAATGAATTTAATTCATTATCATTCTTATTAGATATTATTAATAATATTCCATCTTTTTTAATATCTTTTAAACAATAATATTTATCTAAATAAATATCTTTTGATACTATTATGAAATCTGGATTAGTTAAGAAATATGGAGCATTTATTTTATGAGGACCACATCTTAAGTGAGATATAGTTACTCCTCCACTCTTCTTACTATCATATTCAAAATATCCTTGTACATAGTTACCTTGTATATCACCTAATACTTTCATAAAGTTTTTAGATGCTCCGACCATACCATCTGATCCAAAACCATATACTTTTATTTCTTTATAATCTGCATCTATATTTATATGTACAGGTTTTAAACTTAAATTAGTTACATCATCATCTATTCCAATAGTAAACTTCTCTTTACCATTATGAAACATATTATCAAATACAGAATTAATATCATCAAGTGGTACATTTTTAGATGATAAACCATATCTACCAGAATATATTTTAATATTTTTATTTTTTAATACTTCTACTACATCTAAATATAATGGTTCACCACTAGAACCTGCTTCTTTTGTTCTATCTAAAACAGATATAGTTTTAACTGTTTGTGGTAATACACTTAGTAAATGTTTAGCACTAAATGGTCTATATAAATGTACTTCAATAAGACCAACTTTTTTATTGTTCTTATTTAATTCTTTTACTACAGTTTTAACAGTATCACATACACTACCCATAGCAATAATAACATATTCCGCATTTTTATCACCATAATAATTAAATGGTTTATAATTTGTACCAGCT
>JAEEGJ010006541.1_pt1 | contig 34745 bp, 27 predicted proteins | sample 8958761 | NCBI WGS metagenome assembly JAEEGJ01 (sample SAMN16246546, study PRJNA631951) | gut metagenome | biome: gut microbiome; feature: rumen; material: RS-attached | host: Bos | place: Iran: Karaj | collected 2018-10
AGACTAAAAACTGCGCTATAAAGGGAGGCCTCGAATGAGAAAATTCGCCCTACTCCTTTGCTGTTTTTTGGTCATCCAAGCATTCGCCAAAACACCCGTCCAATTCTGCGTCTCGTTCGAAGACGAAGAGCACTACAGGCTATTGCTTCTCGACGAATTCCCGACGGATTTTACGCCTTCAAAAAAAATGGAAAGCGCACCCGATTCCATATCTTGCAACGCACCCTTCTGGGCATACTCCTTCTGGCCCAGTTTCGAAGGCGATAAACGGAGCAATTTCCGACGCAGTGATTACGACCGCGGAGAACTCGACAATCTAGACAAGCAATGCAACGAGAAAAGCCTTTCAGCAAGCTCAAAAAAAACAACACCTCCTCTCGAATGGAATACCAGCACCATCGACGGCAGCATATACCACAAGGAAAACGCCCGCAAATTTATCCAAAAACTCTACAAGAAAACATTCACGGGATACTGGATGGCTGACCTCGCCTGTACCTGTCCTCATTTTGAAAAGTCACATTATGCATCCACCATCAAGGCCAAAATCGTCGGAGAATGTAAACCGGATTTCAAAAAGGAATTGAGAACCGTTCCCAAGGCAATCCCAAAGGACACCGCCGTTCGTGAATGGGAGCGCAAACCAGCCCCCATCGCCAACCCAGACTGGATCCCATGTTATACCAAAGATTATTTCAACGGCGGCTGCAAAATCCAAAACTATGCCAGCAAAAAAAAGCTGCCCGTTCACGGAAAATCTTCTGGAATCGACGAAAGCTTGGAATGTTACCACGTTGACGGAAAATCCTACATTAATTTCGGCACCGATTTACCCGCCGAAACATATAATAAACCGTCTTCCTATAAGACGTTCGCAAAATGCTATACGGATAGCACCAACTGCAATTACAAAGATTCTACCGCACCGCAACTCACAGCACCATTCTATATATGCGAAAAGTTCAACCTGAAAGATGGCGGCTGCGAGCCGATGGAGCACGGCATTGATTTTATCATCGGCGAAAACCTGCAATTTGAAGGTTGGAACCGCAAGGGCATGCAATATTTCTTTAGGCAGAAAAATCGTGATATCGACGAATTTATCGACTACCTATTCTATTTCGACCCACCTAGCCAGGAATACCGCGAAATTTTGCCCGAAGGGATTTCTAGTAAAGACATCGGCAGAATGGGCGACGAAGCGGCCCGCAAAACGCCCGGTATGTTCTTCTACGACGGCCTCACGAAAGTCGGCTACGAAAAATTTGAAAAACCGATGTTCAAGAATCTCAAAGAAGCCATGCAGCACTGCAAGGAACACAAGTTCTAAAGATTTCAGCGCTCAAAAAGACAAAATCTTCCCAAGCAATCTGTTTACATAATTTGTAAATCACTTGACGTCTTTTCAAAAAATGTAACCTTTACACGAATAAAACGTGCTTCACGGAGCACGTCCTTTTTTTTGTTTTTCGAGCAAATTTTGCGATTTTATAAGAAAAAAGTTTTTTGGCATACTTTTTGCATTCATGGCACCGAAAACAAAACTAACACTAGGAGATTGCCATGAGCAACGAATACAGGCTGAAGGCCATCAAAGAAATCGCGAGCGAAAACGCAGGCGAAAATATGCCTGCCGCCCCCGCAAGCCTCGACTTTTACGGAGAGGATGTCTTTAACGCAGAGGCCATGCGCACCTACTTGCCGAAGGATATTTGCAAGAAACTCTTTGCCACCATCGACGAAGGCGCACCGCTTGACGCGAGCATCGCGAACGAAGTGGCGCATGCCATGAAAAAATGGGCCATCGACCGCGGCGCCACCCACTTTACGCACTGGTTCCAGCCCCTCACCGGTTCCACCGCCGAAAAACACGATTCCTTCCTGGAACCCGAAAACGGCAAGGCCATCATGGCCTTCAGCGGCAAGAACCTCATCGTCGGTGAACCGGACGCCTCCTCTTTCCCGAGCGGCGGCCTGCGCTCCACATTCGAAGCCCGTGGCTATACTGCCTGGGATCCGACTTCTCCGGCATTCATCAAGCGCCACGGCAACGGTGCCACGCTCTGCATCCCGACTGCTTTCTGTAGCTACACTGGCGAAGCCTTGGACAAGAAGACTCCGCTGCTCCGTTCCATTCAGGCCCTGCAGAAGTCCGCCGACCGCCTCATGGGCCTCTTTGGCGTGGCCCCGCAGAAGGTCACCGTCACTCTCGGTGCCGAACAGGAATACTTCCTGATTGACAAGCGCTTCTACCTGCAGCGCCCCGACCTTTACCAGGCCGGCCGTACGCTGTTCGGTGCTGCTCCTGCAAAGCACCAGCAGATGGAAGACCACTACTTCGGTAGCATTCCGGCCCGCATTCTGAATTTCATGAACGATGTGGAAAAGGAACTCTGGAAGCTCGGCATTCCGGCCAAGACCCGCCACAACGAAGTCGCCCCGGCACAGTTCGAACTTGCCCCGATGTTCGAGGAAGTGAACCTCGCTTGCGACCACAACATGCAGATTATGGAAGTGCTCCGCCAGGTTGCCGACCGCCACGGACTCGTGTGCCTGTTGCACGAGAAGCCGTTCGCCGGCATCAACGGTTCCGGTAAGCACAACAACTGGTCCGTGAACTACGGCAAGACCAACCTCTTGAACCCGGGCAAGGACCCGCACCAGAACGCCATCTTCCTCACCACGCTCTGCGCCGTGATCTACGCTGTCGACACCCACGCCGACCTGCTCCGTATGGCTGTCGCTAGCGCCGGTAACGACCACCGCCTTGGCGCCAACGAGGCTCCTCCGGCCATCATTTCCATGTACCTCGGCGACCAGCTTGCCGACGTTATCGACCAGCTTGAAAAGGGCGACCCCAAATCCAGCAAGCAGGCTGGCGTGATGAAGCTCGGTTCCGATACGCTGCCGCCGCTCCCGCGCGACGCTACCGACCGTAACCGTACTTCGCCGTTCGCCTTCACAGGCAACAAGTTCGAATTCCGCGCTCCGGGTTCTAGCCAGAGCTGCTCCGAACCGAACGTCATCCTCAACACGATTGTGGCCGAAGCCTTCGACCTCATTGCCGACAAGATGCAGAATGTTTCTGCCGACAAGTTCCACGAAGAACTGCAGAACCTGTTGCAGAAGATCGTGAAGGAACACAAGAAGGTCATCTTCAACGGCAACGGCTACACCGACGAATGGGTCGAAGAAGCAGCCAAGCGTGGCCTCCCGAACATCCGCACCACCATGGAAGCCCTCCAGGCTCTCGCCAAGAAGGAAAATGTGGCCCTGTTCGAAAAGTACGGCGTGTTCAACAAGCGCGAACTCGACTCCCGCTACGAAGTCAACATGGAAGACTACCACAAGAAGATTCACATCGAAGGCAAGATCGCTTTCGACATCGCGAAGAATGTGGTGCTCCCGCAGGTGCTCTGCGCTTACAGCAACGCCCTCAAGACCAACGAAATGGCCAAGACTCAGGGTTTCTACGCTGTCGACAGTTACGCCCGCGAACTCGGTGACAAGCTCAAGGATCTCGAAGAAGCCGTCGCCAAGATGGAAGCCGCTCTCGGCGACAAGCACGAAGCAATCCTCGACGCTATGGCGAACCTCCGCATCATCGTGGACAAGATTGAAAGCATCGTCCCCGACGAAAAGTGGCCGCTGCCCAAGTACAGAGAGATGCTGTTTATCTACTAATTGTACTCCTAAACTTATCCCTCGTAAAATGACAGTCCCGGCTAAAGGCCGGGACTTTTTCGTTGTATCCGTTTTGATGTCGATTATTTTTTGAAGCGCAGGTACAGTCCCTGTACTCCCGTGCGGAACGCCCTGAACATCGTGAGCCCCTTGAGGTCGTCTGCAAAGAATTCTACGTCCATCTCGTCGGGGGCGTCAACGTCGGCGCTTTCCATATCCGTAGTTATCTGGATGTAATTTGTCAAATCGTCTACCGCAATCGTGACCATGGTATAGTCCTTTTTTGCGGCAATCGAGAAGAGGACGGTAAAATCGAGCACGAGTTTGCCATTCTTCATTTCGGCCTTGAAATTCTTGATGCCGTCGGTAGCATAGAAATCCGTTTCGACCAATACGTAGTTGTAGAAGTTTTTCGAGGCCAGGGGCCCCAGCACCGTATTCTTGAGTTGCTCCGATTCTTTTTGCGAAAGCTGGCCGTTGCCATCGGCGTCGGCAGAGGCGAATGTCGCGGCGCTGTAGATTTCGTCGTAAACCCAATGGTTCCTTATGCCCACAAGGCTATTCTGGTCGAATACCGCCTTTACTGTCGCATCGACAAATACGTGCGGATGCGCTACGGCCATGGTAGCAAGGCCGGTTGCAAGTAATATGGCGGTTTGTAGGGCTCTACGCACTTTTGCCTCATCGGTTCAAGACAAAACTACATATTTTGCGACTCTAATGCAATCAGTCGAACACTTTCTTTTTGCGTTGGTCACGGCCAATCAGGATGAGGCTTATGACCACGCCAGCGAGGAGTGCCACCGAGGTGACGATCCATGCGGTAGAGTTTCCGCAGGTCACCTGGAAGAACAGCACCGAGAGGCTCCAGCCGATAATCGTCTGGAACACCATCATGAGCGTTCCGTAAAAGCGCCCGAGTTCGCGGAAGGCGGTTCCCATGGCGGCAAGGCACGGCACATAGAGCAAGATAAAGAGCAGGTAAGCGAGTACCTGGAAATACCCGCGGTTGAAATGCGCCTGCATGGTCTTGTAAGCACCTTCGTTTTCGCCACCATCGGTTGCTGATAAGGTCCCTGAGCCTGCCGAAGGGATCGAAGCATCAATCGCTTCCTTGACGCCTAGCGGGTTCGCGATGGACGTAAAGACTTCTACCAGGTTCGCCGGGACGCTCACGAGAGCTTCCTTCACCGTCGATTTCAGACTAAACGACGACTCAGGTCCCTGAGCCTGCCGAAGGGCCGCGTTCTCTTCAGGAACTGCGCCGGCATCCCCGGCAGCCGCAGAATTTTCGGCCGCGTCGCCTGTGCCTTCAATCGCATACAGCGAATTGAGCGTTCCGACAATCGCCTCTTTCGCGAAGAGACCCGTAAAGAGAGCTACAGAAGCGGGCCAGTTATCGCGTTCGACACCGAAGGGTTCGAACACTGGCGTAATCACCGTACCCACAGCACTCAACACCGACTTTTCGTTGTTGTCGTTACCGAAGCTCCCGTCAATGCCGACGGAGCCCATAAAGCCGAGTACCGTCACCATGATGAGCACGACTTTGCCTGCACGGAAAACAAATTCCTTGAGACGGAGCCATGCGTGGCGGAAAAGGTTACGCACCTTGGGCAAATGGTAAGGCGGCAGTTCCATAATGAACGTCGATTCCTTGCCCATGAAAACCGTATGGCGCAAGAGCAAGCCGTAAATCAACGCAATCACAATGCCCGTCAGGTAAATTCCGAACACGAGCGTGCCCGCGCTTTCGCCGAAGAAGGCCGCGCCAAACAGCGCATACACCGGGAGGCGCGCGCCACAGCTCATGAACGGCACCAGGAACAAAGTAAGGAACCTTTCGCGTTTGTTCTCGAGCGTGCGCGTGCCCATGAGCGCCGGCACCGAGCAGCCAAAGCCCACAATCATCGGCACGAAAGCCTTTCCCGGGAGCCCGAGGAACCGCATAAAGCGATCTGCCACGAACGCCGCACGCGACATGTAGCCGGAATCCTCAAGGAACGAAAGGCAAAGGAACATGAAGAAGATAACCGGAATGAACGTCGACACCGTCTGGATGCCCGTACCGATGCCGTTCGCCAACAGCGCCACGACAACGCCCGGCGCGCCAACCTTCGTCAAAAGTTCCGTCATGCCGTCCACGAAAATTCCACCGAACAGAATGTCGAAGAAATCGATAAACGCGCTTCCGACCTTCACCGCAAACCAGAACACCAGATACATGGCAATAAGGAAAAGCGGAATTCCTAGAATGCGGTTCAAGAAGAGCTTGTCGAGCTTGTCAGTTCGCGTGCGCTTGTTCGTGTTGTCGCGAATCACCGCCTTCGCGATGTCGCGGGCGTACGAGTAGCGGGAATCGGCGAGCGCGAATTCCACCTCTTCGCCCAAATCTTCTTCAATCTTGTCGTGCGGGATTTCGACACCGAGCTCGTCGGCAAGTTCCAGCACGCGCCCGCTATGTTCCAGATACTGCACCGCCGTCCAGCGCGGGCTTGCGCCGAGCTTGTCGGCCACAGGCTTGAGCGGCACCGAGATTTCGTCAATCAGCTTTTCAAGGACTTCGGAATGCTTGACTGCCTTGGGGAGCGGTAACTCACGGCTGTTATGCAGCAGCTTGTGCAAATCGTTCACGAATCCTTCGCAACTCTTGGGCGAAACCGCCGTGAGGCCAATCGCCGTGACGCCGAGGATTTCTTCGAGCTTGTGCAGGTCCACATGAATGCCGCGACTCGCCGCAATATCCATCATGTTCACCGCCAAAACCATCGGCACGCCCTTTTCCATCAGTTGGCTCGTGAGGAACAAGTTGCGTTCCAGGTTCGTGGCATCCAAGATGTTCACGACCAGGTCCGCTTCGCCCTTGAGCAGGTAATCGAGAGCGGCGCGTTCGTCTTCGGAATTCGCAAACAGCGCGTAAATACCCGGCAAGTCCACCACGCGAATAGTGTGGTTGTCGAGCTTAAACTGGCCTTCCTTCTTTTCGACAGTCACGCCAGGCCAGTTGCCCACAATCTGGTTCGAGCCGGTCAGCGAGTTAAAGAGCGCTGTCTTTCCGCAGTTCGGGTTGCCCGCAATCGCAATCGTGAAAACTTCTTTCTCGATAGGCATCAGACTCTCCTCAACTTGAGCACGTTGGCTTCTTGTTTACGGAGCGAAAGCCTGTACGAAAGCACGCTCACCTCGACCGGGTCGCCGAGCGGGGCCACCTGCAAAACCTGCAACACAACGCCACGAACAAGCCCCATCGACAAAAGTTTGGACTTGTACTGAGAATCACCCGTGTTGTATCCAATAATTTCGGCCTTGTCGCCTTTTTTAAGTTCCGAAAACTTCGGTTCGTTATTCATACACCAACGATTTACTTTTTCGTAGATTTAGCGGCAGTCTTCGACTTTTTTGCCGTCGTACCCGTACTAGGGGCATTCACGAACTCTCCGATTTTCTCGAGAGTCTCCGCCGAAAGGATATGTTCCATGCAGCAGGCATCCTTGTCGGCAATTGCCTCGGACACGCCGAGCTTGATCAGGAATCCCTTCAGCAAAATATGACGGTTCAGAATCTGGGACGCCACAAGCGCACCTTCCGAAGTGAGTTCGATACCGCTGTAGGGCTCCTGCGTCACAAGGCCGAGCTTCTTGAGTTCGATTACCGCCTTGGCAACCGACGGCATCTTGACCTTGAGCGCCGCCGCAATGTCGCGGACACGGGCAATCCCGTTCGCAAGGCGCAGCATGTGCACCATTTCCAAGTAGTCTTCAAGGCTCTGGCTTAACTTTACTTGTTCCATAGGACGGCTCCGATTAGACGAAAAACACACCTTATATATTAGTCAACGCTAATATAGTTTCTTTTTTCTAACCAATCAAGGTGATTCGCATTATCCATAATAGAAAAGGACCGCGGCTTTTTGCCACAGTCCCTTTATTGGGCATTCTATGAAGTAATTAGAAGCTGAATACGGTTTCGAGGCCAAAACGCAGGGCATCGTCGTCTTCGTTATCCTGCACGGGGATGTCCACCATGCCGAAGGCGGTGATTTCCAGATTTTCCACCGGGGAGATGTAGACGCGCGCGCCGACATCGAATGTAGCGGCAGTATCATCATCGTCATCCAGCGTATTGGTGTGGTATTCTACAGGAACGCCCACCTTGATGAATTCGGCAAACTTGAACGCAGGCTCGGCATACAAGAAGAAGTATTCCGGAATTTCGCCGTTGTCAAGATCGCTCGCATCTTCGGCGGCATCGCCCCTGTCAACAATGGCATAGAAGGCGGTCGTCTTGATATCGAACATCCCCACTTCAAAGGTCGGCTCGACCAAGAATGCATGGGCAGTAGATGTCCAGTCCTGATTTTCAACTACATCGCCATCGTCCATCAGGTAGTCGCCATGGAAGCCGTACACGGCCCTGAAGCCGAAGCCACCGATAGAGAGACCAGCTTCGACACCGGCATGGAGTTCGTTATGCTGAGTAGTCTGGAAGCTCTTGTAGTCCACATACGGACGCAGGTGCTGGCCCGCATAGTCGAATTCGTAGGCGGCATGCACGTCGTAAACCTTGGCACCTTCATCGTCGGCCCAGTCGTTATCGCCACGACCGAAGCCAACACCGAGAATGAAACCAGCCAGGTCAATTTCAAGACCGCGGATATCGTGTTCCTTCATACCGGCGGCGTTATCGGCAGGATCATCGTAATCATAGTAGGCAACGAAAGCACCTTCCGAGAAGGTAAGGTCGCCCAGCTTGACCGCGAAGAAATCGGCCGGCTGGTACTGAATGAATGCGCCGTTGTACAGCGATGCAGGATCCGTCGTTTCGTCATCGGCTTCGAGGCCCACGAATGCAGACCACTTTTCATTGAACTTGACTTCGAAATTCAGGTCGAAGGTAGAAGCGTAGGAATGGTTCAAATCTTCGTCTACCCAGACATTTCCCGTGTAGGCATCGAATTCCACTTCGCCATTGTACTTGACTTCCATCTGGGCTTCAGACGTGCCTTCGTTCATGCTGGCCTTGAGCATGTCTAAAGCGTTACCGGCAGCGTCGGCGACTTCGCCGGGATTCGTGTTCTCGGCGGGGGCGGCAGCCTGTTCGGCAGATTTTTCTTCGGCAGGAGCGGCTGCGACAGGCTGTTCCGCAGGAGTTTCCTGTACCGGAGCGGCGGCAGGGGCTGCTTCCTGGGCAGGAGCCGGAGCGGCCTGAGTTTCAGCAGGGGCAGCAGCGGGAGCTTCCGCAGCGGGCGCTGCAGCGGGGGCTTCGGCGGCAGCCGGGGCGGCTTCCTGAGCGAATGCAGGCATCGCAAACACGGAGGCGGCTGCAATACCGAACAAAAGGTTAGATGATAAAATATTCTTCATCATTCTCTCCAATGACGGATAGTTTTCCCGTTTCTGTAACACTCCGTCATGTTTTTACAATTAGTGCTGCAGAAACGCTTGGCTTTCGCCTTCTACATGTATCTAACGCAAAATGCGTGCCAAGTTTTCTTTTGTCAATTCTTTTTTGTTAGTTTAGTCTAAGTCACTCTTTTTAATTAAGGGCTGGCATGTTTGGGGCCTACCAGCCCTTAATGGTTCTTGGTTCGAAAGGATGATTAGTCTTCGAAGCGCTTTTCCTTATTCGCCTTCATGCCAAAGAGCTTGAGGAAGATTCCAGTACCCACGAGCACTGCGATGGCTGCGACAATCCATGTCATGTTTCCGCCAACGGGAACCTGGTAGAGGAGCACGGCAATTGCCCAGGCAAGAATTGTCTGCACGGTCGCCATGAGGACTGCGAGACCGAGGCCGATTTCGCGGGCGACCACGCCCATGGCGGCAAGGCACGGCACGTAAAGCAAGATGAAGATGAGGAACGCGAACACCTGCCAGTTAAAGCCATCCACCGGGTTACCGTTCTTATCCGGATTGTGGAAGTAAGAGCGGAGGTTCGCGTAAATGTCGGCAGTTTCGGAAAGGTCGCCTTCTTCAAGAGCGCCCATTTCGTCTTCGGAGAGTTCGAGGCCTGCGGCAGCGAGCTTAGCAAACACGGCTTCGCGGGTCTTTTCGTCCTCTTCTTCTTCGCCGAAGGTTTCGATGGCTGCATATTCTTCGCAGGTCAGCACCTTGGCGTCGGTAATCTTGTCCAGAGTTTCCTTCTTGAGTTCGGCGGCTTCCTGGCCTTCCAATTCACCAGTGGTTCCGAGCGGATCGGTGAGCGAGCCAAAGACTTCGGCGAGGTTAGCGGGAATCGAACCGAGGGCTTCGAGCACAGCGCCCTTGATATCGGGAGCGCCGCCTTCTTCTTCTTCTTCGGCGGGGCATTCATCGATGCCTACGATAAGCGGCTTTTCTTCTGCAGGAGCGGCTTCGGCAGTTTCAGCAGGAGCGGCTTCGGCAGTTTCAGCAGGAGCGGCAGTGCTATCGACCGTAGCTACTTCTTCACCGTCATGGCGGACCTGATCCGCCATCTCGCTTGCGCTAGATTCCGGCTCGGAGGCCGGAATGACGTTCGCGGCGAGTGTGGCGGAATCAGCAGCGGCAACAGCAGAATCTGTGGTTGCGGCAACTTCACTGGATCCTTCGCTTTGCTCAGGATGACGTTCTTCGCTAGCTTCGGGGCGTTGCGGGGTGTCCCCGCTAGAAGGGGTAGCGGATGCCGCGTCAGCGGCAGGAGCGAGGGGAAGGCTTTCCCCTTCCGGTTTCGCAACATCTCTCTCGTCTTCGTTCTCCCCCACCATGGAATACAGCGAGTTCATGGTACCGATAACGGCTTCCTTGGCCAAAAGGCCCGTGAACAGAGACACAGAGGCCGGCCAGTTTTCCTTTTCGACACCGAACGGTTCGAACACCGGCGTAATGGCCTTACCGATTACAGAGAGCAAGCTGTTTTCGGAATCCCCGTTACCGGCAGTGAATTCATTAGCAGTGGAAATCTTGGATTCATCAACCGCGAATCCTTCGGGGAGAGCGACATTTTCAGCTTCGCCTTCCTCATTTTCCTTGACCATCTGGTAGCCATCTTCAGACTTGACGATTTCAGTCTCGGTACCGTTCACATCGACATACATCTTTTCCACGATGCCGAAACTGTTGAGGAAGCCGAGAACAGCAACCGCAAGCGTAATCACCTTACCGGCACGCCAGATGTAGTCACGCAGACGCTGCCAGCAGTGGATCATCAGGGACTTGACCTTGGGCAAATGATACGGCGGAAGTTCCATCACAAAGTTAGAGGCCTGGCCCTGGAACAGGGACTTCTTCAAGAAGAGGCCGTAGGCAACGGCGAACAGCACGCCGGCGAGGTAAAGTAGGAACACGACCGTGCCCGCCATCTTGCCAAAGAATGCCGCCGCGAACAGCGCATACACCGGGAGGCGAGCGCCGCAGCTCATGAACGGCACCAGGAAGATGGTGAGGAAGCGTTCACGCTTGGATTCCAGCACGCGGGAACCCATAATGCCCGGCACGCCGCAACCGAAGCCCACCATCATCGGCACGAAGGCGCGACCCGGGAGCCCGAGGAATCTCATGAAACGGTCAGCAACGAAGGCCGCGCGGGCCATGTAACCCGAGTCTTCGAGGAACGAAAGGCACAGGAACATGAAGAAGATGACCGGGATAAAGGTCGAAACCGTCTGGATACCGGCACCGATACCGTCAGCGAGAATAGCAGACACAAAGCCCGGCGCATGGAGGACATCCGTAAGCACGTAGCCGAGGCCATCCACGAAAATCGCACCGAACAACACATCAAAGAAATCAATGAATGCAGAACCGATGGTGACCGCAATCCAGAACACCAGATACATGATGACCAGGAAAATCGGGAGAGCGGCCCAACGGTTCAAAAGTACGGCGTCAAGCTTGTCCGAGAAAGTTTTCTTGGCACGCTTCTCCACAACAGCCTTCCCCGCCACTTCGTGCGCAATGGAATAGCGGTTTTCGGCCATCGCGAACTCCGGCTCTTCGCCCAGGATCTTCACGACATCGGCCTTATGAAGCGTTACGCCCGCTTCGGCAAACTTGTCCGCATAACTCTTCTGGTTGCCCAAGTACATGAGCGAAACCCAACGGGCATCCGTCGCCAAGAGTTCTGCAACCGGAGCCACCTTCGGCTCCAAGACCTTCACAGCCTCTTCAACCTTATCGGCATAGGCAATCTGCTTCGGGACCGGCATCGGGCTTGCTAGCACATGGCCCATCTGGCTGATAAAGTTGGTGACGCTCTTTTCGCTCACGGCAGAAAGCGGAATACACGGTACGCCGTAGAAATCAGAAAGTTCGTCGAGATCCAGCTGGATTCCGCGATTTTCGGCGATGTCCATCATGTTGACGGCAATCACCATCGGAATCTTCATGTCGGCCAGCTGGCTCGTGAGGAACAGGTTACGTTCGAGGTTCGTTGCATCGACAATGTTGATGATCAGGCTTGCTTCGCGGCTGAGCAGGTAGTCGACAGCGGCGCGTTCGTCTTCGGCATTTGCAAACAGGGCGTAAGTACCCGGCAGGTCCACCAGGCGGATCTGGCGGTCGCCCAGTTCAAAGTAGCCTTCCTTCTTTTCGACAGTCACGCCGGGCCAGTTACCCACATGCTGGCGGGCACCCGTAAGCGCGTTAAAGAGAGCAGTCTTACCGCAGTTCGGGTTACCGGCAATTGCAATCGTCAAAAGTTTTCTTGCGGCCATTATACCCTCCTCAGCTTAAGAACGTTTGCTTCTTCCTTGCGCAGCGAAAGCCTGTACGAAAGTACTGCCACCTCGATCGGGTCGCCGAGAGGGGCCGCCTGCAAGACTTCGATCTGGACGCCACGCACAAGCCCCATCGAAAGGAGCTTGGACTTGTAGGCGGAATCGCCTTCGTTATAGCCGACGATTTCCACCTTGTCGCCCTTCTTGAGTTCCGAGAACTTGGGCTCGGTACTCCACTTTTTTGTATGCGACTTACCGCCGCAACCACAATTACAGCTCATATTATCCTCATATAACAAGACAGCGCCTGAGCAGCGCTTTCCAGTTTACTTTGTGTTTTTGACAACCTTCGTTTTTTTCGCCGGAGAAATCGCATCTGCCGGCTTCATAAAATCTTCAATTTTTCCGAGCGTTTCCGCCGATAAGATATGTTCCATGCAGCAGGCGTCCTTGTCGGCAATCGCCTCGGACACGCCAAGCTTGATCAGGAACCCCTTCAGGAGAATGTGACGGTTCAGAATCATGGCCGCAACGCGCTGCCCTTCTTCGGTGAGTTCCACGCCGCTGTAAGGTTCCTGCCTTACAAGGCCCATTTTCTTGAGTTCGACCATGGCCTTTGCAACCGACGGCATCTTCACCGAAAGGGCCGCAGCAATGTCCTTAACGCGGGCAAGTCCATTCGCGAGGCGCAGCATGTGCACCATTTCCAAATAGTCTTCCAGACTCTGAGTCAGTTTTGTATGGTCCATTTTAACCAGCCTTTATTAGACACAACTAATATAGTTTAACAAAACTAATTAGGCAAGGCTAAAATTATTATAGAAAGCATATTTATTTAGAGAAATCTAACATTATAACCAAAAATTTACGAAATTTACGTAAATTTTCCCTTGTTTTTCTAGTTAGATTTATCTAACTTTCAGTTAGACAAGTCTAACTCAGAAAGTAGCCATAGTTTCAGACGCCGACTTGTTTGGTTGAATAAAGATCCATTCCCTCTTGTGTCTCTTTGGGAATAAATCGCGCCCCCGCTCAAGTAGCTCTGAGTAGGGGCGTTTTTTGACGACCACGGTTGTCACACTACCATTGTTGCATAAAAATGAAGCGAACACGAACAACACGACGTTATTTGTCGTGGTAATAATATATTTTATCTTCTAGAGGTTTAATATGGCAAACATTACCCGCGGAGAACGCACCGTTCAACTTTTTGCACTACTGATATCCAATCCAAGCAAAAGCTACACCATCAACGATTTGATGGCCGCATTGGAGATACCCGAAAAAGAACGCCGTAACGTACAGCGAGACATGAACTTCCTTGCTTCCATTAATGGAGGGGCCTATATCCGCGTGAGTGGCGACCGACGCGCCTTCCTTTATAAATCCGCAATTAAATCGGCAGACAACCTGTTGTTCCCGAATTTTGAAAACACCATGCTGCATTTCGTGTTCCTGCAGCGCATCGCGAACATGTATCCAGCGGCAAGCGAAACGGTTACGGACCTGCTTGAAAAAATCCAAAAAAGCCTACCGGCTAGTGAAAAGAAGTCTGTTGAACAACTTGCTGATGATCTGAACACCCGAATCCTTTTTGCGGGAACTCCGCCCACATTCGAGGAAGATTCCAGCGAAAAACTCAAAACCATCCTGCGGGCAATTCACGAACGTCGCAAAATCAGCGTTTCCTCTGTCAGTGATACCGGAAATAAACCGCATATGCGCATTCCGTTGATGGTCATTATTTACCAGAACGAAATCTATATCGGATGCGAGTCCCAAACACACCCCGGCGACACCTACACACTCAAGTTCCGCCGCATTAAAAGTGTTGAGCTCACCAAGGAAACATTCCAAGACAACCCAAAGACCCTTGAAAAATTACGCAAACGCATTCAACTCGGTTCCGCAATTTTTGGTCCGCAGGACCCGAAAGCCGAAGATATCGAAATCGTATTCCGAGGTGACGCACAGTATTATCTTGAAGAAAAGCCCTTCCAACGTTCCATGAAAGTGAAAAAAATGCAAAACGGACAGTTACTCGTCACCATGAAAGCACTCAACGACGAGCTTCTGTTCCGCTGGGTACTTGGCTATGCCGACAGCGCCGAAGTGATCAAGCCAATTTCACTCCGCAACAAGCTTCGCGAATTCTCGTATTTCCTAGAAAGCACATACCGCAAAAGCCCCTGGCAGTAAACGATTACAATCGCAAAAAAATGAGTAAAGTGGCTTTCCAGCCACTTTTTTTTATAAAAATTAGATTCATTTACGTCATTAATTGTCGCAGTAAAAATCTATTTTGATGATAAATCAAAATAAGGAGTCATCATGACCAACAAAAAAGCAAAAAACATAGGCAGCCAGGTTTACGAAGGCAACTCCCTAATGAACCTGCTTCATGACTTTTGGGAAAGCGGAAACGGGGAACACCTTGTAGCGCTTCCATCGCTGAACGATAACGTCCCGGGACTTTTTGACAATTATAGGCCGTTCATTGAAGACGAAGATGACGATGACCCCGACGATCCCGATTCGTTAGAAATGAGCCGAATCGAGGAAGGCTCTAAAATCCGAATTTTGACGGATGTCCTCAACAAGCCAGATTGGCGCACACTTTGGGACTTTCTGCAGTATCCCGAAATCGAAATTCGCCATGTCCAAAACCTAGATATGCTCCTGTTCGTCCACCTTGGAGAAAAGCGGGCTTTCAGCATCGTCAGCTCAACGCGTTGCAACGGTTCATACGATGATTTCGAGGACAAATCTATTGCAATAGAAACTACGGATTACAAGACTTTCCAGAATCTGTTCGATGAACTTTGGGAAGATGCCGAACCGATTACGAGTGAAAAAATCGAACATTTTAACGAGCTTAGGAGCGACGAGAGAGAAGATTCCGACAAGGAACTCCTGCAACACACCTATTTCCTTTTTCCAGAAGGAAAAAAGAATGATTATGAACTACGGGAGGAACGGAACAAAAACGCGATAAGCCGCAGCGCCTTCAGTGGCGAAATAGAGAGTGGTGGGTTTGGCTCCTATTGCCTCGCCTACATCATGGGCATCAAGATTCCCAAAGATGCAGAACAAATCGTCATCTGCCACATAGACGAAGAAACGAATCGCATCAAGTACGACCAAACCTTCCGAGTTTTCGGAAACAATCCCATCCGCGAAACAGACGAAACCCTTGATTACTATTACCCGGAGCGAGGCTTTTCCATTGTTCAAGGGTGGGACGATGATTCATCCGCAGTGGACACCTACCCTCGCCCCAAACGCTACTACAGCAAGAATATCTATATGACCATGGAGGTATTCGATTTCCATTTTGACAACAATACCAAGAAAATCGAAAATGCGCTATGCAAGAAATTTCAGACGGATGCTATGTTTGCCGATTCACTCAAGAAAACATGTTTCATAAAATGGAGCGAGGTCATATTCTAACGAGAACCATACTCGATAAAAAACAAGGAACTCCAAAATGAACACGATTCTTCTATATGAAAACGGAGAGCTAAATGAAACTTTTTATATCAGGTTCAAAATCGATTTCAGCGTTACCCGAAGAAGTCAAGTCGCTACTTGACAGTTACATTGTCACTGGAGCGGAAATTCTCGTGGGTGACTGCTACGGCGTTGACGCAGCAGTGCAAAAGTATTTGGAGTTAAAAGGATACCACAACGTGACCATTTATTGCAGCGGTGAAACGCCAAGGAACAATTTTGTTACGGGAGCAAAAGTACGTTCTTGCGCAGAAGCCGCCAAAGGCCCTACAGGCAGCGCGTTCCATTACGTCAAAGATATCCAGATGGCGCAAGACTGCGACCAGGCGCTTATGATCTGGGATGGTAAAAGCAAAGGCACCGCTGAAAATATTCGAAGAATAACGGAAATGGAGAAGCCAAACAAAGTGATTAGCAAGTGAGCAATATAAAGGACTCACAGAAAAATGGAATATAGACGGGCCGAATCCGCCTATAAATCCGCCTATAAATCCGTCTATAAACCTGCCTATAAATCTGCCTATAAACCTGCCTATAAATGGCACTCAAAAAACATTACTGAAATTATTGCGAGCAAAAAATTCCTGCACCTACGATGAGTTGGCTTCAAAAACCAAGAAAACAAGAGAAACCGTTCGTGAGAATCTCAAAAAACTTCAAGAACTCGGCCTAATCCGCAGACTTGGCGCCCGCAAGAATGGACATTGGGAAGTGTTGGAGCGTTGAAGTTTCCAATTGTGCTAGAAGTGAAGAAAAAGCCCCTTTATCATCTAAATCTAAACAATATATTTTTACTGAGATATTCAAGTTATTACACTTGCTTTTAAATTCTTCTATCTTCTCCCCATTCATATCTTTATTTTTTGGATATACAAGCCAAATATTTGAACAATCGTATTTATGGCCATAGGCAAACATCTGATACATATCTTGCTGAGAAATACCGTAATTTAGAGAATAGTCATTTACTAGCCGCTTCCATTTTGTATCTAAAATGATATTAACATCGTCTTTCTTTTTCATTACGATGTCTGGGCGCATCCGAAATTTATTTGATGGTGATTCAAATAAATATTTTGCACCATATTGTGAATGAACACTCCATTCGCTCCAATAATCATCAGTTGTCTCTTTGATGACCGCTTTACGCAACATTTTTGCGACATACGCTTCAAAGACTTTTTCCATCGGAAAAAGAATTGACCTTACAGAAGTGTTGCCAGAGAATGTGGAGAAACTTTTATTTTGAAGAAAGACTCGTGCCCATGCCATTAGGTTTTCATATTCAGTCGTATTTCGATTCTTTATCACTTTTGAAAAATCTGCTTCATAATTGACAGATGCATCAACCTGTTCAAAGAACATCAGTTGCCTTCGAATTACTGCAAGATTGGAATCACTATTTGATTTTTTATTGAGATATAGTAAAGTTGATTTGACAAGCCTGTTTTCCGGACGATTTAATTGAAATTCATCATATTCTACGTAAAAACGCTCTTGGTGAACAAGATTTTCTCTTATATTCTGCGAAACAAGTAGTTTTCCTTTAAACGTTTTAGAATTTTCTTCTACATGGACATAACCTGATTTTAAGCCAACACGAGTTAACTTCTGTACATCGTTCAAAAACATTTGGATAAAAATTTCAAACAATGACATCTTAGATGTATTCAAATTCGCAAATTCTGAAATTTTGAACTGATTTTCATCCATGCATTGAAGCATCTTCAGAAAAATTTTTCGAGTTAAATCATAACCAGAATCACTTTGTCCCAACTCAACTTTAGGCAAAATTTCTATACGAAAACCATCTGGCAGTTCAATAACTCCAACATAATTTTGAACCTTGATGGCTTCTTTGCCATTTTTGGGTATAAGTTTGAAAAAATCTGGAGCACATTCTTTTTTTGAATCATCACTAGCCTTTAAAACAAAATCTCGAAGCAATTTAAATTGACTATTAGAGATTTGCCCTTCAGCATCTCCCTGCTCAATGATTTCAAACTCTTTTTTTATCAGAGTTTTCATCAAATGATACCTTTATAGTAATCCGGTTCATCAAAATCTTCTGCTTCTTGATTTATCCGATATATATATTTTTCTGTATTCAAATACTCAGCATCATTACTCTTCTTGAAAAGTCCCTCTCGTGGACGAGCCCTTGTTATAAATTGATATTTTTCTTCTTTTTCGTCATCGCCTAACACAATGCGAATCTTTTCGTAATCGTCATAGAAATATTCTTGTAGTAGAGGGATAACCTTGTTTTTAAAGACCGAAGACAGTTTTTTAAGCGAATCCACCCCGATAAAGAATGCATGTCCAATAGTATGTTCTCTGTCATAGAGATATTCAATACGCTCATTTATGGTTTCTAACATTTTGCAAATGTCAACACCAATATCATTCCCTTTATAATTTTTTAGGACACTCGTATCCGGCATCATTTCAACAAAATTAAACCTACGACGAAGAGCTGAATCCATCATTGCAATGGAACGATCCGCAGTATTCATTGTTCCTAGAATATAAACATTATTTGGAACTCCGAATTCGTCTCCAGAACAAGGAAGCGTGACTTTCATGCTTTCCTTTTCTCCCAAACGTTTAGAAGGCTCGATAAGCGTTATTAGCTCACCAAAAATTTTGCTGATATTACCACGGTTGATTTCATCTATGATAAAAACATACTTTTGGTTTTCATTGGTTCTGATTTCCTTTTTCCTAGTAATTTTAGGCAAATTACAATGTTCTATCATATATTCGACAATACGTCTCCGATACGAATCTAGTGTTCCACTTGGGACGCCAAGTTGCCCTTCATAAACATTGCGTATTTGTTTTTTATTAAAATATCGATGAGAGCCGCCATAAAGACCAGTTTTAGTTTCATTATGACCAACAGAAAAAAATTTTCCATTTTTTAATTTAACTTGTATTTTTTCCGTATCAGATTGATCAATCTTATCTAACAAAGATTTCCAGCTTTTATCAAAATCATCCTGACTTTCTGAATCTTTGACACTGTTAATAAATTTGCTTTTCGCCCTATCACAAAAATCCTTAAAGATTCCTGGCCGCAGATAGTAGTCAAGACCTGTAGTTTCTTCATTTGCATTATCATTAGCAACCCGAGGCCTAATCCCTTCAATAAAATCCTCATAACCATATGACTGATGGAAAGTCACAAATTCTATACATCCTTTATCTTTAAGAGCTTCATATCGTTGCTTTACGAATTTATACCCCGTTTCTTCCTGCATTTCTCTTTTTATATCTTCAACATTTTTATCCTCGCAAATAGCAACGGCATAAGCCATGGTGTTGAATGTTTTGCCTGTTCCTGGAGGGCCATAAAGAATGGTATTCAATGCAATTTCTTTTTCGTTTATTTCTGACGCACTCATGTTTTCCTCCGCATTGTTACTGTTCTCCGAAAGAATCTCACCTTTACTCTTTTGAATTAATTCTAAAATTTTTGACCCATGCAGTTTTTCAAACTCAAGCATTCCATCAACGGCATCATCAACAAGTTTTTCACTTGAAAGAGGGATTCTTTTGTAATCAATAGTTGTTTTGTTTCCAAAAAAAGATGACTTAAAAGACTTCTCTTTTTCAACTAAATTTTTAAACTCAATTTGATTCGAAAATTTGCTCTCACAGTGAAAACAAATTTGCATATTTCCTTTACCATCTTCTCGGAATTCATAATGACATGCTGAATCACGCCAATCATTCGAATTGGCGTTCACAGGTTTATATTGCAAGAATCCATCCTTTAATTTGATACACTCAAGATGTCCCTCACTTTGAGCGTCCATCGCTACTTGAATCCTTTTTAAAAGGGTTTTGTCGTTGACATCAGAATCATCTGTCAAAGGTTCCTCCATATAGTCTTTCATCAATTTAATGGCTGAAAGCGCCGTGTCTAAATCATTTTTTATTTCTTTGCCTAATTTTTTATAAGCAGGAAAAGTTACGGAGAAACCACGGATTCCGTCGTCATTGTCACTCATGAAACCGCGCACTTGTTTTTCATAGTGGTGATACCAAACATCCACCCCCAAAAAATTTTGAAATTCCCTTGAATGCCCTTCTAGGATATTGAGTTTTTTTTCTATATTTTCGTAATTTTTTTCCTTTTCCTCTTCTTCCCAAAAACGCAGAAAGACATTTAACTTGTTGCTCTCATAGTCAACACTCACACCGACATATGTGCCTGTTAATAATCCATTTTTGTTGGAATTAAAGAAATATCCCTGTGTTTTACCAGCAATCTTATCACCTTTGAGAAAGGAAAATTTCTTTTTAGCCTCTTCTAGATAACCGTTTAGGAAGGCTATTATTTCTTCTTCTAAATTGACATTCATGTGCTCTCCCTTTATTTTTCAAGAACAATATAAATATATATCCTTTTTTAGAAAAACTCCGTTTTGGTTTAAAAAAACTTAATTACCTCTTTTTTTCAAGAAATAGATGCACATTCTGCGTTAGGGACAGTTACCCGAAGGGACGAGACTTGCGTTAGCAAGGCTCGGTGAGTGCGCCGTTAGCGGCGTGCGAGTATGGCCCGACCCGGCCAGATCCTTCGACTTCGTTGCACTTCGCTCAGGATGACACATCGGTTTGGCCGGGGAACGCCCATAAGGACAGTTTTCACTACGGTTCTAGTTTGTTGTAATTAGGGATGGGCAAATCGTAGGGCAGGATGCGGCTGTCGTCATCGCCTTGGACTTCGTTGTTGAATGCCCCGATGACGCTCATCCAGTTGTTCGTGCACTTGTCGCTAAATATGCTCCTGCATTTTGTTCTCAGGAACTTCATGAGCATCTTTTTCTCGTTATCGTCCAGGAACCAGACGGATTTGTTGTACGAGGAGCTCAGTTCGTATTTGGGTTCTAGAAAGGAGATGCGCGCGCACTTGGTCGCGAGTCCTCGGTTCCAATGGTTGTACAGCGTGAAATAAGGCTTTTTGCCGGGGCCGATGTCGATGACGGCGCGAAGGTCTATATTCAGCGTTTTGCTCCACGCCCCGTTACAGGACATCATGTTGAATTCAGAAAGCTGCAATTTGCCATCGGGCAAATAGACATTGATTTGCCGTTCAGATTCATATTCCAAATCGTCATTGACGGGCAGGAACATGATGGAAAAACTATAGACCGGGCAATAGAAATTTCCACTCTCGACATAATCTCGCAGAACTTTTTTGGCGGTGCGTAGCGACGTGAAAATCCCAAGGTCGTGGTTGACGGTGTCATAGCCCAGCCCATTCGGCAGTATCGTTGCCGCCAGCTGATAAATGTATCGTCTTCTCATAGTACCTCGCTTTTGTTTAAAATCTCAACGTATAGCATACTTCAAATTGTTCCGGTTTCATGCGGACAACGTCGCGGAAGGTATAGAGGCTCGCATCGCTGTCGTATAGCAACGCATCGAGTTCCCAGGTGACACCGCTGTTTACGAATCGATCAATGAGTTGCATTTCTTTCCAGGCAGGAACGTTGTAGGCCTTGTGGCGTTCGTGTTGATCCTCGTTCGTGCTCAAGCAAATGTTGATGGATTCCCAGTTCGCGTACCAGAAGAGCAAATCGCTGATGTATTCGTGTTCGCCAGGTATGTCCCAGTCGTTCGCAGGACAGATTTCCGATTCAAGTTCATATTCCCTGTACCACTTGTGCTTTTGTGCGATGAGTGCAGCGAGGTCCTTCTTGGTCGCCTCGTAGGTGCGGGCAATACTCCGGTGCAGTTCCCTGAAACGCTGGTCAAGCGCGATGAGCTTTTTCATGTTCGTGTAGGTCCAGCGGAATTCTTTATTCATTTTTTCGTGACGATCGTTCAAGAATTCAATGTGGATTCTGGTTTCGAAGAGTTCCCGCTCAAGCCTTTTTTTGGGCATTTCTTTTTTCCACTTCTCAACACAGCCACGCTTGCGACCGTTGTCAAAGTCGCGGTAGAAATTCCGGAGAATATCCCACCGAGGTACACGTGAAAGGTCCTTTGTCATTATGGCTCCAATTTGGTATAGTCAGGGATGGGGGTGTCATAAGGTAAAATTCGGTCGGTTTCGTCACCTCGAATTATGTTGTTGAAGGTCCTAATAACACTTTGCCAGTTATTTGAAGGTTCATCATCAGAAGCAAAGGGCCTTTTTATATTCAGAAACTCCATAAGCTTTTTCTTCTCACTTTCGTTAAGGAACCAAACGGATTTACTGTACGAGGAGCTTAATTCGTATTCGGGTTCCAGAAAAGAGATGCGGGCGCACTTGGTCGCAAGTCTGCGTCGCCAGTTGTTATACAGCGTGAAGTAGGATTTTTTATTCGAGCTGATGTCAATGGAGATGCGGGCGCAAAGATTCAATCGCTTGTTTATGGCTCCACCGCAACGTAACAAATTGAATTCTGAAATCTGCAATCTGCCATCGGGCGAATAGATGTTGATTTGTAGCATTGAATCATAATCTAATTCTTCACTTATAGGTAAACATTTGACGGCGAAGCAATAAAGTGGATAGAAAAATTTTCCGTTTTTAAGGTAATCTCGCAAAAAATTTTCAGCGACGCTCAGGGAGCGAAAAACACCTAAATCGTGTTCTACAGTTTCTCGCTTTGGGCTGTTTAAGATTAAGGTCTCTGTCAACTGGTATACGTATCGATTGCTCATATAACACCTCGATTTGCTCATTTCTGCGTTCTTTGAAAAATAGATTATTACTGCGACAAATAATGTCGCAAACAAAACATCAGAGAAAAACGCAAAAAAGGTGGTATTAACACCACCTTTTTGACGAGATTTTATAGATTTCGAGGCTATTTCCGCTTCAACGGCGTCATGCTCTTGGCGCAAATCGCCATGGTCGAGAGGTTGTGCAACAGGGCCGAGGTCGAGGGGGCAAGTATTCCGAAGAAACCTGCGGCCAGAAGCGACGTGTTGAAGGCGACGATAAAGCGGTAATTCGCCTGGATACGTTCCATAAGCTGGACGCTCAATGTACGGAGTTCGGCGAGGTCGCGCAGGTCCTCGCTGCGGAGCGTCACGTCGGCGGTTTCGCGGGCAATGTCGCTCGCATCGCTCATGGCAACCGACACGTTCGCGGCGGCAAGAGCAGGAGCGTCATTGATACCATCCCCCACCATGATTACTCGGCGGCCTTCAGCCTTCATCTTTTCCACATAGCGATGCTTGTCTTCGGGCAGCACCTGAGCAAAGAAGGTATCGATGCCTAAAAGTTGAGCGGTACGTTCCGCCGCCTTCTGGCTGTCGCCGGTAATCATCGCCACATGCTTGATTCCACGTTCACGGAGCATGCGGATAGCTTCTGCTGCTTCGTCTCGCGGAGGATCGCTAATGCAAAGCACACCCGCAAGGTTCCCGCCAATGGCAAGGTAAATCACGGATGCGGCTCCGGCGAGTTCGTCAATACGCTGTTGTTCCGTGTCGCCGACGGAAACGTGCTCGTCCTCGATAACAAAATGCTTGCTACCGATGACGGCACGTTCCCCGTTCAGTGTGGTCGCAATTCCATGCGCCACGATGTACTGAACGTCGGCGTGCTCTTCTTCGTGATCGATTTCCCTGTCGAGAGCCCCGCGCACAATGGCACGAGCCATACTGTGCGGGAAATGTTCCTCGATACAGGCCGCGATGCGAAGCACCTCCTCTTCGCTTCGGCCTTCAAAGGGAATGACACGTTCGAGCTTAGGTTCTGCTTTGGTGAGAGTCCCCGTCTTGTCAAAAATGATGGTGTCGGCAAGCGCAAATTCTTCCAGATACTTGCCGCCCTTCACGGTCATGTTGCGGTCGGCCGCTTCGCGGAGCGCCGAGATAACCGAAATCGGGGTTGAAAGCTTGATGGCGCAAGAATAGTCCACCATCAGAATCGAGACGGCCTTGGTGATGTTGCGCGTAAACAGGAGCGTGAGCCCGAATCCGATAAAGCTGAACGGCACGATACCATCGGCAAGGCGTTCGGCGCGGCTCTGGATAGAAGCCTTCAGGTCTTCGGAGCGGTCGATGAGTTCGATGATTTTTTGAATCTTGGTGTTGCCGCTCACGGCCCGCACAGAAACAACTATCGAGCCTTCGTCCACGACAGTGCCTGCAAAAACGGACTTTCCGACCGTCTTATGGACTGCCTGCGATTCGCCCGTCATAGTCGCTTCGTTCACGAATGCATCGCCTTCGGCAACGGTTCCGTCCACCGGAATCATGCTACCGGAACGCACACGCACGAGGTCGCCCACCTGAACATCCTGCATACGCACCTGGACATCGACGCCGTCGCGAACGACCCACACACGGTCTACCTTCACAGCAAGGCTTGCTGTAAGGGCCGTGCGCGTGCGCGCTTTGGTATAATCTTCCAGAAGGCTGCTCACGTTCAGCAGGAACATGATGGTCCCTGCCGATTCGTAATTGCGCTGCAAGATGCTCGCCCCGATGGCAGCACCGTCCAACACTTCGACGGAGAGTTTGCCTTCGCCAAGGCAGTTCAAGCCCTTCGCCACAAACTTGAGGCCCCTGTAAATCAGGTGCGCCGTGCGAATGGGGGCCGGAATCAGCAACTTGGCCAGGTAACGCCGCGCAATCATGAACGCAAGCCGGTTCTTGAAACGCGTATCGAGTTCCTGCAGTTGGTATTCAGTATCGGGCTCGCTCTCAGGGAGATTTGCGATATCCAGATTCCGGACAAAATCAATCACCTGTTCACGATAGCCGTTTTCGTATTCCAGCAGAATGCCACCGTTTTCCGAATGGACTACCGCTTTCTGGACATAAGGTTCACTCACGCATGCCTTGTGGATGCGCGGTTCATGCACACGTTCAAATGCATAGGCCCCCGCCCGAAAGCGGATTCGCCCCGGCTGATCGTAAACGATTCTAGACTTCATAACTCAAGTGGTTGGTGGTTGGTGATTAGTGGTTAGGATTACTATTAGAATATTCTTTCTTCATTCCTGTTTACTAACCACTAGCCACTATTTACTTACCTGCTTCTTTCTTTGCGTCGTTGCAGATGTCGGCGGCTTCGTCCTTCATATCCTGGAAGGCGGCCTTGGCATCGGCGGTGAGTTTCATGCCTTCGGCAAGTCCCTTGACTGCATATTCACGCGTCTTCGGAGCCTTGACAATCTTCTTGATAATGGCCGGGCCCACGACACCCGCCACCACGCACCAGAACTTTTCATTTTTCCATACGGACATAGCTTACTCCTTTGTTGATTGTTTGCTAAAAATCTACCTAAAACTTCATTAAAAAGCAATTTACATACAAACTAACAAACAGACTTCAAACCCAAGTCCCATAAGCATTCCGAGCAACTAACAATGTTGCAAATTCCCAATTTAGTTCAGGCTATACAACTTAGTTTCCATTCAAATAACTTAGTTAGATTGAACTATCCAAAGTTAGCGAACGCTACCTGAAGCTATACCTGATTTTTGTAGCGAAAGTGCGACCAGGCTTACTTTCGCCATATTTATCGTAAACAATTTCATCCATAAAGTTATCAACCTCAAAACTCCAGGCAAGTTTATTATCCCATACGGAGTATTCTATGCCCAAATCCTGTGTAAACGAAGCCTCAATTTTCCGGCTCTGACGGGAACTGATTTTCCAACCATAATAGTATTCGTCAGTATAGTTTGCCGACCACCAGAACTTGAGAAAATCATTTTTGTTGATTACATCGCCCATGTGGAATTCGGCAAGGTAATTCATGAAGAATCGCGGAATGTTCGGGATAATCGCATCTTCAAGAATGCCCTGCTTGGCATTATAATCTATATTGCGCAAATCCTGGAAAGTCCAGTTCGTTCCGAACAATATCCATTCATTCACATCGAGTTTCACGTCGCCTTCGTAGCCCCATCCGCGAATCGGGTCCATATTAAAGTATGGCACAGACATCTGTGATGAGCCCATATAATGAATGCGATTCTTGTAGTAAGAATAGAAAACGTCACCATCAAATCGGAACCGTGCCACCAGCGGGATTTCTTGCAAATCAAGAGACAGGCCAACGTTAAAATTATCTGCTTCTTCGGGCTTGAGATTTGTTGCAGCACTCACGCGCACCCCATCGCCAAAGAGTTCATCGGGAGTGGGCAAGCGCACCGCATGCTGGTAAGACCCCTTGACCGCAAGCGGTTTTACAATCCGGAACATCAAACTTTCATCGTAACCAAAATCAGTATAATCATTTGATTCAACCGTCGCTTTCTGCAACCTACTTGTGGACGTGTTAGAGATATCCGCTTTCAGGTAATGGAACTTGAAGCCCAGCAAGTTCTGCAACCGAGAATCAAAGAAATTATCTTCGAGCGAAAGGCCCGTTGTCACAGAAACTGTTTTCCCCGGGTACCCAGCCGTATTGAAGCCTAACATTTTGGTGCCAAAATCATCTTCGGGGTCTTCTTTATGATACCTGAAAAGAGTATTCCAGTAAATAAATTGGTTCCTGATGAACTGATAATCTAAATTCAGCAAATTATTGAAATCATACGCCTGCACTGTTCTCAGTTTCGGGAGTCCCATCGTAGATAGTTCGCCCACATTTTTTTTGGCGGTATCACAGGTGAACCAGTTGCGACAATGCACTCGGCTCGTATCAATGACCTTATTTTCGCTATACCCAAACGAAAAATGATTACCGAAATTCAGGTCGTTCACGAAAATATTTTTTTTGTCGAGCCCGAATGTGGCACCGAAATTGTACCCCTCATTTTTCGTTTCGACAATGCGGTTCGCATCTCCCTGAATTTCCTTATCGAAGGCACCATAACTTGCGCCCAACGAAACCTGGTCAAACCAAGCATTCATCAAGTTTGCAAAAGCCTGCACGTTATAAGAGGTATAATGGTCGTGATCGCGAACGATGGTAGTATCTTTGCCTGTAGAACTTTTCATGTAGGGCGACGTAAACTCATAATCGTTATCAGAATGATTGAAATACCCCGACACACCCACTTCTAAACCAGCGTGACCAACAATGCTATCAATCAAATGGCTTGCAGTAACAGACGCCTTGTGCGAATTAAAACTCGAAAAACTATAGGACGCATCTACCGAATTGGCGGGACGCTTCTTGGTAATGATGTTTATTGCACCACCTGCACCATCTGTTGCAAAACGCGCAGGAACATAGCCCTTGTAAACTTCGATATCTGCAATCTGATCGATGGGAATATCGTCTAGGCCCAAGTTGCCCTGCGTTTCGACCGGGACTCCGTTCACGAGCACCTTGATATTCTTGCCTTCCATGCCGCGAATGTTGACCTTGCCTTCGCTGCCCATGCCACCAGACTTGCGCACCTTTACGCCCGAGGCAGAATTTATCGCTTTCGAAACGGTCTTACTTGTATTCTGCATCTCGACAGCATCGATTGTCACGACAGCTTCTGCCTTTTTGGCTTGTTTTGCCCGTTCCGCTTCAACTTCAGATTCCACCGAGAGTTCGTCCAGTTGAGTGATTCCCGATGCATTGTCTACAGACGTACCCGATTGAGCCACAGCGCTATTCGTATTTCCATCTACTGTGGCACTTTCCGGAGCTGATTCCTCCAAGAAATCGTCTATTGAGGTCACTTCGTCATCTTGGGCGCGAGCCGGCACCACGCCAAGCGTTGCAAATATAGCGGCAAACGCAATCGCCTTGTAAATAAACATCTTTTTCATCGCAGCGCAATAGAGCATTTTTTACTCCAAAATTCTACTCCAAATGGGCCCTAAAAAATCCAAATGGATTCCGTACGCACAAAAAAAATTCCGTCCTTGCCATAGGCAAGAACGGAGGTTTGTGTTTATGAGGATACTGTGTTTTATGAAGAATTTTTCGCTTACTTCAGCGGCACAATCCACATCGGGATCGGTTCAACCGTTGCAATCTTTTCGGCCTTTTTGGTATTCGGGTCATAGCGGAAGTAGGCGTTGCCATCTTTTTCGGTCGAAACTGCAAAAATTACGGTGCCGTCGTCATCGATGTACTTGCCGTAGCTAGCCCAACTAGAAGTGTAATCAATCGGGAGCGCCTTCATTTTCTTTTTGGCAAGATCGATTTCTACCGGCTTGCAGGTATTGTTGTGGTAGCTATCCATATCGGTCCAGACCTGTTGCAAATCCACCATCACGTTCAGGAAGGCATAGACCTTGGTGCCGACAGCGTATGTGGCCGGACTCAGATATTTGAAGTTATCCTTCTTGGTGATGCCATCAATGGCAACTTCCTTGGTCACGAGCCATGCATAGTCCTTATCAAATTTGGTTTCGCCCACCTTGATACGCAGGAAACCGTCGGTCTGGCCATCCGGAGAATAGCCCCAGGAGGCGTTGCAGTAGCAATAAATGTAGCCATCAGCAAGAATAAAAGCCTGATTCTGCGAGTCATCCAGCGAACCCACGGCCGCAACGCGATCATCTTCGGCCACAGCAATCACGGAATCCTTCTCGATGTCAATGATAGCGACCTGGGCCGTATAACCGGTCACATAGTCACTAATGCTCTGCAGCAGGCCCACATAAAGGCGCCCATCAACAATGAGTCCCGTGCCCGGAGACACGGCAATAGCATCATCGTTTTTATACTCGGAAAGGTCAATTGCGCCCGTGCGCTTCATGGTTTTCGGGTTGATAATGAGCAGGGAATCAAAAGCACCAGCCAAGTAAGCCTTTTCTTCGTTCACAAAGAAAATGTGGTTTACCCAGACGCCAGGGAGCGAAAGCTCCGCAGTTTTTTTGCCAATCTTATTGTTTTTGTCAAGGCTGTAGCGTGCAATGGAGCCCACACTAAGGTCAGCAATGAACAGAGAATTGTCGTAATAGACAACGCCAGCGCGGGTGCCGACTTCAATGAAGTCCTTGCCCAAATCGTCCGTGTGGCCCAGGGACATCGTGCCGATGAACATTGTTTCGCCCGAAGCGATAGCAGTTGCGAATTCGCGCTTATATTCGCCCTTTTCTTCCTTCTTGGAACTGCTAGATTTGCCCTTACTGTCGCTAGATTTGCCTTTACTGCTGCTGGACTTTTTGTCTTTATTACCGGACTTTTCAACCGAAGAAGAGGAAAGCTCCTTTTCATCGTCTCCGCTTGCAGAAGAGGAGGAATCGTCACCACAAGCAACAAGCATGCCGAAAGACACTGCAAGTGCCATCAAAAAACTTTTTTTCATATTAGCTCCTGTAAGATTATGCGGAAATAAACCGCGATATTCAATTTGCAGGAGCATTTTAGAAATGTCTTCTAAGTGGTTCTACTCCAAATGGTGCAAGAAAAACCCAAATGGATTTCTCCTGTTTCGCACTTGACAAATATTGAATCGAGATTTATTATTGAACGGAGATTTGTTTTTTTTCGCATTTTTCAAAGAAGGAAAATTATGGCACAGGTATTGAAGGAAGAAGTCCGGAACCGGATTCTTGATGCGGCTGAAAATGTTTTTTTTGAAAAAGACTACAGAAGCGCCAAGCTTTCTGAGATTGCCAAGTTGGCAAATGTTCCTGTTGCACTTATTTATACCTATTTTGATAACAAGGAAAACTTATTTGATGCGACCGTAGGCTCAGTATATTCAAATTTCTGTTCGGCGCTCCAAGAAGAGGAAGCCCTGGAAAAAGGCTCCCCACTTGAAAGGTTTGATAAGGTTGGGCAAAGTTATATTCGAGAATTATTGAAAGATCGAAAAAAACTCATAGTTCTAATGGACAGGAGCTCAGGCACAAGGCACGAAAAGGCGAAATTTGATTTTATATTGCAGATGCAGAAGCATATAGAAATTGGACTCAAACGACAGACGAAGAAAAAATACGACCCAATGCTCGCCCATATCCTGGCCAGTAATTTCACGGAAAGCCTCCTCGAAATTGCGAGGCATTATCAAAGCAGGGAATGGGCCGAAAATATGCTGAAGTTAGTCGCCCAGTGCTATTATAATGGCGTAGAATCACTTTAAATAATAAAGATGGAGAAAGTGGGAAATCCGGTCTTTGATTTTAATATTGAATCAAGATTCAATTTTATTCAATTATGAAAGAAAGAATAGAAAGGAGGAAAACCTATGAACGAAATGGAATTGCAAAAAAAAGTGGTGGGGAAAAATGCTCTTTCTAACACCCTACTTGCATTGAAAATTGTTTGTGATCTGATTCCGCAAATACTGCTCGTATACCTAGTGAGCGAGTTAATCGGAAAAAACATTGATTCCGAAAAAATAAAGTTCATCATTCTTGGAATATTTGCATCGTTCTTGTTGAAAGCGGTGTTTTATTATCTCGCAACAAAGGGGGCGCATGACAAGGCTTATGGCAAACTGACGGAGCTCAGGCTAGATATCATTGAACATTTAAAAAAATTGAATCTTGGATTTTTCAAGGAGCACCATACCGGCGAGCTCACGAATATCGTTGAACATGATGTCGAACAGATTGAAGTTTACCTTGCACATGGGCTTCCTGAGATAATGTCTGTAACGCTTTTACCGGCATTGATTCTTGTGGCGATGTTTTTTGTTGATTGGCGCCTTGCGCTTGGGATGATTGTGGGGCTACCCCTAATGTACCTGGTGAAAAAACTTTCACAAAAAGTGATGAACAAGAACTTCGCCATCTATTTCAGTCATGAAAATCAAATGAGTAAAGAAATGATGGAATACGTGAAGAACATTCCTGTTATCAAGGCATTTGCAAAAGAAGAGGAAATCAGCGAAAGAACGTTGAAGACGGCAAGGGAGTATGTCTATTGGGTAAAAAAAAGCATGGGAGCAATCACGGTTCCCATGGGGTTAATTGATGTATTCATGGAAACGGGCGTGGTCGCCGTCATGATTCTTGGATGTATTTTCCTTTATTATGGATATATTACGACTCCGAAATTCATACTGGCAGTTATTTTATCCTCTGCGTTCACATCGTCTATCAGCAAGACCGCAACTTTGCAACATTTTTCCATAGTCTTTAAAGAAGCTCTAAAAGCGGTCGGCAAAATTTTAACCGTTCCGCTCCCAAGAGAAAAAGAGGAGCAAGGATTAGAATTTGGGGATATCGAATTCAAAAATGTGAATTTTAGCTACAAGAAAGATAGTTTCCAGTTAAAAAATGTGAATCTCATTTTTAAACAAAATACTTTGAATGCGCTTGTCGGCGCAAGCGGTTGTGGAAAGAGTACGATATCAAATTTGCTGATGGGCTTTTGGGATGTTGAAAGCGGAAAAATAACAATAGGTGATAAAGATATCCGAGATTACAGTCAAGAATGTATCTCTCGACTTATCGGGAGTGTACAACAAGATGCCATACTTTTTGATTTAAGCATCTATGAAAATATCGCTTTGGGGAACCCCGATGCGACATACGAAGAAATTATCAATGCGGCAAAAAAAGCAAGATGCCATGACTTTATCGAATCCCTACCCAATGGGTACAAAACAAGAGTCGGAGAAATGGGAATCAAGTTATCTGGAGGCGAAAAACAGAGAATTTCTATTGCGAGAACGATTCTGAAAAATACGCCTATACTAATTCTTGACGAAGCCATGGCAGCCGTTGATAGTGAAAATGAGCGGCTAATCAGCGAAGCGATTGACGATTTGCGCAAAGGCAAAACGGTCATTACGATCGCCCATCATTTAAATACAATCAAGGAATCGGACCAAATCGTTGTGATGGATCAAGGAGTTGTACTTGATTCCGGAACTCACGAAGAATTGATGCGAAGATGCAGTCATTATAAAAACATGATCGATGCGCAAAATAAAGTGGATCAATGGAACCTGAAAGAGGAGGAAACGGAAAATGTTTAGGGATATGTTAAACCTGCTCACAAAAACAGGAAAGAAGGATTTAATCACATCTAGTGTATTCTTTGCACTATATGGTTTGAGTTCTGTTGCGATGATTGTGATTGTCTTCTCGGCATTGTTCCAAATATTTGCAGGAACCGATTTGAAAAATCTTTATGTGCATTTTATCGCTATAGGGCTATTTGTGGTTTTCAAGGGCATTTGTAACATGGTTGCGGACTTGAAAAAACATGGTGCCGGTTTTGACATTGTCCAGCAAATCAGAGAACGCATGATTTTAAAGCTAAAAAAATTCAGTCTTGGATTTTACACAAACGAAAGAATAGGAGAAATCAATACAGTACTACGCAAAGACGTAGATAACATGTCGCTGGTCGTAGGGCACATGTGGCCTAGAATGTTTGGCGATTTCATGGTTTCGATTATTGTATTTGTATGGCTCACCTATATTGATTTTAAACTCGCTTTTATAATGGCGGCATCGGTTCCAATTGCAATCGCATTCTTGGTCAAGACAATCAAAGCATCAAAAAAAGTGGAAAACAGAAATAATGTAGCACTCCTGGACATGGTAAGCCTTTTCGTGGGATATATCAGGGGGATTACGGTTCTAAAAAGTTTTTCAAATAATACAAGTCTCGATGAAGATTTAAAGAGCAAAACAGAAAAATTTGGCGAGACTAGTAAGACGGCATCAAAGTACAAGGCTAGACAACTTTGCGTTTTCAGCTTTTTGCTAGATGCGGGATACCTGATATTACTCGCTTCTGGTTCATTATTTGTTGTGAATGGCGAAATAGGTGTTTTGAATTTCATCATTTTCGCCATAGTCTCTAGAGAATTCTACAAGCCGTTTTCTTTGATGGAACAATACTATATGTATTATATTTCGGCTGCAGATTCATATGGACGATTGGGAAAAATTCTGCATGCAGACGAAATTCCTGATAAGATCGATGGAGCCATTCCAAAACAAAACAATATCACTTTTGAAAATATCGGATTTTCGTATGCTAAAGACGAATTCAAGATAGAAAATCTGAACTTTGACATTGGCGAGAAAACAATGGTTGCGCTAGTAGGAGAATCGGGAAGCGGCAAAACGACGATAACCAACTTACTTCTGAGATTCTACGATGTTCAACAAGGAAAAATCACACTCGGAGGCGTTGACATTAGGGATATTCCCTACGACGAACTGCTGAATCGTATAAGTGTTGTCATGCAGAACGTTCAGCTGTTTGACAACACTATTGAAGAAAACATCAGAGTGGGAAAAAAACATGCGACAAGGGAAGAAATTGTTGAAGCGGCAAAGAAAGCACGTATCCACGATTTCATTATGACCTTGCCTAAGGGTTACGATACAAATATTGGAGAAAACGGCTGCACATTGTCCGGAGGACAAAGGCAAAGAATTTCTATTGCAAGGGCGTTCTTGAAGGATGCTCCTATCCTGATTCTAGATGAAATGACGAGCAACGTCGATCCCGTCAACGAGTCTCTTATACAGGAAGCTATTGCTGATTTGGCAAAAAACAGAACCATGATTGTCGTCGCGCACCATTTGAAAACAATCCAAAATGCAGACCAGATACTAACATTGAGAAAAGGATGTTTACTCGAAAGAGGGAAACATAAGGAATTATTGGGAAAAAATGGATATTATGCAAAATTATGGCAAACATAGCCCATTAAGCCTAATTTGACTCCATTTAGACAAAATCGTATTAAAAAAGTCATATAAGCAAAACAAAATTAGCCTTGACAAAGTTTTCTCAACTTGTTAGATTTGTCTTACTTTTTAAGACAAGACTAACAAAGCCAGTCTAAATCGTTTTTATGAGGAAAACATGTTAAGTATCAACGGAATTGAATGGCTGCACAAGATTGGGTGCTACCATACGACACTCACAAGGGAACCGCTTTTGGTCCTTGAATTTTGCCGGAAGGGACGTATCAGTTGGGCCGGGGGCGCACTCCCCTGTAATCAGCTGAAAGCCGGAGAATTGCTGGTTTACGACGCATGGACTTCGGGAGCGTTGACCCGTTCCGCAGATTATTGCGGCGACCGCATCCTGTTCTACGAGGAATCCACAAAATACATACAAGAACATTTTGCAGGTTTCCAACTTGATATCAAGATGCTCGCTCAAAAAATCTGCCGTCCAGGACGTCCGTTCATCGTTCACACCAAAGAAGAAGTCGCCCGCGCTTTCGAAATGGTCGAAAACAAGACGAAGAATTCTTTGACGGAATACGGCAGGCTCGCAATTTTGGAACTGCTACTCACCTTGAAAAATCTAGATACACAAAGGGAATACGCCTGCCGTGAATGTAACCTGTCGTCGTTACAGATTGAAAAAATTTACGGAATCCGCACGTTCATTTGCGAAAACATGGATAGCCATTTCACCATTGAAGAGCTTTCCGACAAGTTCGACATGCCCCCCACCGCAATGAAGCTCTGTTTCAAGAACGTATTCGGGCTGCCCGTATTTACTTATGCACGTCGCGAGCGCATGAAAATTGCAGCCAAGGAGCTCCGTGAAAGTGACCATGGAATTCTGCAAATCGCAGGCACGGTCGGGTACAATAACGGGAGCAAGTTCGCCCACGCTTTCCAAGATGTAATGGGCATGACCCCGAAGGAATACAGGAAACGATACAGACTTACAAATGTAGCATGACAGGTATGAGCTATGAGGTCGTGCTTCGCACTCTGAGGTCGCCTTGCAGAGCAAGGCTTTGAGGAATATAACCTTTAAAACAACTATGAAAAACACTTTCAAAAAACTTTATGCATACATGGGATCACGAAAACCGCTGTTCCCGCTAGCTTTGATTCTCTCGGCATTGAGCGCCATCGCGGGGCTCGTGCCGTTTTTACTGATGTGGCTGATTGTCCGCGAGGTTATCTCTGGCGGTGACATGACGAACATCAAGATTTTTGACTACTCCATCGGAGCGGTTCTCGCCTCGGTCACAAGCGTATTGCTCTACTTTGCGGCCCTCGCCTGCTCGCACATGGTAGCATTCAGGCTCGAAGGCGACCTGCGTCGATTCGCCATGAAAAAAC
>JAEEGJ010006542.1_pt1 | contig 34742 bp, 26 predicted proteins | sample 8958761 | NCBI WGS metagenome assembly JAEEGJ01 (sample SAMN16246546, study PRJNA631951) | gut metagenome | biome: gut microbiome; feature: rumen; material: RS-attached | host: Bos | place: Iran: Karaj | collected 2018-10
ACAGTTTTTAAAAAAATGGATTTACTCTTTGAAAAAAGTCGAAACCGATTCGCAAAAGTAATCACTTATTACCCACTCTAAATTAGCGCTTAGGAAGGTATGCATCATGATTGATTCTTCTGACACTAATAAATTTAATGAACACCTTAAGCAAAACAAAATGTATGTAAGACCTGCCGAAAAGGATGATGTGAGGGATATTGCGGAGATTTGCGTGGAGGATTGGAAGATTGCGTATAAGGGGATTATAGGCGATGATTTTCTTGATTCCATGAATGTGGATGATCGATATCAGATTGAAGTTAAGAGGTATGATAAGCAGTTTGTGGCGACTGATGGGGACAAGGTTCTGGGGTACTCGTGGTTAGAGGAGGCTGATGATGAAGCGGCGGACTGCGAGGTTATTGCTTTGTACGTAAGATACAATCAAAGGAAGAACGGTATCGGAAGAATTTTGATGGAGCATGCTTTTGAGCATTTCAGGGGACTTGGTAAGAAAAGCATGATTGTGTGGTGTTTAAAGGACAATCTTGAATCGAGAAAGTTCTATGAGAAAATGGGCGGCCGTGAGTACAGAATCAGTCTTCACAAGTGGGGTGTTAAGGACTACACCATAGTCTCATATCTTTTTGATTTATAAATAATGCATTGGGGCAATTAAGGAGGGTATAACATGAAAACGCAGTTTATGTGCAGTATCATTTACGGCGGCGTATTGGGCGGAGGTTTGTTCGTCGATGATAATTCGATTACTTATAAGACCGGCAAAGTAACCGTGGACGATCGTATCCGGAATCTTAAGATGGATGTCGCGGATATCGAAAGTCTTACGTGGAAAGGTATTATTGCCACTATCACATTGAAGTCGGGCGACAAGTATTCTTTTTTGATTTTTAACAAAAAGCGCTTTATAGAAGTTTATGAATCATTAACGAACAAATAAGTTAATCGCCCGGAGTTTTGAATGCAGACTATTACCAAGCAGCAAGCGCGTCAATTTATACTTATAAAGCAAGGTTTACTGGGTTCTTATCGTTTTGTGGGTAAGGAAGGAGCATACGAATATGTTCGACAGGCGGGTTGTATTCAGTACGACCCGGTGGATGTATGCGGCAAAAACGCAGAGCTTACGCTCCAATCAAGAGTCAAGGGCTTCAAGAAGTCGATGCTTCAGGATCTTTTGTACAAGGAACGAAAGCTTGTGGACTATGCCGATAAGGAGCTCTCCATCTGGCCTGCAGAGGACTGGCCTTACTTCTCTTCTTACAGAGAAAGAAGCCGTAAGCTGGGGGAGACTTTTGAAGAGCTTGAACCGTTAACCGGACAGGCTATAGATTACATTCGCAAGAACGGTCCCGTGTCTAGCGATTCGCTTCCCATCGAGGGCGAGATTTTCTGGCACTCTTCCATGCACTGGAGTGGCAACTGGCACAAAAAATCTCTTGCCGCAAGGTCGGTACTTGAACAGCTGTATACAGACGGAGTTCTTGTGATTCATCATAAGCAGGGAAGCCGTAAGTATTATGACCTCGCAGAGCGCCATCTTCCGAAATCGGTGCTTGAATCTCCCACCCCTTGTAAGAACGATGATGAGTTCACGGCGTGGCGCGTACTCAGGCGCATCGGAGCCGTGGGCTTATTGTGGGATAAAAACAGTACTGCTTTTCTCGGTATCGATTTAAAGGCAGCGAAGCGCCAAGAAATACTTGCGAAGCTTGAAGCTGAGGGAAAGATTAAGGCGGTTACGATTGAGGGAATGAAACCCGCTTTCTTTTACCGCGCTGAGGATGAGGAACTGATGCAGGCGGTTGTCGAAGGCTTGGCGGATGTGAAGCCCCGAATGTCTTTTATCGCGCCGCTTGATCCGCTTATGTGGGATAAGGCGCTTGTTCTTCAGCTGTTTGATTTCAAGTATTCGTGGGAGATTTACACTCCCGCGGACAAGCGTAAGTACGGCTATTACACTCTTCCGGTTCTCTACGGAGACGGATTTGTGGGGCGTATAGAGGCTGTGCCGGACCGAAAGAAAAATGTACTTTATGTAAGAGGAATGTGGTGGGAAGGAGGTATCAGGCAGACAGGGAAGCTTAGTGCGGCGCTTGATAAGGCGCTTGCAAATTTCGGCAAGTTCAACGATTGCCGCGACGTAGAGAAGTTAATGTAGGGAATGGTAGAAACTATTTAAAGGAGAAAACATGAAAGCAATAGTGGTTTTTTTATTGGGATTCACATTAAGTGGGGTTTGGATTGCGCTTAACACATTTTTGTACGGCGCTCTTAACAAAAAGATTAAGAATTTCTGGGTTACATCACCCGCAATTTCGGGAGCGATTCCCGCTCTCATCATTTATTTGATTGTAAAGGATCATCCTTTTCATTTCGATAAGCTAGGCGACCTTTCGGTATGGGGCATTGCTGTTGCTGCGGTAATCGTATCAAGCATTATCGTCATCATTACCCGTGATAAGACAAAGAAAATATCAGGCGAAGAATTGAAGCTTCAGTGCCTGGCAGGTGCGTTAATGGAAGTTCCTCAGCGTGCGATGATGATGCCTTTTGTCATCATGCTTCTTGAGAAGCGCGGTCTCAATACGATTTGGAGTGTGGTTATCACCGCTCTTGTCTGGCTTGCAGGTATGATTTTCCAGTCGGTTCTCATGAACAAGAACTTTAGCGGAAAGACCGTAGTCAGCGAAATGATTCCGGCGCTTATCTTCTCTCTTGGTATCGGCTATGCATTCTACGCAACCGGCTGTATTCTTGTTCCGATTGTGTTCCATGCGCTTGAGAGAATTTTGAGCAATGCAGGTAATGTCGGAAAGGTTCAGGTCGAAGAAAAGGAAGAAGCCAAAGCGGCATAAACTTTAAGAAAAGGCAGAATTTAAAGGGCATAAACCCGGTCGGGTTTATGCCCTTTTCTATGTCACATATTATAATTCGGGGTTCTCTTTCAGAAAATCTGTTGCCGCTTCTCTGAGATACTTCTCGGCATGCTTCATCGATTCCTCGGCGGGTACGCCGGGAGCAATCTCGATGGCGGTGATTCCAAGGGATTTGAGGCGCTCTTCGGGCACCTCGTTTCTGCCGCAGAATACGTAGAGCGGCTTGCCCATGGAGCGCTTGCGAATCCCGCCTATCACCTTGCCCATGAAGCTCTGCTCATCGAGCTTGCCCTCGCCGGTGACGATGTAGGCGGTGTTCTTGAGGGCTTCGTCGAAGTGGCAGATATCGAGCATAGCGTCGATGCCACTTTCGATGGTGGCGTTAAGAAACGCCACACAGCCGTAGCCCGCACCGCCGGCGGCACCGGCGCCTTTGACGCTGCCGGAGTCTCTGAACCCGGCGCGGCGGCAGACGTTGCTTATGTGCATAAGGCCCGCGTCCAGCATCGCCACTTCATCCTTCGTGGCGCCTTTCTGCGGTCCGTAGATGCACGCGGCTCCAAGCGGGCCAAAAAGCGGGTTCTCCACGTCACTCATGACGGTGAACCGGCTCTGCCATATTCTCTTGTCAATTTCAGATGTATCGATCTCAGCTACTTTCTTAAGCGTTCTTCCTGTCGGAACAAAAGCCTGCCCCGAAGCATCTAAGAACTTAATGCCGAGAGCCGCGGCCATTCCGCAACCACAGTCGGTTGTGGCACTGCCGCCGAGGCATAGTAAAAAGTCCTTAAGTCCTTCATCCAGGCATTTAAGAATCAGTTCACCGAAGCCATACGTCGTGGCATCCGGCGCACTGTTATCTTCCACTTTTGTAATACCGCTTGACTCGGCAATCTCCACTACCGCGGTCTTATTAAGAGTTATGCCGTACCTTGCCGTAATAATCCTGCTGTCGGGCGCGTGCACTTTAGCTTCCTTAATCACGCCGCCCATAGCCTTGATGATACAGTCGGTACTGCCCTCTCCGCCGTCAGCCATCGGAACGCAAAGCGTTTCGTGTCCTTTTTTTTGCAGTATTACGTCGTTCAGAATTCCGGCGGCTTCCGCGGATGACAAACTTCCTTTGAAACTGTCCGGAATAATGATTACCTTCTTTAACATCTGAAATCCCCTGAATAATTTATCGTGTAAACTTGGACAGGAACTGCCAAGCATGCTCGCAGGTATGCTCTCTGCACTCATGTCCCTGACCGCTTATACTTGCCAAAGCAGTCGTCTCTACGCCGGTTGCGTCCTTGAAATAATTGACGGTCAGATAACTGTCTCTCGTCTCATCATAGAACTTTTCAACCCTGTCGCCGTCGATGCCCCAGATCTTATTAGGCCAGTTCTCGCGGTCTTCGTACTTAACATTATAAGGCGTTACAAGCTTATTTACTTCAAAAACATACCTGATTCGGTCATGGCACTTCTCAGCCTGGAAAGGAAGCTCCGGAAGAGGCGTAATCTCGCCGCCCGCATAGAATACAGGCACAGGCGTATCATGATTAATCTCTACAGGCGCAGGCTTGCCGAATACATTAAGACCCACCTCGAAAGTTGCGTCCATGGGAGCCAGTCCCGCAAACACCTTCGGATACTCCTGGAACATATCCCATGACTTACAGCCGCCCATCGAGAAACCGCTTGCATAGATTCGGTGCTCATCAATCGAATATTTCTTTTTAAGCTCTTCTATAAGCTCCATCATCTCGGTGGCGGTACTGTTTAAGTGATTCTCAATCGCAACAAGCAGGAAGTTGTTACGATGCGCAACCTTCCACCATCCCGACACGAAGCTTATGTACAAAGAAGAATCTCCGCCGCCGTGAAAAGCAAGAAGTAACGGCGCAGGACCCTTATCAAACAAATCCTTGTTGTAATATGCGATATATCCGACATTGTGTCTCTCTGTACCCTTATCGTCACCGCAGTTATCCGGTGAAGTCTTAACCTCACAAATCGCGGGCTCTTCAACCACGCCTTCTCCTGCCAAATCGGGCTCAATTTCAAGGTCGCCGCACCAGCGCTTAAACGTACCGGTAAACTCCTCATAAGCCTTGATATAATCAACAGTCTTCTCTGCACGGAAATACTTACAGCAGTTTTCAAGCGTAGCATTTACCTCGGCGGAATTACCCACAGAAAGCACGGGAATATCGTCTCTCTCAGCCCTTACCGCAACGCTCAGATTCTCAAGCACAAGGCACGCAGGCGTAATATCGCCGGGTCCCCAAAGGTACTCGCCTTCCACCTTCTTAAGAAGGTTACGTGCCGCATAATCGGCGCTCTTGCCGCTTGCATAGATACAAGTTCTGAAGATGGCACCGCGGATAAAGAAATCCTTGTACTCACCCGTAAAACGGTCTCTGAAAGTAACCATTCCGTCTCAGTAATACTGGTGAATCTTCGACTCGGCAATCAAATCCTTGAACAAATCGGGTGATGCGCTGTCCCAGTCTCCCGATGTAGGAAATACAAAGACTACGCTGCCGCCCTTAGCACTTGCAATCTTAGACAGTCCTGTCTTCTCGGCCAAAGAAGCTCGCTCCTCAGCCGTCTGTTCTTTCTCCTCGAATACAATCAGGTATGGCGCCTTATATCCAAAGTTAATTACATCGTAAATCTTGTCACAGTCAGGCACATACACGCCCGCTTTAAAGTTCTTAAATTCGTGTTCCCAATACTTGGCCCCGGTCATTGTAATGACGCTCGGGCTCTCTTTCATCCCCATGATGAATCCTCCTTTATTTTAACATTTGCAAAATCGTTATTTCTACCCTAACTTTACTCTTGAGGCTCAAAAACGGTCAACAAATGCGCAGAAATTTAGCAAGCGTTGATAAGATAATTGTGGTATTTGATAAGTGAGCCGAAAATGCAGCGGATACAATTTAAATAACATTTATCAGGGGGATTACATTAATGGATTTTAAACTCAAAGATATCTACAAAGATTATTTCAAAATCGGTGTTGCCTGTGAACGCATAAACGGACGATTCACCAATCACGAAATCGGCAATCCCGCCAAGGAAGCTCTTATGGCCGAGCAGTTCAACAGCATGACCTGCGCCAACGAGCTTAAGCCTATGTACAATATGGGCTTTAACTCTCCCGATGCCACCGAGGAATTCTTACCCTTCGTACCCAATGAAAACGCTGTCGCAATGCTTTCTTTTGCAAGAGACAACGGTTTAAAGGTGCGCGGTCACGTTATGGTATGGCACAGCCAGTGTCCCAAGGAAATCTTTGCCAAGGGTTACAACGCCGTAACCATTCCCACCGACCCCGAAAAGTTAAAAGCCAACCCGCATCTTAAGTTCTTCGAGAAGCTCAATCCCGAGTGCTACGTATCCCGCGAAGTGCTTCTTAAGCGCATTAAGAGCTATATATACAATCTCGTGAAGTGGACCTATGAGTCGGGCTTCGCACAGATTATCTATGCCTGGGACGTGGTCAACGAAGCCATCGAGCTTGCCGACAAGACCGAAACCGGCGTGCGCAAGAGCTACTGGTCCGAGATTATCGGTCCCGACTACATCTACTGGGCATTCCGCTTCGCCCGCGACGCTGTGGACGAGATTTCTGCAGGTTACGATTACGGTAAGCCCCTTCTTTTCTACAACGATTACAATGAGTTTGACCCTGAGAAAAAGAAAGCAATTATTGCAAACCTCGGCCGCTCCACCGCCGAACACGGAAGCGTATTCTCCGAGCATTTAATCGACGGTATCGGTATGCAGGGTCATTTGAGCGATACCAACGACATAGATTTATATTATCAGGCCATTATGGACTACTCTGCTCTCGTGGATGAAGTTCATATCACCGAGCTTGATGTTAAATGCACTTCTTCGGGAGTCAATGCCTTCTACTATCAGGCTGACTTCTACAAGAGATTATTTGAAGCAATCCTTAAGGCCAATAAAAACGGTGGCAAAGTTACAAGCGTAACCGTTTGGGGTCTTACTGACGACAACTCATGGATTCGCGGCGCCAATCCCCTGCTTTTCAACGGTGATTTATCTCCCAAGCTTGCCTGCACCGCTCTCAAATACGCAGTTACAGGCGAGAGCCTCGGTGAGCCCGAGCCCGTTGTTCTCGATCTTTCCGACCGCTTCTACGACTTCGAGCCCGTAAGCTGCACCAAATTCGATTACGCTGCCGTCGGCTTTAAGAACCGCGGCCTCTTCCCCATCGACCTTCTCAAAGAAGGCGACGGGCACTCCGGCAATCACTGTCTTGCTCTCGAGACTCGTTTCGATGGCTGGAGCGGCATACTCCTTGACGTCTCCGATTTCATAGGCCAGACCGTCAAAATCGGCGCATGGGTCAAGAGCCCCGCTAAGAAGGTCACCCTCAACGTCGAACACCCGAATGCCCCCGACAAGGCTGAGTCTTTCGCAGCTGTCGACAGTTCCGCCGATGAATGGCGCTACCTCGAAGGCGAATGCACTCTTCCTTCAGACTGCCACTCCGTAAAGGTATACTTCTACACAGAAGAGGCTTCCGAAGGCGCTTTCAGCCCTATCTACGTAGACGATGTATCCCTTCACCTCATCGGTCTCAAAGAAAGCTTTGAAGGCGACACCAACATCGCAGCCATCCGCGGCATGGGCCACTTACCCTTCTTATCCGTTACTGATACAGAAGCCGTTACCCCCGGCACCAGGTCTCTTCGCGTATCCCGCCAGGAGAAAGACGCCACCGTTAAATTTGACATCTCCACCTACATCGGCTGCAACATCAACATATCCTTATACGTCAAAACCGCGGATACCACTATCCGCGTCGGCATAGACGGATGCGACCCCCTCGGCGAGTTCACCTCCGCCGCAGGCTCTTTCACCCACATCACCGTCCCCGCCTCCGTCCCCGCCAGCCTCCGCGCCGCCGCCCTCTTCGTCGAAACCTCCGGCAACGCCGACATCTTCATCGACGACCTCTTCATCACCCTCTCCTAACACCCACCCGGGCCGACCCACGTCGGCCCTTTTTTATTTCCCTCATACCGGCCTTCCGAGCCCATCCCGGGGCGAATGAAAGGGTGGACGACTGTGTCGAGCGGAAGCAAATAAAAAACCATAGACTCCGCGCATGAAGTTTAAGCGGTAGCGGTCCGAGCGGCCTCGTCTTTATAGCTCGGATAAACAAGATGCTCGTAAAACTTTCTTTTGCGTGAGTCTCGATCAGTCGGGAACCCTTTCATTCGCCCCGGGATGGGCTGCCAATAACATCTGCAATAAAAAAGGGCCGACGTGGGTCGGCCCGGGTGGGTGAGGTTATTTGGAGACGGAGGAGGCGTAGTCGGAGTAGCTTTGGCCGGTGTATTTTTTGAAGCAGCGGCCGAAGTAGTTGGGGTCGGGGATGCCGACCTCGGTGGAGGCGCTGAACATTTTCATGTTGCTTGCGGCAAGCTCCATGGCGCGCTTCATGCGGCACTCGGTTAAGTACTCGACGAAGTTCTTGCCGGTGTCCTGCTTGAATTTTCGGCTTAAGTAGCTGGCGCTGAAGCCGAAAATCTGGGCCACCGATGTAAGGTTAAGCTTGGAATCGGTGTAGTTGTCTTCAATGTAGCGTTTGATCTGGCTGATTGAAGACGGTTCGATTTCTACCGCAGGTTCAGTGTCTTTGACAGTACGGTCAAGAATATCTTTGAGCTTCTTAAGGTTCTCTTCTACCTCCGCACGTACAAAAGGCTTAAGCATGTAGTCAAATACAGGAAGCCTGATGCACTGCCTTGCGTATTCAAATTCATCGAAGGCAGTCATGATGATTATTTTAAGTCCCGGATATCTTTTGGTAGCAACCTCCGTAAACTCTATGCCGTTCATAAAGGGCATGGAGATGTCTACGAATGCTATGTCCGGAACGATTTCGTCGATGATGTTGATGGCTTCGATTCCGCTTGCGGCCTCGCCCGCCACTTCCATATCGTAGCGTTCCCAATTGATGGACGCTTTAAGCAGACTTCTTGCAGACTGCTCATCGTCTATAAGCATAACCCTATACATTACCCCGTTCTTCCTCCTTAAGCTTGGTGGGAATAATAAGCTCTATCTCAGTGAACTCACCTATTTCGCTTCTGATTCTCACTACATCTTTATAATCGCAATAATACTTTATTCTCTCAATGGTACCCTTCAGTCCGAAGCTTGCGTTTTGGTCATCGGCCGGCGTTTCGGAACGTCCTAGCAATTCATCTATAGTGTCCTGACTCATACCTACGCCCGTATCCCGCACGATAATATGAATATCGTCATCCTCAAGATACGATGTGATCTTGATGGTGCCGGGCTCGCCGGTAAGCCTGATGCCGTGATATATACTGTTCTCGACAAGCGGCTGAAGAATAAGCTTCGGAATCTTTATATCAAGCGTATCCTCCGAAATGTCATACTCATCGTTGATTATATCACCGTACCTTAGCTTCTGAAGCGCCAGATAGTCCTTGATAATGCTGATTTCACGGCTAAGCGGTATCTCTCGGTTTCCTTTGCTTAAGAAATTCCTGTAAAAGCTTCCGAGCGTTTCAAGCGCAGAATGAACGTCTTTGGCTCCCGCGTCAAGCGCCATAAAACTGATGGTCTCAAGCGAATTGTACAGGAAGTGCGGCTTAATCTGCTCATGAAGCACTCGCATTTCCGCTTTTTGCACTGATTTTTCTTTGTCTATAAGCCTTGTGAAGAGGTCGTTTAAGTAATCGATAATGCTGTTGTAGCTTTCTTTGAGCATGGAAAGCTCGTTACGCGGCATCTCGGCATCAATCTTTTTAAGCCATCCCGCTTCTTTGGTCTTCTCCATTTCTGCGGAAAGAGTGTATATGGGATGCGTAATATTCCTTGAAATGAATACCGCGGCAAAAGAAATCGATACTACAAAGGTTACAAACAAAAGAAGCATTACTGCGGTGGTCTCTACGGGAATCGACTGCGCCGAAGCATTGGATGCACACATTACGATAATCGGCGTGTCGGGAACCCTGATAGATGAAATCATTCGAACGTTTTTATTACCTCTTACAGACTTATGAACCATCGTGTACCTGATGGCCATGTCGGAGGTAAAATACTCACTTACAGACTTATCTCCCGCAAGAAGCGTGCCGTCTTCGGATACGATGCAGACTTTTGAACCCTTCTGACTCTCGGTGGCGCTTTTAAGCATACCCGTGGAAATGTTGACAAGAAGCAGGCCTACGGGCTTCTGCAGATAAATATCATAGATGTCGCGGCCAATGGTAAGAAGCTGGTTGCCGTTAGCTCGATATACAGCGCCGTTACCGTTTAAAGAAATTGCCGCACCGCCTTCTCTTTCCTTGATATGCGCGTGCCAGGCTTCATCTTCCATAAGATCGTAATCAATATGGTATAAACCTTTACCGGTAGTAACGTAATGATTGTCTGACCTGAATATAAATACGGAATCGACATAGTTTGAAACCATAAAAATATCGTTGATACCGTAAATGGTATCGTTCTTAAGACCTGCCCCCACCTCTTCTGCCGGGGCTCTTAAGAAAGCTGTCACCTGCTTGTTAAGCATAACCAGTCGCGAAATGTCTTTGTAATTCTCTATATTGGCGGTGATACTTCCGGACATGGAATTAAGGATGGTCTCAGATTCTCTTATTTCGTAGTCTCTGATGGAACGTTCCTTGACTACAAGGGCCGAAATCGAAAACATAATGGTAAACAGTAAAAAAACGCCGCCAATAATGTACCATACCTTTACTGCCAGCGACGTGCCCGATAAAAAACGCTCTTTATCTTCTTTAGTTCTTTTACCTGTTCCCATTTAATCCACCGCCCCGAAATAATACACAAACAGTTTACCACGACACGAAAAAAAAAGCCATCAGCCAAAACGTTTTAACGTCGACTGATGACTTCTTTAAAATCTTTATTAACCTTTGATAGCGCCTGCCATGAAGCTTTCCTGAATCTTTCTGCTTAAGAATACGTAGATAAGAAGTGTAGGGAAAGTTGCCATTACAAGTGCAGCACCGACAACGCCCCAGTCAGTGGTATGCTGACCGAAGAACTGCTGAACGCCTACGGGAATAGTCTTAAACGCGCTGGTATACGTACTTGCGAAAAGGAACTCGTTCCAACACTGTAAGAAGGTGTAAATTCCGATAGTAGCAAGTGCGGGTGTCATAAGCGGGCAGATGATTCTTATGAATGTGCCCCATACACCGCATCCGTCGATACAAGCAGCTTCGTCAAGGTCCATGGGAATCTCGCCCATAAATCCTGTGCTGATAAGGATACCCATCGCAAGTGAGAACGCTGCATAAGGAATAATGAGAGCCCACATGGTATCAAATATGCCTGCAAGCTTGATAGCCTTATAAAGGGGAACCAACGCCGCATGAAGCGGTATGGTAAGCCCCAGCATAAAGAAGCTGTTTACAAGTGTACGACCTCTCCATTTAAGACGTGTAAGTGCGTATGTAGCCATAAGTGAAACAATTATTGTTATTGCGATTGTAATAACCGCAACAAGAATACTGTTACTAAAGAGCTTAATCATGTTAACTCTTTCCATGGCTATTTTGTAATACTGCCAGTTCCATTCATGAGGTAAACCGGCTACATTTTTACCGTATATTTCCTCATTGGTCTTAAAGGAAAAAGTAAACATCCAGTAAAGCGGGAAAAGGTTAACCAAGAGCCAAAATGCCAGGAAGATGTAAATGAGCACCTTAACTACGGGGTTGGTCTTCTTAATGTAGTAATCATCGATAGTCATCGGAGTCTTTGATTCTTTAGCCATCTTAATCCTCCTTCTTAAATACCTTATTGATTACTAGTGCAAAGAAGAAGCAAAGCACAATAAGCATAACTGCAATCGTACTTCCCATTCCGGCTTTGTTACGAAGAATCAACTGGTTGATCATAATTGTGGTAGGCACTTCTGTCGCATGGTTAGGACCACCATCGGTAAGAACCTTGATAAGGTCGTAAGATTTAAGTGAACCTGTTACTGCGAAAATAACGCTGACTTTAATGATGGGCTTAATGGAAGGGATAACGATGTATCTGTTAATCTGACCGTCGGTTGCGCCGTCAAGCATTGCAGCTTCACGAAGGTCGGGGGATACACCCTTAACACCTGCATACATAAGTAACATGTGATAGCCTACGTACTGCCACAAAATAGGCACAAACGCAGATGCTAACGCTATTTTCTTGTCTCCCAACCACTGAATCAGCTGGCCTTTGGGCAAAATATGCAAAGCCCATAAAGCTCTGGTGAGCAAACCGTAATCGGGATTATATATTTTTAACCATAACTGACCTATGATAATTGTCGAAATAAGTACCGGCATAAAGTATACCGATAAGAATCCTCTTTCACCTTTCATACCTTTACCGAGTAAAAGCGCAAGGCCCAAAGAAAGAGGTAACTGAATAAACACCGATAATGCCGCAAGAAGCAGTGAATTAAGCAGCGCTTTGGGGAAATGGATACTTCCGCTTGTAAATAATTTAACGTAGTTATTAAAGCCAATATAATTTTCTTTGGTCAAAGGGTCTAACAGACTCATGTCATGGAGACTGTATCTGAATGACATGAAAATGGGAGCAATCAAAACCCCAATGAACAATGCCAAGCCGGGAAGCAAAAACAAAAATATATTGATACCGTTTTTGACTTTTTTATTCATCCTAATATTACCTTTCAAAAAAGGCGGCCTCTCCGTACCTTTACCGGTCCGTAAAAGGCCGCCTACATCTTACTTAGATGTTTTGATGTTTAAGCTTCAATTAGCCAATATCATCTGTTAAGCCGGATACAAATCCTTCGCCGTCGATCTCGCTGCCGTAAATCTGGCTTACGTAGTCAAGATAGATCTGTGCGGTATCAGCGTCCATAGCGGTATCACCGAAAAGAACATAACCGGTAGCCTTGTTACAGATTTCTGCAACTGCCTGAGTAAGAGGGTTAACATCAGGAGTCTCGTAATCTACCTTCCAAGAAGGAAGACCTGAACCTGCAAGATAGCTGTAGTGGCAGATTGCTCTACCAAGTTCGAATGTGAAGTTAGCTGCTACTTCAGGGTTAGCTGAAGATGCTGCTACTGCAAGTGTATCGGAAGGTCCGCCGATGAGCTGACCAAGAGCTGACTTGCTGGAGTCAATTACAGGGAACTCAGATACTGCAGACTTGAAGCTTGCTGCTGCAACATCACCACAGTTCCATGTACCATTCTGGTAGAATGCGTACTTACCCTGGAGGAAGTTGTTCTTAACTTCGTCGTTACCAAGTGAAATACCTGAAGGATCGAAGTAGCCCTTAGCAATCCATTCCTGGAAGTAGCCGATAGCTTTCTTGATGTCTTCGTTGTTCCAAGTAGATTCCTGAGCGAAAATCTTAGCGAGTTCGCCGGCACCGATGGTCTTCTCAAGAAGGGGCTCGATGTACTCGGTTACACACCATGTTTCCTTACCGGAGCATCCGAAAGGAATCTTGCCTGCTGCAACAAGCTTATCGCAGCAATCGATGAGTTCGTCATAAGTCTTGGGTACTTCTGTGTATCCAACTTCTGCAAGCATGTCCATGTTAGCGAATAAGCCAACAACGTTCATGGTAAGCGGAACACCGTAGTGCTTGCCACCGTATGTGGTGTTGTCAAGCATAGACTCGGGAAGGTCTGCTGTGAATGCCTTGTAAGCATCGTCTAAGCAGTAAACGCGATCAGCCTTAACGAAATCGCCAAGGAATGCGCCGCCCCAAGTAAAGAAGATGTCAGGAAGCTCGTTAGCTGCTGCAGCTGCCTTAATCTTTGTCTTGTAAGCTTCGTTCTCGGTAGCTTCCCACTCGAAGTTGATTTCGGGATGAGCTGCTGTAACCTCTTCGATAGCCTGCTTGTAAGCAGGGTAGTTGGAATCGCTCTCAGTAGCGATACACCACATCTTAAGAGAAATCTGCTCGTCTGTAGCGGGTTCGGGAGCAGGCTCGGTAGAAGTCTCTGTGCTGGCTTCTACAGTGCTGGTGCTTGTAGCTGTGCTTGTGCTTGTTTCTGTCTTAGTTTCGCCACATGCGCAAAGGCCGCATACCATGGCTGCTGCTAAAACCATAGCAACAAATTTTTTCATAATTTTCCTCCTTTAGAAAAAATAAGTTTGTATTGATAAAGGGGACAACCCCCTATATCCGAAATTAGTGAAGCTTTACCATCTTCCACGGGTACTCGATTGTAATCGTGTTACCCGATAAGGTGTAGTAAATCGTCGTGTCGTCGAAGTCTTCGTTGTAATCAAGGACTATCGTGCCCTCCGAAGTGTTAACCGTGTATTTTCCGGAAAAGAAACCATCTTCGACAAATGCACCGTCTGAAGTAAAGTCATAACTCCAGCTGTCTTTCGTATCTTCCCAGTGGCCTACTACATCAGTAGGAGTGCCTTCACCGGAATATGTATAGTCAGTTGATTTGTAAAGAATCAAACCTTCGTCCGTAAGTATGTATCTGAGTTTCTTAGTGTTGGAATCGGAAGCTGACAAAGTTATGAAGGAATCATCATATTTGCAATCATACTCGGTGCCGTCCAAAACCGCTTTGCCCTTGGATGTAATCGTGAATGCGGCAGTTTCCTTGTCATGTAAGTATGCCCACTCTCCGGTGAGAGGACTGTCACTCTTGGAGCATCCTGTAAAGACTGCAACCATTATGCTAAATGTCAGCAAAAGAACTAAAGATTTTTTAACCCTCATATACATTCGGTGCTTTGCTTCAAATTTTCCCACAATTGGACTCACTACGCACTGTATGTCTTATTTTGTTACAAATTTTGCCTTAAGTGAATGATATTTTTTTACTTCTACAAGTACATTTTTTACTTATTGTACGTTTTTTCACTTAAAAACGTTTTACTTTTGTGCAATCTGCGCGCTCGCGACAAGCATTATTTTTACCTTAGGCAGCAATCTGTTCAACAGGTGTCAAAAAAATGCTTGAGAAGCATACAAAAAGCCCCATCCTCGCAATGAGAATGGGGCAATGTGTACAATATGTAAAAATTTTACTTCTCGTAAGGCTTGATTGTGATAATGCTTCCGTCGGGATTGTACTTAAGTTCTGTGAACTTAACGCATCTTCTGTGGTTGATACCGTTTGAAAGCTCGCAATCGTGGTAGAACAAATACCACTTACCCTTGTACTCAACGATTGAGTGGTGAGTGGTCCAGCCGAGTACGGGCTCCATGATACGTCCGCCGTAGGTGAAAGGACCTGCGGGGCTGTCGGAAGTAGCGTATACAAGGTAGTGTGTGGTACCGGTTGAGTATGAAAGATAATATTTGCCGTTGTACTTGTGCATCCAAGGACCTTCGAAGTAACGTCTGTCCTCGTCTCCTACCTTGATAGGCTCGCCGTTCTCATCAAGAATGGTAAGGTTCTTAGGCTCTGTCTTAAAAGAAACCATGTCGTCGTTAAGCTCTGCGAACATAGGTCCCTGAGCTGCCTCGTCGGGATTAATCGAACCCTCTAACTGACAATCCTTAGCATCGTAGTAGCCCTTCTTCCAGTTATCGAGCTGGCCTCCCCAGAGACCGCCGTAGTAAAGATAAGCACGTCCGTCCTCGTCCACAAAAGAAGCGGGATCGATGCTGTAACTTCCCTGAATGTAGTTATCCTCTGCCTTGAAGGGGCCTACGGGAGACTTGGAAGTGGCAACGCCGATTCTGAATAAGCCTTCCTTGTCACGTGCAGGGAAATAAAGGTAATAAGTGTCATTCTTAAAAGCAACGTCGGGAGCCCACATCTGCTTGCTGGCCCACTTAACGTCTCTTACATGAAGAGCCTCGCCGTTGTCTACGCACTTGGCATCGAGGTCATCCATGGAAAGAATGTGATAATCTTCCATTCTGTACTCATCGCCGCTGTCATTGTCCTCACCTTCATGAGGGATGTCGTGCGAAGGATAGATGTATATCTTACCGTCAAATACATGTGCCGACGGATCTGCTGTGAAAATGTGTGTAACCAAAGGTTTTCTCTCTTGACTCATACTTTTCTCCTAATCAATACTCTGTGCAATTTTACAGTATGGTAACACATCGGCCAAAGAACGCGCATATCAAAAAATGCTGTTTACTTCTCATTTTTCATCATTTACGAAAACTTTCTTTGGCCATAATAAAATGAGCCCCACCGGTCCGGAGGGGCTCAAAAGCTTTATTTTCTTATTAATCCACCTTGGGAAGTCTTGCTCTGAACTTGGCAAGTTCTTCATCGGTGGGGATGTAATCGTCCATCTTGCCGTCGTGGAACTTTTCATAAGCAACCATGTCAAAGTAGCCGGTGCCGGTGAGGCCGAAGACGATATTTTTTTCTTCGCCGGTTTCCTTGCACTTAAGCGCCTCGTCGATTGCTGCGCGGATAGCGTGTGAGCTTTCGGGAGCGGGAAGGATACCCTCAACGCGGGCAAACATCTCAGCAGCTTCGAATACGTCGGTCTGCTTAACGCTTCTTGCTTCCATAAGACCCTGATCGTAAAGCTCAGAAAGAATGGAGCTCATGCCGTGGTATCTTAAGCCGCCTGCGTGATTGGGAGCGGGGATAAAGTCGCTGCCTAAAGTATACATCTTGGCAAGAGGGCAAACCATACCGGTATCGCAGAAGTCGTAAGCGTATACACCTCTGGTAAGACTCGGACAGGATGCGGGCTCAACTGCAATAATCCGGTAGTCAGCCTCACCGCGAAGCTTCTCGCCCATGAAAGGAGCGATAAGTCCGCCGAGGTTGGAACCGCCGCCTGCGCAGCCGATTACAACGTCAGCCTTGATGCCGTATTTATCAAGTGCGGCCTTGGTCTCAAGACCGATTACAGACTGGTGGAGTAAAACCTGGTTCAAAACGCTTCCGAGTACGTATCTGTAGCCGGGAGTTCCGACTGCAACTTCAACAGCCTCGGAGATAGCACATCCGAGGGAACCTGTGGTACCGGGATGTTCGGCAAGAATCTTCTTGCCTACTTCTGTGGTCTCTGAAGGCGAAGGTGTTACGGAAGCGCCGTAAGTACGCATAACTTCGCGTCTGAAGGGCTTCTGCTCGTAAGATACCTTAACCATGAATACCTTACAGTCAAGGTCAAAATATGAACAAGCCATTGATAAAGCGGTACCCCACTGACCAGCACCGGTCTCTGTGGTAACGCCCTTAAGGCCCTGCTTCTTAGCGTAATAAGCCTGAGCGATTGCGGAATTAAGCTTGTGGCTTCCGCTTGTATTGTTACCCTCAAACTTATAGTAAATGTGTGCGGGTGTGCCGAGCTTCTTCTCAAGGCAATATGCACGTACCAAAGGTGAAGGGCGATACATCTTGTAAAAGTCTCTTATCTCCTGAGGAATTTCATAAAACTTAGTGTCGTTGTCAAGTTCCTGCTTAACAAGCTCATCGCAGAACACTACTGAGAGTTCCTCCGCGGTCATAGGCTGATGTGTGCCCGGATTAAGTAACGGTGCCGGTTTCTTCTTCATGTCGGCACGAAGGTTGTACCAGCTCTTAGGCATTTCGTTTTCTTCAAGATAAATTTTGTAAGGGATTTCTTTTGACATTTTTCTGTCTCCTTTCGCGTGTGGATCGGGACCTATCATACTTTTAAGTACAAAAAAAGTCCCGACAGTTTCTGCCGGGACAGGAATTATCCTGCGGTGCCACCCTGCTTGGTACTAACGCGTACCCGCTCATGCATACATACATATGCGGATTTTTGATTACGGGGAATCTTACCCCGGCCTCGATACTAAGTAACCTTTTCCCTCGGCCCTCGGGAGTCCATTCGTCTCTTGTCTTGGTATCGCAATCTCACCGCCTGCGATTCTCTGTGACTGATATCCAAGAGATTACTTCTCTCCTTCATCGGTTTAAACTGTTATAGCATAGCTTACAGACAAAAGTCAAGGATTATTACAAATTTTCTGCAAGTTCCAGAATAAGACGCTCAGATTTTTCCCAGCCGAGGCAGGCGTCCGTAATGGATTTGCCGTAGACTCCGCCGTTTACGGGCTGGTTGCCGTCTTCGATGTAGCTCTCCACCATGAAGCCCTTTACAAGCTTTCTGACATCGTCATTGTGGCGCATGGAATTGATAACGTCGTTGATGATGCGGGGCTGCTCGAAAGGATTCTTGCCGGAGTTGGCATGATTGGTGTCTATTATGACTCCGGGGTTTTGGAGGTTCTTCGCAGAATACTGGTTAAGAAGCCTTACCAAGTCCTCGTAATGATAGTTGGGATTGGATTCGCCGTGTTTGTTGGTATAACCTCGTAAAATAGCGTGGGCGTAAGGATTACCTGTAGACTTAACCTCCCAGCCTCTGTAGATAAAAGCATGCGGATGCTGAGCCGCAAGTATTGCATTGAGCATTACATCATAATCGCCGCTGGTAGGGTTCTTCATACCTACGGGCGCACATATTCCGCTGGCGGTAAGTCTGTGCTGCTGGTCCTCAACGCTTCTTGCGCCGACTGCCACATACACAAGCAAATCGTCAAGATACTGGTAGTTCTCGGGATAAAGCATCTCATCCGCGCAGGCAAAGCCCGTCTCTTCCACCGCCCTCATATGCATATGTCTGGTCGCAATAATACCCTTGAAAAGATCCGACTTCTCGTTGGGATTGGGCTGATGAAGCATACCCTTGTAGCCCTCACCCGTGGTACGGGGCTTATTGGTGTAGATGCGTGGTACAATAAGAATCTTATCCTTGACCTTCTCCTGCACCGGCACAAGTCTCGAAATATAGTCTATTACGCTGTCCTCATTATCTGCGGAGCAAGGACCTATGATAAGAATCAGCTTATCGCTTCTGCCTGAAAATACAGCTTCCAGTGCTGTTTTTTTCTCCTCCACTATCCTCTCTGCCTCAGAAGTCAGCGGACACATCTCTTTAATCTCCGCGGGAAGCGCAAGCCTTCTCACGAATTCAAAATTCATATTCATTCTTTATTAAACCTCGCTCTTCTCTTGGTGGACAGTCTCATCTTTTCCTTGATGCCCGCCTCGTCTTCTTCTTCAATCATGCGCTTAAGCTCACTCATCTCGTCCATGAAATCGTTCATGCGTTTAAGCAGCGCCTCTTTGTTTAAAAAGAAAAGCTCCGACCACATATTCTCATTGATGTTCGCAATTCTTGTAAGGTCTCTGAAGGAGTCACCCGTGTAGTTCACAAGGTTCTCATCGTCGTCACATGTCATAAGCGCTACCGCAATGCAGTGAGTAAGCTGAGACACATATGCAATCATACTGTCATGCTCTTCCGGCGAAAGAACGGAAATACGATTGAATCCAAGAAGTCCGCCGAGGTTCTCGCACCATCTGATAGCCTCACCGCTGTTGGCTTCCGTGGGAACCACGATAAAGTTCGCATCTCTGAAAATCTTGTCATCGCTGTTCTTGACACCGTATACCTCACGTCCTGCCATGGGGTGAGCCGCAATAAACTCCGCATCGGGTCTTAAAATCTTCTGAATATCGTACACAACAGGGCTCTTAACACCGGTCACGTCCGTAATCATTACGCCGCTCTTAAAGTGCTTCTGATTGTCCTCAACCCACTTTGTAACCTTTGTGGGGTAAAGAGCCATGATAATGCAATCCGCAGCCCCTATAAGCTCAGGGTCGTCGAAAGACGCGCCCTTGCTGATGATACCCTTCGATAAGCCGAACTCTATCGACTCGGGATTCGCATCGATTGCGTGAATGTGGTAACCGATACGATTAAGTGCTCTCGCGTAGCTTCCGCCCATAAGTCCGAGTCCCACGATTAATACATTTTTCTCGTTAATCCATTCCATTTCAATATTCCTTCTTTACATTTATTCCAAGCTTTTCTATATCTTCAAAGTAATTCGGATAGCTCTTCGTCACTGCCTCGGCGCCCTCAATCACTCCGCCCGCAAGCGTAAGAAGAAGACTCATAGCCATTACAATTCTGTGGTCATTGTGACCGTCAATCGGCTCTGTCGGAGCCTGCAGCGCGCCACTGTGAACTTCTATCTCGTTGTCATATAAGTCTGTCTTGATGCCAAGCTTCATAAGTTCCGAAGCCATGGCCTCGCCGCGGTCGCTTTCTTTGACCTTTAAGCGTCTCGTGCCGGTGAATCTTGCTCCGTGAAGTGCCGCCGCAAGCGACATCAATACCGGCGCCAGATCGGGGCAGTCCGACAAGTCTAATGTGGCATGCCCGCGTGACAATTCTTCATAATATGCTTCGTATACTCTGTCGCCCTGAAGACTGTCCGCGTCAAGTCCCGTAACCTTCACGTCACCGCTTAAAAAGTTAAATGCATCAGGAAACGCCGCATTTGAATAGTCGCCCTCGACCATAATATCGCGCGAAACATACACACTGTCGCCTTTAACGAACAACGTGTTGTCATCCTGCCAGACAATATCCACACCGAAATCCTTCAGTGCCTTAACCGTCAGGTTGATATACGATCTGCTCTCAACCGGCGGAAGCAGCAATATCACGCTGTCGCCCTTAAGAAGCGGAAGCACGAACAAAAGCCCCGTAATGAACTGGCTGCTCACATCCCCGGGAATCTTGTACACTCCAGAAGAAAGTTTGCCCTCTGTCTCTATTCTGTCGTCGAACCGGTTAAACACTATACCGTTTGCCTTGCAGATATCTTCGTAGATACCAAGCGGCCTCGTCATGAGCTTGGTGCTTCCGTAAAAAGAATTTCTTCCGCCAAGCCCCAGCGCTATGCCCATCATGAAGCGAAGCGTACTGCCGCTCTCGCGACACATAAACTTCCGCTCTCTGCCGGTCTCGTCAAAATGAAACGCGCCTCTGACCGTCACGCTGTCCTCGTCTGCCTTAACCTCGGCTCCCAGCTCTCTAACGCAATCTATGGTAGCCTTAATATCTTCCGAGTAAGCCACATTTGTAATCTTCGAAGTACCGTCAGCCAGCGCCGCAGCAATTATATCTCTGTGAGCCATGCTCTTAGAGGGAGGTGCGCTTATGGTACCCTCGGCCTTCGACCGCTCAATCCTTACTTTCACTATAGTCTCCCGTCACTGATTCAATACACATCCGGGCTTGTAAGTACCGAGCACCTTCACGCTCTTACATTCGCCCTTTAAAATCTTAAGCATCTTCTCGGCATTCTTGGTATCTGCCTTGCCCTCGATTTCGGTGTAGAAATAGTACTGCCAGTTTTTCTTTTTAAGAGAGCGGCTTCTTATCACTCTCATGTTGTATCCAAACACAGCAAGTACGCCAATTGCTCTCGCAAGAGCGCCCGCTTCGTGCTTAACCGTAAAAAGAAGTATGAACGAATCATGATCCGGTCTGTCGGGTGTCACGTCTTCTTTTCTCTTAAGAACCGCGAAGCGTGTGGTGTTGTCCTTGCTGTCATTGATAGCTTTCTTAAGCACTTTAAGTCCATAGAGTTTCGCCGTATCGACGCTCGCTATGGCCGCTACCGACTTGTCTTTAAGGTTCGCAACTTCGCGAGCCGCCCTGGCTGTATTCTCGAAACTCGTCTTCAAAAGCTTGTTAGCTTCTATAAACTTCTCACACTGCTCAAGCGCCTGCGGATGGCTGATAACCTGCTTGATACCCTCAAGCTTGCTGCCCTTTACGCCCAGCAGACAATGGGTTACCGGAAGCTCATATATGCCTTCGACCATTAACGGGCCGGTAAAAAGCATATCCATTACCTGTCCGACCTCGCCGGCCATACTGTTCTCAATGGGAAGCACCGTCAAATCGCTCTTACCGCTTACAGTCGCCTCGTAGGCATCCTTGAAATTCTTAAAGTGAAGGTACTCCGCATCCGGCGCTATCTTAGTCGTCGCGATGTGGGCAAAAGAACCTTCTATGCCGCTGTATGATGCTTTAATTGTTTTGATTGATTCACTGCTCATTCTTTGTCCTCTGTCGGTATACATACAAAAAGCGCCGTTCCCGAAAGGAACGACGCTCAAATACCTAATACGTACTTACGCTCCTACGGGACACACTGATTTGTTACGGTAAAAAGCATAATAAGAAAAGCTTGTAAAGACACAAGCCTCAGTAAAGTAATAATAATACTTAACCTGCTTTAAACCTTTCATGATTAGTCCCTTCGTAGCGTGCGATTTTATCACTTTAAACCGCTAAACTAGATGTACTATACCATATTCAATTGTATAAAGTCAATACCCAAATTATTCTACCGTAACACTCTTGGCAAGGTTTCTGGGCTTATCAACGTCGAGACCCTTGGAAACACTGATGTAGTAGCCAAGAAGCTGAAGCGGAATAATCGCAAGGCTTCCGATAAAGTGCTCATCGACCTTCGGTACATATACAGAGAAGTTAACGCTGTCTTCAACATCGTATTTGCCGTAAGCGGTAACGCCCATTAAGAAGGCGCCTCTCGACTTACATTCCATCATGTTGCTTAAGGTCTTCTCATAAATATCGCTCTGGGTAAGAACGCCGATTACAAGGGTTCCGTCCTCGATAAGAGAAATCGTACCGTGCTTAAGCTCACCTGCCGCATAAGCCTCGGAGTGGATGTAGCTTATCTCCTTCATCTTAAGGGAGCCTTCAAGGCAGATCGAATAGTCAACGCCTCTTCCGATAAAGAAAACGTCCTTGGCGTTGGCGTACTTGGACGCAAACCACTGAATGCGTTCTTTGTCGTCGAGAATCTTGTTGATCTTCTCGGGAATGGTGAAGAGCTCGTCAATATATGTATCATAAGAGGTCAAAGTGCCTCTCACTACCGCAAATTCAAGTGCAAGCAAATCCGCGCACACAAGTTGGCAGCTGTATGCCTTGGTAGTGGCAACGGAAATCTCGGGACCGGCAACGGTGTACATTACGTAGTCGGCTTCTCTTGCGATGGAGCTTCCCACAACGTTAACGATTGCAAGGGTCTTGATGCCGCGCTCCTTGGATATTCTTAATGCAGCCAAAGAATCCGCAGTCTCGCCCGACTGTGAAATGATAATAACGAGAGCGTCCTGTCTTACCTTAGCCTTTGAATATCTGAACTCGGAAGCAAGCTCAACTCTTACGGGAATGTCCGCAAGGTCTTCGAAGATGTACTTGGCCTGCATGCCTACGTGCCATGCTGAACCGCAGGCTACGAAGTAAACTTCGGAGAAATTCTTAATATCTTCGGCGGTAAGCCCCACCTCAGTAAGGTTAATCTTCTTGGTATCCTCGTCAACATACTTGTGAAGGGTATCGTTTACAACTGTGGGCTGTTCGTGAATTTCCTTCATCATAAAATGCTCGTAGCCGCCTTTCTGCGCAGCTTCGGCATCCCAGCTTATCTCAGTAAGCTCCTTCTCAATCATGTCGCCGTCGAGATTGTAGAAGTTAACGGAACCCGCGGAAAGCTCAGCCATCTCGAGGTTACCGATGTAATAAACGTTTCTGGTGTAGTTAAGGATAGCGGGCACGTCCGATGCAAGGAATGCTTCCTTGTCGTTAAGACCGATAATCATGGGAGAATCTTTTCTCGCCACAAAAATCTTGCCAGGGTGATTCTTAAACATAACCGCAAGGGCATAAGAACCACGTACACGCACTATGGTCTTGGCAAGAGCATCGATAGGACCCATCTTGTATTTCTTGTAATAATAATCAACAAGCTTAATAAGCACTTCGGTATCTGTCTGTGAATAGAACTGATAGCCGTGATGCTCAAGCTTAACTTTTAATTCCTGATAGTTCTCGATAATACCGTTGTGAACGCCCACAACTTCAGACTCAACAAGACCGGAGCCCGAATTGGTACAATTACCGGATACATGAGGATGTGCATTGACACGGCTGGGTGCTCCGTGGGTAGCCCATCTGGTATGACCGATACCGCAATTACCTACAATTGCGTTACCGTTATCTGTAGTATCTATAAGATTCTTAATCTTGCCGATAGTCTTAACAACCTCAGCAGGCTTGTCACCGTCTCTTACGGCAATTCCCGCAGAGTCGTAACCTCTGTATTCAAGTTTCGAAAGGCCTTCAAGCAATACATGTGATGCCTGTTTATCGCCAATATAACCTACAATTCCGCACATAAAAATCTCCTTGTGTGTGTTGATATGCAAGAAAAATAATACCACCCGAGTGACATCTTGAAAAGTTTTTTATTCTTAGGAATGTTTTAAGGTTCCTTAACGTTCCGGCCAATCCCTGCAGCCGCCATACATAACGGAAGCAACGCCCATACCGGATAAATATATCTCATCTGCACAGTCGGTCCCATAATCAACGTTCCTATATATGCAAGTGCCAATAATAATGCGCACAGCACATGATACCTCTTATTGTGAATAGCCCACAATCCAAAGTACAGGTATGTCCAAAGAACAATTCCCGGTGTGAACAGAATGCCGATAATCGGGACTGTCTGAAGTTTATTCTCTGAGAGAAACCGCTCTATCCTGTCGCGTAACTTCGGAAACAGTGACTGTTTGCTCGCGCCGTATGAATACATGTCGTCTGCCCACCTGGTCTGTACAAATCCCAGACCGAAATCGTCCCCATAAACTGAAAGATGGGTTTGGTCCGCAACATACAAATATCCTGCATCAAGCGTCAATACGGCATTGACATACTCCCCGGGATATCTCTTAAGAAGGCCGACATAAGTCTTAATCATACCCTGTGTACTTGATAGGATACGGTTCGTGTTAACATTTCTTTTGACAGGATCGGCAATTACGGGATCGTAATCCTTCCAGGCTTCATTCAAAATAAAGCCGTTAATCTCAGTCATCTCTTCGCCGGAAAGCTCGTCCGAATGATAATAAGCGGTTCTTGCAAGCTGTTGAATCGGGACGCTTAACATCTCGCGTCTATCGCCCTGCACAACATTAAAAGCTTTGTATAACACACCGATGATTGTCAGTGACACTGCAAGTCCGCCGCCGACAGATATGAGCACTCGCGCATACTGCTTTCGATTCTTTGAAAAAAACACCGTCACCATAAGAACCGCAACAACGAGCATAAGTGCATACCTTGCATTGGTTCTGAATGCAACTGTGGGAAAGCACAAGAGTGCGATAATCCAATCTTCTTTGGCAAACTTAACCGAATTTCTTCCCTTAGACAATGTCACGCACAGTAATATGCATAAAGGTGCAAAAGCAGCTGTAAAAAGTGCCGCCTTTGTAATGCTGAGTGCGATATACACATGATACGGATACAAAAGAAAATACAATAATAAAGCTATTACGAAACCCCGTTTACACCCGTTCTTCTTAAGGACACTCACGCACCCTGCAAAAGCCGCCGAAAGAAGCAACATCTGCAGCAATACAAACAACGCAATTCCTATATTCAAATCACCCAACGCCTTGCCTGTTGAGTAAAAGAAATTGATAATCAGAGTATGTAAAAACGGATGATGGTCAATAAACTGATGTGAAACACACTGTTCTAACTGTATATACGCGTCGTAAGCACATATACCCGGATAGAAAATCAAAAACATCGGAATATATCCCACAAAGAAAATCAGCCAAAGCACAGGAAACGAAGTGATCCTTTCAAAAAACGAGGAAGGCTTTTCCCGATCCTTGCGATTACTCTTACTCTTAATCCTGTCGTATATGAAAAAAAACGCAAAATCCAGTACAAGGCCAAGTGCCGCCGCGATTAACATTGCAGTAAGCACATTGACGATATTCCACTCATAGGTGGGGTTGCATGAAAGTCTGAATCCCGCAATCTGAAACAGTAAAAACAGGAAATTAAGTATGAACAATCCAATGTATCTTTTCTTATTCTTCATTCTTAACCCCCTTATTATGCCCGGCAACAATTCTCGCCTTAATGCTTTCCAAAATCATACCCGGCCCCGCTACGGCATACGGCAACACTAACGCCACTGCAGGAAAACTGTATCTGGAATTGGCCTCCCAGAATATATGGAACAAAAATGTGCCAAAAAGCGTAATAATGCCTAAATACCGTGTTAAATTGCAGCCGGCCTTCAGGTTCTTACAGCCCACCAGACAAAACAATAACAGCCCCGCGAAGAAAACGGTCTGAAAGCCATTGCAGTAATTGATAAAAGGAATCGCTTTCGGGCCGTTAAAATAAGACCACACAAATTCCTTTCTGCTTGATGAAGCAAGAATAGCCTGCCTTGCCGCATATGTGCCGTCCGTCCACTGGGAAAGATATTTGTATTTATAAAACTCATATGCCTCTTTTTTATTATCTGCAAAATGAGCCCGTCTTTCATCTATTGCATCTTTGCTGATTCTGTCGGCAATATCGGCGTCAAGACCCGCTTCTGCGTAAGTATTGTAGTTAAATCCGTTGTACCATCCGTTGGCGCGACTCGAATTCTGCATGCCCATGGCAACGTAAGAAAGAGGTGTCACTCCGGACGGAATATCAACACCTTGCGCCCTTTCAAAAGCTCCCAGAAGCAACTTGGGACCCAGTATAGACAACACCAGTATACCTGCCAAAGAAGCCAATATCGCAGGCTTTAAACTCTTAACAAACTCAATTGCCAGAACCGAGGCAATCGCAATAACAAAAATCAGTGAATTCTTCTTAACGAAAACCGCCAGAGCAGAAAAAACCGTCATAAGAATCGCTATCGATATTGCACCGCGCTCTTTCTTATTAACTTTATTGATAAATTTAAGTGCATAGTAAAGAGCCCCGGACATAAACATCAATGACGGAATCTCTCCGTATACAAAAGAAGTATATGCTATAAGCGGCAAAAACACACCTGCCATAAACAAGTACAGGTGTCTTATAAACGAAGTTTCTGTGCTTGCCAGATAGTCAAGTGATTTAAACTGAAATACTACGGTTATCATAGCGAGAAAAACATTCAGAATTTCCAAAGAAAGAAAGCCCGGAAGCCCAAGCTTTAACATGTTCCACACATATAATACAGGCGCATAAAACACCACCAGTCCAATCTGCTGCGGATAGTATGCAAGATATGAATCTGTCGGATGAACAAAGGACAAGTCTCCTGCCGCAAAGCTCTCTGCCATAGCATAAACGCTCATGGCATCCGCCGCCGGCGCGGTGCGTGAATAATAAATCAGCAAAAGTCCCAGGCCCAAAATCCATATAAGAGTCAAAAAAAGATGACAGTTAAGACATTTCTTGTTATTCTTAGTACAAAGAAGTGCACTAAATGCGCTAAAAACTCCAAACAATGCCAGAACTGCCAGCGTCCATAATTGATTGTCGTTTCTGAAAAGAACAAGCTGACTGTCCATATCTGAAGAATAAGCATCATATATTACTGCCGACACAAAAAGAAATCCCGTGAATATAATTCCGAGATATACAATAAAATATACTACTGTTTTGTAGATTTTTCCGATTGCTTTTTCCATAGTGTTATTCTATCAAAAACCCAATTTGCGTTCAAGAAAGAATTGTCGCCTCCATAGCTACAGTGCGACTATTCGTTAATTAGCCTCGATTATAATTAGTTGTGGCAAAAGTGTATTCTTTTGCTTAAATAACAAATATCTGCAAGGGGTAGAGTAATGTATACAAAAGCGATATATGTAATGGTGGACTTTTTGGCCGTTATAATAATGTTCTTTACGCTGTATGCACTTGACAACGTAAAGCACGAGTACGCCAAGTGGCTTAGAAGGGCACTTATGATGGGGTCTGTTGCGGTTGTGGCAAATATTTTCGTTGCCCTTTCCTACAATGCCCTTATGGCATCTGTCGCTTACTGTGCTTATTTTTCGACCATTGACTGGCTGTTATATTTTCTGTACGGCTTTTGTCTGCTCTACACCGAGCATGACGATATTCTTAAGAAGACATCGGGACTTATTGTGTTCCTGATGCTTATCGACACTGTTTCCATTTATTTGAATTTCGCATTCGGACATCATTTCTACATCTATGAGGATGTGGATTCTTCGGGTGTGTCCTATTTTCTTACCGGCCTCAGGCCGTTTTATTACGCACACCTGACTCTGGACTACCTGGTAATGCTCGCGGCGCTTGTGTTTATCGTATACAGAATTGTAAAGAGTTACAGCTTGTACCGTGTTAAGTACAGCATTATTCTGTCCTGCCTCCTGGTGGTCGTATTCCTGAATCTTTTATATATGGCTCTCTCGCTTGTGCTGGACATTTCGGTTGTCTTCTATGCTGTGGCCGGTGCGCTTGTGTACGGCTCCATTACGGTGTTCGTGCCGCGAAGTCTTATGACTGTTTCTCTGGGGCGTGCGCTTGATGATATCAAGGAAGGACTTATTCTTTTTGATATAAACGATTCCTGTATCTATGCCAATGCTTTTGCCAAGAACCGCTTCAATATCGATGAAGAGACTTACAATTTCGCTTGCGAGCCCGTATCTTCGGTAATCAAAGAAATCATTTTAACCGGCGAAACCTTCGGCGAGATTCCCTATATAAAGAACGCTATTCGCGACGGCATCGCCAAGACCGAGCACTACAAGATTAAGTTCAATAAACTGACCGATAAAAACAACCGTGTAATAGGCTCCTACTTCCTGATTCAGGATACAACCGAAGAAATCTATTATCTTGCCACCATCAACGAGGCCAAGAACAATGCCGACAACGCAAACCGCGCCAAGAGTGCATTTCTTGCCAATATGTCTCACGAAATCCGCACGCCGCTTAACTCGGTACTCGGTCTTAATGAGATGATTCTTCGCTCTGAGCAGGATCCTGAAATCCGCGGATATGCCGAGGAGATTAAGCAGTCGGGCGCAATACTTTTAAGCCTTATTAACGATATCCTCGACTTTTCCAAAATTGAAGCAAATAAAATGGAACTTGTTCCGGTTGAGTACAATCCTCACAAGCTCCTAAACGATATCAAACAGTACTTCGAGCAGCTTGCGGCCGAGAAGGACCTGTATATCAAGATTACCTGCGATTCCAAGATGCCTTCGGTGCTATACGGCGATGAAAAACGACTCCGTCAGGTACTCTCCAACATAATTTCAAACGCTATCAAGTACACCAAAGAAGGTGGCGTTACCGTCAATGTGGCATGCAATTTTCTTTCGCATAAGACGCTTGAGTTAAAGGTTGAAATCTCCGACACCGGCATCGGCATTTCGGAGCACGATCTTTCCCACATATTTGACTCCTTTAAGCGTGTCAACGAAGGTCAGAATGCCACTATTCAAGGCACCGGCTTAGGACTTACCATTACCAAGGAACTTGTGGAACTCATGCAAGGTCACATTCTTGTATCCAGTGAACCGGGTAAAGGTACCGCCTTCGACGTCAGCCTGCCGCAGACCATCGTCGACAAAACTCCTCTCGGGCCGTTTGAGGAGAAGCACGAAGTCAATGGCCCTAAGTATCAGGAAAGCTTCCGCGCCCCCACCGCCAACATTCTTGTGGTGGACGACGTGCAGGTTAACTTAAAGGTTGTAGAGGCACTTCTTAAGCGTACACTTGTTAAGGTTGATAAGGCTACGGGCGGCGCGCAGGCTATTAAGATGTGTGATGAAAAGAAATATGACTGCATCTTCCTAGACCACCGCATGCCTTCGCCCGACGGTATTGAGACCTTCAGAGAGATTTCGGTAAGCGGTCTTAACACCGATACTCCTATTATCGTGCTTACCGCCAACGCGTTAAGCGGCGCCGACGTTGAGTACCGTCAGATAGGCTTCAGTGATTACCTTTCTAAGCCTATCAAGAGCGATGAACTTGAGGCTATGCTCATTAAGTATCTGCCTCCCGAGAAAGTTACATTAATGTAGGGCCGGTTTCTTTGGTCTGGCAAAAAGCAAAATAAACCCCTGTGGAATCTGTGATGACTCCGCAGGGGTTCTTTATTAGCGTATGCCGCGGGGAATTACTTCTCCCACTTCCAACCTGCTACTTCAGGAAGGTCTTCACCGTACTGGTGAATGTACTGAGTGTGCTCAACAAGCTTGTCGCTCATCTTCTGGTAGAGGTAAGCGCCACGGTTTCCAAGCTGAGGAAGATACTTGATAGCATCCTGTACAAGGTGGAAACGGTCTACGTTGTTCTGTACGCGTACATCGAAAGGTGTGGTGATGGTACCTTCTTCTTTGTAGCCGCGAACGTGCATGAGACGGTTGTTGTGACGTCTGTATGTTAACTCGTGTACCAATGATGAATAGCCGTGGAATGCAAAGATTACAGGGCGATTCTGGGTAAAGAGTATATCGTATTCAGCATCTGTGAGTCCGTGAGGATGCTCGGTAGAAGGCTGAAGTTTGAAGAGGTCGACTACGTTGATGAAACGAATCTTGATCTCGGGAAGCTCGCTCTTAAGGATAGATACGGCTGCGAGAGCTTCAAGAGTAGGTGTCTCACCTGCGCAGGCAAATACGATGTCGGGATCCTTACCCTGGTCGTTAGATGCCCAATCCCAGATACCGATACCCTGAGTACAATGCTTAACAGCTTCGGGCATTGATAACCACTGGGGTCTGGGATGCTTGGAAGCTACAATGACGTTTACATAGTTACGTGAACGTATGCAGTGGTCGAATGTAGAAAGCAAGCAGTTGGCATCCGGAGGAAGGTAAAGGCGTACTACGTCTGCCTTCTTATTGGCGATATGGTCCATGAAACCGGGATCCTGGTGAGTGAATCCGTTGTGATCCTGCTGCCATACGGTGGAAGCCATGATTAAGTTAAGAGAAGCGATTTCTTCTCTCCAGGGAAGCTGGTTACAAACCTTAAGCCACTTAGCGTGCTGAGCTGCCATGGAGTCGATGATACGTGCGAATGCTTCGTATGTAGCAAAGAAACCGTGACGACCGGTAAGAAGGTAACCCTCTAACCAACCTTCGCACATGTGCTCGGAAAGCATGGAGTCCATAACACGTCCGTCAACTGCAAGGTTATCGTCTGTATCAAGGTGAGCAGCGTTCCAGTCTCTGTTTTCAACTTCGAATACTGCGTTAAGTCTGTTGGAGTTGGTCTCGTCGGGTCCGAAAATACGGAAGTTCTTGGCATCTTTGTTAAGTTTGAAGACGTCACGTACGAACTTACCGAGTTCGATCATATCCTGACCTTCTCTCTCGCCGTGACCCTGAGTATCAAATGCATAGTCGCGGAAGTCGGGAAGTCTTAAGTCGCGAAGAAGAAGTCCGCCGTTACCGTGAGGGTTAGCACCGATACGTGCATTTCCCTTGGGAGCAAGGTCTTTAATGTCGGCAAAAGCACGGCCGTTCTCGTCAAAGAGTTCTTCGGGCTTGTAAGAGCGTAACCACTCTTCAAGAATTCTTAAATGCTCCTCGGGCTTAGCCATGGAGATGGGTACCTGGTGAGCAAGGTAGTTGCCTTCGATTCTCTGTCCGTCTACATACTTGGGACCTGTCCATCCCTTGGGAGTACGAAGAACGATCATCGGCCATACGGGACGGGTAGCATCGCCTGTGGTACGAGCGTGTGCCTGGATGTCCTTAATCTTCTCGATTACGGTATCCATAGTCTCAGCCATGAGCTTGTGCATGGTCATGGGGTCGTCACCTTCTACAAAGTAAGGCTCCCAGCCACAGCCGTGGAAGAAGTCAACGATTTCTTCGTGGCTCATGCGTGCGAAAAGTGTAGGGTTCGCAATCTTATAACCGTTTAAGTGAAGGATAGGAAGTACTGCACCGTCGGTAATAGGATTTAAGAACTTGTTAGACTGCCATGAAGTAGCAAGGGGGCCGGTCTCAGCCTCACCGTCACCTACTGTAACAGCAGCTATTAAGTCGGGGTTATCAAATACTGCACCGAAAGCATGAGCTACGCCGTAACCAAGCTCACCACCCTCGTTAATGGAACCGGGTGTCTCGGGTGCGCAGTGTGAAGGCATACCGCCGGGGAAAGAGAACTGCTTAAAGAGTCTCTGCATACCGGCTTCATCCTCAGAAATGTTAGGATAAATCTCGGAATATGTACCATCGAGATAGTCGTTGGCAATATAGAAATTTCCGCCGTGTCCGGGACCGGAAAGTAAAATAAGATCCAAGTCATAACGCTTGATTGCACGGTTCAAATGAACAAATACGAAGTTCTGTCCGGGAACCGTTCCCCAGTGACCTACGATTTTCTTTTTAACCATATCGATGGTCAAGGGCTTTCTAAGAAGGGGATTCTCGAGAAGGTACAACTGTCCGGCTGACAAATAATTGGCAGCTCTGAACCATCTGTCCATACGATTAAGAAGTTCATCGGTAATCGGACCTTTTTCGGGAATTGAATTTGATGATTCGTACATAAAAAAACTCCTTTCATATTTCGTTGTGCCAAACTACGTCTCTTAACACATAACACAAGCAAGTTAACACAACGTTATAAATATACAATTGTGCCAATTGCCGGTCAATTAGAAATACTTCCAAAAGTTTGCGGGTCTGAGCGCGTCTTTAGAGCAATGTGACAAAAATTTAACACAATTGTACTTAAAAAGGAGTTTCACCGTTATCCGGTATCATTATTCTGTTGTTATTCGGATTTCTGCTGGAACTTAAGCTCGTCCGATAAGTTTCTTACATGAAGCATATCGTTGAAAAGTTCGATTCTGGGATGCACATAGTTTCCTTTTTTTACAGGGAATTCCAGCACTATTATTGATGTGTATCCATACGGAAGCATGACAAGCGTATAGGGAAAAGCAAGGTTAAGAAGGCTTGAAAGCACGCATGCCCCGGAACCTCCGTGAGAAAATATCGCCACATTCTTATGCTCATCTGTCGTACAAAGAAAACGTGAACCCTCATGAACGTATCCATGCTCCTTCATGAAAGCATCGAACTGCCCGGTAACGTAATCATAATTTTCCGTGGCCTTGTTGGTCTTAAAATAAGGATGTTCACGCCAGTCATTATGAGCAAAATCAAAGTCTTCCTCGTTTATCATCCAGTCGCATAATGTCCAGGGATGTCCGTCGGCGGGAACGCCTTCGCCGCCCCAGGTTATCTCGCGCATATAATCAAGTTCCTTAATCGGAAGTCCCTGCGCATTGGCTGTGTATGAAGCGGTTTCTTTGGCCCTGCCGTTGGAAGATGCATATATTTCATCCAATGACTCAAGCGCCAGCCTCTCTGCCGCCGCTGCCGCCTGCTTTCTGCCAATCTCCGTAAGACAATCGTCTACATAATTGGGTTCGCCGTGGCGAATCATAAATAGTTTCATATTTGTACCCCACTATCGTTTATTTACTATGCTATTCTATTCCTTTTTAAGTCGGTTTGCACTAATTATGTTGAATATCATAGTATTGTCTTATTTCTCCATAGTTTTATGGCAAAAGAAAGCCCGATGGCTTCTTTTCGCACCGGGCTTCTTTTGCATTAGTCGTTTTTCTGAAGAATATCAAGCGTATGGCAGGACATGCCGAGTAAGTCTGCCCGCTCACAAACATTTAAATGGAAGTCCATCCAAGCTTTAAACTCATCTTCATTCAGTTCGTTTATCCTGAATCCAAGCATTTCTGAAATGCCATCGGTGGCAATGAGCTTCACGCGGGTGGCGGGAACAGTTGTATTAAGTGCTGCTATCTCTTCTGTCCTGACTATATTGAAGAGATCGTCAGGTGTACTGAGGCAATGCCAGTCTTCGCTCACCAAACCCTTACCCCGCATCTCATCGAGCCTCCTTCTTAAGAAAAGGCACTCAATTATGGCAGGCTCATTCATGATATATGCCACGAATATGTGTCCGCCTTTCTTGGTAATTCGAACCGCTTCCGAAAGGGCTTTCTTTAAATCTGTTGCTGAAAAAAGGTGATACATCGGACCCAGCACAAGCGTAATGTCAAAGGTCTCATCCTCAAATTGCGACAGGTCAAGTGCATTGCCTTCGTATACTTCAATCTTCTCGGTTCCGTCAAGCTTGGCGCGAAGTTTATCGAGGTTAGCGGGTACAAGGTCGACTGCGGTTACATCGTAGCCTTCTTTGGCCAGGGTTACGCTGTAGCGGCCGGTGGCGGCGCCGATTTCGATAATCTTGCTGTCGGGCTTTTCATCAAGGTATTCGTGAATGTACTTCATGGTGGTAATGAATTCCACCTTGCCATGATTGGGCGTAAGCCTGTTTTCTTCGTCGTGAGTCTCGTAATAGTTCTTAATTGCGTCCATATCTTGTCTCCTCTTTCTTTTGTCTGGGCCCGGGCGTGCACTCCCTTGCCGTATAAAATAAAACACCACCATACGTATGGGTATGATGGTGTCTATAGCTATCGTTATATAGGTATACCGCTTCCCTTATAGTCGCGGTGCCGTGTCAACAACTTCTCTACAGATTCCATCACTTAACAAACCCACAAACGCTTCGGTTCCGGGGACGAGTAGCCAAGTATTCTGATAAGAGAATCCGTTTAATGTTGCCACGATTATATCCTTTCAAAGTATATTGATGGAATATTACTTTAGTTTTGGCGAATTGTCAATATCTTTTCGCCAATATTTTCCTTACTTGAGGAGTATAAGTTTATTTAGTTTACATAATGTCGCTTTCAAATTGCTATGTTTGACTAAGAAACATCATTAACTCCTGTTTAGTCAAGCTATTCCTTAGTTCAAGAAATATTGCAAAAAGAAAAATGACTAAAATGGCATGTTTATACCTTTTTAGTCATATAATTTTTCTTCTTTAGTTAACATAACATATTTTTGCATTGACTAAGAGCAGATGCTATCGCTTCCTTAGTCATCTTTTGCCAAAAAATAGCATAAAATGTTCACTAGTCAACTAAAAGTAGACACAGTTTCTCATTTTTCAGCACTCTTTTTCAGACATAGAACTCCCTGTACTGTTTTGGAGTCAGATAGTTTAATGAGTAAGCAGGTCGCTCTTCATTGAAGAACACGATGTACTTATTAATCT
>JAEEGJ010006544.1_pt1 | contig 34732 bp, 18 predicted proteins | sample 8958761 | NCBI WGS metagenome assembly JAEEGJ01 (sample SAMN16246546, study PRJNA631951) | gut metagenome | biome: gut microbiome; feature: rumen; material: RS-attached | host: Bos | place: Iran: Karaj | collected 2018-10
GGGAGGGGATGGCTGCGCATGAATAGGTCAACTGCTATATCATTGCCTTAATTTTTGCAAGCGCTTTACGACTGAAATAGGACATCCTCAAAAAAGTCCGAAGGCTTCGGACACTCTGTCCGAAGGCTTCGGACTCTTTGTCCGAAGGCTTCGGACTTTTCGTCCGAAGGCTTCGGACGAAAAATCCGAAATGTAAAAAAAATGACGGACAATTTTAAAATGGTAAAAGCGAAGAGGTTACAGGCACATAGGGGCTGAAAAACCTATAAAAACAACATGCCCTTGGTTGTTTAGCCGTACAGCACCTCTTTTTCGGTAGATTTTTCGCCAGTAAAAGACCAACTCGCGGGCGCAGAGCTTGGCCAACAAAAAAGCGGAAGAACCGAAAAAAAGTAATAAATCTTCGTCTTTTAGAAAAATCTTTGTTACTTTTGCAGATTGAAAAAACACTACTAAGTTACCGTTGAACAACAACTATTCAAGATGGAAGATTTCATTCACCTGCACGTACACACGTACTATTCTATACTTGACGGACAGTCGAAGATACAGAACCTGGTCAACAAAGCTATCGGCGACGGGATGCGCGGCATGGCCATCACCGACCACGGCGACATGTTCGGCATCAAGGAGTTTCACGACATTGTCAACGACGTGAACGCCAAGCGGCGCGATGAGGGCAAGGAGCTCTTCAAGCCCATCTTCGGCTGCGAGATGTACGTGTCGCGCTACGGCTCGAAGTCGCTGCGCCGTGGCAAGGAAGACCAGAGCGGCTATCACCTCATCGTGCTGGCCAAGAACTACAAGGGCTACAAGAACCTCATCAAACTGGTGTCGAACTCGTGGACCGACGGCTACTATATGCGTCCGCGCACCGACCGCGAGGACCTGGAGCGCTATCACGAGGGACTCATCGTCTGTTCGGCGTGCATCGCCGGCGAGGTGCCCAAGAAAATCCTCAACGGCGACATGGCCGGCGCCCGCGAGGCCGTGGAGTGGTATCACAACCTGTTCGGCGACGACTATTACCTCGAGCTGCAGCGCCACGAGGTGACCGACCCTACTGTCCGCGCCAACCGCGAGACCTTCCCCTTGCAGCAGCAGGCCAACAAGGTGCTCATCGAACTGGCCCGCGAATACGGCATCAAGCTCATCTGCACCAACGACGTGCACTTCGTGGACCAGGACAACGCCGAGGCCCACGACCACCTGCTCTGCCTCAGCACCGGCAAGGATCTCGACGACCCCACGCGTATGCTCTACTCCAAGCAGGAGTGGTTTAAGACGAAGGCCGAGATGAACGCCATCTTCAGCGACGTGCCCGAGGCGCTGTCGAACACGCTGGAGATTCTGGACAAGGTGGAGATATACAGTCTCGACCACGACCCCATCATGCCGTTCTTCCCCATCCCCGAGAGCTTCGGCACCGAGGAGCAGTGGCGCAAGAAGTTCACCACCGACGACCTCTACCGTGAGTTCACCACCGACGAGAATGGCGAGAACCCGCTGCCGGCTGAGGCTGCAGACAAGAAAATAGCCAAGCTGGGTGGCTACGACAAAATCTACCGCATCAAGTTCGAGGCCGACTATCTGGCCCAACTTGCCTACCAAGGTGCCAGAGTGCGCTACGGCGATCCGCTGGCGAAGGAGGTGGACGACCGCATCCGCTTCGAGCTGCACATCATGAAGACGATGGGCTTCCCCGGCTACTTCCTCATCGTGCAGGACTTCATCAACTCGGCCCGCGAGGAGCTGGGCGTCATGGTGGGGCCGGGACGTGGCTCGGCTGCCGGCAGCGTCGTGGCCTACTGCTTAGGCATCACGAAGATCGACCCGCTGAAGTACGACCTGCTGTTCGAGCGTTTCCTCAACCCCGACCGTATCTCGCTGCCTGATATCGACACCGACTTCGACGACGACGGCCGCGGCCGCGTGCTGAAGTGGGTGGAGGACAAGTACGGCCACGAGAACTGCGCACACATCATCACCTACGCGTCGATGGCCACGAAGAACAGTATTAAAGATGTCGCGCGCGTAGAGAAGGTGCCGCTGGCACTGAGCAATGCGTGGTGCAAGGCCATCCCCGACCGCCTGCGTGATCCGCTGACAGGCGATGATCTGAAGATGAACCTGCCCAACGCCATCAAGTGCACACGCGAGCTGCAGGAGGCCGAGGCCTCGACCGACCCAGCACAGGCCAACACCATCAAATACGCAAAGATGCTGGAGGGAACGGTGCGCGGCACGGGCATCCATGCCTGCGGCTTCATCATCTGCCGCGACCCCATCTCAGACTGGGTGCCCGTCAGTACTGCTGACGACCCCGACTTCAAGGACACGAAGACCAACTGCACACAGTACGACGGCCACGTCATCGAGTCGACGGGCCTCATCAAGATGGACTTCTTGGGCCTGAAGACGCTGTCGGAGCTGAAGGAGGCCTGCGCCAACGTGAAACAGACCTTGGGCATCGACGTCGACCTCGACCATATCCCCATTGACGACCCGAAAACTTACGAGCTCTACCAGCAGGGCCGCACCATCGGCACCTTCCAGTTTGAGAGCAACGGCATGCAGAAATACCTGCGCGAGCTGCACCCCACCGTCTTCGAAGACCTCATCGCCATGAACGCCCTCTACCGCCCGGGACCTATGGACTACATCCCGCAGTTCATCGCCCGTAAGAACGGCCGCGAGGAAATCAAGTACGACATCCCCTGCATGGAGAAATACCTGAAGGACACCTACGGCATCACCGTCTATCAGGAGCAGGTGATGCTGCTGAGCCGCCAGCTGGCCGACTTCACCCGTGGCGAGAGCGACGCCCTGCGTAAGGCGATGGGTAAGAAGAAGAAAAAGATTGTTGACCAAATGAAGCCGAAGTTCATCGAGGGCGGCAAGAAGAACGGCCACGACCCCGCTGTCCTGGAGAAGATCTGGACCGACTGGGAGAAATTCGCCAGCTACGCTTTCAACAAGAGTCACGCCGCCTGCTACTCGTGGGTGGCCTACCAGACGGCCTACATGAAAGCCAACTACCCCGCTGAGTTCATGGCCGCCATCATGACGCGCCGCCGCGACCAGATCACGGAGATTACGAAGCTCATGGACGAGTGCAAGCAGATGGGCATCGCCACGCTGGGCCCCGACGTGAACGAGTCGTACCTGAAGTTCGGTGTGAACAAGAAAGGCGAGATACGCTTCGGCCTGGCCGCCATCAAGGGCATGGGCGACGCCGCTGCCGAGGCCATCATCTACGAGCGGGAGATGAACGGACTGTATAAGGACATCTTCGACTTCGCACAGCGTGTGTCGTTTGCCAATGTCAACCGCAAGGCTTTCGAGAGCTTGGCGCTGAGCGGCGGCTTCGACGGCTTCGGCATCCGCCGCGAGGCGTTCTTCGCCACAAACAGCAAGGGCGAGGTGTTCCTCGACACGCTGGTGCGCTACGGGCAGCTCTACCAGCAGCAGAAAGCCGAGGCGCAGAACTCGCTCTTCGGGGCCGATGACGTCGAGATTGCCACACCGCCCATCCCGAAGACCGACATCAGGTGGAGTGACATCGAGCGGCTGAACAAAGAGCGCGACCTGGTGGGCATCTACCTCTCGGCGCATCCCTTGGACGAGTATAAGATAGTGCTCGACAACCTCTGCAACACCACCTGCCCTGAGCTGGCCGACCGTGCCGCAGCGCTGAAAGACCGCGACGACGTCACCCTGGGAGGCATCGTCACAGGTGTGCAGTCGCGCTTTGGCAAGAACAACAAGCCTTGGGGCATCGTCACCTTGGAGGACTTCAACGGCTCGGGCGAGCTTGTGCTCTTCGGCGACGACTGGCTCAACATGAACGGCAAGTTCATCGAGGGCGCTGCCGTCTATATCACGGCCAAGATGCGCCCGCGCTTCTACAACTCGGAAGAGAAGGAGCTGAAGGTGAGCAACGTGGAACTGCTGCAGACGGTGAAGGAGAAAGCCATCGACCGCATCACCATCTCGATGAACAGCGACCTGCTCAACGACCAGGTGGTGGCGGAACTGAGCGAGCTGATCAGCGAGTATCCGGGCAAGACGAAACTCTTCATCCAGCTGCGCGACAGCACGGGCAAGCACCATGTGCTGCTCCGCTCAAAGAGCCGTTACATCGACGTGAAGCACCAAATCATCGACTACATCGAGCGCACAGATGCGCTGGATTATAAGATCAACTGACGGCATGCACGTTTGAAAAGGGCAAGCCCTGTCAGCTTGGCCCGCCCACCGGTCGGGTGGTGCACGTATTCGTGCACACCTGCCCAATGAAAAAGCGGAAGAACCAAACTTTTCGCTGACAGAATATGGCAGATTCAGCTTTCGCAAGTATTGAAGTTAAAGGAGTTAAAGACAATAGCTTTGCTATGGATTTCAACCCAGATACAAAAGCTTTTCATGGAGAGTCATATGTCTTTAACTCCTTTAACTCCTTTAACTCCTAAATAGACTCCTTTAACTCCTTTAACTCCTAAATAGACTCCTTTAACTCCTTTAACTCCTTAGATGATGGGCAGGCTGATGCCGCAGATTTTCTGATAGACGTCGAGGGCATAGACGTCGGTCATGCCGCTGATATAGTCGATGACGGCCATGACACGCGTCTCCAGGTCTTCGTTCTCAATGTCATACTGGCTGCTCACGCGCCCTATCAGCTGCTGCGAATAGTAACGCTCGGGATGCTCTATGGCCTCTGTCATCAGCTCCATCAGCGTGGCCATGATGCGGTAGCCCGACAACTCCACGTCGAGCACAGGCCGGCTCTTGTAGATGCGTGCCCGGCTGATCTCGGTGCAGTGACGGTAGGCGGCACAGGGCGTGGCGCTGACATGGTCGATGAGCGCACCGCTGAACGTGCCGCTGAGTATCTCCTCCTCGTGGCCGATGAACACCTGGGCACACTCGTTCTCTAACAGGCCGATGACGCAGGCGCGCAGGTACTGTATCTTCTCGTTGGGGTCGCTAAGCTCCTCGTCGCTGATGCGTTGCAGGATGTGCCTCTTGCCCGTCTCCTCGAAGAAGCTCAGCATCAGCGCTGCCGTCTCGTCATACGACAGGATCTTCAGCTTGTAGGCATCCTCCAGGTCCATGATCTCGTAGCAGATGTCGTCGGCCGCCTCCACCAGATAGACCAGCGGATAGCGTGCCCAGCGCTCGCTGCCGTCGGCGGTGTCTATGCGAGGTATGCCGAGACGCGTGGCCACGGTGACGTAGTCGTCATGCTCGGAGGTGAAAAACCCGAACTTCTTCTTCGTGGCCTGATAAGAGGGAAAAGGATATTTCACGATGCTGGCCAGCGTGCTGTAGGTCATGGCGAAGCCTCCCTTGCGGCGGCCCTTGAAGCTGTGTGTCAAAAGTCGGAAGGCGTTGGCATTGCCGTCGAAGCGGGTGATGTCGCTCCAGAACTCCGGGCTGACGCGCTCCTTCAGTCCCTGTCCGGCGCCCTCGCTGAAAAAGGTCTGTATGGCCTTCTCGCCGCTGTGGCCGAAGGGCGGGTTGCCCAGGTCGTGGGCCAGGCAGGCCGTAGCCACTATCTGGCCTATCTCGGGGATGAGACTGTCGATAAAATCAGGATTTTTCTTGCACAGATGGCGTGCCACGTCATTGCCCAGCGACATGCCCACCGACGCCACCTCCAGCGAGTGTGTCAGGCGGTTGTGCACAAAGATGCTGCCCGGCAAGGGGAAGACCTGCGTCTTGTTCTGCAGTCTTCTGAAGGGTGCGGAGAAAATCAGACGGTCGTAGTCGCGCTTAAATTCCGTGCGGTCGTCGTGCCGCTCTGGGTGTCGGTGCTCCTGTCCGAGGCGGCAATTGGAGATAAGGTCGGTCCAATTCATAGCGCAAAAGTACGAAGAAAAGTGCAGTGCCGCAAATTTTCCGCTGAAATAATTGCATTTTCCGCTTTTTATTCCTAATTTTGCAGGTGCTATCTGCTACACAAGTCGGATGAACACTATTGACCTCATCATCTTTGTCGTTTTCACCCTTGGTGTGGTGCTTTTCGGTTGCTCGTTCTACCGCAGGGGCAGCACGGCCAGCGATTTCACGGCGGCGGGGCGCTCCCTGCCCGGCTGGGTGGTGGGCATGAGCATCTTTGCCACATACGTCAGCAGCATCTCGTACATCGGCTACCCTGGCAAGGCCTTCTCCTCTGACTGGAACGCCTTTGTCTTTTCGCTCAGCATCCCTGTGGCCAGCTACTTCGCCGCCAAGTATTTTGTGCCGTTCTACCGTCACGGCGGCAGCATCTCGGCCTACACCTTCCTCGAGGAGAAGTTCGGGCGGTGGGCCCGTTTCTATGCCTCTGCCTGCTACCTGCTGACGCAGATAGCGCGCATGGGCAGCATCCTCTATCTCTTAGCCATGCCGATGCACATCCTGATGGGGTGGGACATGGTGACGGTCATCATCGCCACCTCGGCCGCCATCATCGTCTACTCCATGCTCGGCGGTGTGAAGGCCGTCATCTGGGCCGACGCCGTGCAGGGCTTCATCCTCATCGGCGGCGCGCTGGTGTGCCTGTCCATCCTGCTGTTCTCCATGCCCGAGGGGCCGGGGCAGGTCTTCGAGCTGGCAGCCCAGGCGCCCGAGGGCAATAAGTTCTCGCTCGGCTCCTTCGGCAGCGACCTGACCAGCAGCACGTTCTGGGTGTGCCTGGTCTACGGCATCTTTATCAACCTGCAGAACTACGGCATCGACCAGAACTACGTGCAGCGCTATCACGCGGCGAAGAGCGACAAGGATGCGCGTTTCTCGGCGCTCTTCGGCGGCTACCTCTTCATTCCCATGTCCGCCCTTTTCTTCCTCATCGGCACGGCTCTCTACAGCTACTATGCCGCCGGTGTGAGGCCGCTGCCCGCTGAGATTCAGGCCAAGCCCGACTTCATTTTCCCCTATTTCATTGTCAACAGTCTGCCTGTAGGCTTGCGCGGCCTGCTCATCGCCAGCATCTTTGCCGCAGGCATGAGCACCGTGTCGACCAGCGTCACCTCGGCCGCCACCGTCATCCAGACCGACTACATCAGGCCGTTGTTCGGAGGGAGCAAGAACGAACTGGCGACGCTGCGTCTGACGAGTCTCGTCGTAGGCATCTTGGGCAGCATCGTGGCCATCCTGATGCTGGGCGTGAAGAGCATCATCGATGCGTGGTGGATTCTCTCCGGCATCTTCTCTGGCGGTATGCTGGGACTGTTTTTCCTCGGCATCATGCCGCGTCGCATCAGCAGGCATGCCGCCGCCATCGGAGTGGCAGTGGGCATCACGGTCATCGCGTGGGTGTCGCTGGCAAAGGCGTGGAGCCTGCCTGGTCCGCACCTGCACGAATATCTCGCCATCGTCCTTGGCACCACCGCCATTTTCCTCGTTGGCTTCCTGCTCAGTCTTGCTTTTAGTAACCGTAAAACAATGACTCGGCATGGTTGAGAGACACACGATGGGGGCGAGGAGGGGGTATGGGTCTTATGAGGCCTATGAGTCTTATGGGACCTATGAGTCTTATGGGACTTATGGGTCTAAAGTCTAAAGTCAAAGCGCTAAAGTCATGAAAGCAACATGGATATGGTATCCCGGCGACTTCGAGATATGGCTGGGTAACAGGTTCAACAACCGGCGTACGGAGCGCGGCGCTATGTTTCCGCCATTCTGGAAACAAGACTCCCACTGGCCTACGGTGGTCTTCACCAAGACCGTTGAGCTGGACGGGGAAGAGAGCGTCAGCATCTTCGCAGAAGGACAGTTCAACATCTCCATCGACGGGCATCTCCGGCCATCCCTCCCCTCCTTTTCTCTTCCCGCCGGCCGTCACACGCTGGCCGTCAAGGTGTGGAACCAGGCCACGCCTCCTGCCCTCTTCATCACTGGGGCACACGTGGTGACCGACGCTTCATGGCAAGTCACCTACGAGGACAAGATCTGGATAGACGAGGAGGGAGTGGCCCATGGCTCGGGCGTCTACGTGCTTGTCGGCTGCTGGCACTTTGACGAGAGCCACACGCCCCCGTCGCTGTTTCGTCTGCCTACCACGGAGGTGCGTCCTGTGGGTTATGAGGGGTGCGACGACAAGGGCCAGATGCTGGGCGGACGGCTCTACGACTTCGGGCGCGAGGTGTTCGGCTGTCTGAAAATCAAGGGACTGGAGGGAGGCACGGCCGACATCTATTATGGCGAGAGCCGCGAGGAGGCGCTCGACACCGAGCACTGCGAGACCTTAGACAGCGTCAGCTCATACAGCACCCGATACCGCATAGAGCCGCACAATTACCGCCTTGACAGCAAAGCCTTCCGCTACGTTTTCATCCGCACCTTTTTCGAGACGTGGTATGACGATGTGACCGTCGACGCTGAGATGGCTCCTTTCGACGCAGGCCACAGCGGCTCCTTCCGCTGCAGCGACGAAGAGCTGAACCGTATCTGGGAAGTCAGCGCCCGCACACTGGAGCTCACCACGCAGGAGTTCTTCATGGACGGCATCAAGCGCGACCGCTGGGTGTGGAGCGGTGACGCCATACAGAGCTACCTGATGAATTACTACCTGCACTTCGATGCCGACTGCGTGAAGCGCACCATCCGCCAGCTGCGCGGCAAAGACCCCGTCACCGCCCATGTCAACACCATCATGGACTACACGTTCTACTGGTTTAAGTCGATCATGGACTACTACCAATACACGGGCGACGAGGCCTTCGTGCGCGAGATATGGCCGAAGATGGTGACCCTGATGGACTTTGTGCTCAGCCGCACCAACGCCGACGGCATGGCCGAGGGGCAGCCCGACGACTGGATCTTCGTGGACTGGACAGACTTCCCCATGCACAAGCGCGGCACACTCTGCTTCGAGCAGATCCTCTTCCTGAAAGCCTTGGAGACGATGGCCTTGTCGGCCGACATCCTCTCCGCCGACAGTTCTGCATACAGCCACAAAGCCGCAGTCCTCCGCCAAAACATCAAAGACACCTTCTGGAGCCACACGCACCACGCTTTCCTCCACGCCATCGAGGAAGGAAAGCTGAACACCCACATCACCAAATTTCCCAACATGTTTGCCATTCTCTATGGACTGGCCAGCGACGAGGAGCAGCACCTCATCATGCAGCACGTCATGAGCAATGCCGCCATAGACCCCATCACCACGCCCTACATGCGCTTCTACGAGCTGGAGACGCTCTGCATGATGCAGCAGCAGGAGCAGGTGCTTGGGGAGATGAAGGATTACTGGGGCGGTATGCTGCGCGAGGGCGCCACCACGTTCTGGGAGAAATACAACCCCGAGGAGCACGGCGCCGAGCACTTGGCCATGTACGGCCGGCCTTACGGCAAGAGCCTCTGCCACGCCTGGGGCGCCTCGCCCCTCTACCTCCTGGGCCGCTATTTCCTTGGCGTCCGTCCTACGAAGCCTGGCTACGAGGAGTATGAGGTGCGGCCTGTGCTGGGCGGCCTCGACTGGATGGAGGGCGACGTGCCCACACCCCGTGGAATGATTCACGTCAGCATGAGCAAAGACGTGGTCACCGTCAGCAGCGACTTCACGGGAGGAACACTCATCGTGGCCGGCAAGAAGACACTCATCCTCGCTCACCAAAACAACACTATCAGACTATGAATCATCGCTTTTTCATCGCCATCCTGGCACTCGCTTTGATGGCAACGCCGTCCTCCGGCAAAGTGAAGGTCAAGGTAAAGGACAAGACACCGCAGACCGAATATGCCGCCTCACTGCTGAGCGTTCTCAGCGGCGACTTCACCGTCAGCATCAGCGTGACGGGCAGCGGTCCCGCCGAGGGCTTCTCGATATTGCGTTCAAACAAGCAACTGACGATAGTGGCCAATGACAATGCGGGTGCTATCTACGGAGCCAACCGCCTAATAGAGGAGTGGCAGCAGGACTCCACATTGCAGTCGCTGCCAGCTGTCATCACCGACCAGCCGCAGATGGTGATGCGCGGCGCCTGCGTGGGACTCCAGAAGACGGAATATCTGCCCGGCCACGGCGTCTACGAGTATCCTTACACGCCCGAGAACTTCCCGTGGTTCTACGACAAGGAGCTGTGGATACGCTATCTCGACCTGCTGGCATCGTGCAACATGAACACCGTCTATCTGTGGAACGGTCACCCCTTCGCCTCATTGGTGAAGCTCGACGACTATCCCTTCGCGCCGGAGGTGGACGACGCCACGATGCAGCTGAACCAGGAGATGTTCGGATTTCTCGTTGAAGAGGCCGACCGCCGTGGCATCCGTGTGATACAGATGTTCTACAATATCATTTTGAGCAAGCCCTTCGCCGACCACTACGGTCTGAAGACGCAGGACCGCAACCGGCCCATCACGCCGCTCATAGCCGACTATACGCGCAAGAGCATCGCCGCCTTCGTAAAGAAGTATCCGAAGGTGGGCCTGCTCATCTGTCTGGGCGAGGCCATGAGCGGCATCACCACCGACATTGAGTGGATGACCGAGACCATCATCCCCGGCATCCTCGACGGCTTAGCCCTCCCTTCCACGGGGGTCGCAGGGGGGGCTCTCCCGCCCATCATCCTGCGCTCGCACGACACCTTTGCGCCGGCGGTGCTCAAGGCCGCCCTGCCACTCTATCCCAACATCTACACCATGTCGAAATACACGGGCGAGTCGTTGACGACGTATGAGCCCGGCGGACCGTGGGGCGAGACGCACCGCGAACTGGCCGCCGCAGCGCCCGTGCACATTGACAACGTGCACATCCTGGCCAACCTCGAGCCGTGGCGCTGGTCGTCGCCGAAGTTCATACAGAAGGCGGTGCTGGCCATGCACAACGTGCATCACTCCAGCGGACTCCACCTCTATCCGCAGGCCTCCTACTGGGACTGGCCCTACACCGCCGACCGCCTGCCCGACGGCTCACGCCTGCTGCAGATAGACCGCGACTGGATGTGGTATAAGGCGTGGGGCCGCTACGCCTGGAGCAGTGAGCCCGGCGGCTCCCCCGCAGCTGCCAGTGCTCACGGCCCTTCATCAGCAGGCAAAGGCGAGGCCGACTACTGGAAGCGTGTCCTCGCCGCTCACTACGCCATCACCGAGGAGGCCGCTGCCCATCTGCTCACAGCCTACGACGAGGCCGGCGAGATAGCCCCGAAGCTGTTGCGGCGCTTCGGCATCACCGAGGGCAACCGGCAGACGCTGCTCCTCGGCATGAAGATGGCGCAGCTGGTCAACCCCTATAAGTTCAATGTCTACCCGGGCTTCTACGAGAGCTGTGGTCCCAAGGGCGAGAAGCTCATAGAATATGTAGAAAAGCTGCACAAACACGAGAGACACGAGGGCGAGCTGCCCTTAGACATTGCGGAGCAGTGCGTGGAGCACGGCCGCAAAGCCTCCGAGGCCTTCGAGCGAGCCGTCGCGTCGGGCGCTTTGCAGCAGACGGCGCAACAGGCTGCCGAGCTGCGCCGCCTGGGCAACGACATCGCCTGCTATGCCCTGTTTGCGCGTTTCTTCGAGCGCAAGGTGAGAGCCGCTGAACAGGTGCTGCGCTATAAGTGGACGCAGCATATCAAGTACTTAGAGAACGCCCTGCCGCTCTTAGAGGAGAGCGTCGCCCTCTGGCGTGTACTCGCGCGACTCACCGACGAGACCTACCTCTACGCCAACTCCATGCAGACGGCACAGCGCCGCATACCCGTGGGTGGCGACAACGGAAAGATGAAGACATGGAGCGAGCTGCTGCCGGTCTATGAGGAGGAGGTGGCCGCCCTGCGACAGAACATCGACCGGCTGAAGCACCCCGTAGCACAGACTGACGTGCTCATCCTCCCCGCCAAGCCTGCGGCTGTCTCTGTCCTCTCAACACTCACCTCTCACCTCTCACCCCTGAAAAAGAATGCCCTTCTTTTCGAGAACAGAGAGGATACGCCGCTTGACACCGTCGCCCCCGAGCTGGCCGGCCTGCAGGCACTGGTCCTCAACCGCGACACCACGCGCATCAAGGGCACTACCGTCGACTTCGAGAGCGCCGAGCCGGTGCAGATGCTGGTGGGATTCTTCCAAGACGACGACCCGAAGTGGGCGAAGGTGCCGAAGCTGGAGACCGACGCCACGGGCAACGAGTATGGCCAGGCCGAACCGGTGCTGACCAATGCGGTGGTCATCAAGCAGATGCCGCCCGTGAACATACATGCCTACCACTTCCCGCCAGGCCGCCACTCCATACGCCTGCCTAAAGGCATCATCATGGTGGCGGGCTTCACCAGCGACGAAATCAAACCCCGTGACGTCAGTCTCTTAGGCAGCAGCGACGAAGTGGACTGGCTTTTTACCAGATAGACATGACACAGAAAAACATTAACCGCCTGTTAAAAGTGTACAGAGGCTTTGTACACTCTGTACAGAGGCCATGTACACACTGTACAAAGGCTTTGTACAGTTTCAAACAAACTTGCCTTTTTTCATGGGTGCTGTTGACCCTCTCGCCAACGGCTCTCAGCGCACAGGAAATCAGCCAGCAGGCGATGCAGGCCATCTACGCCGAAGTGCGTACTCCTTATAAATACGGCCTCGTCGTGGCTCCGGCAGACAATTTCCATAAGTTCGACTGCCCCACGGTGTTCCGCGAGGGCGACAGGTGGCTGATGACCTACGTCTGCTACGACGGCAAGGACGGCACCGACGGCCGCGGCTACGAGACATGGCTGGCCGAGAGCGACGACCTGCTGCACTGGACGACGCTGGGGCGCATTCTTAGCTTCAGGGACAGCGGCTGGGACATGAACCAGCGTGGCGGTTTCCCGGCGCTCATCGACTGGACGTGGGGCGGCGGTTACGGTATCGCGAAATATAAGAAAAGCTATTGGATGACCTACATCGGCGGTCACGGCACAGGCTACGAGGCTGTGCGCGAGCCGCTGAACATCGGGCTGGCGCAGACGAAGGAAAACATCGGCAACGTCATGGAATGGCAGACGAGTGACAAGCCGCTGCTCTCTATCCATGACAAGGACGCGCAGTGGTGGGAGACGCTCACCCAATACAAGAGCACCATCTATGATGACCCGGACAAGACGTTGGGCAAACGCTTCGTCATGTTCTACAACGCCGGCGGCATCAACCCCGCCAACAGCCTCAAGGCCGAGCGCATAGGCATCGCCCTGTCCGACAACCTGAAGAAATGGGAGCGCTACGAGGGCAACCCCGTCTACAGTCACGAGGCCCCGGGCATCATCACCGGCGACGCGCAGATAGTGCGTATGCCTGCCAGCACGTTCAGTGGTTTTGACGCTGGCCGTGAGGAGCCGCTCTACGTCATGTTCTATTTCTCCGCCTACAACCCTGAGCGGAAGTACAACGCCTACAACACTTTCGCCGTGAGCCGCGACCTCATCCACTGGCAGGACTGGACCGGCGAAGACCTCATAGCACCCTCGAAGCCCTACGACGAGATGTTTGCCCACAAGAGCTGCGTGGTGAAGCACGACGGCGTGGTCTATCACTTCTATTGTGCCGTAAACAACGCCCAGCAGCGAGGCATCGCCGTGGCCACCAGCAGGAAGATGGGCCGCAGCGCCGTGCGCTTCCCGGAGCCGGAGCCTGTGGGCAAGCGCCGCCTCATCAGCCTCAACGACGGCTGGACGGCGCAGATAGACAGTAGTGAACAGTTGATAATGAATAGTGATGATAACTCTCAAGGCGAACAAAGCTCATCCACTGCCAAAAGTAATCATCACTATTCACTATTCACTATAAACCAAAAAGTGAACCTCCCTCACAACTTCGATGACTACTACGGATATCGCCAGCTGCGCCACGGCAACCTGCACGGCTCGGCTATATATGAAAAGATGTTCGCGTGTGAGAAGCTGAGCGGCAAGCGCTACTTCCTGCAGTTTGAAGGTGTGGGCACCTACGCCACCGTCACCCTCAACGGGCGCGAATATCCGCGTGAGCTGGTGGGCCGCACTGCCTGGACGCTCGACATCACCGATGCCCTGCGCAACGGCGACAATCGGCTGAGCGTCCGCGTCGACCATCCTGCCATGCAGACGGAGAGCCCGTGGGTGTGCGGCGGCTGCTCGTCGGAGTACGGTTTTTCTGAAGGCAGCCAGCCCTTCGGCATCTTCCGTCCTGTCACGCTGGTTGTGACAGCCGAAGTACGCATCGAGCCTTTCGGCGTTCACATCTGGGCCAATGAAGCCTGCGACAGCGTCTTCATAGACACCGAGGTCAAGAACTACAGCGCTGTGGTGCAGACCGCAGAGCTGGTGAACAAACTGGCGGAGAAGAGCGGCAAGGCTGCCTTCCGCCTGTCTCAGCAGCTGCGCCTTGAGCCTGGCGAGACGCGCGTCGTCCGTCAGGCCACCGCCATCGCCGATGCCCACCGCTGGAGCCTCGACGACCCTTACCTCTACACGCTCACGTCGATGCTCAAGCAGCCCGACCACCGCGACGACGGCACCACCGCAACCGCCAATCCTCCCCTCGTCACCACCGACGATGTGCGCACGCCCTTCGGCATCCGCAGCATCTCATGGCCTGCCTCGCTTTGCCGCCACAGTGTGGCAGCCACGCCGGCCGACCACCGCTTCCGCCTCAACGGCCTGCCCGTGTTCATCAACGGCACGTGCGAGTATGAGCACCTCTTGGGCAACAGCCACGCTTTCAGCCACGAGCAGATAGCTGCGCGCATCAAAATGATACGCCAGGGCGGCTTCAACGCCTTCCGCGAGGCGCACCAGCCCCATAACCTCTACTATCAGCAGTTGCTCGATGAGCAGGGCCTGCTGTTCTGGAGCCAGTTCTCAGCCCATATCTGGTACGACACGCCGCAGTTCCGCGACAACTTCAAGCGTCTGCTCACGCGATGGGTGAAGGAGCGCCGCAACTCGCCCTCTGTCATCCTCTGGGGGCTGCAGAACGAGAGCGTGCTGCCACGCGACTTTGCCGAGGAGTGCACGGCCCTCATCCGCAGCCTTGACCCTACGGCGGGCTGTCAGCGCCTCGTCACTACCTGCAACGGCGGCGAGGGCACCGACTGGAACGTCATCCAGAACTGGAGTGGCACCTACGGCGGCAACCCTGACGCCTATGACGAGGAGCTGTCGCGCCCCGACCAGCTGTTGAACGGCGAGTACGGTGCCTGGCGCACCCTCGACCTGCACGGCGATGCCAAGTACAGTGAAGAGAGCTTCACCGCCCTTCTCGACAAGAAGGGTCGCCTGGCCCGGCAAGCGTTCAGCGCTGAAGACGGCGTCTGCGGCCACTTCCAATGGCTCTTCGTGTCGCACGACAACCCCGGGCGCGTGCAGCCCGACGGCGCCCTCCGCCGCATCGACAAGATAGGCCCCATCAACTATAAGGGCCTGCTCACCATCTGGGAAGAGCCCACTATGGGGTATCATCCTGTGGGTCCTATGAGTCCTATGGGTCCTATAAGACCTATGGGTCCTATAAGCCCTATAAGCCCTCTTCATCCTCTGGCCCCTGCCCTCTACCGCATCAACTGTGGCGGCGATGCCTATACCGACAGCCGCGGACAGCTCTGGCAGGCCGACGACTCACTGCTGAGCCACTCGTGGGGACAGGACTTCGTGGGCATTCACCCCTATCAGGCCAGCCAGCGACACCTCACCGTGCCCATCAGCGGCACCGACGACCCCGAGCTGTTTCAGTTCTTCCGCTTCGGCCGCCATCGCCTGTGGTACGACCTGCCCGTGCCTGAAGGCGAGTACCGCATAGACCTTTACTTCGTCGAGCCGTGGCATGGCAAGGGCGATGACAGCGAAGGGGCCGACTACGAAGGCCTGCGCATCTTCGACGTGGCCGTCAACGACAGCCTCGTCATCGACGACCTTGACCCGTGGGCCGAGGCCGGCTATGCCACCGCCTTCTGCCGAACCGTCACGGCGCGTGCCAAGAAGGGACGCCTCCGCATCTCCTTCCCGGAGGTGAAGGTGGGGCAGGCCGTCATCTGCGCCATAGCGGTGTATGGGGAGGAGGCTGAGACTTCTCGTCTTTCTAACCATTCTAACTCTTCTCGTCTTTCTATCCCTTCTGGTTTGGGTGGCTGGCACACTCTTGACGCTGACACTATCGCTAAGCTGCCTAAGGCCGATCTTCCTCAGGAGACGGAAACTCGCCCAGCCACCGTCTACCAGCCTCAGAAGGCTCAGAGAGACCAGAAGCCACAGACGGTCACCTTCGTCATCACCCCCGGCCTCGGACAGGAGTACGCCCTGCGCTTCCGCTATAAGAACACCACAGGGCAGGCCGTGACTGCACGTCTGCGGCTGACCGACAGCAAGAACGTTGTCCTCGTAGACCGTGACCTGACCTTCCCGCCCACGCCGAACAAGTTTAAGATGCTCTCCACGACGACAGGCACACAAATAAATGCCGGCACCTATGTGTTGACCATAGATGCCGGCGAGGTGGACTTTGAGAACCTGGAAATTCAATAGGGCAATCAAGTCTTTTAACTTTCGCAAGTTTTGGAGTTAAAGGAGTTAAGGGAGTTAAAGACAATAGCTTTGCTATGGATTTCGACCCAGAGAAAAGGTTTTTCATGGAGAGTCATTTGTCTTTAACTCCTTTAACTCCCTTAACTCCTTTAACTCCTTGAATAAACTCCTTGAATAAGCTCCTTGAATTAACTCCTATTTCGGAGCGTTGTTATAGATGCTTTCCAGCGTGTAGGCTGCATCGTCGCTGGTGGCAGCCTTAATCATTGTCTGCACCAGTGACTCCATGTTGTTGAGGTAGGTGCCGTCGTTGTGGTTGAAGTAGCCGTGGTGCTCATTGCCGCCGCCCGTGGAGTTGTTGTCCCAGATGCAGAGCGGCAGGTCGTAGGTGTGGGCAGCGCGGCATACGTACTCCAGATAGTAGTTGCGGAAGAGGTTGGAGCGGTCGGTGGTGTGCATCACGCAGCCATACTCGCCGATGTAGACGGGTATGCCGTTGGCGATGAACTTCTCCTGCAGCTTCTGGAAGGTTTCCACGACATGGCTTTCGTTGCTGCCCGCAGCATACTTGCCAGCGGCGGCGGTGTGGCCCCACTCGCTGAAGCCGTCCTTGTTCTCGGGCGTCAGGGTGAAGTTGCTCGGGTCATAGAAATGTACGCTGACCATGATATGGTTGGCGGGGTCGGTGGGCAGTTTGAAGCTGTTTTCGAGCACGAAGGTCGGACCGGAGGCATAGCCGGGCACGCCAATCCAACGCGTGGCATTGTTGCCGCCTGTAGCACGGATGGCGTCCACAGCCGTCTGGTTCCACTCGTTCAGCGTGTTATACTGTTTGCCGCCGTCGGTGCGGTTGGCGCCCCAGCCCCACTGACCGTCCTGCACCTCGTTGAACGTCTCGAAGAACAGGAAGTCGCCCCTGTCCTTGAACGCCTCAGCTATCTGCGTCCACGTCTTCGTGATGCGGTCTTTCACCTGATCATTGAGGATGTTATTCGAGGCAGCGCTCTTGATGTCCTGCCAGTATTCGTCGTGGTGCATGTTAAGGATGACGTTCAGCCCAGCCTGCTCGGCCCAGTCCACATTCTGCTTCACCTCAGCCAGATATGCCGGTTCGATGGTCCACGGGTCGGCCGTCTGGTAGTTGCCCCAGGTAGTGCAGATGCGCACGGTGCTGGCGCCTGCCTTCTTCAGGTTGGTGTAGAGTGCCTGCGTGGGCGTGGCGTTGTCCCAGTAGCCCCACTGCGGATGCGTACCGTCTTTGTCAGAGCTTGTGTCGAAGTGGTTGCCCAGATTCCAACCCCAACCCAGTTTCTTCGTCAAGGCCGTAGCCTCATTGGTGAGAGGCTCTGGTGCGGCTTTTGTCTTGAAGTTGAGAGTGAAGGCAGGTGCTGTGGCTGTGGCATCGCTGGTGGCGATGACGCTTCCTTCAGGAATGGTAAGGGTGTAGCTGGTGCCCTCCTCGAGCGTTAGGGGGATGATGATGCCTTTCACATCCTGCGGGTTGCGCTGGGCGGCGACGTGAGCGCCGTTGATGGTTATGTCAGTCGTAGTAGCAGGTTTCACCTGCACAGAGTAGGAGAGGGTCAGTTGTGTCGTGCTCTTGGCATCCACTTCTTCTCCCTCTGCAATGCTTTGCTTTTGAAGGACGACGCTGGGCTTGGTGGGTACGGGGCCGTCGTCGTCATCATCATCACCGCAGGCTGTCAGCCCCGTTGTCAGGCCAATCACCATCATGGCCATCATTGCAATAGTGTTCAGTTTTTTCATATCTTTTCTATTATGTACTGTAGTTTGTTAATGTACGAATAACATGGGAGCAGCCAAATAAACTCATCAGAAAGCCACCTCGTCGCGAGTGATGACATACTCGTTGCTCATGGCATCGCGCCACCAAGCATCGCTGCACATGGTATCGGTGCTGCCCTGTCCTCCCTGATACCACACCATGAAGTGGCTCCACAGGGCCCCCTGGCTGAAGCAGTCGCCGATGAGTCCCGCCTCGCCACCGTCGCCTCTGCCGCACTCGCCTAGAGCCACCATCTTGTTGGGGTACTGGGCCTGAATCTCGGCATACTCCTGTGCGTTCTTTGCGGCATTGACACCGTAGAGGTCGCGGGCTACGATGTCGACATACTGGTCGCCAGGATACCAGTCGGTGTCCTGATTATACTGCTGGCTGTTGCCGTTGTAGTTCTGCGTAGTCCATATCCAGATGAGGTTCTTCACGCCCTTCTGCTGGAAGTAGTCGTACATGGCCACCCACAGCTTCTTGTAGGTCTGTGCCCCATCGTAGCCCCACCAGAACCATGCCTTGGTCCAGCTGGCCTGCTGCCTGGCTGTGGCATTGCCGGCCGCCTCGTGGAAGGGGCGCCAGGTGGCAGCGATGCCTGCCTCCTGCAGTTTCAGCAGGGTGGCCACGACCTTGTCCATCTGTCCATAGAACCATTTGTTCTCCCATGTGCCGTCGATAAGCGCATTGGCAGCCTTGAAGGACGTCTCCGAGGGAGTGCAGGTGACATCGGTGGAACCTTCGCTCTTGGGAACGTTGAAGTGCCACATCAGCTGTACCAAACCGCCGTCGTTGACCCATTGCTGCACGGGCGTTATCTTGGTGTAGTCAATCCAGTTGGCAGGCGAGAAGCAGATGTGTATGAAGTCGTAGCAGTTCATGGCAGGATACTTGCCCGTGAGCTTGAACACCTTCTCTGCGCACTCGTTGTTCCAGTTGACGTTGGCCATGACGCTCGACACCACTTTCTTGCCGTAGTTGTTGAGGAAGAAGGTGTAGAGTTTTTTTGCTTCGTCCGTTGTGGCAGTGACGGGCTCGGCAGGAATATTGCCCGTAGCAGGTTGCGGTTTCGCCTTGGTGGTGAAGTGCAGGGTGAAGGCTGGTGCCGAGGCTGTGGCGTCACCGTTGGCCACGATGCAACCTTCCGGGATGGTCAGTGTGTAGGTGGTGCCCTCTTTCAGCGTGAGTGGCACGATGACTCCCATGACATCCTGCGGGTTGCGCTGTGCGGCGACGACAGCGCCATTGAGGGTGATAGCGGCAGCATTGGCCACCTTGATTGAAACAGAGTAGGTGAGTTTCAGCTCAGTAGTGGCGTTTGCCTCCACTTCGGCTCCCTCGCTGATGCTCTGCGAGCGCAGCGTTACTTGGACGGCAGGCGTAGTATTGGCCTCATCGTCGTCGTCACCACAGGCAATGCAAGCGAAAATGGCTAACAGAATGCTCAGCAAGCGAAAATGGTAATAGAATAAATGTTTCATCTTTTAAGTGACAAGTGTTGTTTCGTAAATAGTTACAGCGCATATCCTTGTTATAAACGGTTCACGGTCTCTATGTCAAGTCCCGTTATCTCAGTAATGTCTTCAAGAGGATAGCCTTTGGCTTTCATGCGGCTGGCGGAATCCAATGCCTTGCTACGCTCTCCCTCGGCTCTTCCTTTCTTGATGCCTCTCTCAAAGCCTTTGTTGCTGGCAGTGCGGAAAGCGCCGTCCATGTCGTAGTAGATTTTCTCACTTTCCACATACTTGGCATATTCCGCTTTCGGCAGGTTGGCGGTCTCGGCCACTTCAAAGAACTTTTTGAAGATACGCTCCTGTAGGGCAGCAGGACGTTCCAACAGCCTCGGCAGGTTCTTCAGAGCATAGAGCCACTTGTCGAAAAGCGTCTCCAACTCGACCTCTGTCTTTTTAAACTTCGGCATCTCTAAATAGATGTAGGTGAGATTGTCATAAAAGACTTCTTTCTTCTCCACATCCATCAACTTCACCACGTGATGGTAGTATTCCTCATCATCCTTGTCCTCGTCGAAAACGAAGTCCAGAATACCGATGGTATAGACAGACTTCAAGCCGAAACGCCAGTTGCCTTTCTCACCCTGGGAGCGGATAGGAAAAGACGAGTAATAGACGGAGCGGTCCTTGAAATACTGCTGGTCGGCTTTCTGCATCTCAATGATGATTTTCTCGCCCTTTTCATTCTCGGCATAGACGTCGAACACGGCGCGGCGGTCTTCCTTCGTGTCGCCCAGCTGCTCCGACGGTATCAGTGTCAGGCTCTTGATTACCTCCTTTCCACGCAGCAAGGCATTGACAAGAGCGAGCGTAAATTCCTTGTTTGGCTCGGTGCCAAACAAGTACTTAAACCCGTAGTCGGTGTAAGGATTGATGTATCGGCCTCCAATGTCTTCCATAAGCAATATACAATTTTGTTGCAAATTTACTCTTTTTTCCGTACACGCCCAAAAAAATGACAACAAAAATGGTAAAATCTCAGAGTTGCACAAAATATTGCTTCGCTTGGATATTCTTGTCTTTTTCTCATGTCCCTGTATTTGCGGCATCACTGCGTTGTTCACGCGTTACGTCGGCGAAGAGTGTACAAAGGCTTTGTACACTTTTACCAGACCTTTGCTTTTCTCGAATCCTGCAGGCAGGCGAAAGAAAGAAGAGAAAAAGCCCCGAAACGGCATGTGCTTCGGGGCTTTTCCTTTGGCTGCTACCTGCAAAGCTTACTGATGTTTCAAGGCTAGTGCAGGCAACAGCCACTATTCAATGGTCACCTTGGTGCAGATGACGTTGTCGCCGTTGAGGAGGAACGAGCTGCCCCATCCTCCAGGCGTTGTCAGCTCAGCGAAGATGGCATCGGTGACGGTGAACTCTATGGCTCCATTGTGGTCGGCCAGGTTCCAGTTGTCCTGATTGAAGTCACAGCCGACAAACTGCCCGTGCCAGTGGCCGTCGTAGACCTGGCAGTTCCAGCTGGCATCGGTAGGCGTGAGGTAGCAGCGGATGATGGAGCCCACCTTGAGTCCTGCTTCGAGCAGCTCTGTGGCACCGTCGCTGAGCAACATAGGCTGGTTGCCCCAGTCGTCGGCCACGGCCTCGCCCGTCCACACGACGGTCTCAAGCGACACATAGTGGGTAGCAGCAATCTTCGTGACGACCACGCCTTCGCCCTGTATGATCCAGCACATGCCCCAGTCGGTGAGTGTGGTGAGCTGTTCGCGCAGAGTGGCGGTGACGGGAATCTCGATGCAACCACCATGCTCCTCCAGATTGTAGATGCCGGAGTTGATGTTGTTGCCGTTTTCAAGGCCGGTGGCCACGCCTATCTCGGTCTGTCCTGCCCAGTGTCCATCGAAGAACTGAACCTGCCACCAGTCATTGTAGGCGGTGAGGTAGATGCGGATGATGTCGCCCTCCTGCAAGTCCATGTCGACAAACATGTTGGGGTTGTCATCGCCTTGCGTGCCCTTGCCTACCTCCCAGTTCCACGACCATCCGGCCAGGTCGGCAGTGCCAGTCCAGAGGACGGTGGTCACCTCGGTGTTGGGAATGAAGTCCAGCTTATAGCTGATGCTGCCATTGGAGGAGATGAGCTTCACCTCGCTGCCCTTGCCGGCGTTGTCGGGAACGCCGATGATGAGCTGTGTCTTGTTGTTCACCAGCACATACTGGCAGTCAGCGCCCTTGATCTGCACACTGGTGAGCTTGTCGCCATTGGCCACAGGCACCGACAGTGTGCCGCCGGCCTTCAGCTCCACGTCCTCGCCGGGCATCTCGGTGATGTAGCAGAAGAGGGCTTCGCTGATGTTGAGCTCCGGTCCCTCGATGGTAACGCCGTTGGCCAGTGCCAGCGTGGGCTTGCCGTTCTGTGCGTTCATGGGCACATGGAGAGCGATGGCCGTTTCTGAGCCTTCAACTTTGACGATGTCTGAGTCGCCGAACTTCACAGTCTTGATCAGGTCGAGATCGGTACCCTTGATGGTCAGGGCGCCGCCGGCACTCACTGAGCTGTGGTCATAGCCAGTCACGGTGGGCATCACCAGTTTGAAGGGCACTTCTACGCCGCTTCCATTAGCCATGCGCAGCACAAGATTACCCTCGGTGGCCTTGTCGGGAACAGCAGCGACGACGACCTTGTCTGCAGCCACCTGGATGGCCTCACCGCTCTGTGCGTCGGCATTAGGGAATTCCACGCTGGTCACCAGGTTCATGTCGGCGCCGCTGATGGTCAGCGCCTTGCCGGCCTTCACTGGAACGGGAGCGGCCACGGCCTTCGTTGGCTTCACGGTGACGAAGCTACCTGCCACGACCTCTACGCCCGACTTGCAGACAAGCACGATGTCGCCATCGGGAGCTTCTGCGGGCAGGGCGAAGGTGATGGTCTGTGCAGTGATTTGCGGCTCAGCCACGGCAATGCCGCCGGCCTTCACTCCAGCCACGATATTGTACAGCGAACCGCTCAGCACGATGGCCTCGCCAGCCTTGGCAGTGACGGTGCCCTGGCCGCCAGCCTCGCCACGCGGAGATGCTATCTTGGTGGTGGCAGGCTGCTGAATCTCCAATGTCGTCTCGGTCTGGATCATCTGGTAGTCGAGATCGCCCTCAGCTGCCTCAGCCGTTGTCAGGTCGGCAGTGTAGAGGGTGAGTTTGCCCGTCTGTGCCTCTTCAGGCACAGTGAGTTCGATGACATAACGGTTGTGTGCCGAGAAAGCGGCCTCGCCCACCAGCACACCGTCGGCAAACTCCACCATGTGGATGATGTCGAGATATTCGTCGCCCGTCTCAGGTACAGTGATGCGAATCTTGTCGCCGGCCTTGGCCTTGGCAGGCATGGTGATGTTGGCAGGGTTCAGACCCTGTGTGAAAGCGAGCTTGGTCTTCGTGGTGAGCTCCTTGCCGCTCTTGGTGATGAGCTTCACAAAGCCCTCCTGCGGGCCGTCGTGAGGCACGACGACACGAATCTCACTGGGCACACCACTCTTCACCACCTCAATGCTGGTGATGGCGGCAATGCCGGGAATCTCAACTTGTGCCACCTGGTCGAGATTGCTGCCCAGGAAGCGCAGCGTGCCGCCACGCATCAGTGGCGACGGGCCATAGACATTCAGTGCCACATCGCCCAGGTACTGGTTGGTGTCCAGGTCATCCTCGTTGCTGCAGCCCACCAGCGACAGCCCCATAAGGGCTATCACCAGCAGTGCGAATATGTTTTTACAGTTTTTCATAACTTTCATGGCTTCTGTTTTTTGTGTTTTCTACTTTACTGTTGTTCATCACAGCGCCTGATTACTTGTTGGGCACCACGCGGATGTTGTCAATCTTGATGACGGGCACGCAGTCCACACCTTCGGGCAGAGCGGTCTTGTCGTTATAGCCGCCCTTGATGATGAAGATATTGAAGGCACCGAAATCAGCAGCACTTTGCAGCGTGCTGGTTATCTTGCTGCCGTCATAGTCCCACACGAAGTCGCTCAGCGGCATGGTGACAGTCATCCACCTGCCGCCGGTGTCGAAGAGCAGGTCGTCCTCGTCCTTCCAGGGCATGTAGAGGCCACGGCTCAGCTTGCCCTGCTCGTGGAAGAAGGTGTTGTTGCAGCCGCCCAGCACGTTGCCGTAGATGTCGCTGGTGCCTGCATTGCCGTTGCTGATCATCGTGACACTGCCAAAGTAGATTTGCATGGGTGCAGCCGACCAGGCACTGCTCTCGGGAATGTTCATCTCAAACTTCAGGTTAAGGCTTTCGGGATTGCTGAAGTCGGCAAGGTCCTGCATACGGGGATGGCTGCCGTAGTTCTCCGGATCCTGCCAGTCGCCCGGCCAGTATTCGAAGGAGAAGTTGCCATCGTTCCATGCGCCGTCGGCACCCATCGCAGCGTCGCCCAACACGAGGTAGTTACCCTCGAGCGATGTCTCGTCGGCAGTGATGGTGCGGGCGTGCCAGCCGTTGTTGCCCAGCACGGTGCCGGTGTAGCACGGTGTGTCGAAGTCGAAGAGCATGCCGCGCGAGTCCTTGTACATAAAGGCGCCCTCGGCTGTGCCGTAGATGCTGGTGACGCTAATCTTCTCACCCGTCGGAGCGTTGTCGGGCATGGTGAAGCGGATGGCGTTCTTGGTGATGCCCAGGATGTTGGCGGCGGGCAGCGTGTAGCTCTTGCCAAAGTTCACGGTCAGAGGGAAGTTGTCGTAGGTGAGGAAGTAGTCGCCCTTGATGGTGACCTCCTCACCGGGGGCGGCCCACTCGTTGGACATGGCAGTGACGACAGGACCAGGTATGACAACATGGAAGTCGTAGGTGGTGGTGTCATTGCTGTTGTTCACCATGTAGATTTTGTCGGTCACGTTGCCCGGTATCTCAGTAGGCACGGTGACGATGAGGGTGTGGTCGGTCATGTAACTGGTGTTCAGCACGGCCGACTGGTCGTTGAAGCTCAAGGCCGTGATGCTGCGCAGGTTGTCGCCTACGATGCACACCGTCGTTCCCATCGATGCCTCCGTGAGGAGGGAGTCGCTACTGGCCAGCGCTACCGGGCGGATATAGTTCACGGTGGGGCTGCCGCCGGCTATCTCATACTTGTCGGGCTCATCCTCGCAGGCAGTGAAGCCAATCATGGCGCAGGATGCCAAGGCGAGGCTCAGTCCTTTCCATATTTTGTTCGTTTTCATATCGTTATAATTTTCAATGTAGGATTTTCAATGTTCAATAGCTGTAGGTCGAGCGTACATCGACATGGTCAGGCTTTACGTTGCTGCCCAGGTTGGGGTTGAGTGCCACGTCCTCGGTGGGATAGGGCAGTGAGAAGCTGTTGGCCGTCACATTGGGAGCTGGCGTGTCCTGGTCATACTGGAACTGTGAGTCGTCCCATGTGGAGTTGCCGCTCTCATAATACTGCTTGTAGACGGTGTCAGCGTTCCACAGTGCATTGCGGTACTGAGCCTTCAGCTCGGCGATGCAGGCATTGACGTCGTAGTAGGCGCGGCGCACGTAGTCATACCAACGGTCGCCTTCGCCTGCAAACTCCAGTCGGCGCTCCTTCCAGATGTCGTCGAAGGTAAGCGATGTCTTGTCGACAGCACTCTTCACCGAGCGCCAGCGCACGGCGTTGAAGGCATCGAGGGCAGTCTTGCTGGTGTTCTTTCCCTGCAGCACCTCTGCCTCGGCGTGTACCAGATAGACATCGGCCAGGCGGAGGATATGTGTAGCCACGGCATAGCTCATACGTGCGGCCGACATGCCGCACTCAGCCTCGTGGTCGGCATTGTTGCCGTAGGCGTGCTTCACATTCTGCACGCCGCAGGGGCCTTGGAACTGTCCTGTGGCTGCCGAGTTGTAGGTGTTGTCGTAGAAGAACCTCAGGATGTCGAAGCCCTTCTTGCCGCCGCCCAGGTCGTGGTCGCGCCAGAAGTACTCATAGACGTCGCCAGCGCCCATCATCGTGGCCTTGCGGCGCACGTCGGTGTCAACGCGGTTGGCGGGGTTGCCGATGACGATGGTGGCATCGTCGCCCGGTGTCTTCTGATAGGCATAGCCGAAGGCCATCTCCAGATCTACCGACGGGCCGCCCCAGCCGCCCCAGCAGTCGCCGAACTCATCGAAGCCTTCGGGCATGAGGTCGCTCTGCTGTGTGTTCTGGCACGTCCAGTGTGAGCCTACGGTCCAGCGCCATGCAATGAGGCTCTCGTCGCTGATGTTGTTCGAGCCGCGGAAGATGTCCTCATAGTTCTCCATGAGCTGGCGTCCAGAGTTCTGTATCACGTCGAGGGAGGCCGCCGAAGCCCGCTGGAGGTAGTCACCGTTCAGGCTTCCTGTCACGCCGGCAGCAGTGAGCAGCACCTTGGCGTAGAGGCCTTCTGCGCTGTAGTAGTCGATGCGTCCTGTGGTGCTCTTCTCCTTGGGCAGCAGCTCCATGGCTTTCTCTAACGTCATGAGGATGTACTCATAGACATCGGCTTTCTGCACTTTGTGCAGGTCATTATAGTCGCCGGCGGCGAGATTAACAGAGTTGTCGTGCACGATGGGCACGTCGCCGAAGGTGCGCACGAGGAAGAAGTAGGCCATAGCCTTCCACGTCAGGCATTCTCCCATGCACTGGTTCTTCACGCTTTCGGAAGCCGACGAGCCCTTGATGGAGTTATAGACCGTGTTGGCATGTCCAATCTCTGCCCAGAGCGAGTAGCTCATGTTCACCAGGTCTTGGTCGGTGCCGTTCACCGAGAAGTTCATATAGGGCGAGCTGCCCCAGTACATGTTGCCCGACATCACCTCACCGATTTTGATGAAGCCGCGCTGGAAGTCATACCAGGGCGAGTTATACAGGTAGTTGACGCCACGCACGCACGAGGCATCGTCGGTGTAGTAGTTCTCGGTGTTGTAGTTATCCTCGACGGGGCGGTCCAGGAAGTCTTCACACGAGGTCATGCCCGCTGTGAGGAGCATGGCGGCTGCTACATATTTTATATTCTTGAGTTTCATGTCTGTTGTTGTTTTTATCGTTTGTAGCTATGTCGTAATAACGCATAAGCCCTTAGAAGGAAACGTTGAGCCCAAAGGTGAACGAGGTGGGCGACGGATAGCGTCCGTTGTCGAGTGCAAACACGTTGGCCGATGCTGTCGAGGAACCTATTTCGGGGTCGTAGCCGTCATAGCCTGTGATGGTCAGCAGGTTGGTGGCGTTGAACGTCAGGCGCAGATTGCTCAGGCCTATCTTCTGTATGAGCTTCTTGTCGAAGGTGTAACCGAGGGTGAGCGCCTTCAGGCGTATGTAGCTGCCATTCTCAATGTAGCGTGTGCTCCATGCGTCGTTGTCATTGGGGTCGTTGATGGATGCGCGCGGAATGTCGCTGCGTCCGGTCGTCGACACGTTGGCAATGTTGTAGAACCAGTCGTCGGTGTAGTTGCCGTCGGTGGGCTTCAGACGTGTACGATCGTTGATGACGGAGAGCTGGTTCTGCCAAGGCGAGTTCATGTGCGAGAGTTTCATCTTGGTGTAGTTGCCTATCTTGCTGCCCACGTTGCCGTTGATGAAGAAGTTCAGGTCGAAGTTCTTATAGGTGAACGTGTTGTTCCATCCGAAGGTGAACTTGGGCAGGGGCGAGCCGATGTTGGTCTTGTCGTTCTCGTCGATGATGCCATCGTTGTTCACGTCCTTATATTTCAGGTCGCCCACCCATGTGGTGTTGCGGGGGTTATACTGTGTGGGGTCGGTGCTCCACGACTTGGTGCCGTCGCCATTGTCCACGATGGGGTTGTTCTGCTGCAGGGTGTTCACGGGCGAGTTCAGGATGTCGTCGAAGTCCTGGTACACGCCAACCACTTCGTAGCCGTAGAAGTTGTAGAGGCTCTCGCCGGGCACGGAGCGCGACACCACATCGGTCCACTGTCCGTAGCCCATCAGTGCGGTGGAGCCGGAGAGGCTCTTCAGCTTGTTCTTGTTGATGGAGAACTGTATGTCTGAGCTCCACGAGAAGTCCTTGGTTTGTATGGGCTGTGTGTTGAGGGCGATTTCGAAGCCGGTGTTCTCAATGTCGCCATAGTTGCCCCAGGGAGCGGCGAGTGCGCTGGAGCCGTTGCCGCTGGTACCCATGATGGAGGGCAGGTTGAGCTGCATGAGCATGTCCTTCGACATCTTCTTGTACCAGTCGAACACGAGGTTGACACGGCTGTTGAAGAAGCCCAGGTCGAGACCGACGTTGAACTGCTCTTGTGTCTCCCACTTGATGTCAAGGTTCTTCAGGTTGGCCGGGCGGTAGCTCACTCCCAGTCCTGTCTCCATGACCGACATGCTGGAGCCCCACTTATAGCCGCCAATGCCTGAGTTACCTGTCTGTCCCCAGCCCAGACGCAGCTTGCCGTTGCTGAGCCATCCCTCGGTGAAGCTCTTGATGAACTCCTCGTTGCTGAATCGCCATGCCAGGGCTACGGAGTGGAAGCCGGCCCAGCGTTTGTTCGGGCCGAAGTTTGAAGAGCCGTCGTAGCGGTAGGTGTAGGTGCCGATATAGCGGTCGTCATAATTATATGTTTCGCGCGTGAAGAACGAGGCCATGGATGAGCTGCCGAAGCCGTAGCCTATCTGCGGCGTGCCGGTGCCCAGGGCAGGCGAGTGCACCTCGTCGTTGGGCAGGTTATTGTTGAAGGCCGACACATAGTCGTACTTCGACTCCCATGCCTCCTGTCCGAACATGGCGGTGATGTTATGCTTGCCAAAGCTGTTGGCGTAGGTCACATAGTTTTTCAGAGCCCAGAAGGTGCTGCTGTTCTTCTGCACACGGCTGTTGTTCGACGGGCGGTTCCAGGTGCCCAGGTTCACCATCGGCTCGTAGGTCTCACCCTTGCTCCAGCTGAGGTCGAAGCCCAGCTCGGCGTGCCAGGTGAGGTGCTCGATGGGTTTGACATCGGCGAAGATGCTGCCGCTCAGCTTCTGGCGGTCCAGCAGTATCTCGTCCATCATGGCCAGGGCGATGGGGTTGGGGCTTGAGAAGCCTTCCTTCGACACATGGCTGTAGCCGCCGTTGAGGTCGTAGATCTGGATGTCGGGAGGCGTGACAAGCGAGTAGTTGATGATACCCTCATCCGAGTCAGCCAGCTTCAGGTCGTCGCTGGTCTGCGTGTACGACACGTTGAGTCCCAGCTTGAGCCATTTCTTCAGCTCGGCATCAAGGTTCGAGCGCACGGAGAAGCGGTTGAAGCTGGAGCCGATGATGGTGCCTTCCTGATTCATAAAGCCTCCGCTGACGAAATACTGTACCTTGTCGGTGCCGCCCTGTGCCGAGAGTTGGTGCTGGTGCTGGATGGCCGTCTGGAAGATGGCGTCCTGCCAGTTGGTGCCCTTGCCCAGGATGGAAGGGTCGCTGTAGGTCTCGTCGGGCTTGGCTATCTCGCCCTGCTGGGCCATGTCATTATAGTATTCAGCAAATTCACGCAGGTTAAGGATGTCGAGGCGCTTCATCTGGCGGTTAATGCTCAGCGAGCCGTCATACGAGAACTTGGCCTCGCCGGCCTTGCCGCGCTTGGTGGTGATGAGTACCACGCCGTTGGCGCCCTGTGCACCATAGATAGCGGTGGCTGAGGCGTCCTTCAGAATCTCCATCGACACGATGTCGGCGGGGTTCAGCGTTGACAGCGGCGAGATGGTCGAGACGCTGCCGTTGCCCAGGGCATCACCCAGTCCGAAGCTGGCGCCGGAGGCACCCTGTCCTTGGAAGATGACGCCGTCGATGACATAGAGCGGCTCGGCGTTGGCGTTGATGGTGGCTTGGCCACGCACGCGCACGGCGGAGGCCGAACCAGGAGCACCGGAGGTCTGCACGGAGGTGACACCGGTCACACGGCCTTGGAACGACTGGTCGATGTTGGTGATGTTAGCGCCCTTGATGGCTTTCTCGTCCATCGAGGCCGAAGCGCCGGCCAGGTCGCTCTTCTTCATCGTGCCGTAGCCCACCACCACCACTTCCTCCAGCGAGTTGCGGTCTTCCTCGATGGTGATGTTATAAACGTTCTGGGCACCAATCTTCACCTCTTGGGTGATGTAGCCGATGTAGCTGATGACCAGCGTCTGTCCCGGCTGCACGTTCAGTGAGAAGCGTCCGTCCACGTCGGTGGCGGCGCCGATGCTGGTGCCTTTCACCATGACGCTGGCGCCGATGACGGGCCCGGCGGCATCGCTCACCACACCCGTAATCTTCTTGGCCTGTTGCACCTCTGTGGGCAGCGGGGAAGCGCCTCCACCGGGCACAGCAAGAATCTGCGGCGAGTAGGCCAATGCTCCGGCAAGGCATACTGCCGCCACCTTGAATTCTTTACTGAAATACAATTTCATAGGTTTTGTTTTTTGGTTAATTATGAGTTAGTTTGCAAATTTTTTCACAAAAACGCTGCAAAGATATATAATTTTCTTCTTTCTTCACAAATTTTTTGAAACAAATTTTATAGCAAATGAAACAAAATTGCTATTTTTGCTGATATAGAGGCAAAAAAAGATAAAGAATGAGGACTATTTGGCAAGTGAGACGGACAAGTTTGCAGCTGTGGTTTTGTGTCGAGGCAGTGGCGGTGCCACTGCTTACGGGTAGCCTTCCCTTTGCTTTTGCGGCGGGGCAGTGGCGTGTCACTGCTTACGGGTAGCCTTCCCCTTGTTTTTGCGGCGGGGCAGTGGCGGTGCCATTGCTTACGGGTAGCCTTCCCCTTATTAGGGCGGGGGAACGGCGGAGAAGCAGGCCGAATAACTTTGTCATTTTTATTTACAAAAGTAAAAAGTTAGGACAACGAGAATCGGCTGGAATTCACCAAATGTATCTTTGACTGAAAATCTCGCAAAATGAGAAGGTTTCGCTATTTGACTGACTGCCAGACGTTTAGTGATTTTGCACGTTTGCGTCGAGCCTCCCCGCTGAAAAATCTAGGCTCCGCAGAAAAATTCCGACCTGTGCGGTTGACTTTTATCCTTGAACTCACCAGCTTCGTGACGTGATCTTATCTAACTCCATCCGCACCGCACAAAAAAGTCCGAAGGCTTCGGACTTTCCGTCCGAAGGCTTCGGACTCGTCGTCCGAAGGCTTCGGACTGTTCGTCCGAAGGCTTCGGACAAAAAGGGCGAAAGGTCAAGAAAAATGACGGACAGCTCGTTTTGCCTTTAAACACGGACGTTTTCGCGAAGATGAGAGGCTATTCGCACTGGGCGTGAAGTGGCAGGAGTTTTACCACCTCCTCTAATGAGTTTGCCACGTGGATGTAGGAGTGCCAATCCTTGCGGGTGACACCCCGTGTGTGCAAATCGTCGAGACAGGCGATGAACGAGTCCCAGAAGCCTTTCATGTTGTAGAGGATGACCGGCTTGTGGTGATAATCGAGCGTGGCGGCAGCTGTGACAGTGAACAGCTCGTCGAGGGTGCCTATGCCGCCGGGCAAGGCAATGAACACATCGCTCTGGTCCATCATCAGCTGCTTGCGGTCGGTGAGGTCCTCTGTAGGGATATGCACGTCAAGGTAAGGGCTCAGCCTCCCCATGCGCTCCACAATGCGCGGCACCACGCCGATGACCCGCCCGCCATCCTCGTGAGCGGCCTTGCTCACGGCGTGCATCAACCCGGCGTCATGGCCTCCAAACACGATGGAATGGCCGTTTTTTGCGGCCCAACGCCCCAGCTCCTCCGCTAAGTCGAAGAAGACAGTATCAATCTGCCAATTGGCAGAGCAAAAAACACATAGTTTCATTGATTGCAAGAATTATGTCCATAAAAGAAATTGTGTGCAAAATTACAAAAAATAAAACGAATAATCTTCCGTAAATTATAAAAATTTCAGTAACTTTGCAGCCACGATGAAGACATTTGAAGAACTGGGCGTCAGCGCCGCCATCCGTCGCGCTATTGAGGAACTGGGATTTGTACAGCCCATGCCTGTACAGGAGGAAGTCATTCCCTTCTTGATAGAAGGAAAACGCGACGTCATCGCCTTGGCGCAGACCGGCACGGGCAAGACGGCCGCCTTCGGCATCCCGCTGCTGCAGCGCATAGACACTGGCAGCCGCGACACACAGGCGCTGGTGCTCTCGCCAACACGTGAGCTGTGCCTGCAGATCACCGACGACCTGCGTGACTTTGCCAAGTACATGGAGGGCGTGCACGTGGAGGCTGTCTATGGCGGAGCGGCCATCGAGCCACAGATGCGCGCCCTGAAGAAAGGCGCCAACATCATTGTGGCCACGCCCGGACGACTCATCGACCTGAAAAACCGCGGCTTCGCGCATTTAGAGAATGTGCGCACCATCGTGCTCGACGAAGCCGATGAAATGCTGAACATGGGTTTCTCGGACAGCATCAACGAGATATTCGAGTGCCTACCAGCCGAGCACGCCACGCTGATGTTCTCGGCCACGATGAGCCGCGAGGTGGAGCGCGTGGCGAAGAAGTATCTGAAAGACTATGAGACCATCGTCGTGGGCAGCCGCAACGAGGGCGCAGAGAACGTCAACCACATCTATTATATGGTGCAGGCGAAGGACAAGTACCTGGCCCTGAAGCGCATCGTGGACTACAACCCGAAGATCTTTGCCATCATCTTCTGCCGCACGAAGATAGAGACGCAGGAGATAGCCGACAAGCTCATCCGCGACGGCTACAACGCCGAGTCGCTGCACGGCGACCTCTCGCAGCAGCAGCGCGACCTGACGATGCAGAAGTTCCGCCAGCACCTCACGCAGCTGCTCGTAGCCACCGACGTGGCAGCACGCGGACTCGACGTCGACGACCTGACGCACGTCATCAACTTCGGCCTGCCCGACGACATTGAGAACTACACCCACCGCTCGGGCCGCACCGGACGCGCAGGAAAGAAGGGCACCAGCATCAGCATCGTGCACTCGAAGGAGAAGCACAAGATACGCAACATTGAGAAAGAGATAGGCAAGAAATTCCAAGAAGCGCCCATTCCATCGGCAGAAGAGATCTGCAAGAAGCAGCTCTACAAGGTGATGGACCAGATAGTGAAGACCGACGTTGACGACGACGAGATAGCACCGTTCATGCAGGACATCAGCCGCTATTTCGAGTACATGGACAAGGAGGAAATCATCAAGAAGATAGTGTCGATGGAGTTTGGCAAGTTCCTCGCCTATTATGCCGATGCGCCTGAGATAGAGGTAGTAAGTAGTAAGGAGGAAAGGAGTAAGGAGAAGCCGCAGAGCGACAAACAGAAGCGTATGAACAAAGCGCAGCCAGGCTACCACCGCCTGTTCATCAACCTGGGCAAGCGCGACGGCTTCTATCCCGGCGTGCTCATGCAGACGCTCAACCGCTATGTGGGCGGCCATCAGGAGGTGGGGCACATCGACCTTTTAGACACCATTTCTTACTTTGAGGTGCCCGAGAAAGACGCCAAGAAGGTGATGACCCAGCTCACGGGCATCCGCTACCACGGCCGTGTGGTGCGCTGCAACTCGGAAGAAGACAAAAACACCGATTTCACCGACAAAAAGCCGCATCGCGACGTGCAGCGCAAGGCCAAGCCCAAGCGTCCCTGGCGCGACGAGTGGAAAGACCTGATGAACGGCGGCCAGAAGTTTTTCAAAGGCTCCGAGCCCGATTTCAGCGAGGAAGGATGGGCACGGCGCAAGCCCAAAAAACGAGGATGAGGAAGAAACAGTTTAGCAGCCTAACATGGCGGCGGGGGTGATGCCCAGTGTGGTGCATAGCAGACGCGCTATCTTCAAGGTTGGCTCAGCCCGACCAGAGACGTAATCGTTGATGCGCGATGTGCTGACACCGATTTCCGTAGCCAGCTGCTTCTGGCTCATCTGCTTTTCTTCGAGCGAAAGCTGTATTAATTGTGCAACAGTCGGTTTTGCAATAGGGAAATGTTCTTTCTCGTAACCTATCACCACGTCTGACATCATGGTCAGTTCTATAGCATGGCGGTCATTGGCAGGCGTGTTATCGTCAACCATAGGCAACAGTTCTTCTATCCTTGTCAGCGCAAACTCGTATTGTTCTTTCGTAATCTTGCTCATAACCACTTATAGTTATATTGTTGATGCGTCTATCTTGTCGTATTCGCTGTGCGTACCTACAAAGCGTACGAAAATGTAACCTATTGTGAATTTTACCACAACGATCAATCGGTACCTATTTCCTCTGATGTTAAACACATAGTGCTGATTGCCTACGTAATCAGTCGCGGGGAAGTCAACCTTTATGTCCGACAGACTCTTCCACTGTGCTCTCTCCGCCATGTCATACCACCGTTCAAGAGCTGCCTGTGCATCTCCATGCCCTTCCGAGCAATAGAACTCTACCAGCCTTCTATGTGAAACTATCCTCATCTTGGGTGCAAAGGTACGCAATCATTTTGAAATACAAAACTTTTTCGCAAAATATTATTGAACATTGGGATTTTATAGGGCACTTTTGCTTTATTCGCACTTTTAGTTGTCAAGCCCACAAAGAAAAAACGGTTTTTCCTTTGCTTTTTCGCCACTTCTTCGTACCTTTGCAGCCACTATGAAGAAATGGACCATCGACGACGCCCGCGAGCTGTACAACATCAACGGCTGGGGCACCAGCTACTTCGGCATCAACGAAGAAGGCAACGTGTATGTAACTCCGTGTAAGGACTCCACGCAGATAGACCTGCGCGAGGTGATGGACGAGCTGCAACTGCGCGACGTCACCGCCCCGGTACTGCTGCGTTTCCCCGACATTCTGGACAACCGCATCGAGAAGACGTGGAGCTGTTTCAAGAAGGCCGCCGAGGAGTATGAGTACAAGGGCGAGAACTATGTGGTGTACCCCATCAAGGTGAACCAGATGCAGCCCGTGGTGGAGGAGATCATCTCGCACGGCCGCAAGTTCAACCTCGGTCTGGAGGCCGGCTCGAAGCCCGAGCTGCACGCCGTCATCGCCATGCAGTGCCAGAGCGACAGCATCATTGTGTGCAACGGCTACAAGGACCAGAGCTGCATCGAGCTGGCCCTGCTGGCGCAGAAGATGGGCAAGCATA
>JAEEGJ010006545.1_pt1 | contig 34732 bp, 30 predicted proteins | sample 8958761 | NCBI WGS metagenome assembly JAEEGJ01 (sample SAMN16246546, study PRJNA631951) | gut metagenome | biome: gut microbiome; feature: rumen; material: RS-attached | host: Bos | place: Iran: Karaj | collected 2018-10
ATGAATAACCAATAAATCATAAAACAATGAAAATCAAACAAATAATTGCAATAATGGTGGCTTTTTCCGCTTTGACGGCCTGCGTTAAGGAACACAAGGACATCCATTTCTCTGTTTTGGGAGACAGTTTTTCGGCTTATGAAGGTTTTGTGGATCCCGATTCCAATGATGTTTACCCATACGATGAGATAGGCTTGACGGGACCGGAGCAGATGTGGTGGTCAATGGTGGCCGATTCAACGAGTTGGGCCATGGAACGAAACAACTCATTTTCAGGTGCTTTAGTTTGCAATTTCTACGATTTTAGCAGTGGGAGCTACTATGCCCCCAATTCCTATCTTCGTCGTATGGGCGATCTCGGCAACCCTGATGTGATTTTTGTTTTTGGCGGTACCAACGATATTTACCAACGGGCACCTTTGGGCGATTATGTCTACGGTGGTTGGACTGAGGAACAGCTTTGCACTTTCCGTCCCGCAATGGCATACCTTTTCGACGGACTGCAACGGCAGTATCCCTTTGCTGAGATCTATTGTCTGGTCGACATGGAACTGTGTATCAATGATGTTACTATCGATGATGAAACTAGGCAGGCTTTCATTGAGTCGATGCATCGCATTGCCGACCATTATCAAGTGAAATGCATTGATTTGTATGGTATTCGGAAGACCCAATGGCATCCTAATGCCGTGGGGCAGGAAAGCATTGCGCGTCGGGTAATTGAGTCGATTGCGGCGGATTTCAATGTCTGAACCGATAGCGTACGGTCAACTCGTCGTTGGAAGGCGTGGGTACATCCCAGTAGGGTTTTTCCTCAGCTTCAGCGTCTGCCGAAGTGACAGCCTCTGAATCGCTTTCGTCATCGTCTTCCTCTTCCCAATGGTGTATTTCCTTTTGCGGACCTTCCTTCCTGAACAACAAGGCGAGCACAATGCCGACAATGGCACCACTGAGATGGCCTTCCCATGAGATGTTTTGCAGGATGGCCAAGTCGGGAATCATGCCCCAGATGAAGCTGCCGTATAGGAAAACCATGATGAGGGAAATGACAATCAATTGCCGGTTGCCCCGGATGAAGCCGCTTACGATGAGGAAAAGGTTCAGTCCGTAGATGAGCGCGCTCGCCCCGACGTGGATGGAGCCAGGACTGCCGATACACCAAGTGAGCAATCCGCTGGCTAGCCAAGTGATGAGCATGACGCGGTTGGCGAGGGAAGGATAGCAGTAGTACAAGGCCGTGCCAAGCACGAGGATGGGTACGCTGTTGGCCATCAGATGCTCCCAGCTGCCATGCAGGAAGGGCAGGGTAAATATGCCGGTAAGCCCTAGAACCGATTGTGGCATCAAGCCAAAACGACCCAAATCAAGGTCCAATGCGACTTCAATAATCATCACGGCCCACATCACCGCCACGATGCACGCCGGAATGACGAGGCTTCCGAAAAACTTCTTTTTTTCCTGTTGGTTCTCCATACGGGCAGGGCTGTTATCAAGAATCGTTCCGCTGCAAAGGTCGGAAATTTTGGCAGGGAAAGTTTAATTGTTGATGAAAAAAACAGCCGTCCCCTAAAAATCAGGAGACGGCTGCAACTATGAAAAACAAAATGTTTCTTACGCTAAGAATGGCATTTTCACCACCACAGCTTTGATAAGCTTGTTACGGATCTTGATGAAGATTTCGGTGTCCTTCTTGCTGAAAGCTTTCTTCACCAAAGCAGTGCCGATATTCTTGCCGGTCGAGGGCGACGGACTGCCCGAGCGCACCATGCCGATGACGTTGCCTTCGGCATCGCACACCTCATAGCCGTTGCGCGGAATGCCACGGTCAATCATCTCGAAGCCGACGATTTTCTGGCTCACGCCATTGGCCTTTTGTGCGGCGAAGATTTCGCGGTTGAGGAAGTCGTTGCCATCCACAAACTTGGTGATCCAACCCAAGCCAGCCTCGATGGGACTGATGGTGTCGTCGATTTCATGGCCGTAGAGGCAGAAGCCCTTCTCGAGACGGAGGGTGTCGCGGCAGCCCAAACCAGCGGGCATGATGCCGAACTCCTTGCCAGCCTCAAACACAGCGTCCCAAACCTGCTTGGCATAGGCGACGGGGATATAAATCTCACAACCGCCCGAGCCAGTGTAACCCGTGGTCGAGAAGATGATGTTGTCGACACCAGCGAAATTGATGATTTGGAAAGTGTAATACTCCATATCCACCACGTTGGCCTTGGTGAGTTTCTGCATGGCTTTCAGGGCGTTGGGGCCTTGCACAGCCAGCTGTGCCCATTCTTCGCTCTCGTTCTTGAAGTCCTCGCCGAGGGTCATGCCGAATTTCTCGGCAATCTGGCTCATCCAAGCCCAGTCCTTGTCGATGTTGGCGGCGTTGGGCACCATGAAGTAATGGTCATCGGCGATGCGGTAGACGAGCATGTCGTCCACGATGCCGCCCTTGCCATTCGGTAGGCAGGTGTATTGCACCTTGCCGTCGCTCAAAGCGGCCACGTCGTTGACGGTGCAATATTGCATGAACTGCTTGGCCATTGGGCCTTTGGCGCGGAACTCGCCCATGTGGCTCACGTCGAACACGCCGACGTTGTTGCGGACGTTGTTGTGTTCTTCGACGAGGCCGGTGTATTGGATCGGCATGTCGTAGCCAGCAAATTCAGCCATCTTGGCACCTAAATCGTGATGGATCTGGTTGTAAGGGGTCTTTTTCAATTCGATGTTTTCCATTTGTTAAAAGTTTAATTGTTTATCGTTGATGAGTTTATGTGCTATCTTGTTGTGTCGTGCATTGATTTCTTGAAACTTGGGCCAAAATTGAGTTTTGTGTATTTGAGGTTGTAAACAAGCACCATGCGAGGCTCATCGTCGTTCACCTGACGCTTTAATGTGCAACCGTTTGTGGGGTCGACCCAATATTGGATGACGGAGCCGTCAGACTGCTCGACAAAAAATTTCCAGCAGTTAACGTCAAGCACCTTTTCCATGCCCACATAATATTGCGATAGGTTGTCCAGGCTTACCTCTTTGACAAAGGTGTTGAGAGGGAAGAAGCTGGCACCAAAAGGCTCAAAATCCCAATCTACGTCAATGGTCCAACCTTGGGCGTCGGGGCGGTAGAACCAGTTTTTTCCGGTCTTGATGTTCCATAAGCGGTCGGTGCCCAGGCCATCGTTAAAAGCCTCGTTGTCGCCCACTTTGACGAAGGTCTCTTGGCAGTTGTTTCTAGGATTGGAGACGGAGATGAAGAAGTGATCGGCGGGTGGTGCGAATTGGTACGTGTCCGTGAAGGTTTGCGTGTCGGGTTTTTCAATTGTTTTTGAGGTCACTGGTGCCTCGTTGGGGTTGCTCACAATAATATTGGCCAAGACGGTGGTATTGTCATCAATGCAAGTAACCATAATTCGGCTATTGCCGGCTTGTTTGGCAATGATTTGGAAACGATCGCCATACTTGATGGGCTTGGAACTGATGACTAAACGGTCTGAGATGTTGTATTCAAACCTGTCGCAATTACCAAACGGCTTCCACTCGATGGTGTCGCCTACAGTGATTTTAAACTCTGTTTCGTGGCTGACCTGAGCTATGGCCAAGCTGCCAATGCAGAGTATTATGGTAAGGATAGTCAGTCTCTTCATGTCCATTGCGATTGATTTGGGCTGCAAATATGCAAAAAATTGGCCAAATATCGGATAATTAGCGCAAAAATGTTTTCAAAAGGCGATGGGCAGCGATTTTTGCATTGTGGACGTAGCCCTTTGAGAACGAAGGATGCTGTGCTAGCGCGTGTGAGCTATGAGCTGGTTGTTTATGGGCGCAATGATAGAAAGGCATCCTCGAAGGCAACTCTTAAAGCCTTTTCGTCGCGGATGATTCGCCTCAGTTCCTCCAGTCGTGGCGCGTTCTCCGATTCGGGGAGCCAAAGGCGAAGATAGCCCGAGTCGGAGTATTTCTCCAACAGATGTTCGCGGAAACGGCGGAATTGTCCTTCCTTGTCGAGTTCGGAGTAATGGTCGAGGCCGAACTGGATGGTGCGTCGGATGACTTTCTCGGGCGTAATGAGGCGGTCGGCTTCGGCCACGATTTTGCCGTAGATGGAGCGCGGCTCATGTCCCGACGAGGCACGGTGGTCTTCGGCGGCCTGCGCCATGGTCTCGATTTGGGCTTCGTCGAACCATTCGCGCAAACGCTTGTCTTCGCGGATGATGCGGCCCGACACGAGATGGTGCGTGTCGCGGCCTTCGCTGAGGCCCGTGTCGTGGTAGGCGGCGATGGCATATACCATGTTTTTGTCGACCTCGTAATGCTCGGCCAAGGCCAAGCTGCGTGTGATGACCTCCTCTGCATGGTTGCGCTGGTGGGCGGCGTCGAAATGGTCGTAGCGGGGCAGGATTTCCTGCCCGATGTAGGTTGTCAGGTTGTTGTCGATGGGGTTGTTCATAGTGGGGGCAAAGATAAGGGAAAAGCGGTTTACACTGCAACTTTATTTTTTTTTCAGCCGAGCCACAATGCCAGACGAAAGCCCACCAAACTTTAGCTGGTATTACGAAAGTAACTGCAGGACATCCTCTGGCAAAAGGGAATTGCCTTGGTCTTTATCAGGACGTACTTTGGTAAACAGTTTGACTACGACTTTCTTTCCCTCTACAAACGGCAGGAAGGGCACCATCTTACTTATGCTGTTTGTCAGAAGTCGGCCATTCTCGCCCGTCGTCCATTTGCACTCCCCAATAAGGATTGTGGAGTGGTCGAGTGATTCGGCTACCATATCCAGCTCAATGTCTTTGCTCTCAGACTTGCCTTCATCATTCATTACAGTAATCTTTCCCCACCAGCGGCGGCACATCCCGTAGGCAACGCCATCTATCTCGTTCCCACTGACGGCATTACGACAGATATGCTCCCACCAATAACCCACGTGGCCAGGAAAATCCCTCTCGAAAGCCGCAGCCACAGGCACATCACGTCTCAGCTCGATAAACGACTTGTTAGGCACCACAAACTTGTTGTAAAAGTGCAGGAAAGGATCGGCAATTCTGTAAAGACTTTTCTTTGACGACTTTGCTGATTCGCCAAAGGGAACCTCTTTTTCGAGGTAGCCCAGATCTATCAGTTTTGCCAAAGGTCTGGAAAGATTCGTTGCAGGTTCTCCCAGCCGTGAGGCTATCTCGGAAAGACGATTGACTCCACTTCCCACGACCGACATGATGGTTGATGTTTTGACGATATCTTTCATGTCGTCACGGAAAAGGCGTTGGGGCTCCTCATACAAGGCTCCCATATCCGAAAGGACATGTGTCCAGACGGCCTCCCTAAGCGTGGCGGATGACTCAGCCAGCTTCCAGTAGCGCGGCACTCCTCCCCATACGGAATAGTGCTCAATGCACGCCTGAGCATCCACCCCCAAGGCTTCTTGCAGATAGTTGACAGCGATTGCCTTCATGCCAAAGTCGGCATCCGTCCTTCCGTATAGTGGCGAGCTTTCGTCGTGGGTGAGGTTATACATCATTTGTTGTGATGAGCCGCACAGAATCAAGTTGTACTTCAGCTTGTCTGTTTTCGAATCAAGCAAGCCTTGGATGACAGAAGGAAGCGAGGGCGTGCCTTCTGCGAGGTAGGGGAACTCGTCCAAGCAGAGGGTTATCTTTTCTGTCACGCGGTGATTGATGGCCACGAGAAGGGCACGCCAGTCCTTGTACACGGCATCGTCAAAGCCAGGGAAGACATGGGCCACCATACTGGAAAGTCCAGCCATTTGGTTTACTGGGTCTGTTCTGTCGGCCTCATAGTAGATGTCTTTCTCTGTAAGCACTTTTCCAATCAGCGTTGATTTGCCAATCCTGCGTCGTCCACGGATGATGACAAACGATGGCGAATCAGACCTCAATAACTGTTGAAGACGTGCGGTTTCTTTCTCTCTGTCAACGAATTTCATACTCTTATTTATTATGCTCAATAAACATTATGTTTGTAAAACAGAATGCAAAAATACACATTTTTTCTGAAAAACAAGGACATGACAACAAAAAACCAGCGCACCCGAAAATTCAGATGCGCTGGTTTGATGGGTTTGTAGAGACGTAGCGGCTACGTTTTATTCCTCGCGGCGTTTCTTGGCCATCATATATACTGCGCCGAGGGCGGTCAGGATGGCGATGCCGCTGCCCAAGGGAGCGTCTTGGTCGCCGGTTTGTCCATGTTCGGTGGGCAGCATGAGGCCGAAATTGTCACGGTTGCCTTGAAAAGTTGCCTCTTCGGAGGTAAAACCGCGTTGGAACAATCCGCCGTTTTGGGCAAAGGTGACCATCGTCATGCCGAAGATGAGGGTCAAGGTTACTGTCAGTTTTTTCATTTGTATCTGTTTTTAACTACGAATTACACGAATTTTACAAATTTTGTCTGGCTTTGTAGGGCTGTCCTATCAGGGTAGCCGCGTTGTTGTTCATTGCGGCTGCTGCCGTAATACGACAGCCCTACAGACCCGTATTATTCAATCATCATCTTTTGTGTCCTCACGTTATCGCCGTTGATGAGGCGCAGCACGTAAACGCCAGCTGGAATGTCGCTTGTAGAGACGTTGCGCGCAACGTCTGAACTAACAACGATGCGGCCCATCATGTCAACAATCTGCAACGTGGCACCGGCCTCAGCGTTGGTGAAGACAATCTCGCCGTTGCTGACGAAGGCAAAGGCCTCATTGTCGCTGTCAGCGTTCTCGCTGACGGAATTGGCGCTGAACACCAAGCGGAAACGCGATGCGTAGTCCGTGGTCTTGGCATTGAAGGTGTAAGTCGGAGTAGCCAAAAGGTCGACATCCGCGCCGGTCATGTTATCAATAAGGTGCAGATACTCCATCTCCACGTCCTCGGGATTCACCGTGAGGGTGTATTCCCCGTTCTTCGCGGCCTTGAAGTTGAGCGGCAGCTCGCCCGTCTTTTCGGCGCAGGCGATGGCGTAGTCTTCGTTGCCTTGCGGGAGGTAGATTTGGGCGTTGTCGCCGAAACGGAACTTGGGCAACGTCTCGCCTTCGTTGAAGCTCACAATGGCGTTGTCAATCTGGATAGCGCCGCGCGTGTTGTTGGCCTCGGCGAGGACGACTTGCAGGCTGCCGTTGCTTGGGGCGGATGACGCCGCCGGAGCGTCCTTGGTGAACGTCACCGCTTCGTTTTCCGTGCCAATGGCTTTCACGATGATGCCTGTGCAGGGCGCGATGGTGCCGCTTGCCGCAGCCTCAACGCTACGACCGTTGATGACATAGTAAGGTTTGTTGGCGTAGGCATTGAAGGTGAAGGGGTTGCCCACAAGGTTCCATCCTTGGCCTTCCTTGGTGAGGGGGATGGAAACGCCTTCCGCGACATAGGGCTGCATGGTGCCGCTGAAGTTGATGGTGGTGCCAGCCTGGTTGGCATAGAGGTAGCCTTGGTTGGGGTTGGTGGTAAAGGTGTGGTTCTTGTAGTTCATCCAAGTGGTGCTTTCCTCGTCGAGATAGTAGAGGTCATAGACGGTTCCGCCCGTGGGGACAAGCCCAGGCACCTCTGCCGTGACCAGCTCTTCCGCAACGGGCGAGGCGATGAAGTTCCAGCCGTCGTTGCTACTGGTGTAGGCATCGATGTGCTTCTGCACCGTGCCGCTGAAGGGGATGTCGCTCTTCACTTGGGCGCCATCCTCCACCACCAACTGCGAGGCGTTCTCAATGTGTACACCGTAGGTGGTGTTGAGCGTTTGGCCGCTGTTGACGGTGAGCACCTTTTCATTATCGGCGATATACACATACAGCACATTGGCATCCGTATCCAACTGGCAGTTTTCGGTGATGCAAACCACATCTTCGGGGCCAGGCACTTCCCAACTGCTCCAGTTGAAATCGTCTGACCATTGGTCATTGCTGTCCTGCTCAAAATTGATCTGGCTCTTGTAGTTGGTGAATACATTCCAACCTGCTGCATTCTGGTATTCTGAAACTTTTCCGGCTGGCACATAAACGGGAATGTCGTAGTTCATGTGGTCGAAAGCATAAAAAGGATAAGTTCCATAATATTCTACTGCTGTTGGAACAGCGAGGCTTTCTGTGATTAATGCAGTGAAGCCGCTACAGTAAGCGAAAGCAGCCTCGCCTATCGAGGTCACGGAATTCGGGATGACTAGGCTACCGTTGAAGCCCCAGCAGTCTTGGAAAGTACCGTGTTCTATCGAAGTCACTGAATTCGGGATGACCAGGTTGCCGGTGAAGCCCCAGCAGCTATGGAAAGCACCCCCTCCTATCGAAGTCACGGAATTAGGGATGATCAGGCTGCCGTTGAAGCCTCTGCAGCCATAGAAAGCATAACTTCCTATCGAAGTTACTGAGTTCGGGATGACCAGACTGCCAGTGAAGCCGCTGCAGTCCCTGAAAGCATAATCTCCTATCGAAGTCACTGAATTCGGGAGAGTCAGCGATCCTGTCAAACCACTGCAATTATAGAAAGCACACTCACCAATTGAGGTCACGGAATTCGGGAGGGTCAGGTTGCCAATAACTGACGGACTATCCTTAAAAGCATGATCTGGAATTCTCGTCACGTTTTCTCCGATGGTCAAGTTGACGATCGGGGTGGCTGTCTCGTTGAACACAGACCGATAAAAATCATTCAAGCTTCCCCCACTAGTCGATGCAAATGTCTTCATGTAAGTGCAGTTCACAGCGTTGAAATGGACTGTTGTCAACGCTGGGCAGTCCCAGAAGGCATAGCCGTAGATGGAAGTCACGCCTTCGCCGATGGTCAGCTCTTCAAGACTTGTGCAGCCGTAGAAAGCATATTGGCGAACCTCGCCTCCGTCAATAATCAGTATCTCAAGACTTGTGCAGCCATAGAAAGCATAGTCGCCGATGGAAGCCATATCTTCACCGATGGTCAGCGTGGCCAGATTTGTGCAGCTATGGAAAGCATAGTTACCAATGGAAGTCACGCCTTCGCCGATGGTCAGCTCCTCAAGACCTGTGCAGCCGTAGAAGGCATATTCGCCAACCACGCCTCCGCCAATGGTCAGTGTTTCAAGACTTGTGCAGTCATGGAAGGCATATTGGCCTATTGTGGTCACCGAAGCGGGTATATCCAGGCTTTGGATTTGGTCGCAGCCCCTGAAGGCATAGTCAGGAATGCTCTGCACACGGCTGCCGATGGTCAAATTGGTGAGGGGGAAGGTTGAGGCATTTGATATGAAAACGGAATAGTTCTCCTCGTTGTAAACGGTGCTCATCGAAGTGCAGTTGATGGCGTTGAAATGCACAGTGGCCAAGGCATGGCAATTTACGAAAGCCTTGTCGCCTATCGTGGCAATATTTTCAGGAATGGTTATTTCCGCCAACGCTGTGCAACCCATAAAGGCTCTTTCGTCAATGGCAGTCAAGGAAATGAAGTGTTGCAGTTCGTTGAACGATTGGATGTTGGTTTTCCCCTTGAACACCGTGCCAATGCTGGTCACAGCGGCAGCCTCGGCATAGCTCAGCTCGCCATCGCCGTTGTTGTCCCAACCTGTTTCAGGTTCCACACAGATGGCTTTCACGTTGGCATCAGCAAAGGTGATGTTTTGTGCAACAAGGTTTGCCGTCCCTGATAGGCCCAATAGCAGGGCAAGAAGGACGGTTTTGATTTTTTTGTTTTGTAAATGATGTGTCATTTTTGTTGATTTTTGTTGATATTTGAGATTTATGATTTGTTTCATTGTGTTTTTTTGCGCCTGCAAATAAATTAAAAAAAATCCGATTCGTGTTGGTTCTTTTTAGTCCTTTTTGTTTTATGGTGGTTTTCAGTGGGTTATGGGTGTGTTTCAGGTGCTTATTAAACTTTTTTCTCTTTGTCCCGAAGCCCCAAGGACACTTTAATCCGTTTCAGCAAAGAGAGCGGAGCCTCCCAAACTTATCCTTATTTCAAGTAGTTGGGTCTGGACTCCCATGAAGTGAAAAATAACGGATAGGGTAATGCTCCGCTGTTTATGTTGTGTAAATACATACACTTACATAACAGCGAAAGCATCAATCAACCCATTATTCCTTTCACTTCAAGTCAGGTGAATTGTCCAGATTCACTACTTAGGAATAAAGCGAAGAATGCGCTTTCTCTGGCCCTTCCGATTTCTCCCGGAAAGGCAGGGCAAAAATACAGAAAAAATGGGTTTTGCAAATGGAAAATGTGTTTTTTTAATCAAAAGGCTTGCGGGGGGAAGAGGAAGTGTGTATTTTTGCAGACAGAAAACAACAATTTCATCATGTTGAATGTAGCAAATACACAAGGAATCTATCTGAATGTACCCTTGACAGACTGGGTATTATTGAAGGAACTCATACGCAAATTTGGCTGGCAGGCCGAAACGCGAGAGCAATTGCTTGATCGTTTTGTCAAAAGCCGTGCAAAAAGCCCGTCGTTGAGCGAAGAGGAAATCATGGAAGAAGTCAAAGCTGTCAGGTACGGGAAATGAAAATCATCCTCGATTGTAATATCTGGATTTCGTTTCTGATTGGCCATCACGCCAATCTGATTCAACGCATTTTAACGGACATTCGCTTCGATGTCTATGTCTGTGATGAATTGCTCGAAGAAATACACGACGTTAGTTCCCGTGCCAAAATTCGTAATCGAATCAGCGATGAAGAATTGGATGATTTCTTCCGCATCATTTATGCTTTTTGCCACATGGCGAGAATTGAACAAAAAGCGCAGTCTGTCATTCGTGACCCCAAAGACCTTTACTTGCTTTCTTTGGCCAAAAGTATCGAAGCCGATTATATTGTTTCTGGAGATGCCGACTTACTTGATTTAAAGCAGTATCAACGGACCAAAATGCTAAGATTTGTCGATTTCAGGGAACTATTGGACAATTAAAGCCAGGAATAAAGCGAAGAATGCGCTTTCTCTGGCCCTTCCGATTTCTCCCGGAAGGCAGGGCAAAAATACGAAGAATTTGGTTTGGGGCAAGAAAAAAAGTGAAATCAATGCGTATTGGTTTTGGAGCTTTGGAACGCGAGGCTTTGGAGGTCGGCTTTCGGTTTTTTCTGGCTTTTTCGGAAAAAAGCTTGCGGAATGGAAAAATGTTTGTATTTTTACCGTTATAATGTGTTTATCATGATTAACATATTGCTGCAAAAAATGTTTAGCATGGTTGACACATTTATGCAAAAAATGTTCATCTGAGATAACACCAAGGTTTAATACACATTTTTTACTCCACATCTCGCACCAGCCGCACCGCCATGATGGGCGCGTGAGAACATTTTTGGAAAAAAGCTTGCGGAATGGAAAAATGTTTGTATTTTTGCCAACTGAAAATACGAAATAATCGGATGACTGGTTTGCAAAACAATGTAATGCTACGATTGAGTGAATGTCCAAGAACAGCATTCAACACCAAAAGCATCGCCCTGTTAATCAACGAAAAACGAGACGCAGTACTTACCAAACAAATGAATTATTATGTCCGAAAAGGGCTGCTGCTCAATCCCAGAAAAGGAATCTATGTCAAAAGGAAATACAATATCGAAGATTTGGCAGGATTGGTTTTCGTGCCGTCTTATATCTCTTTGGAGTATGTGCTTCAGAAGGCAGGTGTCGTTTTCCAATATGATTCTGCCATCACGTCGGTCAGTTATTTGAGTCGCGAGATTGAAATGCTCGGGCAGTCTTTTCGCTACAGCCAAATTAAAGGCGAAATCCTTTATAATATGGAAGGCATTGAGCAGAGAGACAATATCAGCATTGCCACGCCGGAAAGGGCACTCCTTGACATGATGTATCTCCATTCAGAGTGTTTTTTTGACAATCTCAATGCCATCAACAAGAAGCGTCTCATGCAGATCCTCCCCATCTATCAATCACCACGGATGAACGAACGGGTCAAAGAAATGTTCAAATAGTCAGGCTTTATGGATACCAACAAACATAAATACTTCATGCTTCAGATTCTGAAAGATTTGTTTTCAGATGCAGAGCTGGCCAATTGTCTTGCTTTCAAAGGCGGAACCGCATTGATGTTTTTCTATCAGCTTCCCCGTTTTTCAGTGGACTTGGACTTCAATCTGCTTGACTTGAGCAAAGAAAAAGAGGTGTATGAGAAAGTCAAAAAGATATTGCTGAAATATGGCCGTCTCCATGATGAAGCCATGAAGTTCTACGGCCCCGTTTTTGTTTTGGACTATGGTCAAAACGAACGGAAACTGAAAGTGGAGATTTCGAACCGCCAATACGATAACCATTATGAAATCAAGAATCTGTTGGGCATAGATATGAAAGTGTTGGTCAAGCCTGACATGTTTGCTCATAAACTGTGTGCCTTGATCGACCGAAACGAAATCACTGGGCGCGATGTGCTTGATTGTTGGTTTTTCTTAAACACACAAACACCGGTCAATGCGAACATTGTTGAAAGCAGAATGGGGTTACCTCTGCCAGCTTATCTCCAACGATGTATTGACACACTGGAACAAGTCAGCGACAAAACGATCATGAATGGGCTGGGCGAGTTGACGGACGGAGAAATCAAGAAGTTCGCCAAAACCAAACTCCGCAAAGAAACCCTGTCTTTGCTGGCATTTTTTAAGGCGTTTCCAATCACGGATTCATAACTGTGAAACTGTCGCTATTGAATAACAATCACTCTTGAACAAAACTCACTCCACCTCCTGTACCAGCCGCACCGCCATGCCGTCGCCACGGTGGGAGCCAGCTTCCACTCCCAAAATCGAACTGGAACAAATCAGGCAAAAGGTCCTATCGGCAACAATGGTCGAAGAGTGGTAATAGGCAGCACCCGTATAAACCCCGTCAATGGTGCGCACACCCGCACAGGGCAGAAACACAGCTCCCGCCGGTTCTAGCACCTGCTGCCAATCGGACAAACTGATGCGATTGCCGTTGAAATCGCTTTCGGGGTTATTGGGGATGTTCAGTTGATAGGTATCAACTTTCCAGTTGTCGGGCAACACTATCGCGCCTTGAACGCCGTTGACCGTGGCCTTGGCGAAACGGATATCCGACATCGTTTTGCGCACAAACAAGAGATATACCAAGTCATCGCAACTCGGCGTGTGCCAACCGATGTTCTCCTTGTTGCCGCCGTTCGAGATGGCGTTGTAGCCCCAGTCGGCCTGGCCTGTCAGGTCGTCAAGGTTGTAGGAGACTGCGCCGTAGGCATAATGTAACGCGTTGCTTTTTGCGACTTTGTTAGGGCTCCAGGGCTGCCAGTTCACCGCACCGTGGTCGTAACCGCTGGTCGCCCAGCCAAACAAGTCAATCCATCCAGTGTAAGTCTCCGAGATTTTCTCGTTGTCTTTCCCGATAACATCGTACTGATTCTCGGCAAACTGCCATGTCTCGGTTGAGGCTTGATAATGCAAGTTGCCTTTCGAGAAACGCACCTGCCTGCCCTCGCTGACGGAGAAAACTCCGGGCAAGGTGCCTTCATCCAACGGAACGGCAGCATCGGATGGCAAGGTGGTGAACGTGATTTCATTGTCGTAGGTCGTGCCAGCCGTGTTCGTCAAGTAAGCCCTGACAAAATAAGTGGTGTTAGGTAGCAAGCCATCCATGACGATGCTGTCGCCCAAACGATTGCAGGATGCATGGCAGCCTCTTAAGGTGGGTTTGTGAAGCACGCCCCAACAAATGCCCATTTCCATCTCTCCGCGATAGCCGTTCTCTAACAAGCCTATGCCACTTGTTGCAGAAGTAGCCGTAATCCTGGTGGCAGGCACGGTAATCAATTTGGGAGCGACGAGCCATTCCAGACTGTCATATTCCGCCTGACTGATCCGATGCTTTTTATAGTCTTCCTTGTACGACCTGCAATGGGCATTAATATCCTTCATGATGCCGGTCTCAAAGTTCTTTTAGTCTTCCACTTCAGAAACAAACATCAGCCTTTCTTGGCTATTGCTCTTGTAAAGAAAGGCCACTTCTTCATCCAGTACTTTGATGGTCGCATTGGCCTTTGCCAGTTTGGCTTGCAACACCTCCTGGTATTCTTTTCCCTCTTTGACTTCCTCTGCAATCGGATGGAGTATGGTATTGATTTGCCAAGCGGCTTTTTCAACATATTCAGATATAGTGCCATTGACCATGACTTCAGGCGTCTCCGTTTTTAGGGAAGGTGGGCTGACCAACAGGAACACACAAAAAACAGGAAGCAGTAGCAGCAAGAACGGCATCGTTCTTCTCATTCGGTCGCTGTGTTCCAAGGCCTTACGCACCGCTTCCATGTCGGCATAGCGCCGCTTGGGGTTCTCGCACGTGCATTTGGCCGCAATATGGCCGTAGCGGTGCGGAAAAATCTCGCGCAACAGCAAGCCGAAGCTGTAAACATCCGTGTTGCAATTGTTTAACGCCCTGCCCGTTTGCTCGTAAAAATTAGCTTTTAGCTCTGGCGCCATGTATTTCAGGTTGCCGGCGGATTGTTTCAAGATAGCGTAGTCGTCAGCATCGGAAAGACCAAAGTCGATGATTTTCACATTGTTGCCATTGCGCGTGACGAGTATGTTGCTGGGCTTCAGGTCGCGGTGCAAGATTTGCTTGTTGTGGATGTAGGCCAGGGCATCCACCAATTGGTCTACCACCTTGCGCCGTGTCTGCCACGTGGGTTTGGTTTCGAGGAACTTGTCCAACCGTACCCCGTCGATATACTCCATAACGATGCAGGGGCCAAGCTCGTCGTTCACCTCTTTCGAAATAGCCTTCACGATGTTGGGATGGTCGAGTTGTACCATCAGCTCGTACTCCTTTTTCAGCAGTTCAAGATAGACCGGCATTTGACGGAACTCCGCCTTGAGGCCTTTCAACAGGAACTAGCGGCCTTGGCGCTTCACTTTCACGAGTTCGTTGAAACCGTGGCTCGCCAATGGCTCGTAGGAGGTCTGCGCCTCGTCAGCCGAGAGAAACTGCTCGTTGAGAGGTCCCGATGTGCTGTCGTCTGTCATCACGTTGAATTTGGCACAAAGGTAGTGAAATAGTCATTACCAAGACAAAAATGTTGAAAAGGACCAAAAAGGACTAAATCGGTTTGGGAAAAAGGTTGCATCTTTGCAACCTAAAATGCCAGTTTATGCAAAAGACCAGCCCTGAAATAGCCAAGCTCAAGCAATGCATTGAGGAAAACATGAAGCGCAAGATGCGCACGCCCAACGATTTCGTGTTTCTCAGCGGTGCCGTTTTCGACCGCGTCCGCGAGACCCTCAGTCCCACCACGCTGAAACGACTTTGGGGCTACATCGACGGTGCCGATCAAACGCGCAACAGCACGCTCGACATCCTTTCGCAGTTTCTCGGATACCGCAATTGGGACGATTTTGTTGAAAAAACGGGCATGGAAAGCAATTCGGACGAGGTGCTTTCGCCGCACATCAAGGCCGTTGATCTGAATGTCGGCGACCGCGTAAAGGTGTCATGGATGCCCAATCGCTGCTGTACGTTCCGCTATCTCGGCGATGAGCAATTCATTGTTGAGGAGGCTGTAAATTCCAAGCTGAAAGTGGGCAATACATTCTATTGCAACCTGTTCATCCTTGGAGAGCCGCTCTATCTTTCCCGTCTAGTGCAAGGCAACAACCCGCCTGTGGATTTCGTGGTGGGAAACAAGGGCGGGTTGTGCGAGTTGTTACCATCCGCCTCCGCCAGCATTTACTGAAGAGAACATCGAGTTGACCGTGTAGGTGGTGCTTTGTCCTCCCGTGTAGGTGACATTGCCCGTGTAATAGCCGTGCCATTCGGTGCCGCCGCTGACAGTGCCTCCGTATTTGATGGTATAAGTCTGTCCCATCTCTAGTTGCGGATCAGTAAATAGCATGACCATGTTGTTGCCTCCGCCGGGGCCGCCACCGCCTCCGCTGGCGAAGGCAGGGCATTTATAAGTGCAGATGACCGTGCCGTCGGATTTCAGGATTTGGATGACGTAATTCTGCTGCGTGTTGATTCTGACGCTGGGCTGTGTGCAAACACTCAAAGTGGGACCGCTCGTGCCGCCGCCCGTGCCAATGGAGGTGCTACCTGTAATTTTAAATTGGTTGTTGTCGCAGTCGAAGCCTTCCTCGGGTGTGCGCGAGCCGTTGGAGATGTTGAAGCCGCCGTTGATGAACATGGTGCCGTTGGAGTCGGTGCCGTCGTTGGCGTCGCTGTGGGCGTAATAGAGGCCGCCGTTGATGGTGAGGTTTTGGGCTGCGTTCACCGCGTCGTCCTTCTTCGAGTAGGCCTCGATGTTGCCGCCGTTGATGGTCAGCGTGGCCTTGCTCTCGATGCACTCGCCGCCTTCGTTTTGCGTCTGTGTGCAGTTCACGGTGATGGTGCCGCTGTTGATGGTCAGGTTGCCGCGACTCTTGATGCCCTTGGGGTTGGCGTAGTCGCCACCTTGACCCGGTCCTGGAGGCCAGCCGCCGCCACCGCCACTGGTGATGGTGATGCGCTCGCCGGAGGTGGTCACATTGAGGATGAGGTCGTCATCATTGCCGTCTTCGGTGCCGAGGATTAAGGTGGAAGTGGTGTGGCTGTCGTCGCCCACATTGATGCCCTTTCCACCTGTACCTGAGCTGATTAAGGTGAGATTGCCCGACAAGATACTCATGTTTCCGTCAGAACGGAGACAAGCCGAGGTGTAAGCATCCTTGTTGCTTCCGCTGATGGTGTAAGTGGCGCCGTTGCCTTGCGTGGTGATGTTGAACGTGCCGCCGTCGATGGTCAAGTTGCCGTCGGCACTGATGCCCTTGCCGCCGTGGTTAGAAGTGGGCAGGGTGATGGTGAAGTCGCCACCCGTGATGTTGATGTCGGTGTCGCACTTGATGGCGGAGCAATAGGCCGGAACATTCTGGTTGTTAACCGATTCCAAAACGGTGCTACCTGAAGCGGTAATGTCGATGATGCCGCCTGTGATGTTGATGTTACCGTCAACTTTGAGGCCTTTCGACATGTCGCCGGAGTTTTCGATGGTGAGGTGACCACCGTTAATATTGACTTCGCTGTCGGCCTTGATGCCCTTGCTGTCCACGCCGCTTGCGGTGAGGCTGAGACTGCCGTCGTTCATGGTGAAAATGCCTGATACCTTGATACATCTTTGGGTTTCTGCTGTCGTGTTGATGGTCAGGTTGCCGTTTTGGAGGGTCACGTCACCTGAGATGTCCAGACCGTCGGAACCTGCCGAAACGATGTTGAGCGTACCACCATTCCAAACCAGGTTGCTGCTGCCGTGGATGCCGTCGCTATCGGTGTCAAGAATGTCGATTTCGCCTGCGTTCACGGTCAAGGTGCCTTCCGCGGAGATGCCGTGCTTGGCGTTGCCCGTGACCCGTAGGATGTCGTTTCCTTCCACCGTGAGGTTGCCCGCCGCGTACAAGGCTCCGTTGATGGTGCTATAGGCTCCGTCGGCAAGGGTAGAGCTGCCTTCAAGGACGAGCGAAACATCCACTGTCGAGGCAATGTTGATGGCTGAAGTGGTTGAGCTTGTCAATGATAAATAGCTGAGCATCAGGTTAAAGGAAGATGTGCTGTACATCGTCAGCGAGCCGTTGGACGAATTGCCTGAAATGACGTAAGGCACGTTGTCTTTGGTGGAGTTGACGGTAACGTCGGCATTGCTCGTCGTCACAGTCACGCCGTCGTTGGAGAACGGGTTGATGACATTCACGCTGGAGTCATTGTAGGTGATATAAACCTTGTCGCCCGCAGGCGGTTCTTGTTGCCTAAACGTAATGCTGTCGAAACTGGTGATGGGGAAGGTGGAGAGGCCGCAACCTGCTTGGAAAACCATAATAGCGGGTTGGCTGCCTTCAAAACGGATTTCATGGATGTCGCTCACGCTGTTGTCATAAATCACTGAGCCTGAGTTATGTAGGTTGATGTGGTAGTCCTGCGCGTAGCTTCCAACGCTGATGAGCAGACCTATGAGGATAAGGACGGGTTTTTTCATAGTTTCATCAGTTTTAAGGTTTTGGAATCCACTTTGAGCAGGTACATTCCCATCGGAAGCTCAGATATGTCAACTATTTGACCATCAGTGATTTCGAAGGATTTTATCAACCTGCCATCAAGGGCGTAGAGTTGTGCCTGTGCGGTTCCTTCAAGGTTGCGGAGCATCAGCGCGTCATGCACGGGATTGGGGAAAATGGAAAGTTCCGAAAGACCATTCTCCTTGGTGCCGACGGTCTCCGAACAGGTGATTTTGCGGATGTCGGCCAAATTGAACCTTTCCGATTTGGCATTGAGGGCGATTTCAATGACAAGTCGCTCATTGTCTTCAAAATAGACGCGGTCGTCCTCCGAAAGATAATAGGCGTGTTCATCGCCGTTGTTCAAATGGATGGTCATTTGTGTGGATTGTGCCGCGAGGTGGAAAACCAGCCCAAGAGTTAGGGCGAAGAGCAGCAATCCGCGTTGAAAAAGGCGTTTCATTTTGTGGTGGATTTAATGTAAAGCGCAAAAATACACATTATTATTATATGTGCGGTTGCGGTTTTGAAGAAAAAATCAGTTTTGTTTTTGTAGGCTTCAGAAAGCATGTCATTCCCGCGCTGGATAGTGCGGTAGCTTGGAATCTATGCTTTTTGAAGCTTTCATTTCACTAAGCCGCTGCCCATAGATTGACTTCATCGAATGCAAGGCATTTCCCTCCATCGCACGAGCCCACGTAGGAATGACATGGGCAGCTGCTGGAATGACATGGGCAGCTGGTAATTGCTGACTTCAGAAAGCATGTCATTCCCGCGCTGGATAGTGCGGTAGCTAGGAATCTATGCTTTCTGAAGGCGTCAAATAAGGTTCATGCATCTTTCTGACACTGCCCATAGATTCCCTCCATCGCACGAGCCCACGTAGGAATGACATGGGCAGCTGCTGGAATGACATGGGCGGTTGCTAGAATGACATAGGAAGTTAACTGGCTGACATATAAGGTCCCGTGACAGAATCTTTGCAGCGCGTCATTTCCTTTGGCGTGCCGCTGAAAATGACCTTGCCGCCCTTGTTGCCACCGCCTGGACCGAGTTCAACAAGGTAGTCGCACGACTTCAGCATTTCAAGGTTGTGCTCGATGAGGAATATGCTGTTTCCCGCCTCGACCATGCTCTCAAACAGGCTGAGAATCCGCTTGATGTCGTTGAGATGGAGGCCATCGGAAGGCTCGTCAAGGATGAAGATTTTGCCCGCGTCGCGGAGGTAGGAGGCCAACTTGATGCGCTGCAACTCGCCGCCTGAAAGCGTCGAAAGTGACTGGTTCAGATGCAGATAGCCCAATCCAACCTTTTGCAAAGGCAACAGTTTTTCGGCAATGACAGTGTCCGCAAACCGCTCGATGGCCTTGTTGGCGGTGAGGTCCATCACCTCGGCGATGTTGAGGCCTTGCACCTTATATAATAAGACCTCGTTCGAATAGCGCAGTCCACCGCAGGCCTCGCAAACGGTCTCGATGCTGTCCATGAAGACCATGTCGTTGACAATCACACCTTTGCCTTGACAGACGGGACAGCCACCCTTGCCGTTGAAGGAGAACAAGTCGGCCTTGGTTTTGTTCACCTTGGCGAAAAGTTTGCGGATGTCGTCGGCCACTTCAAGATAGGTGGCAGGCGTGGAGCGCAGGCTGATGCCGATGTTTTTCTGGCTGATGTAAACAATGTCTGATTGTTGAATTGTTGAGTTGTTTAATTGTTTAATTGTTGATTTGTTGTCGCAAGAACAATTCAACGATTCAACATTCAACAATTCAACAGCTTTTACAAAACACTCCATCAGCGAACTCTTTCCCGAGCCGGCCACACCCGCGATGCCGCACATTACGCCCAAAGGCAAATCGACGCTCAAATTGTTGAGGTTGTGTAGGTTGGCGTTTTCCACGCGGAAAAATCCCTTGGGTTGGCGCACGTTTTCCTTGAGGGTTTCGGTCGCGCTGAGCAAAGTGCCTGTCAAGGTTTGGCTACGCAAAAGTTCCTCGTAGCTGCCTTGGAAAGTGATTTCGCCGCCCTTCGTTCCCGCGCCTGGACCCATGTCAATGATGTGGTCGGCGATTTTGATCATTTCCTTGTGGTGTTCCACGAGGATGACTGTATTGCCGTGGTTTTTAAGCTTTTGCACTGATTTTTGCATGAGCAGGATGTCATGGTTGTGCAGGCCCACGCTGGGTTCATCGAGGATGTACATTACGTCGGAGAGCGACGAGTTGATGTATTTGGCGATTTTGCAGCGTTGCGCCTCGCCGCCCGAAAGCGTCCCGATGGCGCGGTCGAGGGTGAGGTAGCCGAGACCGATTTCCTCCAAGGCCGACAGGCGTTCCAACGTGGCGCGTTTGATATCTTCGGCCAGCGGATTGTCCAATTTTTCCACCCAAAGTTTGCACTCGCTGATGCTCATGGCGGTCACGTCGGCGATGTTCAGTCCGTCGATTTTGCAGGAGCGGATTTTCTCGTTGAGGCGTGTGCCGTGGCAGTCGGGACAGGTGCCCATGGTCAGCATGGGGTTGAGCACGGCGGCATGGAGCAGGCCTTCCTCCGAGTTGATGATGCTACGGTACATTCTTGGGATAAGGCCCTCGTACTTAGCGGTTTTTGGCCAATTTTTCGGCGGGTTTTTCAGTTTGATTTGGGGTGAGTTGAGGAACAAATCAAGTTCTTCTGGCGAGTAGTCCTTGATTTTCTTGTCAAGGTCGAACAGGCCGCTGTGGGCGTAGCGAATCCAGCGCCAGCCGCCTTTGCCGAAGGCGATGTAGTGGATGGTGTCCTCATCGTTGAGCGATTTGTCGAAATCGACCAGCTTATGGATGTCCAACTCACGGATTTCGCCTAAACCGCCGCAGCGCGGGCAACTGCCCATCGGGTGGTTGAACGAGAAGGTGTCGGAATAGCCCACAAAAGGCTGTCCGACGCGCGAAAACAACAGGCGCAGCAAGGCGTAAATGTCTGTGTACGTACCTACTGTGGAACGCGAGTTGGAGGCTGGTTTCCGTTGCTCAATGACGATGGCAATGGGCAGGTTTTCGATGGCTTCCACATGCGGACGACCATATTTGGGCAAATATTGCTGCGTGAACGATGGAAACGTGTCGTTCAGTTCCCGCCGCGACTTGGCCGCAATAGTGTCTAGCACCAATGATGACTTTCCTGAGCCGCTTACGCCCGTCACCACGGTGATTTGCCGCTTGGGGATTTCAACTGAGACATGTTTCAAGTTGTTCTCGGTGGCGTTTTTTATGATAATATGGTCGAATTTTTGGGGCATGGGTCATACTTTTTTTCGCTGCAAAAGTAAAAAATAATATCTTTGCACCCTTATGAGAGCCAATAAGCGAATATCCATAGTAATCGTTTCTTTTGTTCTTATACTTTTGTCATCGTTACTGGTGGGCTGCACAGCCTTGACTAGTTTGGCTCAGCCTCGTGACGCTAATCTCAGAAAAAGAGTAGAGCTTGCTGGTGACATCATTTCCAGAATCAAGGAGTTGGAGTCACGTGATTTCTTTGAGCAAGCTAGGAGAGAGCAATGGGACTCTATCAGGGTGACGGATTTCGGACAGCCTTATTTATATTCTTATCCGAATACGTTGGCTGACAGTATTATAGAGTATGCCAAATTGTTTTTGGGTGTGCCCTATATGAGTGCAGGGAAAGGCCCAAACAAGTTTGATTGCTCAGGCTTTACATCGTTTGTGTTTAGGCATTTCGGTTATGAGTTAAGGGCAACATCCAAGGGACAGTTGGATGACGGCTGGAAAGTGATTACGAAACCAGAAGAGCTTCGATGTGGCGATTTGGTGTTTTATGGTGGTAGGAGCAAAACGCGTGAGATTGGTCATGTGGGTATCGTGGTCAGCAATGATCCTATTCGCCGTCGCTTTATGTTTATCCATGCTTCGGTAAGATTGGGTGTCACCATCTCAAGCTCCACGGAATCCTATTATGTACCAAGGTACATCACGGCGTGCAGAATTTTACCTGAATAAAATTGTGCTATAGGGAAGAGTTAAGGTATGTGGCACAGCTTCACTTTGGCTTTGGGGATTTCGTTTTCCGCTATCGTCATAAGATCTCTGTCAAGAATCACGAAATCAGCATCTTTTCCGACCTCTATGCTGCCCTTGCGGTTTTCAAGGAAACAGCCTTTAGCTACCCAAAGGGTGATGGAACGCAAGGCTTGTTCGCGGCTTAGGGCATTTTCCATTTGGAATCCTTCGGCGGGCGTCCCGTCCAAATGCTTACGGGCGACAGCGGCGTAAAAGGTGTAGATGGGGCTGATGTCCTCAATGGGGAAGTCGGTGCCGTTGACCACCCAACCGTTTTGTTGCAGCAGCTGCTGGTAAGCGTAAGCATTCTTGATACGTTCCTCGCCGAGACGTTCATCTGCCCAATCCATGTCGGAGGTGCAGTGCGTGGTTTGGATGGAAGGGATAACAGAAAGTGCGCCATAGCGCTGGAAATCGGCCTTGTCCACCACCTGCGAATGCTCAATGCGCCAACGGAGGTCGTTTTGACCTTTGAGGTATTCGGAGTAGATGTCAAGGATATGATGCACGCCGCCGTCGCCGATGGCATGGCAGCAAACTTGATAACCGGCATCGTAGGCTTTCTGGCAGACGTGACAGTAGAAATCGTCGCTTTCCACAATTAAGCCGGTGTTTGATGGGTCGTCGGAATAGGGCTCAAGCAGCTTTGCGCCTCGTGAACCCAAGGCACCGTCGGAGTAGATCTTCACGCTTCTGACGGTGAGTTTTTCCTTGTCAATAATGCCTTGACGCATAAAGTAGTCCATCGTTTCGTCGTCAGGGTTCACCATTGCGTTGACATGTATTTTGAGTTGTCCGGCCTGTTGAAGGCTATCGATGAGCTCGATGGTGGCGATGTCCAATCCCGCATCAGTGACGCTGGTCAGACCGACTGCCATGCAGTTTTCTTGTGCTTTCAGCAGAGCTTTCACTTTTTGTCCGGTGCCCATTTTGGGCACCAATGCCTTGGCAGCATCGGCCAGGTTGTCCAATAGCACACCAGTGCAATGCCCGTCCTTGATGGTAGCCATGCCGCCGTCCATCTTAGTGTTCTCGTTGATGTTAGCCAATTCAAGCACTTCTTTGGAGACCAGCACAGCGTGACCGTCCACGCGGGTCAGCAGAACGTTTTTGTTGGGGAATGCCTCTGCAATTTTTTCATTGTCAGGAAATTCTGCGATTTCCCAAAGGTTTTGGTCCCAGCCGCGACCCAAGAGCCATTCGGAAGGGTAGAGGCTGTCGTGTGCCTTGAGGCGTTCGATGACTTCGTCGAAGGAACGGCAACCTTTCAGGTCGGCCCAACGAACGAGGTTCTCGCCATAGCCTGTGAAGTGGCAGTGCCCGTCCATAAAGCCGGGATATACTGCATCGCCTTGGGCATCAATGGTTTCCTTGGAGGTGTAATGGGGCATTATTGTCTCTTCATCGCCGACGGCAACAAACTTTCCATCTTTTACGGCGAAGGCCTGGGCTTTCGAGAAGTCGTTGTCAACGGTATAGATGTTGGCGTTATGAACGATAAGGTCTACGGATGTTTTTGGCGTGCAGTTGGTCATAAGGGTCATAATTAGAGCAAAGAACGCTGAAATAATGTATTTGGATATATGTTTTACAGATGTTTTCATTAGGTGACAGATTTTTCGTTGAATTGGATGACAAAAATAGGAAAAACCTTGTTACAGCCATTCCACTTTTCCGCTTTGGATGTCATAGAAAGCACTCACGACACAAGCGTTCAAGTGTTTGACAATATCATTTTCTCCAATAAGATGTGCCATCCTTCTGGCATGGTGGCGGGCATTGTCGTCAATGCAATTGTTGGGCTTTATCGAAAGCTGTATACGTTTGACGATGAATTGAATGTGGTGGGGCAAATCTCCTCCATGACAAGTCGCCGTAACCGCACCACAAGTGCTGTGGCCCATTACCACTACCAAAGTAGTACCAAGATGTTCGACAGCATATTCTATGGAGCCGAGGACGTCCTCATCTACCACATTACCCGCATTGCGGATGACGAAGAGGTCGCCCAGCTTTTGGTCGAAGATGATTTCAGGTACCACGCGACTATCGGAGCAGCAGAGCACCACGGCAAAAGGTTGTTGCCCCGTGCTAAGTTTCTCCCGTAGCTTTGCATAATCATCTTTAGGTATTAAGTTCCCCGAAACGAAACGGGCGTTACCTGCTTTCAGGATTTCTAATGACGTTAATGAGTTTGTGGTAGTGTTATCCATTTTGTTCAGAGATTTTTGCAAAATTACAGTAAATTCCGATTTGAATTACAAAATTTCCCGAGCAATCCAAGCACAGGCCTCGGCATCGGCTAAAGCATGATGGTGGTTGACAAGGTCGAAGCCGCAAGCTGCTGCCACGGTTTGGAGTTGGTGGTTGGGTAGCAGTTTCCCGAAATGCTTGCGTGAGGCGCGACAGGTGCAATAAAACTGATAGTCAGGGTAGTCCATCTGGTAGCAGCGCATCACGGCCTTTAGGCAGCCTTCGTCGAAGGGACTATTATGTGCCACCAAAGGCAAGCCTTCGATGAGGGGCTCGATTTGCTGCCAAACATACGGAAACACGGGTGCATGCTCCGTGTCCTCCCGTGTGATGCCATGGACGAGAGTATTCCAATAGTTGTAATAATTTGGCTCCGGTTGAATGAGGGAGTAAAATGAGTCCACAAACTTGCCGTTGCGGACAATTAGTACGCCCACGCTGCACACGCTAGTGCGCTCGTTGTTGGCGGTCTCGAAGTCTATGGCGGCGAAGTCTTTCATTTTTTGAATGTTAAGGTTTAAATATTTAGTTTCAGTTGAATTTCCTCCACCTGCTTTTTCAGTTCCTGAACGGTTTGCAGAAGTTGTTCTTCGCGGAAGCGGTTCTCGCGCTGTTCGGGCATCTCTGCGCTGATATAATGCACGAATTTCCATACCTCTTTAATATCGGCGGCGGCCAAATCGTAAGGCTGGTAGAGCGGATTTAATGAACTGAGTGTCAGTTTGCTTTCGTGTTCGATTTTGTTTTCCACGATTTTGAAGACGATGCCGTCGTCTTGCGTGAGCACGATGTACGGCTGGCCGCTGCGGATGTAGGTCCAGTCGAGGACGTACTCGCCGGTGACGAAAGAGCCGTCGGGGATGGGCAGCATCGAGTCACCGCTGATTTGGAAGGTGCGGTATTTGCGGTCGCGCGAGAGGAAGGGCATGGTGAACGTCGGCAGCACCTTGATGTATTCGGGGTCGGCAAAGCCCGTGGCATAGCCCGCCTTGGCCTTCTCGGTCACGAGTTCGATGTTTTCGTTGTTCTCGTCGTTGACGGTGGTGGCCAACACACGCAGGTTGCTGCCTTTCAGGTGCACATCGTAGCCGCGCTCCAATTGCGAAAGTTGGCTCGGGCTGATGCCGCTCAAATCGACCTTCACCAAAGTGTCGATGGCGATGCCGAAATATTTCGAGAAGGCGACCAAGGCCTCAAGGTTAGGCTCCGACACGCCGTTTTCGTAGCCGCTCAGCGTGGAGCGCTTCATATTCAGGGCGAAAGCGATGTCGTCTTGTGTACGATGGCGATGTTTACGGAGAAATTTGATGTTGGTGTTGAAGTACATATTGTTGAAGTGTTGGTTGTTTAATTGTTTGTTGACGCGAGACCGTGAAACACGAACCTTCACCCAAAGCCGTCATTGCGGGCATGACCCGCAATCTCCTCTACGGGAAGGACTTGTTTTCAATTGTCTCGAATTCGATGCATTTGGAGAAAAATATTTCTGTTTTTGTTGCATTATATTAAAATGATTGATTAAATTTACGGCGAAATATTTGATTAAAAACTCGTCAAAAGTACAACTTTTTTGGAATATGCAAGCATTTTGGGCAAAAAAAGGAGGAAATTTTATGGAAAGGACGATTTTGCACTTGGATTTGGACACGTTTTTCGTGTCGGTGGAGCGGTTGGTGAACCCGTCGTTGGAGGGCAAGCCCGTCATCGTGGGCGGTATGTCCGACCGTGGCGTGGTCTCCACTTGCAGTTATGAGGCACGGCGTTTCGGCGTACATTCGGCTATGCCGATGCGGATGGCGCGGCAACTTTGCGGACAGGCCGTTTTCATCCGTGGGGATATGGAACTCTACAGCCGTTATTCGCGCTTGGTGACCGATATCATCGCCGACCGCGCACCCGTCTATGAGAAAATGTCCATCGACGAGCATTACCTTGACCTGACGGGCATGGACCGCTTCCACGACTGCCAACTGTGGTCGCACGAACTGCGGCAAACCATTATCAAGGAGACGGGTCTGCCGATTTCGTTCGGACTGTCTGAAAACAAGACCGTTGCGAAGATTGCCACGGGGCAGGCCAAGCCCAACGGCGAGTTGCAGGTGCCCACACCTTATATTAATACGTTCCTCGACCCGCTCTCGGTGCAGAAAATCCCGATGGTGGGCGAGAAGACCTACGCCATGCTCCACTCGATGGGTGTGGAGAAAATCGGTACCCTACGCCGACTGCCGCCTTTGGCCGTGGAGCGGGCGATGGGCAAGCACGGCCTCGACATCTGGAAGAAGGCCAACGGCCACGACAGCACGCCCGTGTGCCCCTATCAGGAGCGGAAGTCCATCAGCAAGGAACGCACTTTCGAGCAAGACACCATCGACGTGGCGGCCATCCGGCAATGCTTGGCACGCATGGTGGAGAGCCTCGGCTTCGACTTGCGCTCGCAAGGCAAAATGACGGGCTGCGTGACGGTGAAAATCCGCTATTCCAACTTCGACACGCACGACATGCAGCAGCGCATCCCTTACACCGCCTTCGACCACATATTGCGCCAGACCGTGAACAGCCTTTTCGACCGCCTCTACAACCGCCGCATGATGATAAGGCTTGTGGGTGTGCGCTTCAGCGAATTGGTGAGCGGTGCGCCGCAACTCGCCCTGTTTGACGACAACATGGAACTAACGAGCCTGTATTCCGCCGTGGACAGGATAAAAATGCGCTTCGGGGAACAGATTATTCATCGGGCGGCGGGGTGATGATATTGAACGTTCACTCATATAACAGCCTGTGCTATGGCACGTTGCCGATTGCGGATTTGGTCACGAAAGCCGCCGCGATGGGCTATAGTGCCTTGCCTTTGACCGACATTAACACGACGATGGGAACTGCCGATTTCGTGGTGGAATGTCAGCGGAAGGGCGTGCGGCCTGTCGTAGGCGTGGAGTTCCGCAACGGCAACGAACTACTGTATGTGGCCTTGGCCAAAAACAACGCGGGCTTCGCCGAACTGAACCGTTTTTTGACACATCATAACCTTACCAAGCAACCCTATCCTGAAAATGCACCCGACTGGGAGCATGTTTTCGTGATTTATCCCTTCGGGAAACGGAAACCTAACGCGCTGAAAGAGAACGAATTTCTCGGCGTACGCTTCTCCCAACTGACCAAAATGTACAATTGTCAGTCGTTTGAAAAGTTGGTCGCCATGCAGCCCGTCACTTTTGCGGAAGAGGCTGATTTCCAGTTGCACCAAAGTTTGCGCGCCATTGACGAAAATGTGCTGATTTCGCGCCTTGAGCCTGCCACTTGTGCCGCGCCTGATGAGATTTTTCTGTCTGCCGAAAGGCTGAAAACGACCTTCGCGCTCTATCCGCAACTCATTGAAAATGCGGAGCGTATCTTGAATGAGTGCGAAATCAACTTGGACAACAGCGTGAAAAACAAGCGTACCTACACGGGCAATGTCTATGACGACCGTGAACTGCTGCGCAAACTGGCTTTCGACGGCATGGTTTACCGCTACGGCACGGCCAACAAGACCGCCTACCGCCGCATCGAGAAGGAGTTGGACATCATCGAACGGATGGGCTTTTGCGCCTATTTTCTCATCGCATGGGACACCGTGCGCTTCGCAATGTCGCAGGGATTTTACCACGTCGGACGCGGCAGCGGGGCCAATAGTGTGGTGGCTTACTGCCTGAAAATCACCGATGTGGACCCGATTGAGTTGGACTTGTATTTCGAGCGTTTCCTCAACCCCAAGCGGAGCAGTCCGCCCGATTTCGACCTCGATTTCTCGTGGCGCGACCGCGACAAGGTCATCGAACACATTTTTGAGAAATACGGTCGGGAGTACGTGGCTTTGCTCGGCGCGACGGTCACTTTCCAAAGCAATTCGCTGTGTCGCGAGTTGGGCAAGGTGTTCGGCCTGCCCAAGGGCGAGATTGACCAGATGGAACGCAATCCAGAGGCTTTCGCCCGACAGAGCGAAATCGGGCGCAACATTCTTGTCCTTGCCCATCGATTGCGCAACTTTCCGCGCCAGCGTTCCATTCATGCTGGCGGTGTGTTGATTACCGAAAATCCCATCACCGATTTTGCCGCCCTTGACCTGCCGCCCAAAGGCTTTCCAACCACACAATACGACATGTATTCGGCAGAAAAACTTGGTTTTGAAAAGTTGGACATTCTCAGTCAACGCGGCATTTCCCACATCCGTGATGCCGTTGAGATGGTGGAGCGCAGTCGAGGCTTGCGCATTGACATTCATCAGATTAACGCACTGAAACAGGACGAACTGATTCGCCACCAACTGCTCAAGGCCGAGACTTGCGGCTGTTTCTATATCGAGAGTCCGGGGATGCGTGGCCTGTTGCACAAGTTGCGTTGCTCCGACTACAAGACCTTGGTCGCGGCCAGTTCTATCATTAGGCCGGGCGTGGCCCATTCGGGGATGATGCGCGAGTATGTCAATCGCTTCCATCATCCTGATACTGTGGATTATAAGCATCCCGTTTTGAAGGAACTTTTGGCCGAAACCTACGGCGTGATGATTTATCAGGAGGATGTGCTGAAGGTGGGGCATTATTTTGCGGGTTTGGACTTGGCCGAGGCCGATGTGTTGCGCCGCATGATGGGACACAAGATGCGTGACAAGACTGAATTTGAGGCGGTTAGGCAGCGCTTTTTCGGCAATTGCAAGGCCAAGGGCTATCCCGATGAGTTAGTCAGCGAACTTTGGAGGCAGATTGAGTCGTTTTCGGGCTATTCTTTCTCGAAAGCGCATTCTGCGTCGTATGCTGTTGAAAGTTACCAAAGCCTCTATCTGAAAAGCCACTATCCGCTTGAATTTCAGGTGGCTGTAATTAACAATTTCGGTGGCTTTTACCAAACTTGGTTCTACTTCAACGAGGCGCGGCGCATAGGCGCGAAGATTCATCTGCCTTGTGTCAATCGCAGCGATTACCTTACCACCTTGAATGGTCGGACGATTTTCATGGGTTTTGTGCATTTGCAAGGTCTTGAACAACAATTTGTTGAACGTTTCCTTGCCGAACGCACAGCGCGTGGACCTTTTGCAAGCCTTGAAGACTTCATTGCACGAGTGTCTTTCAAGATCGAACAGCTCGTTTTGCTCATTCGCGGCGGCGCGTTTAATTTTACGCAAAAGCCCAAGGCCGAACTATTGTGGCAGGCGCACCTGAACAAAGGTCAAGCTAAAAAGGAACAACCCGAAACGCTGTTCAAAATTGAGAACCAACATTTTGAGTTCCCCGATTTCAAGACCAACGCCTTGCAAAACGCCTACGATGAGATGGAACTTTACGGTTTCCCCGTCTCCCTCACTTGGTTTGACTTGCTCAAAACCTCGTTTCGGGGAGAATTGATGGCCTGCCAAATGCTGAATTTCGTGGGACAACGTTATAGGATGCTCGGAAAATTGGTGACAGTGAAGAACTTCCGCACCTACAAAGGCGATCCAATGGCTCTCGCCACCTTTGTTGATGCCTCGGGCGAGGCTTTTGACACGGTGCTTTTCCCACAAGTCTTTAAGAATTATCCTTTCAAAGGTGACGGCGTGTATTTGCTTTTGGGCAAGGTTACTGAGGAATTTGGACAACCTTCGTTGCAGGTGGAGAAGATGGAGAGGTTGGGGTATAAAACATTGGCATAGACGAAAAAGGCGCAATTACCCGCATAAATAGTGACTTTTTGCGTTGTTGATTGAAAAGCTTGTCAAGGTTGGATATTCTTTTGTATCTTTGCGCGAATTTTCAATTTAATCATGATGAAGCGAAAACTTTTGTTTTTTTTGATAGTTTTTACGGGATTGGGTCTCAATGTTTTGGCTCAAAATAATGGACTATTAACGGGTGTTGTTAAGGATGCGGAGACGAACGAAGCTTTGGTAGGTGTTTCCCTTTATGTCGAACAACTTCAAGCGGGTACTTCTACCGATGCCAAAGGACATTATCAATTGAGTCTACCCATAGGCGAGCACCTTTTGCGCGTTTCTTATGTTGGATATACTACAGTTGAGAAGAGAATCAGTATCAGCAGTAAGCCACATACACTCAATTTGAAGCTGCATCCCGAGTCGGAAACGCTTTCAGAAGTGGAAATCACCAGTCAGAAGAAAGACCGCAACGTCAGCGAAATGGCGATGAGTGTGCAGACTTTGGACATGATTACCATCAAAAAAATCCCAGCGCTGATGGGCGAGGTGGATGTCATCAAGTCTATCACATTACTGCCGGGTGTGCAATCAGCCTCAGAAGGCTCTTCGGGATTCAGTGTGCGAGGTGGCTCAACCGACAACAACTTGATTCTGTTGGATGGTGCCCCGATTTACAACGCCTCGCATTTTCTGGGTTTCTTCTCGGTGTTTAACAACGATGTGGTAAAGGATGCAACGCTTTATAAGGGTGATATTCCAGCCAATTATGGCGGTCGCCTGTCGTCGGTGCTTGATGTGGAAGTCAGGGATGAAATGCCCAAAAAGTTCTCTGGTCAAGGTGGCATCGGCTTGGTGACGAGCCATTTGATGCTTGAGGCACCGCTGTTTGAGCAGAAGACCTCTGTCATGTTGGCTGGCCGTAGCACTTATGCAGGCCTCGTGTTGCCGTTCCTCGGCGAAGACCTTAATAAATCGAGCATTTATTTCTATGATCTTAACGCGAAAGTGACCCAAACCCTGAATGAGAAAAACCGGCTTTTCGTATCGGTGTACCATGGGCATGACGAGTTCTCCATGCAGAAGATGATTGGTTTGGGCTATGGAAACTCCAGTGCCACAGTGCGATGGAACCATGTCTTTTCCGATAGGCTTACTTCCAACCTCTCTCTGATTGGTTCAAGATACCGCTATTCTATCGACATGAATTATGAACCTTATGATTTCAGCTTGAAGGCAGGCACTGACGCGGCTTATCTCAACTATGATTTCGCCATGGTATGGAATGCTAAGCATGTCACCAAATTTGGTCTGGGAACGAGCTTTCAATCCTATTTGCAAGGTCAGATTGACGACCGAGGAGGAGCCCTCTCGCAGTATCTTATGGTCGACCAAACGGAAACGGTGCGACGCAAAGCTTTGGAACACTCTCTCTACTTTACACATGACTATACTCCAACACCACGTTTTTCGTTGCGCGTGGGAATGCGCTTGTCGTGTTTCCAAAACATCGGCAAGGAGGACGTATATCTCCTTGATGAGGTTTACATGGCAAAAGATACCGTGCATTACGGCAAAGGTGAAATTTTCAACACCCAAATCAATCCAGAGCCTCGCGTGGCTGTTATGTTCCGCCTTGACGAGCATTCTTCTGTGAAAGCTTCATATTCACGCACGGTGCAATATGCGCAGATTGCCTCCTCGGCGACGGGTGGCCTTCCGTTCGATGTTTGGTTCCCAGTTGGACCTAACATCAAGCCGCAAAAGTGCGACCAGTTTGCTCTTGGCTATTTCCGCAATTTCTGGAATGATGCCATTGAGACATCTGTGGAAGTGTATTACAAGAACATGCAAAATGTCATCGATTTCAAGGACAATGCCATCACATACGGCAACCTGTTGATTGACGCTCAGGTACGCTCGGGCAAGGGAAGATCCTACGGAGCTGAGTTCCTCGTTAGGAAGAATGTCGGAAAGTTCACAGGTTGGGTTTCTTACACCTATTCGCGTTCTTTCCGAACGATCAAGGGAATTAGTCACGGCAAGGAATACCGCTCGCCCTACGACCGTCCGCACAATTTCGTCATCGTGGCTAATTATGACATCACACCACGAATCAGCGTAGCCGCGAACTGGATCTACAACACGGGTCAGCCTGTGACATTCCCCTATGGACAATACACAATCTCTGGTGTGACTTACGCTGTTTACAATGGCAAGCGCAACGAGAGCCGTTATCCTGATTATCATCGTCTCGACCTTTCGTTCACCTGCAAACTTGGCAAACTGAAAAACAAGAAATGGCAGCATGATGTGAATTTGTCGGTGTATAACGCCTATGCCCGCCATAATACTTGGGCTATCACTTTCGACCAAGGTGAGGACGGAAGCATCGTCACCAAAAACATGTACCTGTTTTCCGCTGTGCCATCCATCACCTATAACTTCAAATTCTGAACACGATGAAAGGTCTGCATAAAGCATTTGTTTTCATGTTGCTGTTTGCAACTTGGTCTTGCACAGAGGACATTGTCATTGATGTGGAGGAGGGGGAGCCGATGATTGGCATCGAGGCTTCGTTCACTGATGAGATGAAGCACCATGAGGCTGTTCTGAGTTATTCTACCGATTTGTACAATACAAGTGATGTTCGCATGGTGAGTGGTGCTACGGTGTATGTGACGGATGGCGTTGATACTATTTTCTATATTGAGGATGATCAGCAGAAAGGGCATTATTTCACACCATTGGCGGCAGGACAGAGAAATGTGCTTTATCGTTTTTGCGCCGACATTCCAGAGGAGGATGGTTCCATACAGCTTTATGCTGAGAGTCAAATGACGAATAACGTGGAGGTGATAGATAGCCTTGTCATAAAACCCTTCAATGGTGTAGACGATTCCATTCCCAATGTTTTTTTCGGCGATACCATCGAATGGGTGTTTCCTTATTTTCAAAGTCTTCCCGACCCCACAGTAGTTTATATGCCGATGATTTCAAAGAATGACACTTTGCTCAATGATACCTTGACGAAGCGCATGATTATTCCCGTGAGCGGTTATGCTGGATATTATGTCAATGGTCCAGAGATGCAAGCTGCCAACAAAGAGATTCCGGTCGGTTATTTCAGCAAGAAGAAGTTGCGTGAAGGTGATCGTATCCGAGTTGATTTGTACAGCATCCCAGCCGATTATCTCTTTTTTTATTACAGCATAGTCATGTCCAATGGTAGCAACCCGATGTTGGGCGCTCCTTCCAATGTGGAATCCAACATTCAACCTTACGGTAGTGGAATGGGCTGGTTCTTGACTGCTTCTGTGGCTTCTGCCGAAACTGTTTTTCACGATAAATACTAAACGATAAATCTGAAATGTTTCAAAATATGAAAAAGTGTTTTCTCGCATTCGAATTGAGCCTGCTGCTTTTGATAGTTTGTTCGTGTACTGAGAAAATTACAATGGACGTACCTGAAGGTCGGAAAGTGCCAGTAGTTGAAGGCTCTATGACGGATGAATACAAACGCCATGAGGTAATATTAAGCTATTCGTCTGATATGTATTCCGATGAAAAAGAGATGATTTCAGGTGCTGAAGTGTATGTGGTGTTTAGTGGCGATACAATTTATTATTACGAACAGGAGGATAAACCTGGTCATTATCTGACAGACTCTGTGGCTGGTCAGAAACGGAAGAGATACCACCTTGAAGTTCGTGTGCCTGAAAATACGCTTCTTGATTGGCCGCTTCGCATGTATGCCGATACATATATGCCCAACAACGTCGACCAAATAGATTCCTTGGCATTGTTGCCTTTATTGACCGAAGAAGGTATTCCTTTTGTTGATGAAGAGGCTGCAGTATGCGTTTGCCCATATTTCCAGACGCTTTCTGATACAGGCATTGTCTACAATGTTGAGCTTTTTCTCGATGGAAAACGTTTCAAGAACCGGCCATCCCAGCTTTTCCAACTGTTTAGGATGCAAGGATATGCAGGCTATTATTTCAATGGACCTGAGATGCTGAAAGACAATGTTGAGGTTCCTGTTGGGATTATGAACAAGTCGTATATGCGCGAGGGTAGGGTAGTGAAACTGAAGCTTCATAGCATTTCCAGAGATTATATGTATTTCCTTTTGAATCAGAAGCTTTCAATCGGAGTCAACCCAATCATGGGTGCCTATCCTGCCAATTATTCCAATATTTTCTCCAATTGTGATGCTATTGGCTGGTTCAGCACCACGTCCGTCGTTTCGGCAGAGGCGGTATTTCATGATTGGGAATGAATGATTCGTTTTTCATCCATCAAAAAAGCCGCTCCCCATCGGAAGCGGCTTTTCGTTGTTCGACACAAGGCCGATGTTTAGTTCTCAGCCTTGATGTTGTCCATGCCAACCTGAACGGCCTGCATGTTCAGCGGGATGAGCTTGTGGGCGCGCTCTGGCAAGGAGTGACGCAAACCCTCTTCGACATTCTTGTTGTCGATGATGGGGCGTACCTTCAGGAAAGCACCCAAAATGATCATGTTGAACACCTTGCTGTTGCCCATGTCGGAGGCGAGCTGTGCGCCTTCGATGCTGTAGATGTGAATATCTTTGCGGGTGGGCTTGTGGGTGATGCCGTTGGGGTCATAGATGAGGTAACCACCGGGTTTCACCTTGTCCTCAAACTTGTCGAGCGACTGCTGATTCAGAATGACGGCAGTGTCGAAAGCATTGAGGATGGGGGAGCACACGCGCTCGTCGCTGACGATGACGGTCACGTTGGCCGTACCGCCACGCATCTCGGGGCCGTATGAAGGCATCCAGCTGACTTCCTTGTCCTG
>JAEEGJ010006547.1_pt1 | contig 34727 bp, 19 predicted proteins | sample 8958761 | NCBI WGS metagenome assembly JAEEGJ01 (sample SAMN16246546, study PRJNA631951) | gut metagenome | biome: gut microbiome; feature: rumen; material: RS-attached | host: Bos | place: Iran: Karaj | collected 2018-10
AAAGCCGTTCCAGAAGTCGGTCATCAGTTGACGGGCCTCGTCCTTACTGTACATTCAGGTTCTTTATGAAATCCCACGACAGGTAGTTCTCGTAACTCATACAAACCTGCGCGGCAAACTCATTGGCCGTTTTCAGAACTGGCAGCCACTCAACCTGCGTGCCGTCGATAACGTTCTTAATCTGCGACAGTTGCGACAGTTGGTAAACCAATCCTGCGGTGAATGTGTCGCCTGCGCCAATGGTGCTCACTGGCTCAATGTCGCAGCCGTTAATGTGGGTGTTACCCTGCATCGAGAACTCTTCGGCGCCGTTCTTTCCGCGGGTCACAATCAGCGATTTAGCGCCCAACTCGCTCACTTTGTTCCAAACCTCGCTGCTGTCGGTGGTCTTGAAAATGGTCTCGAAATCCTCGTCAGAGCCTTTAACCAAATGCGCAAGTCGCACACAATCTTCGATATACGGCATCAGTTGAGCCAACCGCGGCTTGTCCGACGCGCGGAAATTGGGATCGTAAACCAGGAACGCACCGTTCTCTTTGGCCTTTTGCAGGAACGATTTGAGCACCTCGTGGGCGCGGCTGTTCAGAATGAAGAACGAGCCGAAGATTATCACGTCGCCGCGGTGAATGTTTGGGAACTTCATCAGCGTATAATCCTCTAAATCATCCTTATAGAAGGTGTAGTGCGCCTTATTCTGCTTGTCAAGGTGCGCAAAGGCCAGATTGGTGCGAATGGCGTCGGACATATAAATATAGTTGGCGCCCACCTTGTTCTTGGCCAGAAAATCGAGAATCAAACGCCCGTTCTGGTCGAACGACAGGTACGAAATGTGGTTGACGGGCATTCCCAAACGCCCTAAAGTGATTGCTGTGTTCAGCATTGAGCCACCTGGCTTCGCCCTCATATTATCGAAATCGTGGGTAATGATATCCAGAACAATTTCGCCCAAAGTGTAAATCATAACACCAAAGTTTTAAGTTTCCAAAAACATTTCCGCTTTACGCAATGCTTAAAAAAAAGTTTAGAGTTTAGGGGTAAGGGGTTAGATTTTAAAGTTTAGAGTTTAAAGTTTTACCTTTCCCTTTTCCCTTTTCCCTTTTACCTCTTACCACTTACCTCTACCCCTTACCTTTCTCAAGCCAACTTCAAATCGCTGCAGATTGCCGCAATCTTGTCGTTCAGTTTGTTGGCAACAGCCTGATATTCAGACGCGTTGGCCAATGGCATTTTTGTGCCGATATAGAACTTGATTTTCGGCTCGGTTCCCGACGGACGGACCGAAACAATGGTGCCGTCGGCGGTAATGAACTGCAGAACATTCGATTTTGGCAGTGTGATTTCGGTCTCGGCCTTGGTCTTTTGGTCGACGGCCTTGCCCAGTTTGTAGTCTTTAATGCAAACAACCTCAGAACCAGCAATTTGCTTCGGCGGATTGCTGCGGAAGTCGGTCATCATCTGCTGAATCTCTTCGGCGCCCGATTTGCCCTTCTTCACAACGTTTATCAGTTTCTCGCGATAGAACCCGTAGCGCACGTAGATTTCGGCCAGAAGGTCGAACAGCGACTTGCCCTGGCTGAACGCCCACGCTGCGGCCTCGGCAATGAGCGACGACGACATAACGGCGTCTTTGTCGCGCACAAAATCGCCGCAAAGGTAGCCGTACGATTCCTCGCCACCGCCAATGAACTGCTTCTTGCCCTCGTTGCGCTTAATGGCGTCGGCAATGAACTTGAAGCCTGTGAGCACGTCGTAGTACTCAACGCCGAAATCCTTGGCCATTGCGGCAAGCAGTTCGGTGGTTACTATCGTTTTGACAATGAATTCCTTACCTTTCAGTTTGCCGTTCTCTTTCCACTTGTTGAGCAGGTAGTAGATAAGGATTGAGCCCGTCTGGTTGCCGTTGAGCAACTCGAACTCACCCTTGTTGTTCTTGGCAGCAATGCCCACGCGGTCGGCGTCGGGGTCGGTGGCGATAACCAGTTCTGCGCCAGTCTCTTTTGCCTTCTCAATAGCCATTGCCATTGCGGCTGGCTCCTCGGGGTTCGGCGATTTGACGGTTGGGAAGTTGCCGTCGCTAACGTCTTGTGCATCAACGTGAATAATATTTTCGAAGCCGTAGTTTTTCAGGCTTGCGGGCACAAGGCGCACACCCGTTCCGTGAATCGGGGTGTAAACAATCTTCATATCCTTGTGCTTGGCGATAATCTCTGGCGACAGCGTAAGTGCCTTAATACGTTCAAGATATGGTTTATCAACATCATCGCCGATAATTGTGATTCCGTCGTTGCCTTTGCCCCATTTCACCTCATCAACCGAAGTGATTTTCTGCACTTCATTTATAATATTGGTGTCGTGCGGCGCGATAATCTGCGCTCCATCGTCCCAATAAACCTTGTAGCCGTTGTACTCCTTCGGGTTGTGCGAAGCGGTTACAACCACGCCGCTCTGGCAGCCCAGGTAGCGGATTGCGAACGAGAGTTCGGGTGTTGGACGCAGAGAATCAAACAGATAGACTTTGATTCCGTTTGCCACGAAGATTCGTGCAGCAGCCTCGCAGAAGGTGCGGCCGTTGTTGCGGCTATCGTGAGCCAACGCCACTTTTATCTCCTTGCCCGCGAACTGCTTGAGCAAGTAGTTGCACAAGCCCTGTGTGGCCATTCCCACGGTGTAGATATTCATTCGGTTGGTGCCAGCGCCCATAATTCCGCGCAAGCCGCCTGTGCCGAATTCCAAATCGCGGTAGAACGACTCAACGAGTTCATTCTCATCGTTTTCCATCATATTTTTCACCTGCTTCTTTGTCTCTTCGTCGATTGAAGCGGTGTTGAGCCACGCCTGAGCGCGCTGCTTAACGGTTTGTAATAAATCTGATTGCATATTTTAAAGTTTTAAGTTTCAAGTTATTAGTTATAAGTTTAGTGCTTCGCTGTTGAGAAGGTTGAGTCGCTTAATTCTCTACTTTCTAAACCTTCTAAACTTTTCTCAACATTCATTACACATTACTCTTTATTCTTTACTCTCCTTTTTCTTTCAATTTCTTCAGCATAACATCAAGACTGTCAGTCCAATACGGAATGGTAATGCCGAATTTTGTTTTTATTTTCGACTTGTCTAGCACCGAGAAGGCTGGCCTTTTGGCTGGTGTGGGGTACTGCTCGCTGCGGATTGGGTTCACACGGCAGTTGATATTCTCGTGGCGCAGAATGTGCTGCGTGAAATCGTACCAACTGCACACGCCTTCGTTGGTGTAGTGGAACAAATCGGTGTAGGGTTTCGGCATTGCCTGTAACTGCGGCAGAATCTGCAGAATGGCATCGGCAAGGTCGGCGGCGTAGGTTGGTGTGCCCACCTGGTCGAAAACCACGTTCAGTTCGTCGCGCTCGGTGCCGTATTTTATCATCGACTTAACGAAATTCTTTCCGTAAGTTGAATAAAGCCAAGCAGTTCTGATTACAATGGCATTGACATCGGAATAGAGTATAATATGCTCGGCATCGTTTTTTGTCTTGCCGTAAACCGAACTCGGAATCGGCACATCGTCCTCATCGTAGGGGCGGTTCTTCTCGCCATCGAACACGTAGTCGGTGGAAATCTGAATAAGGAAGAAACCGTATTTGCCAGCCATTTCAACCAGCATATCTACAGCAGTGGTGTTCAGTTTGAAGGCAAGTTCCTGATTGCTTTCTGCGGCATCAACAGCCGTGTAAGCCGCGCAGTTTATCAGAAAATCGAATTTTCCGTTCTTCTGAAAGAAATCGTTAAGCGCGCTCAGGCTTGTTATGTCCAACTCCGCCACATCGGTAAACGTGAACTCATAATCGGCATATTTGGCAGACAATTCGCGTAATTCGCTACCTAATTGACCGTTAGAGCCTGTAACTAATATTCTGTACTTCATTTCACACGTCAAATTTTTAACAAGTGGCTAAAATAGCAATTTGAGTAAAATGTTTTTCCGGCTGACGGCGGAAAATCGCACTATTTATAAACAAGTTTTTATGGGGCAAGATTGGTGCTGGGTGTTGGACAAATTTATAGGAGACCATCGGGTTACTGCCTTTGGTGGTTTTAGGAGCGACGTGAACGTCGCACACTTGACGGAAGGGGATTGGCGATGAGTACGACGCTGACTGAACAAAATATGATTTTGGGGGCGGCGAGTACGCCGCACACGGGACGGGAGAAAGATGATTGGCGAAATATTAAACTATATGACAAACTGGGGCAAAAACAAAAAAAAGGTGTGCGTGCACACCTTTTTTTGCATAGTAGCAGTACGATGCCATTACGAAGATTCGCTGTAGAGCATGGCGAAGACAAAACCACGTAAGGTGTGGTGTTTGTCTTGTGCGGCAAACAGGGCTTCCCATTCCTCGCGTTTTACGGGGTCGGCAAGTTCGGCAGTCACCTGCCTCTGCACATCGGCGAAACGCTGACGGGCGGCCTGCTGCTGTTCGGTATTGCCACCATCGTACTGGTTATAACACTTGGTAAGGCAAGCCTTACCGTTACGTACTGAAAAGTAAGAGTTATCGCTCTTGCTCAACTTCCCCTGAACGTATTTTACAGGGGTTTCAAATGTTATTTTGGACATAATTATAATTTTTAAATCACCTGCGACATTGCCGATGACGAGGCGAAGGTAAGATGTCGGCAGGGGCGGGTTTTGAATCGTGTTGAATGCGGTTGAATAATTTGCAATAAAGTTGTTTCGTGCGGTTTGCTTTCGTTTCCTTTTGGATGCGGTTGGTTTCGGTTGGATACGGCGGGAAAGTTTGCGATAAGCCCGCGAGGGGATTACTCGGGGATTACTCGGGGATGGGAAAAAGGAGTTGGAATGGGACTGATAAGACGGAATGGGCGATAGGGAAAATGATGATGCCGTGTATAATGTGTGTTTTTAACCTTTTAACAATCTATTGTTGAAAATCTTGTTTTTGTTGTATGACAGTAAGATGTGATTGAAAATTTTTGCTAAATTGCTGATAATCAATCTTGTTAATAACCGTTTAATAACAATGGTGATGGGTGCAATTTTGGTCCCTACCTCGAGTTGTATCTTTGCAAAAGACTAATATATAGTCATTAAACACAACAAAATATGATTAAAAAAACGAATGGCTATATATGCAATTTTTATGTTGAACAATTAAAGGCGGAAAGGAGGTAAATATGAAAGTGCGCATTATTAGAGCGATGAGCAAAAGTGAGTTGGCAGGGAAGGTTGGAATTTCGGCCACGACGCTGCGCAAATGGTTAAAAGAATGTGAGAAGGCGTTTAAGCAGATGGGCATTAGCCGGAATGCGAAAATGCTACCGCCGTGCGCAGTAAAAGTTCTATGTGAAAAATACAGCATCGACTTGTACGAGGACGAACTGTAGGCAAAAAAGAGTGTTCGGGGGAGGGTGATTTCTACAAGAAAACATTGCTACACACAGTGTTAAAAATTAGAAACGACAAAGATTAGAAACAAATTTTTCCCCGATATATGAGAAGGCTGCGATTCTTCACGATTGTGAGGAATTGCGGCCTTTGTTTTTTGGGGGCGACGGTGTGACTGACAGGACAAATAGGACGGGATAGGACTGATGATGGAACATGATAAGACATGATAGGACGGAATAGGACAAATGAGAAGGAATGAGGCTGATGAGAAAATGGGAATAAGGCTTCATTTTTTCACTTCCCTTTTAAATTCTTCTTTTCTATTTTTGACAAGCCATTGCGCACCAAGCGCGAGGGCTGATAATTTTTGATGTTTAACTTAAAAAACGACATTAAGCGAGAAAGTGAATTTTAAATAACATATTATTAATCACAGCATTTGCTACTTGTTCCGACATCGTGAAACGTAGGAAACTTCACAAAATGTAAGAAATTCAAGGAAAGACATTCAGCAGATGCTCGCAGTTATGCGGGCATTTTGTCTTTTCCTTGAAGGTAATCCTACGACCTCACGATGAAGGCTTAATGCTCGCCTTCGTTTGGGTCGTAGAAAAAGGGAATCGGTAGCATATCGCGCTAAACAAATAGCAATATGCCTACACTAAACTGGATTGGAAAAGATGCGGTGGTGAATCACCACTTGCAAGTGCCGTTCCGCACTTTAGAGAAGAAATACACATTTGGTGATGCCGATAGCGATAATATGATTATCCACGGCGACAACCTCGAAGCCCTAAAAGCCTTACTGCCAAAATATGAAGGCAAAATCAATTGTATATATATAGACCCGCCATATAATACTGGAGCCAAACCTGGAGAAGGTGGTTGGGTGTATTATGATAATGTTGATTCACCTCGCATTCGTAAATGGCTTGGACAAGCAGTAGGAGATGAATTTGAAGACCTTACGCGCCACGACAAATGGCTATGTATGATGTATCCAAGATTAAAACTTCTTCAAAAATTATTAAAAGATGATGGTGCTATTTTTATAAGTATTGGTGAAGAGGAATTAGATAATCTGATTTTTATAGGTTCAGAAATTTTTGGTGGTTCTAATAAAATAAGTGTAATAGGGCGCGTTTCAAAAACGGCAAGCGACAAAGGCAGTTTTTTTGCACCAAGTTTAGATTTTATTGTAGTATTTGCTAAAAAAGTCGAGTCATTAAAAGCATTTGTAGGTGAAGTAAAAGAAGATTTATTCAAGAAAGTAGAAACAACAGGAGAGAAGAAGGGTGTTAGATATAGAGATGATGTCGCTTTATATCAATCAGCCTTGGACCCATTGAGAGGTTGTGCAAATCAGCGTTATTACATAAAAGCGCCCGATAACTCTCTTTTAATTCCACCTGGAAATATTTTCCCAACAGAAAAAGAAGATGCAGCATTCATAGTGCCGAAAACAAAGGAAGATAAAATTTGGAGATGGACATATCAAACATATTTAGAGAAAAAGAATTTATTGGTTTTTAAAGAGACAAAAACGTCACCCCTTTTAGATGAACACGGTAATAAAGCCAAATATAATGTTTATACAAAAAGTTATTTAGATGAAAGATTAGATAAAGGCGCTGTTCCTCGTAATATTTGGATTGATTTTATAAATAGAAAAGGGGCAGATTTGCTCAAAAAAATAGGAATAACTTTTGGTTTTCCAAAACCTGTTGAATTAGTTTCACACATATTGAAGATAATGGATTTAAATAAAGATGCTATTATTTTAGATTCATTCGCAGGCAGTGGCACTACAGCACAAGCAGTTTTAGAATATAATAAAAAAGATGGTGGCAACCGCAAGTTCATTCTTGTGGAAATGGAAGACTATGCAGACAATCTTACAGCAGAACGTGTTAAGCGAGTAATAAAAGGGTATGGTTATGATTCTGATGTGGAAACGACAGTTTATTCTCAAGAACTGACAACTAATAATTTGAAAGAATGGCCATCGTTTGTGGAAGATTTTGAAAATGAAGCAAAAAACGCTAAAAGTGAATTCGATAGAGTTGTTAAACGAATTGAGGATAATTCTCTTAAAGTGGTTGGTATAAATAAAGCCAAAGGCGAAATAACAGGCACTGGCGGTGGCTTCGCATTCTACGAATTGGGTGTACCAATTTTTGATGCTGATGGATATCTGAACGAAACCGTTGGCACCGAAAAAATGCGTGAATACATTTGGTACAGCGAGACACACGAGCCGTACAACGCTGATAGGGACACACTGCCATATTTGTTAGGCAACCACAACGGAACGGATTATTATTTCTATTACGAACCGAACCGCACAACAACGCTCGACAAGGCGTTTCTGAACACCATTGCGCAAAAGGCGGAGCAATATGTGATTTATGCTGACAACTGTTTGCTGTCGGAGAGTTTTATGCAACTCAACCATATAGTTTTCAAGAAGATACCGCGCGATATTAGAAAATTCTAAAAACTGTACAACTATGGAACTGAAATCATACCAACAACAGATATTGGCTGATTTGCAACGCTTTATGCAATGTGTTCAGGAAAAGAAGAACGCCGAGACCGCGTTCTCGCATTTCTGGCTCACGCATCCGCGCACGCCACTTACACCATTTCCTGGAATGGCGGTAGAACCGTACAAAAACAATGTGAAAAACGCACCGCACGTCTGCATTAAGGTACCAACGGGCGGTGGCAAGACATTCATTGCTTCAGCCGCGCTCAACACCATTTTTCACGAGTTCGACAGTAGCCGCCCACAAATGGTCGTTTGGCTTGTGCCGTCGGTAACCATTTTGGAGCAGACGCTACGCAACCTCAATAATACAGAACATCCTTACCGTCAGCGCATTAACACCGATTTTGCCAATCGTGTCGAAATTTTCAGCAAAGCGCAAGCATTACAAGGCGGGCGGTTCAGCCTTTCAACCGTCAAAGAAAATCTGTGCATATTGGTAATGAGTTTTGACAGTCTTCGCGCCCGTAACAAAGAAGACCGCAAAGTGTATCAGGAAAATGGCTATCTGCAATCGTTCGAGACGCTTGTGAGCAAGGACGAAAACGGCGACCCCGATTTGCAACTGATACGTGTTTTGGAGTCTTTGCATCCAGTTGTGGTTGTCGATGAGAGCCACAATGCCGAAACCGAATTGAGTGTAGAGATGTTGCAAAACCTTTCGCCATCGTTTGTACTCGACCTTACCGCCACACCGCGCAAAAACAGCAACATTATCAGTTTTACCGACGCCTACGAGTTGAAAAAGGAGAATATGGTGAAACTGCCCGTGATTGTTTATAACCATCAGAGCCGCAACGATGTTATCTCATCGGCACTCGAGTTGCAGCGCAAGTTGGAGACCGAAGCAAAAAAATCGCAGGCCGAAGGCGGGAAATATATAAGACCGATTGTGTTGTTTCAGGCGCAGCCACGCACTGGCGAGGAAAATGTCACTTACGAGAAAATCAAGCAGACGCTTCTTGATTTGAAAATACCTGAAAATCAGATTCGTATTAAAACTGCCGACATCAATGAGATAAAAGACGAGGATTTGCTTTCGCCCCAATGCCCTGTGCGCTACATTATTACTGTTAACGCGCTGAAAGAAGGCTGGGACTGCCCGTTTGCCTACATTCTGGCGTCATTGGCCGATAAGAGTTCGGCGGTTGATGTGGAGCAGATTCTTGGCCGTGTGCTTCGTCTGCCGTGGGTACGGCGCAACAATAACGCTATGCTCAATATGAGTTATGTGCTTACGGCCTCGAACAAGTTCCTCGATACGCTCGACAACATTGTAAAAGGCTTGAATCGTGCAGGTTTCAGCGAGAAAGATTACCGTATGGCCGAACCCGAAAAGCCGAAACAAGAAATACAAAATGATATTCAAGCAGTGCAACACGAACTTGATTTTGACAATAAACAAAAAGATATTCCGCCAATTACAGATGATGATTTCGACGCGGGCAAAATAAAATTCACACCTGTTGTTGAGGCAGATACACAAGGCTCTGATAAAAAAGAAGTCGCTTACAGTGCTGAAAAACCCTCATTAACAGAAGAAATAAATAACGATGTTGCTGAAATAGAGCGGCTTGTTAAAGTGGAAGTCGAGAAAGAGGCTGCGGTTGAAGCAACTGCGGCAAAACAAGAAAGAGAAAATGTTCCTAACGAATTAGAGAAGCAAGTGAAAACCTACAAAATGAAAGATGTGTTCAGCGAGTCGGCTAAATCGCTGAAACTGCCACAGTTTATGAGCGAAGATAAGTCGCAGGAATTGACGGGCAATTTGTTTGTCGAACTTCACGAAAGCGCTCTTTTTGAGTCGGAAATGCTTTTGCGCGATTTCAAACTGGGCAGCGAGGATTCAAACATCAATTTCGATAGCATAGAAACATCTTTGTACCGCGTCGATTTGGACGAGAATAACAATTATTTGCCCACATATCTGAAAATTGAAGGCAGTGTTCACGAGACGATTGTCAACTATATCCTTGACCCCAAACAGAAAGGCAACCGTGTGAAAAACTGCACCTACAGGCTTAAAAACATTATTGGCAAAATGTATCCGATTCCCGATAAAGAAATCGAGTTGTATATCAGTCACGTATTGGAGCGTTTTACCGATGAGCAGTTCTCTGACCTGATGAACCACGAATATTCGTATGCCGACAAAATCAAAGAGAAAATCAAACAGTTAGGCGAAGGTTATAAGGAGCGCCAGTTTAAAAATATGGTTGACAAAGATTTGGTTTACACCGAAGATAATTGGGCATTGCCAACCGAAATTTTGCCGACAAAAACTATTTCAGGAATTCCAAAATCGTTGTACGAAAAAGAAGGCGACATCGACGGTTTTGAGCGTGAGGTTATCAACGATGTGGCAAACCTCGAAAATGTTGAATTTTGGACCCGCAATCTTGAACGAGGTAAGGGGTTCTGTATTAACGGATTCATCAACCATTACCCCGATTTTATAATCAAGACCAAAAAGGGCAAGATTGTGCTTTTGGAAACCAAAGGCGACCACCTCGATGCCGAAAAGAAAATCTACTTGGGCAATTTGTGGGCAAGCAAAGTGGGCAATAATTACCGCTACTGTCTGGTTTACAAGAATCGTCAAGTTGAAGGTGCTTACACCAAAACAGATTTTATAGACAAATTAAAAGAATGGTAATCCCGGGCAAAATTTAATGGCAATTCATTGAATTTCATGTAGAGACGTCATATTATGGCGTCTCTACGTGTTTTATGGCAACAATTTTGTGCCACACCTTCGGCGTTCATTTTATGGGTTGACGCCCATCTGGGGTTTACACCCCAGCCTGTGATATGTCACGCCTTCGGCGTTTTTTATGGAACGAATGAAGGGCATTGGCTCGTGTCGGTGAATTGGTTAGCGTTTGCGTTTTCGGTTTGTGTTTTATTCTTACATTTGCGCATCTGAAAAACAAAAAACTATGAAACTTACGGTGATTGGTGCCGGCAATATGGGCGGGGCGCTCATACACGGCTGGGCAAAGAGTGGCAAGGTTGAGAGCATTACCATTGCCGACAAAAACGAGCAACTGCTTGCGAATTTCAAGGCAAAATATCCGCAGATAACAACGACAACTGACAATGTGGAGGCCGCAAAGGGCGCCGACGTTGTTGTGCTGGTTGTCAAGCCGTGGCTTATGCCGACGGTTGTTGGCGAGATTAAGCCCGTGCTCGACCTGAAACGGCAGATTGTGGTTTCGGACGCCGCCAATTTCACCACCGACAAACTGGCCGAAGCGCTTGGCGCCGATGGCAATCTGTTCTACGTGATTCCGAACATTGCCGCCGAATTTGGCGCAAGCATGAGTTTCATTGCCAAAGGCAAATCGGCCACCGACGAGGCTCTGGCACAAGTGAAATCCCTCTACGACCTTGCCGGCGACACTCTTGTTGTGGCCGAAAACCTTGTGGCTGCGGGAATGATGATGGCAAGCTGCGGCATAGCATACGTTTTCCGCTACATCAGCGCACAAATGAGAGGCGGCTGCGAGATGGGCTTCTACCCTGCCCAGGCAAGGCAGATTGCACTGCAGACCATGCTGAGCGCCGTAACGCTGCTCAAAGAGACCGGCATGCACCCCGAGGAGGCTATCGACAAAGTAACCACCCCCGGCGGCGTGACTATCAAAGGTTTGAACGAACTTGACCATGCCGGATTCACCAGCGCAGTAATCCGCTCGCTGAAGGCGGGACTGAAGTAAGGGGAGAGGTTAAGAGGTTAAGAAGTTTAGAGGTTTAGAAGGAGAGAGGTTAAGAAGTTTAATGTTTAACGGGTTGAACAAGTTTAACTGGTTTAAATTCTAATTCGTAACTCGTAATTCATAATTCGTAATTCCAAAAACCTAATATCTTACACTCTAAAAACTTGACAAATATCAGTTTGCATTTCTCGCACAAAGACCATACCTTTGTGCGATTTTTTAAAAATAATGTCTAACTCATTAATTTATTTAAAATTAAATGGAAAAAGAGAATCAGAAAACTCAAGAAATTGAGAGCGAAGAGGCATTCGAACTTGCCGCTCCGCAGCAACAACAAGTGGTGAAACCAGAAGATTTCGACTGGGACGCCTACGAAAACGGTGGCACCGTATCTAGTTCAGAGCGCGGCCAACTCGAAGACATGTACAGCAAAACGCTTTCTTCAATCACTGAGAATGAAGTGGTTGACGGCACAATCGTTGCCATGAACAAACGTGAGGCTTTGGTCAACATCGGCTACAAGTCAGAAGGTGTTATCAACATGAACGAGTTCCGCTACAACCCCGATTTGAAGGTTGGCGACACCGTTGAAGTTTACGTTGAAAGCCAGGAAGACCGCAACGGTCAACTGCTGCTCTCACACAAGAAAGCACGCGCACTGCGCTCTTGGGACCGTGTCAACCAGGCTCTGGAACAAGACGAAATCATCAAAGGCTACATCAAGTGCCGTACAAAAGGCGGCATGATTGTCGATGTATTCGGCATCGAGGCCTTCCTGCCAGGCTCACAAATCGATGTGAAGCCAATTCGCGACTACGATGTATTCGTTGGCAAGACCATGGAATTCAAAGTTGTCAAAATCAACCACGAATTCAAGAATGTTGTTGTTTCGCACAAGGCTCTCATCGAGGCTGAACTCGAGCAACAGAAGAAAGACATCATCTCGAAACTCGAGAAGGGTCAGGTTCTTGAGGGAACTGTTAAAAATATCACATCTTACGGCGTATTCATCGACCTTGGCGGTGTTGACGGACTTATCCACATCACCGACCTGTCATGGGGCCGTATCCAGCATCCTGAGGAAATCGTTCAGCTCGACCAGAAGCTCAACGTTGTTATCCTTGACTTCGACGACGACAAGAAACGCATTGCTCTCGGCCTGAAACAGCTGACTCCGCATCCGTGGGACGCTCTTGACCCGAACCTGAAGGTTGGCGACAAGGTTAAGGGCAAAGTTGTTGTGATGGCTGACTACGGCGCATTTGTTGAGATTGCCCCGGGCGTTGAAGGCCTTATCCACGTATCTGAAATGTCGTGGTCGCAGCACTTGCGCAGCGCCAACGAGTTCCTGAATGTTGGTGACGAAGTTGAGGCAGTTATCCTAACACTCGACCGCGAGGAGCGCAAGATGTCGCTTGGTATGAAGCAGCTGAAACCCGATCCATGGGAGAAGATTGCCGACCAATACGCTGTTGGTACAAAACACACTGCCAAAGTTCGCAACTTCACCACATTCGGTGTATTTGTTGAGATCGAGGAAGGTGTTGACGGTCTCATCCACATCTCTGACCTGTCATGGACCAAGAAAATCAAACACCCGGCTGAGTTCACCACAATTGGTGCCGACATCGACGTTGTTGTTCTCGAAATCGACAAGGAGAACCGCCGTCTGCGCCTTGGCCACAAACAATTGGAGGAGAATCCTTGGGACGTATTCGAGACATTGTTCACCGTTGATTCAATCCACGAAGGAACAATCATCGAACTGACAGAGAAGGGTGCCGTTGTAGCTCTGCCTTACGGCGTTGAGGGCTTTGCAACACCGAAACATCTTGTAAAAGAAGACGGTACACAAGCCAAACTCGACGAGAAACTCGACTTCAAGGTTATTGAGTTCAACAAGGAAGGCCGCAAGATTATTGTAAGCCACTCTCGCATCTTCGAAGACGCAAAACGCGGCGAGGAGAAAGCCAAGAAGGATACGGCTGCAAAAGCAACCAAGAAGGCGACTAAGAAAATTGCCGACAACATCGAAAAGACAACACTTGGAGATATTGCCGAACTTGCTGCTTTGAAGGATGAAATGGTTCAGGCTGAGAAACCTAAGGCAACCAAAAAAGCTAAAAAAGACGACGCTGCAGAAGAAAAATAATTTTTCTGAATGATTTTTATAGAACGATGAATTGTTTTTTCTATATTTGAAGTTACAAAAACAAATCACATCTGATATGGAATTCAAAATCGAAAAACTTGACAACTTCACACAGATAGAAGTTTTGATAGACAAACTCGATACTCACATAGCGCCATCGCTGAAGTCAGAGTTAGTACTAATTGCCGGAAACGGAGAGAAGAACATCATTCTTGATTTAAGCAATTGCAGATATTGCGATTCGTCGGGTTTGAGCGCCATTCTGGTGGCAAACCGCCTTTGCAAAAACGCCAACGGCGTATTTGTACTGTCGGGATTGCAGACTGCTGTTGAGCGCTTGATAACCATATCACAACTCGACACAGTGCTTAACATCACAAAGACTGTTGACGAGGCTATAGGAATCATTAACAAGGCTTAAATGTCTTTATCGCTACGAATCTTGGGATGTAGTTCGGCAACGCCTACACCCGACAGATACTCAACCGCTCAAGTGCTCAATGTGCTTGAGCGGTTCTTTTTAATCGACTGCGGCGAGGGTGCGCAAATCAACATGCGGCGGTTCGGGGTTAACATGTTGCGCATCAACCACATCTTCATCAGCCATGTGCACGGCGACCATTTTCTTGGATTGCCAGGCGTGATTTCGAGCATGAGCATGCATGGGCGCACTTCGGATTTGCACATTTATTGCCATGAGAAGTTGCACACGCTCATAGAAGCCTTTCTGGCCACATTCGAGATGCCGCTCGAATTCAAAATCATTTATCATCACCTTGTGTCGGAAGGCGAGCCGCAACTGATATACGAAGACGATAAACTGACCGTCCACTCATTCCCGCTGCGCCACCGCGTGCCGACGTGCGGATTCATATTCCGCGAAAAGCCGAAACTGCGTCACCTTAACGGAAACTTAGCGAACGAGTTGGAGATACCAATAAGCAAGCGATTCGGTATCAAGCAAGGCGATGACTACACTAGCCCCGATGGTACAATATACCCGAACGACACGCTCACCGACGCCCCCGACCGCTCGTGTTCATACGCATTTATGTCAGACACTGTAAAACTGCCGAAAGCTGTGCCTTGGATTGAAGGTGTTGACCTGCTATATCACGAAGCCACTTATGGTGAAGAGAACCTGAAACGCGCCCGCGAGAACAACCACTCGACGGCCAAGCAGGCGGCAGAAATTGCGCAAGCTGCGCATGTGGGCAAACTAATAATCGGTCATTATTCAAACCGTTACAAAGACTTGCAGCCACTTATCGACGAAGCACGAAGCGTATTTCCCGAAACCTATCCGGCAAAAGACGGGGCTGTGTTTGAAGTGAAATAGACGAACATAAATCGGCATATTTCATAAATTTGCACATAATAACATGAGAAGTGGCAAACAGAACTGCAAATACCAACGGAAAAATCATTATTGTAACTGCTTGCATTATATGGCTCGTCACATTCCTACTGCAGCGTTTTAAACTCTACACATTTGAATCCGACCATCTGTTTTTGTTCAATGCAGATTGGATTTTGGGGCACTTGACCGAAGTTGGCGGTTTTAATCTGATAATAAGCTCGTTTCTAACACAGTTTTTCAAGTTTCCGATAGTCGGAGCGATTGTTACAACCATCATTTACTTTGCGATAATCCTTTGCATCAACAAACTAATTTCAAGCGTTGTAGAATCAAAATCATTCAACCCGCTGTCGCTTACTCCTGTGGGATTTATGGTGCTCTGCATCGAAGATCCGTTCTACGGCTACCGCGGCCATGTGGCAATGGCTATCGGGATGGCAGCCGTAATAGCATATCAACGTGTTATTCAGCAAAAAGATAAATATGAGACAGTCATTGCTCTTGCTTTTTCGATAGTGCTGTATGAACTATTCGGGGCCATTGCGCTGCTTTTCGACTCATTAATTCTCACCATTGCACTACTCAACAAACGAAAAGCTATTGCTGCCTTAATTGCAACCACGGCAACACTTCTGTGTTGTTTTGCGGCAACAGTTTCCGGACAGTTCATTTCTATGGCCGAAGCCACCCTGCCGACACAATATTATAACTGGCCTACGCCTTACCGAACAATGCTTTTCGCGTGGCTGACCGTTCCCGCAATACTTATTTTGGTCAGAGCGACGAACAGAATCAAAGCGAAACGCAACATCATCGATACCATTGTTCTGATATTGGTTGTTATGGGATTCAGTCTAGGATTCAAGCAGTTACACAACACTAAAACCGCAAAAATGCAGCACGAGTGCTACCTGGCTGACAACAACCGCTGGAAGGAAATAGTTGAATTGAACAAGCGCCACCACTCACCCACTAACATGGTGAGCTACATCAATTTAGCGTTAGCCATGCAAAACCAATTGCTTGACCGGATGTTTGAGTTCGACCAACAACTTCCCACACAACGAACCAACTCACGAACAGTCCGCAACGAAATTCTACGGCTCGAGAGCACTGCTTATTTCCTAAGCGGTCACATGGCTCAAGCCCGACAAGCAGCCTTCAACAGCACATTGATAACGCCAGACGGTGTTGAACCACACGATTTTCTTAGACTAATAGCCATCAACAAGGCTTTTGGAAACAACCATGTCAGCCGGAAACACGCCGATGTACTTTCAAAAACATTGTTTTACAATAAAATATCGAAAAATATCCTAGCCGATACCAACACGCCTAAACTGCCATCAATTAGTAATTTTTGTGAAATTGACGGCTTTGCCAACGACTATCAGAAAATTGTCGAAGCAAATCCGCAAAACACTGTGGCACAACAATTTTACATCGCATACATTCTGCTTTCAGCCGACAAAAACAGGCTTCTATCCTATCTTGAAGAGCTCCAAGGCCAACCTATGCACCGAAGAGTTGAAGAAGCCTGCACCATAATGTTCAGCGCTGACGAATGCCGCCAATTCGGCGTTAGCGAAAACGTGATAAACGAGTTTGAAATGCTGAAAAAAGGCCAGAAAATCAACAATTTCTACAAAACTTACTGGTACTACATCGCATACTTGAACACAACCTTGAAATGAAAATGAGAAAACTGGCGATTAACATATTGGCAATCATATTGTTGACTGCGTGCTCAACCAAAGTTGAAAACGTTACGCAAACCAACGTTGAGCTCGGTATTTACCCTGATTACAAGGAAATTACAATTCCGTGTAATATTGCCCCGATAAACTTTGCAATCACCGATTCCACCAAAATTAACGCCATTCTGATTTCGTGCAACGGCGACACACTAACAGTCGAAGTATCAAACAATTGCACAAAAATCGACATTGATAAATGGCGCAACTTTTTAGCTGACAAAGGCGGCAAAACTCTCACCTTCACGCCTTGCGGCAAAACCGACGGAAAATGGCTGGCTTACAAGCCTTTCAACGTTGATGTGTCAACCGATTCTGTTGACAAAACCTTGGTTTACAGATTGATACCGCCAGGCTACGAGATTTGGAACCGGATGGGCATTTACCAACGCGATTTGGAATCGTACATCCAAAAACCAATTTACGAAAACCGCTATGGCAAGGGCAATTGCGTCAACTGCCACTCGTTCTGCCTAAACAACCCCGACCGAATGATGATGCACGTAAGAACGGGATTTGCGGGCACATACACATACATCGACGGCATTTTCGACAAGATTAAAGCCGACTTCAGCAAACAGATTGCCGGCCCCACCTACCCTTACTGGCATCCGTCAGGGCGTTTTATCGCCTTCTCGCTCAACAAGATATATCAGGATTTCCATACCGCCGACACAAACCTTATCGAAGTGTACGACGATGTTTCCGACATGATTGTTTATGACGTAGAAAACAAAACGATTATCAGTTCACCACTGACTTGCGCTACAGATGCTTTCGAGACATTCCCATGCTTTTCGCCAGACGGCAAATGGCTATATTTCTGCCGCGCGCAAGCCATTGATTCTGTACGCTATAACTTCAAAGACGTGCATTACAGCATATGCCGCATTGCATTCAATCCTGATGCGGGCACTTTGGGTGACTCCGTCGACGTGGTTTATGACGCCGCATCAATCGGCAAAAGTGCTTCATTTCCACGCATTTCGCCCGACGGACGCTTCCTGCTTTTCACACTAAGCAACTACGGCAACTTTAGCATATGGCATAATGAAGCAGATTTAATAATGCTTGACATGACGACGGGTGACAGCATCAGCACCAATTACATAAACAGCACATACACTGAAAGTTATCACTCATGGTCGAGCAACTCACGGTGGATTGTCTTCAGTTCGCGCCGTGGCGACGGACTTTACACCCGCCCCTACTTTGCACACGTTAACACTGACGGAACTTTCTCAAAACCAATGCTTTTACCTCAACAAAACCCACAAGAATATTATCACGAATTGTTTTATTCGTACAACATTCCCGAACTTGTTAAATCTGAAGTCGGATTGTCAGCAAGAATAACAGATAAACTGATACGGGGAAATCAACAGTAAATCATTGGATACCACCAATATCCCTACTAATGCTTATGATAAACCCTTGTCTGCTCGTAGCGCGGCTCGCAGGTCAGGTTGATGCCCAGTTTCTTGAACATCGACTCATCGATTGAGCTGACCAGAACCGTGGTGTGCGCCGTTGAGCCTTTCAGCTTCGGCAATTGTTGCATCGCTCTCTCTGCCAGCTCGTTATGTGCTGCCGACGATGACAGTGCAATCAGAATCTCATCCGTATGCAGACGCGGGTTGCTGCTGCCCAGGTATTCGGTTTTGAGCGTTTGAATTGGCTCAATGGCAAGGCGCGACACAAGGTTGAACGATTGGTCGATGTGGCCGAGTTCCTTCAAAGCGTTGAGCAGAGCAGCCGACAAGGGACCGAGCAGGTCGGTTGTCTTGCCGGTAACAATGGTGCCGTCGGGCAACTCAATAGCAGCCGCCGGGCGCCCTTCGGTAGCTTCCGATTTGCGCATTGCCGCGTCAACAACCTTATAATCAGTCACTTTTATGTGAGCCTGCTGCATCAGCATCTCAAGTTTTTCAAGGCTGTCTTTGCTCTCGCCGTAGCGCTTTTTGTCGCACAGGCACTTGTAGTAACGGCGGATAATTTCCTGTTTCGAAGCCTCGCGGCAAACCTCGTCGTCGATGATGCAGTTGCCGGCCATATTCACGCCCATATCGGTCGGGCTTTTGTATGGACTGCTACCGTAAATCATTTCAAATGTGGCGTTTAACACCGAGAAAGCCTCAACATCGCGGTTATAATTGACTGCCGAAATGCCGTAAGCGTCAAGATGGAACGAGTCGATGATGTTGACATCGTTCAAATCGGCAGTGGCGGCCTCGTAAGCAAGGTTGATTGGGTGTTTCAAAGGAATATTCCAGATGGGGAACGTCTCAAATTTGGCGTAGCCGGCGTTGATTCCGCGCTTGTGCTCGTGATAGAGCTGCGACAGGCAGACAGCCAGTTTGCCGCTGCCCGGTCCGGGTGCCGTCACCACCACCAGTGGCCGCGTAGTCTCGATATACTGATTCTTGCCATAGCCGTCGTCCGAAACAATAAACTCAACGTTGTTCGGGTAACCGTCGATTTTGTAGTGGCGATACGAAGCGATGCCCAGCTCTTTCAGCCGCCGCTCGAACCTTATGGCCGTCGGCTGATTGTGGAATTTGGTCAGGCAGACGCTGCCGACGAACAGCCCCACGCTCTGAAATTCGTCAATCAGGCGCAGCACGTCCTCGTCGTAGGTGATGCCATAGTCGGCTCGGATTTTATTCGACTCGATGTCTTCGGCGTTGATGGCCACCACAATCTCAATTTTATCCTTGAGTTTCAGCAACATCTGCATTTTTGAGTCGGGATGGAACCCCGGCAGCACGCGCGATGCGTGATAATCGTCGAACAGTTTTCCGCCGATTTCCAGATACAGTTTGTTGCCGAATTTGGCAATGCGCTCATCGATATGCGCCGATTGCATACTGATGTACTTGTCGTTATCGAATCCGATTTTATTCATAAGACTTTCAATTAAATACGATTGCCCGTCAGCAACCAGTTCATTGTGCAAATTTAAACATAAACACAAACCAATCGCATAAGCAAAAATCGCAAACACAAACAAAAAACTAACCGGAACGGGGAAAGTTTAAAGTTTAAAGTTTAGAGTTTAGAGTTTAAAGTTCATTGGATAGTTACCGATTTACTCTTTACTCTTTACTCTTTACTCTTTACTCTTTACACTTTACACTTTACACCTTACACCTTACACCTTACTCTATTTAACATTGAAATTCAGCAGTTCGCGGTCGCCGATTTTTGCCACAAGGTTGTCGCCAATCTGAACCGGTCCAACACCGACGGGTGTTCCAGTGAAAATCAAATCGCCGATTTTTAGCGTGAAAAACTTTGACGCATAGGCGATTAAGGCGTCGAACGAGAATATCATATCGGCGCTGTTGCCTTGCTGCACCAATTGCCCGTTCTTTTCGAGCGAGAAACCGATGTTGTTCAGGTCGCCCAACTCTGTCTTGCTCACAAAATTGCCGATGGGCGCGGCGCCGTCAAAGCCCTTGCTGATTGTCCACGGCAGGCCTGCGGCAACGGCCTTGCGCTGAAGGTCGCGCGCGGTGAAGTCGATGCCGATGCCAATCTCGTTGTAGTAGCGGTTGGCGAATTTTTCGGGAATATTCTTGCCTAATCGGTTTATTTTCAGCACAAGCTCCACCTCGTGATGAATCTCGTTCGAGAAATCGGGGTAGAAAAACGGCAGATTGCGCGTAATGAGCGCCGTTTCGGGCATCATAAAAATGACCGGCTCGGTTGGCACTGACGTCCCCAATTCGGCGGCGTGCTTACGGTAGTTCATTCCAACGGCAAGGATTTTCATCGCGACAGCAAAATATTGGTATTCAACAATTAACCTTCAAGTTTCACTTTCGTGAGAACACGCTTGGTGTAAAGTGGGAATTCGGCGTTCAAAATCCAGTTATAGTAGCCGGGGTCTTTTTTGAATACCTCTTTGACTGACTGATTTTTATACTTTCCAAAGTTGAACACCATCTCGTTTTTGTCGTTGTAAACCAGATGTCCGGCAAAATCGGCGTTGCGCTTGTGCGACGAAAACTCCGATAACGCATCGATATCGTTCACAATTGGGGTCGAAACCTTGCCCGTACTGTCCTTATACTCAACACCTTGATAGTGATCGAGTTGCGCCAGAAGCACATCGTAAGTGGCGCGAGTGTCGGCGGCGGCACCGTGGGCGCCTTCCAACTCCTTGTGGCAGTAGAACTTATAAGCTGCACTCAAAGTGCGCTGTTCCATCTTGTGGAAAATAACCTGCACATCGATGAAGCGGCAGCGTGTGAAATCGAAATCGACACCGGCGCGTTCGAACTCCTCAGCCAGCAACGGAATGTCGAACTTGTTGCTGTTGAATCCGGCCAGGTCGCTACCTTCCAGAATCTGCGCAAACTGCCGTCCGAACTGCTTGAAAGTCGGTTTGTCGCGAACATCGTCATCGGTAATGTGATGCACGGCGGTAGCCTCCTCCGGAATGTGCATTTCGGGATTGATGCGGTAAGCCTTCTGCTCCTCGCGGCCATCGGGGAAAACCTTCAGGTACGAAATTTCGACAATACGGTCGGTAACAATGTTAATGCCGGTGGTCTCCAAATCGAAGAACACAATCGGGCGCTTCAGCGATAATTTCATAATTTCTTGATAAAAGTTGATGCGGAACTATCCGCAAACCAGCAATTTACAACGATGCCAGAATTTCTTTCACTTTCTGCGCGATGACGCGGCTCTCGGCCTTGCCGCTCAACTGCTTGTTGGCGGTGCCCATCACCTTGCCCATATCCTGCGGACCTTTGGCACCAACGGCCTCAACAATTTTGCGAACTTCGGCTTCAATCTCGGCCTCGCTCATCTGTGCAGGCAGATATTGCGAGATAACTTCAGCCTGGAACATCTCGCTGTCGGCCAACTCGTTACGGCCGCCGTTGCGATACAATTCCGCCGACTCCTTGCGCTGTTTCACAAGTTTCTGAATCACCTTCAACTCGGTGTCTTCCGACAGAGTTTCCGATGCGCCCTTCTCGGTTTTTGCCAACAGGAATGCGGCTTTGATGGCTCTCAAGGCCTCAAGTTTTTCTTTCTCTTTAGCCAGCATTGCGGCTTTGATGTCGTTTTCGACTTTCTCATATAAGCTCATAGCGAAATATTTTAGTTTGTTAGAAAGCGTAAAATTCGCAAAAAAGTTCGTTTTTGGCGCAATGAGCAAAAAAAAAGTTGAACAAGCCGGAATAAGAAAAACTAATCGGTTTGGTGGGTTGAATAAAACTAGATGTTTTTCCGCTGGGTTGTTTGTCTAACGATATCGCCACTTCATCACTATTTTGCCATAAATCACTAACTTATGATTATTTTTGGCGTATAATAGTTTGGTTTGCACCTATAGTGTGCGCCACAATATGGTTTTATGGGGAAATAACTTTAAAAACTTACGGATATGAAAACAATGATTAGACTGACAGCAGCAATTGCGATGATGTTTGCAATTAACAACTCGGCGTTTGCGGCTCATTACGAAGGTGATGCCGGACCCAACGCACGGTACGAAATGGATACTGAAACCGGTATCATGCGCATCTACGGAAATGGCGAGTTGTACAATTATCATGGCAGTTGGACGTATTACTCTTCATATTCGCAACTCGACCATACCGGCAATGGTGTTACCGGGACGCAGAATGGTGCTCAATACACCGGCAACTCGCCTCTAAACACAAATTTTGGGACAAATCGTAACCCCATCTATCTGCGCGATTATCTTACCACTGTTATTATAGAAGAAGGTATCACATCGGTTGGTGCGGCATTTTTCTACAATTGCCAAAAGCTGACATCAATAACAATGCCATCATCTTTGACACTCATCAACTATGAAGCATTCCGCAGTTGCAAGAAGCTTGAGCAAATTGAAATTGGTCCGAACGTGGAACATGTGATGGGACGCTGGGCCACTGAATGTGACAAATTCAACTATATATCAGTCAACCCTGCGAACACACACTTTGTAAGCATCGGCGGTGTTCTGTATTCGGCAGACACAACAATATTGGTTTGTTTCCCGGAAGCATTGAACACCATTGAATATGTTATTCCCGAAGGTACTGTATATGCTGCAACAGACGCTCTATATCACTTGCGACTGGTGCAATCCATCACCATTCCAACAACCATGGTGGACATTGAGTACGGTTCGTTCGACCAATGCCCGAACCTGAAAACTCTTGTTCTGAAAGCATCAACACCGCCAACCCTGCACAAGTCTGTGGAAGGCACAACACTTACCGGTATTTTTGTGCCATGCGGCGAAGCGGCCACCTACTCAAACAATGGAAACTGGGGCTCGTATGGCGGCGGCCATATTCAGAACGCCGTGGTTGTTGAGTTCTACGTTGAAACCAACAATATTGAATTGGGCGATGTGGAAATAACCAGCCGTGCCGACTGCGAAGGCTACGAAATGACAATAACTGCCGTGCCGACAAGCTTTGGCACATTCTCTCACTGGCAAGACGGCAACACCAGCAACCCTCGCACAATTGCCATTGACAAGGAAGATTTGTCGATAATATACCGCTACAAAGCGTTTTTTGACCCGAAACCATACAGAATCACACTAAATAAAACCACTGAGCAACTGGGATCTTGGTTTAATCAGTTAAATGTAAAAGACTATTACCAAGTCTCTGCTACCAAAGGCTCAACCACAATAGCAACCACAGGTACGACCATGACTGTGACATCCCCAGAAAACACATTTTTTTATGGTGATACTGTTACTCTGTATTGTGATATAACGGGATCAGGTGTGAAATTCTCAAAATGGGGAGACGGCTCAACGGATGACCCTCGCGTTATAGTTGTCAAAGAAACCGGATCATATACCGGTCAACTAACATATAGCGCAGAAATAAAATCTGGTAGCATTTCTATCAAAACCGCATCAAACAACAATAATTATGGCACAACATCGCCCACATCACAAACCGCTACGTTTGGTGACGAAGTTACATTTTCGGCTACTCCCAAACCGAAATACCAACTTTCGTATTGGGACGATGAACCAGGAAACCGGACACCTGAACTCACACGTACAGTTATTGCAACCGGCGACAAGACTTACACTGCATTTTTCGCCAAATTAACATACAATATAACAACAGCATCAAACAATGACGATTGGGGTTCGTGCTCTGGTCTTGGAACATACGAAGTGGATGCATCCGTAACACTTAATGCCACACCAGAACCCGGATACCGTTTCGTGAATTGGAACGAAGACCCCAGCCTGACTAATCCTTCGCTCACTATAACCGTAACTGAAAATAAAACCTATACAGGATATTTTGAGCCAATTCCATACACTATCAGATTCTTGAATGAGAATGGAGATGTATTACAGAGCGGTGATGTTGATTTTGGCACAACTCCAGTATACAATGGCGCAACACCCCAAAAGGCATCTTCTCAGCAATGGAATTACACATTCGATAAATGGTCGCCAGACATCACGCCCGTTTCTGGTGCGAAAGACTACACTGCGACATACACCAGCACTGTGCGTTCATACCCAATAACATTCAAAAATGAAGACGGGACTCAACTTGGCGTGATAAATGTAAACTACGGAACTGTGCCATCGTATAACGGCTCAACTCCGACGAAACCTGCCACCGCGCAATACACTTATACCTTCGCTGGTTGGACACCGACTCCTACAGCGGTTACAGGCGCTGCAACTTACACGGCCACCTACAATTCAACGGTGAACCAATACATCATTCGATTCATGAACGACGAGAATGTTCTGCAATCCAACAAATTGGATTACGGTAAAACACCGTCGTACATAGGCGAAACACCTGAGAAACCTGCCACAGCACAATACACCTACACTTTCAATGGCTGGGATTCTGAGATTACTGCAGTTACAAGCAACAAAGACTACAAAGCACAGTTTACCGAGACAATAAATAAATACACCATCAGGTTTATGAATGGTAACGAAGTGTTGCAAACGGAAGAACTGGACTACGGCGAAACTCCTGCATATAAAGGTGCAACACCCACAAAAGAAGCTGATGTACAATACACTTATACATTTGCCGGGTGGGATAAAAATATAGAAACCGTTAAAGGAACATGTGACTATAAAGCGCTGTTCACTCCAACATTGCGCACCTACACAATAACTTTCAAAAACTACGACGGAACAGTTTTGGGCTCACCTGTAATTGTCAATTACAATGTTTTGCCAACATACACCGGCGACATCCCACAAAAGCCATCAGACGCACAATATACATACTCATTCAGCGGATGGTCACCTACAGTGGTTGCCGCAGTAAGCGATGCTGTATACACTGCACAATTCTCGACAGCCAACGTTCCTTACGCCATCAATTTCCTGAATTGGGATAATTCTCCGCTGACAGCGACACAATACTACGCATTGAACGAAATACCTTCGTTCAACGGAACACCCACACGTCCGGCCACCGCACAATACACTTACACTTTCGACAAATGGGATCCGGAAATCACAGCTGTAACTAAAAATCAAGACTACAAAGCCACTTACAGCCAAACTGTCAACACTTACACCATCACGTTTGTTGATGATGACAACACGATACTGAAGACTTTGGAAAATGTGCCTTATGGTGAAACTCCTGCCTATGGCAGCAATCCGACAAAGGCGCAGACTGCACAATACACCTACTCTTTTGCAGGTTGGACACCGGCAATTGCCGCCGTTACAGGTGCACAAACTTACAAAGCCACCTATAACAGCACCGTACGCTCATACACAATAACATTCATCGACGGCGACGGCAATGCGACATACGATGTGCTTGATTTTGGCGAAACGCCAATTGCTCCTGAGAATCCAGGAAAGACCGCTACGGCAGAATACACCTATACCTTCAAAGGTTGGGACAAACCAATCATGTCTGTAAGCGGCGATGCCACCTACACTGCACAATTCAACGCCACCAAAAACAAATACACCATACAGTTTGTGAACTGGAACAATGACGTCTTGCAATCATCAGATGTTGAATACGGCCAAATGCCATCATACATTGGTGCTGCACCCACTAAAGAGTCTGATGTTCAATACAATTACACATGGACTAACGGTTGGGACAAGACAATTGAAACGGTTAAAGGCAACACAACATACAAAGCCACTTTCAACCACACACTTCGCGCTTATACAATAACATTCAAAAACGAAGACGGCAACGAACTTTGGCATCATTCATTCAATTACGGAACAACACCTACGTATGGCGGTGACACTCCTACCAAACTGCAAAACGCAGAATTCACCTATTCACACTCCGGTTGGACACCTGAAATTACGGAAGTTACCGGTGATGCCATATACACTGCCACATTCATCGGAACAAAACGTTCATATACTGTAAGATTTGTAAATGACGACGGAAATGAACTTGAAAGCAACACTTACTTATATGGTTTGCATCCCGCTTATAATGGTTCAACACCACAAAAAACGAACACTGCTCAATACACTTATGCGTTCAGCGGATGGGATCCTGCCATTACCAACGAAACAAAGGTAACAGGTGACATAACCTACACTGCACAATACTCTTCGACAGTGAATATCTACCCCATCACATTTGTCAATTACGATGGTACGGAACTGTATCAATCGAATTTCAAATATGGCGTCACTCCCGAATTCAACGGAGTTGAACCTGGGAAGCCGACAGATGGCGTAAGCATTTTCAAATTCTCTGGTTGGAATCCTGCTCTGGCACCTGTAACCGGTCCGGCCACCTACACAGCAAAATTCGTGGTTGACGGTGCCGCCACGCACACTATAACATTCCTTGATTACAATGGGAACATATTATACACGGAAGAAATAGAGTATGGCCAGATGCCAGCACCAGCTGACCCTATGCGTTCGCAAGACGACCACTATACATACGAATTTGCCGGATGGGATCCTGAGCTTGCAATTGTCACCGCACCCGCCGAATACACAGCCACATACAACAGCACTGTACGTAAATATCAAATAACATTCATTGATGGCGACAACAACAGTGAAATACTGAACGTGGATTATGGCGAACTACCGACACCGACCACGCCGAGCAAAACAACAACCGACGAATTCACATACACATTCAGCGGTTGGGATCCAACACTGACTACCGTTACCGGCGCAAAGACATACAGGGCTATGTTCACACCTGTAAGACGCAAATACACAATCACTTTTGTTGATTATGATGGTAGCGAGACAAAATTTGAAGTGCCTTATGGCGAGACACCGTCAAAAGCAGATCCATCGCGCCCGGCAGATGTGCAATACAACTACACATTCACGGGTTGGACACCAACCATTGCACCTGTAACCGGCGCCGCAACATACACGGCAACCTACTCGTCAACTCTTAACAAATACACAATCACAGTTAACAGCGCCGACGCCAGCATGGGTACTGTATCTGGTTCTGGCACATATAATTATAATACCGAAATCAGTATAACTGCTGATGGCCAAACCGGTTACCACTTTACAAAATGGAACGATGACAATACAAGCAATCCGCGCGGCATAACAGTTAATGGCGACGCCGAGTACACCGCATATTTTGCGCCAAACACAAACACCGCGTATACGCTGAACATCTACACACAAAACATTGAGAACGATGATTATCAACTTGAAACACTACAGTTGACCGGCACAACCAACCAACTCTCCAACTACGAAGCGCCGACACTCACCGGATTCGAACTCCAGAATTATGAGCAAGTTAACATCAATGCCGATGGTAGCAGCGTTCTCTCTGTTTACTACAACCGCAGAAGCTATAATCTGACTTGGAATGCAAATGGTGGTGAAGATCTCACTGGAACATACACAAATGGCTCAGTGAAGTATCAGGCCGCAATAACTACGCCTAATGCACCCACCCGTATTGGTTTCGACTTCAACGGATGGCAGCCGAACATTACCACAATGCCCGCCAGCGATATTGAGTGCATTGCTCTGTGGACAGAAAAAGGCGACACTCCTTACAAAATCGAGCATTATCTGCATAATGTTGACGATGACGAATACACATTATCAGAAACCGAAAACAAAACCGGTAAGACAAACACACAAACTAATATTGCGCCAAAGAACTACACCGGCTTCACCGCAGAACTGGACAAAACCGTCAACTGCAACATTAATGCCGATGGCTCTGGCGTGGCAAAAATCTACTACAAGCGCAACATTCACACCCTGCGCTGGATTGCTGATGGTGCTGAAATAACCGAAAACTGCACCAACGGAAACGTTAAGTTTGGCGCAGCGATAATCGCTCCTGCCGACCCCGAAAAAGATGGCTACACATTTGCCGGATGGAACAACGCTATTGCTGCCACAATGCCTGACAATGACGTTACTTATACCGCCACATGGACTCCGAACACAGGCACGGCTTACACTGTACTGCACTACAAGCAAAACATCGATGGCAGCTACGCAGCAACAGCTGACGAAACCGACAACCTAACCGGTACCACCGCCACACTGACGGCAGCCGAGCCAAAAGAGTACGAAGGCTTTACACCGCAGACTTTTGAGCAGGCGCCAATTGCCGCCGACGGCTCTACAGCAATCAGCATCAGGTACACACGTAACCGTCATGAACTAAGCTGGAACTTCGGCAATTGCACTGTTGGAAACGAACCATACACCGAAAGTAATGATGAAATCGCCTTCGGAACGCCAATTATTGCACCAGTGCTCATAAAAGACGGATACACCCTGACATGGGACACCGAAATTCCGGCCACCATGCCCAACCACGACCTTTCGCTGACAGCCATATGGACCGCTAACATTGTTGAATACACTGTAAACCACTGGTTGCGAACTGTCGACGGCTCACTCTACAACATCGACGCGATCGAAACTCTGCTAGGTCCGACCGACTCCGAAACCGAAGCTGTAGCAAAAACATACGTAGGTTTCACCGCACAAGCGTTTGATCAGGAAATCATAGCAGCCGACAGCTCAACTGTAATCAACATTCTATACTCGCGCAACTGGCACAGCCTGACTTGGAACATAGGCGAAGGCGAAATCAACTCATCAACTGCCTACACCCACGCCGCCGACTCAGTTCCATTCGGCCAACCGATTGTTGCACCTGTACTTGTTCGCGAAGGCTACAACTATGTTTGGAACACCGATATTCCGGCCACCATGCCCGACAGCAACTTTACGGCAATCGCAATTTGGACCGACAACTCGCAAATAGAGACCAAATACCTTGTATGCCACAGTCTGCAAACGCTTGACGGCAACTTTGAGATTGCCAAGACTGATACTCTCAGCGGTATTGCCGACTCGCTGACAGCCGCCGTGGCACATACCTTCGAAGGCTTCACCGCTCAAGCGTTTGAGCAAGTCGTAATAGTCAACTCTGTCAGTCCGACGGTTGTAAACATCAACTACAACCGCAACAGCTACAAGCTGACATGGAACTTCGACGGCGGAACGGCAACCGGCAACTACACCAACGGCAACGTGCTGTTCGGCACACCAATAGTTGCCCCCACCCCCACCAAAGACGGATTTGAGTTTGTATCGTGGGACAACCTTCTGGCAACAATGCCTGCACGCGACCTGACTTGCACCGCCAAATGGACCGAAGATCCGCAAGACGAGCGCATCTTCTTTGCTGTACCTGAGACCGTTAGTGGCTGCGAGAAAGCACTCATCGAAGCTATAAATCTCACCCCTGCCGATATCAAATTCAGCTGGTCGGTAAATGGTGTGACCGATGAATCACAGACTGGCGCCACTTTCAGCATTCCTGAAAACGCAGCATCGAAGGGCATAATCACCGTGACCGGCACCGCAACCGGCAGCAACGGTCGCACATCTACCCTTTCGTATGAGATTCAGTACAACGTTCAGCGACAAATCACACGCACTCTTTGGGACGATGTTATCACCGTAGCCAACCCCGACAAGGCATTTGTTTCGTACCGCTGGTACCACAACGGCACGCTGGTTGACACCACTGAGTACTACAACGAAGTGGGCGGCCTGACAGGCAAATATTACCTTGTTGCCACCACTGAGAGCGGTGCTGAAATCTGCTCATGCGAGAGTGATTTCACCACAAAAGACGAAACCGTGGCTCTGTCGGCCTTCCCGAACCCAACAACTGAGAGCATAACTGTGACTGGCGCACTGATCGAATCTGGCGCCACACTCGATATCAGTGACGGCAACGGAAAAATCTGGCTTCGCAAGACTGTCGAGACCGATGGCAGCGAGACCGTCAACGTATCTCAGATGCCGCAGGGCATGTACATTGTGAAGGTTGGTGACAAAGTGGTATCATTCATTAAACTGTAAAATCTAATCATTTATGAAAAGCATACATCAGATTCTGAAACCCGCCCGCAAGGGTGTTAGAGTAACGGCAGCGGCACTACTGCTGGCAATGGCCGCACCGACGGCACAGGCACAGATGCGGTGGTACGTTCCGCGCTACATCACCGGCGATGTGGGCGGCGGCTTGCAGAGTATCCAGTTCAATCCGCGTGACGGCAAGCACAAAGCCGGCGCAGGTTTCCACCTTAACGGAAGCGCGGTGTTCATGTTCGACGCGCACTGGGGCGTGAGCGCCGGTGTCGGCGTGGCGTCATACGCATCGAAAGCCAAGTTCAACAACATGAAAGAGAGCAGTGTGGCTTACGACACCAATCTGAATGCGTTCATCACAGACTCGGCGCTGATGATAAACCCAGATTACATCTTCCACACAGAGTACAAGGATTTTACTGAGAAACAAAATCTGCTGCAGATAGAGATACCGATAATGGCCTATTATCAGTTCCCCATCGACGGCAAGTTCGATGTTGTGGGCCGCGCCGGATTCAAATTCGGCATTCCGGTGAGCAGCAAGTACAAGCTGATGAGCGGCGTCTACGAGACCAGCGCCGAGTTCACCGACCTTAAAGGCAACAATCTGAATGTCGAAATCAGAAATCTGCCAGCTACCGAGATGAGAAAATACGGTTTCTCGACCGTTGAAGCCGACAAAGAGAAGGGCAAATGCAAACTGAACCCTGTCAATTTCTCGATAGTGCTCGAAGGTGGTGCAACATACAAGTTTACCAAATCGCTGCGAGCCTACGCAGGCATCAACTTCAGCTACTGCCTGACCAATCTGCACAAAGAGTCGATAGAGCCGATCCTGACATCGGACCGCAAATACAACGGCACGCTGCACTCTGACCGCGTGGACCGCGCCAGTCTTATATCGGTGGGCGCCAGCGCCGGTGTGATTTGGGACTTCTGGCTTGCTCATTACAAGACGAAATCGAAATTCTAATAATGATAAAAAGGGCTCTGACAGAGCCCTTTTTTTGTTGCTACGACTGAGAAAAAATATAAATTTGTTGGCAAAACATTAAGTATGCTCGATTTAGGCCAATATATCGTTCAACTTCTGCTGTCGCACGATTGTGTGATTGTACCGGGTTTTGGCGGTTTTGTGGCCAACTATCAGGATGCCGTTCACAACGAGTCGAGCCATACGTTTTATCCGCCATCGAAAAAGATTGTGTTCAACAGCAGCCTGTCGCATAACGACGGATTGCTCATCAGCAGTGTGGCCGAGCAGTTGGGTGTCGGCTATGATGAAGCGGCGCAGCTGGTGGCGCAGAGTGTCGACGAAGCGTGGATTATGCTTGAAAAAGGCAACACGCTGAAGTTGGAAGGCATCGGCTTTTTCCGCTATAGCGATGATTCTGCCTTAACCTTTGAGCCGCAACTGACAGAGAATCTGCTCACCGAATCTTATGGTTTGTGCTCGTTCCGTTTTCCGCCGTTGAGTTACCAATCGCAACCAGAGACAGTCATCAACAACGATAATATCAGAAAAATGCCAGTCATCGACACAAAAAAAGTGCTGCGTTACGCGGCCGTTGTTGTTCCAATAGCGGTTTTGGTGGGAATTATTCCCTTCTACAGACAGTATCAGCAGACCGAGACAGTTCCGGTGTCAATGCCGGTCAATCAGCCAATTGAAGATACCATATCGGCTACCATTCCCGCACAGTCAGTTGATTACGCCATCGAAGCATCGACCGACAAACGGGCCGCCTTGTTTTATAACGAGACTTCGAGTCAAACCACTAAAGTTCAGAAAAATAAGCGGATACAAAGTGGTATTTTCTACATTATTGGCGGCAGTTTCAAAGACCGCGCTAATGCTGAAAAATATGTGAAGAAGTACAAAAAAGCAGGTTTCGATTCGGAAATCATTGAAACTGATAATCTTTACAGAGTATCGCTGGGCGTTTATGGCGACAAAGTGATCGCACTTCACGAATTGCGCCGTATCAGAGCGAAAGAAGATTACAGCAACGCCTGGCTCTATACAAAGGCGGATTAGCCGACATTGGAAACGGCAGAGAACAGCCACTTTTCACACCTTACATTTTTTATTTCTGCAGTCTGAAATCTGTAGTCGGACGCCTTTTTTGTGTGTTCCAAAATCATATACCTTTGCGCCCGCAAAAAAATCGAAAAAAAATCGCAACCCACTGCAACCTTTTGATGTTTTCCGCATCATTAGAGCGTGAAAAAAAATAAAACTAACAAAATGAAGAAAATTATCTGGCTGTTGGGCATTTGCGCGCTGACAGCAAAAACAGCAGTGCCACAGCAACTTGCAATAGCATCCCCGCAAGGGAAACACACGGTTAGCGGCACGGTGTCGGACGCGTCGACGGGCGAAGAACTGATTGGCGCGACAGTTTACATTAAAGAGTTGGGTGCGGGAACCACTACCAACACCTATGGCTTCTACAGCCTGACGGTGGCCGACGGCGACTACGAACTGGTGGCGCAATTCATCGGTTACACGCCCGTGACAAAGAAAATCAGCCTTTCGCAGAACATCAAGGTGAACTTCAGCCTTGAGACAACTTCCACCGAAATTGCGCAGGTTGACGTGAAGGGTGAGAAACTCAACAAGAATCTTACGCGGCCCGATATGGGTATGGAAAAACTGCAGATTTCGACCATCAAGAGCATCCCCGCGCTGTTCGGCGAGACTGACGTTATCAAGAGCATCCAGTTCTTGCCTGGTGTGGGCACTTCGGGCGAAGGGTTCATTGGCTACAACGTGCGCGGCGGCGGAACGGGGCAGAATATGATGCTGCTCGACGAAGCCACCGTTTACAACGCGGCCCACTTGTTCGGCATTTTTTCGGTGTTCAACAATGATGCGCTGAAGGACGTGAAGTTCTACAAGGGCGGAATGCCAGCAGAGTACGGCGGTCGCTTGTCGTCGTTGCTCGACGTGCGAATGAAGGAAGGCAGCCCGCAGAAGTTCGGCGTGAACGGCGGCATTGGCCTGCTCTCGAGCCGTCTGACTATTGATGGCCCGATTCTGAAGGACCGCTGCTCGTTCATTGTGTCGGGGCGCCGCTCGTATATGGATATTTTCTTCCCGCTCTACCGCGACAATATTCCCGACGACACCAAACTTTACTTCTACGATATGAACGCCAAAGTCAACTTCCGCGTGAACGACAACAACCGTCTGTTTGCTTCGGGTTACTTTGGCCGCGATGTGATGAACTACGCTGGCGTGATGCAGATTGACTACGGAAACCGTACACTTACAACGCGTTATAACCACTTGTTCAGCGACCGTCTGTTCTCAAACCTGTCGGTTATCTACTCGCACTTTATGTATGGTTTGGAAGAGAGCGACACCCGCTGGGAATCGTCAATCCGCGACTGGAACGCAAAAGCCGATGTGACCTTCTTCGCCACACCGCAGAATACGCTGAAAACGGGCGGACAACTCACTTACCACAAGTTTACGCCGTTTATTGTGAAGGCTGGCGCCAACAGTCCGAATTATATGAAGAACGTTTCGCAGCACAACAACTCGCTCGAGTACGCCGCTTACGTGACGCACGAGACCAAAATCGGTGGAATTATCGATGTTGACTATGGCCTGCGCCTGTCGATGTTCCAAAATTTTGGCAAGGCCGAAGTGGTGAATCTCGACGAGAATTATAACGCTGTCGATACCACCCGCCACACAAAGGGCGTCTTCAACACCTACAAGGGGCTTGAGCCGCGCATTTCGGTCAACTGGCGTCTTACCGACAAGGCCAGCCTGAAGGCCAACTTCCAGCAGACCTATCAGTATGTGCACCTGGCCAGCAACACAATGTCGCCGCTGCCTATCGACTCGTGGTTTGCCAGCAACCCCAACGTGAAACCCGAACGCTGCCGTATGGTTTCGCTGGGCTATTTCCAAAACACACAGAACGATATGTACGCCTTCTCGGCCGAGACCTATTATAAGAAGATGTACGATGTGGTCGATTTCAAAGACCACGCCGATATGTTTGTCAGCGACGACATTGCAACGCAAATCCGCACGGGCCAGGGCTATTCGTATGGTCTTGAACTGATGCTGAAGAAGCAGGAAGGCCGATTCACGGGCTGGATTAGTTACACCTATTCGCGCACCTTCACCAAGGTTGCGACAATCAACAACGACGAGTATTACCCGTCGAACTACGACAAACCGCACGACCTGTCGGTTGTGGCGACCTACGATGTGCTGCCGCGTCTGCACCTGTCGCTCAACTGGGTTTACTCAACTGGCGCGCCGCGAACCTTGCCCACGGGGCGTTTCGAGTACAACGGCGTGATTGCCCCAGTTTACGCCGAGCGCAACAAACTGCGCCTGCCCGACTTCCACCGTTTGGACCTTTCGGCCACCTTCGACCTGAAAACCGTCGAGCGCAAAG
>JAEEGJ010006548.1_pt1 | contig 34727 bp, 31 predicted proteins | sample 8958761 | NCBI WGS metagenome assembly JAEEGJ01 (sample SAMN16246546, study PRJNA631951) | gut metagenome | biome: gut microbiome; feature: rumen; material: RS-attached | host: Bos | place: Iran: Karaj | collected 2018-10
CCCTCATTATGGCAGACATCGCAGAAAAGCTCAATGCTCCCTACTGGATCAGTTTCTCATGCAGGGACGGTCATCATATAAATGAAGGAAACGAGATAACAGAATGCGCTGAAGCTTTAAGGGAAGATCACCCGAACCTTCAGATGATTGGAATCAACTGTACCAAGCCCGAATACATCTCAAGCCTGATAAGGGATCTGCGAAAAGTATCTTCGCTCCCCATCGGCGTGTATCCGAACAGCGGTGAGGTATATGATCCTCTTACAAAGACCTGGTCCAAACATAGCAGTTTCGATACGGTATCCTTCGAGGAATATGCGTACAGATACATGGTTTCAGGCGCAAGTGCCGTCGGAGGCTGCTGCACAACTGTGGAAAAACACATCAGAGAAGTCGTGAAGGCAAAGGAAAGATTCCTCAGGGACGGAGGAAAGGTACTTCCCTTCATCTGATAACGGACATGCATCGTGGAGAATCTGAATGAGATAAAAGATGAGATCACCTGCTCTTTCGATAAAGGAGTGATACGGGTGGACAATGACAAGGCTCTGAAAGACCTGATCCTAAAAGGCGGAAAGAAAGCCGTAATGGAGCTCGCCACGTCTCTTAAAGAAAGATATGAGGCCATGTTCGGTCATTCCATATGCATAAGAGACCGCTCTCTTGCCTGTGAGATCTACTATCACCACAGACTGAATGAACGTTACAAGAGATCTGAGGCGAAACACGGGCCAAGACGTTTTTCCACATGGATGTTACGTCACATGAGTGTCATTGACTGCGGAGAACTGAAGGAAGACAATAACAGGCTCATCTGGGATCTCGTCTCTCTGTTCTACAGATGATCCTTATTGATAAATGGGCTTTCAAGGGATAGAATCTATATCCTGGAGGATATTGAAGATATGAGCGAAGGGATCAAACTGATCGCAAACAACAGAAAGGCAACTCATGATTACTTCATCCTGGACAGATATGAAGCCGGGATAGCTCTTGCCGGTACCGAAGTCAAATCCATACGGCAGGGAAAAGTAAATCTGAGGGATTCCTATGCCCAGATCTCTAATGGAGAGATGTTCATACATCAGATGCACATATCCCCTTATGAGAAAGGAAATATCTTCAACAAGGATCCTTTAAGGGTAAGAAAGCTCCTGATGCACAAAAGGGAGATCAACAGGCTGTTCGGACAGACAACACAGAAGGGACTCACCCTTGTCCCCCTTTCCATCTATTTCAAGAACGGAAAGGTCAAACTGGAGATAGGGCTCGCTCAGGGCAAGAAGCTCTATGACAAGCGCCAGAGCCTCAAGGAAAAGGCCATACAGCGCGACAACGAACATAAAGACTACTGAATGATATTGGGGACGTATTCTGGTTTCGACGGGATTCAGTTCTTTCAGATAAGCAGGCTGCAGCGCCTGGCTGCATAAAAACGGGCAATTAAACATAAACGCAAACGAAAACGTTGCAGTAGCCGCTTAACGCGACTTGTCCGATTCTTTGTTTACTGACTTGGCAAAGACGGGCATCAAACCAAAGTCAGGAAACATCTCCTCTGCTGTTCCGAGGAGGATGATGGAACTTCCGGGACTACCGTTCCCTCTCCAGCCGTAAAGGTGCAGGGAACGGGAAATACCATATTTACGGCTAAGCTTGTAGAAAGTCTGGGAGAAGGTTTTTCGGACAGGGGTTCGACTCCCCTCGTCTCCACCACTTTATGCCCCTGCCTTGACCCGGGTCTGAAGACCGGTTTCTGACAGGGGCTCTTTATATCAGCCATATACGGAAACGGTCTGCATATGCAATGCTGATATAGATTACATAAACTGTTCCATATTCGGGGTAATAAACATGATAAGCATAAAACGTGCTGTATCCATAATATGCGTAATAATGATCGCGATCATGATCACAGGCTGCAGCTGTTCAAACGGTGCCCCAAAGGCAACGGAAGACGAGATTCAGCTGAAGATCAGCCTTGATCTGAAAGAAGACATAGGACTACTTGTGATAGATCACCAGCTGGACGGAGTGAAAGGAAGCGGCGGAATGTCCAACGCTGACAAGTCCATGATAAAACATAATGATGTCCTGTACTGGACCTTCTGCAAGAAGGATCATGAAAAGGTCACTGATCCAGTGGAGCTTACTATAGTATTTACAGTCGTTACTGAATACTGTGAGCCCAATTATGAGAACATCTATCCTGAAGAACTGATGATCCCTCTTGAACCCGTTTCCTTCATGGCGGAATTCTGCAGGACTTATGAGATAGTCATCACCGGCAGCAAGTCTGATGGCTATAAGGCTGTTTTGTCCGGACGTCAGTAAAGAGATCCGTACATAAAAAAGCTCCTGTGAGTCTTTATACTCACAGGGGCTTTTTCAGTTCACTTTTTCAGTATCCCGTTACTATTCCGATGAACATGAACAATATCACCAGGGCAAGAGTCCCCACGAACAGCGGCAGGCTCTTCTTCACCCATTTGAAATAATCCACCTTTATCATGGAAAGGCTTATCAGAAGCACCGGAGAAGTCGGAAACAGCACATTTGTATATCCGTCGGCAAATGTATAGATGAGGACTAGCATCTGCTTGGAGAGGCCTACATTGACGACAGCTAGCATTCCCATCACCAGTATCGCCTTGGCAGTAGAAGAAGATATGAAGAACTCGAGAACCAGTATTATCGCATACAGCACAAGGGCTATCATATAAGGATCCTTGCCCTCCACTATCCCGTTTATCTGATTCACGATAGTAGGCATTATCTGCCCTTCATCGAAAATGTACTTTACTGATGAGGCAAGTGCAATGAACAGTATAGTAGGGAGTGCTCCTGTTATTCCCTTCAGGAATGAAGAGAATACTCTTTTCGGATCCCTTACGGAAACTATCCCCGCTATCGGTCCAAAGATCAGGAAATATGCTATGAGTATCACTACCGTATAGTCCCTTAATGAACTCATTGCAGAACAGGTGATAAGTATGGCAAGACAGATGAGAAGAAATGCCGTATATGTAAGCCTGATCCTTTTTGCATCCTGAGGTGCAAGGCTCTCCTCCGCACTTTCCTCTCCTGCTGCTCTTAAGCTCCTGTCATGCTCGATCGTAAGGCTCTTCGACGGATCCCTGCCGATCTTTCTGATGTACAGATATATGAATCCCAGAAGGAGCAGATACATGGCTATGAATATGATTATCCTGAAGATGATATGTTCCATGGGGTTCGCACCGATTATGCTCGATGCAAGAAGCACTGTGAAAGGATTCGTTATGGCACTGGCAAAACCGAATCCGCAGGCTATGATGCTCACAAGGAATCCAGTAAAGGAATCGAACCCTATCATCACACACAGTGCCGTCACTATGGGAAGCATCGTGAGCATCTCTTCAAACTGTCCCAGGAATGCCCCGAAGCACATGAAAACGAAGGATATGATCGCAGGAAGAAGCATACGCTTGCTGCTGAAACGCTCGGATACGGCTCCTATGAGTACTCTGATGCCTCCGACGTCATTCATGACCTGGAATGCAGCAAAAATCACAAGGAGGAATAACGAGAGCATTATAAGCGTCAATCCGTTATCCGAGAAGAATACGAGTACCGGTGCCAGCAGCCCCTTATGGATAGGGATCCCTCCCGCTCCTTTTATCTCCTCATATGCCAGATAATCTATGCATCCGTCGGCGTCGACCCTGAATCTACCCTTTGGTATAACATATGTCAGGATTATAGCCACCAGCATGAGTGCGAACAACAATGCTACTACCTGTATGAACGTCTTTGTGGAGAGATCTACGAGTGACCTCTTATCAGTTTTCTTGTTCATCTGCTTTCTCCTTGAACAGATCAGCCATAAGTGCCCAGCGGACGACCTGCACCTTGTTCCTTACTGTATAGAAATAGTACAGTCTGTCTCCGTTATACGTCTCGAATTCCTTGCCGCATGAGAACGGCAGTGCGGAGAGTTTGTCAAATCCTACACTGAAGGAATTATCCCCTGAAGAATAAGTGAAGCCCTCTTTTGACAGAGTGCATGTCCCCTTCTCCTTTGTCCTGTACCTGCCTTTTTCATTGAAGATGACGGTGTCCACGTCCTCCTTCAGGCACGTGCTGTCCATATCTTTCCTTTCGAGGCCCACTATCATGTCATAGTAGTTCCCGATAGTATAGGGTTCCTCCGTAAAGTGATATGTCTCATCGAACGTGAGAGTCTTTCCGCATGCAGTGCAGATGAAATCGTTTCCGATACCCTTGGTCGTATACAGCTCTCCGCAGAAAGCACAGCGATAGAGAACCTGCTCAAGTCCTTCTGCCTTATCCTTCTGCAGATATTTGTTGACTATGTCCTTCGAAGCATCATGATAGAGAGACTCTTCAATTAAAGAGTTAAGTTCATCGTCACTCATTGAGGTCATCTCTTCTTTTGTGATGACTTTCTCTGCCCTTACGTATATATCTGACTTATAGAACTTCTTGCGCCATTTCGGGTTTGCAAAGAAGGCTCCTCTTATGCTTCCTATAACAAGGTCGCACTTGAGTTTCCTGTAGAATGCTGCGCCTCTGTCCAGGATAGGATACGAACGTCCCGTAATGGAAAGCCTTGCCTGCGGGAATATGACTACGCTGAAGCCGTTTCTGACCATCCTCATTATCTGCATGGGAGTGGTCATATCAAAGGAGAACATGCGTTTCGGTATGAATCCAGCCTTGACTCCGAGAGATCTCAGCGGCCATGGTGACATGAGATGCCTGTTGATGACGTATGCCGGGTTATTGTTCTTAATGAGCTGACGGCTGTAATAGAAATCGAAAAAGGAGTCGTGATTGAACAACACTACATAAGGCGCTTTTCTGTCCTTTATAAGCTCATCGTCCACGTGAAGCCTCTGCTTTCCTCTGCGGAGCAGATGGACCAGGCGGAAAAAGAAGGCATTCAAAGCAGAATCCGGTGTCCCCTCATCCTCCTTGAAATACACTTTATACAGTATTATGAACAGCACTGTGAACAGAATGAGAGCAAGCAGCACTATCAACAGTATCAGCAAAGGGAACGGCAGATCCTTCAGTATGAAAAATGTGGTAGCAGAACCTATCAGGTTTGCACTGATAATGTCCGGTATGACTCCGGTAAATACAGTGAGGATATACTTTCCGTACGGAAGTTTCTTCCTGCTTCCGTAATAGCAGATCGCACCAAGAGATATCACCGGCATTATGAACAGTATATACATGAGAAGGATCGTACCGCGCTCCTTCTTCTTTCCCGTAGTCACCTGATCTATCCTGGCCTCTCCCATCTCGGAGCCCCTGCTGCTGAAACTGAAAAAACGAACAAGTATGTATATGATAGTAGCTCCGAGACATACTCCGAGCTCACAAAGGAGCATTGAGATATAGAAAGGATAGCTGAGACTGCTTGAGATCTGTATGAATTCGGTCGGAATGAAAACCACCAGCATCTGGAGCGCCTCGACAATGACTATTGCAAGGCATCCGAATATGCCCTTTGATGCAAGAAGCTCTCTTGCCCCGTCAACGTCGTTCCTGATCTCCAGCCTGATATATGGTACAAGGATATCCTTAAGGAACCATGCAAAGATCAAGACTATAGCAAGTACTGAAATGGCTATTATGGTTTTCTGGACTTTCTTGTTCATCTCATTCCTGCCCTGCATTAAAATCAAAAGAGCCTCAAGACCTTACAGAGACTCTTTTATATATAAGTCAATTGTATGGAGAAGTTTCAAGTATGTCAACACCATGAAAGCGTACGCATGCGACCAGGTTCATGGAAACAGACTTGCCCAAACACCCATGTTCTCTCATGCTTTCCATCAATTTTCATGAGATAATAAATGATGTGATCTGTGATCTGCTGATTAGCTAAAGAAAAGATTCACAGGACAGAAAAGAAAGAGGCTTTAAATGGATAATCATCCCGAAGGTTTGAATCATTTTTCCTTTTCTGATCTTCATAAAGATATAATGTCATTTTTATAATCATATGGTCAGCCGCAAACTGACCATATATTTTTGTTCTTTTTTGGGTATTTATATATGATCAGATTCTCGTATAATGATAATAAACGGATTGGAGGGCAACCTTATGAAAAATGAAAAGATAAAAGTATTCAGTCCTATATGGATCACACTCACCGGATTATTCACTGCTATGGTCGTGGTTTTGAGTTCCTTCGGGATCCCTGTCCCTGGCGGACACCTGTATCTCAACGATGTTGTGATATGCATAACTGCTCTGATAATGGATCCTCTTGCAAGTTTCATCATAGGAGGTATCGGATCATTCCTCGGAGATTTCTTCTTCTATCCTACCCCGATGTTCGTTTCCCTTGTGACACACGGTATCCAGGCTGTAGTGATCTCTCTCATAGTCAGAAAACTGTTCAGGGACAGACCTCTTCTCTCGCACATAGTCGCTGTTACGGTAGGAGCGCTTATAATGATCACCGGATACACCCTCGGAAGAGCGTTCATATATGCTTCTCCGGAAACAGCCATGATCAAACTTCCCTTCCAGATACTTCAGGCAGCCGTCGGAGCCATTCTCTCCGTTATACTCGTATACAAGTTCAAGTTGAGAGAAAAGCTCTACAGGACCATAAACCTGACATGAACGGATAATGATTATCAAGGCAGCTTCCGGCTGCCTTTTTTGTTTCCGAAAGAATGTCGGAACAGTGTTATAATTATGGGGAAATCAAAAGATAAAGGAAGGTATCTATGGAAAAACAGATCGCCAGAGACAGAGGCTCGATGATCGTCAAGACAAGCGTCATAGCAATCATCACAAACGTATTCCTCGTGATATTCAAGATGGCCATAGGACTGATATCGAACTCTATAGCTATAGTCCTTGACGCCGTCAACAACCTGACTGACGCCATATCATCAATAGTCACCATAGTCGGAACAAAACTTGCCAGCAGAGGTCCTGACAAGAAGCACCCCCTCGGTCACGGAAGGATCGAGTATCTCAGTGCCCTTATTGTTTCCGCACTCGTCATATATGCAGGTATCACTTCCCTGATCGAATCGATAAAGAAGATCATCTCCCCTGTTGTCCCTGAGTACTCCGCAGCTTATCTCATTGTCGTAGTCGCAGCTATAGCAGTCAAGATCATCCTCGGTTCATTCGTAAAGAAGAGAGGCGAACAATATAATTCCGGTGCTCTTGTCGCTTCAGGATCTGATGCATTAACGGATGCCATCATTTCCGCTTCAGTGCTGCTGAGTGCTGTAGTATACCTCATCTTCGGGATAGGGCTTGAGGCATATGTCGGAGTCATAATCTCCCTCTTCATCATCCGTACCGGAATAGAAATGATACTTGAGGCCCTGGATGAGATACTTGGAAAGAGAGTTGACAGCGAACTCATACGTGAAGTCAAGAAGACAATATGCGAAGATGAACTCGTAAGCGGAGCATATGATCTTATTCTCAATAACTACGGACCCGAAAGATTCATCGGATCGGTACACGTTGAAGTCCCCGATACTCTCACGGCAAATGAGATAGACATGCTTGAGAGAAGAATAGCCACCAAGGTGATCGAAAAACACGGGATACTTCTTACAGGCATAGGCATCTATTCCATAAATGAAACGGATAATGATATAAGGAAACTGCGCCATGATGTGTATGATGCTGTAAATCAACACGATGGCGTGCTTCAGATACATGGCTTCTATGCGGATCTTGAGGAAAAAACGATGTCCTTTGACGTCATCCTGGATTTCGATCTCAAGAACAGGCATGAGATCTATGAAGAGATCAAAAGGGATCTCGATGAGCGATTCCCGGATTTTAAAAAATCCGTCACCCTTGATATAGACATCGGATAAACAAGAACCGGCCGCAGTCATCTGCGGCCGGTCTTCTGTCTATGATAGTGATCAATAACTTGTAAGTATATCCATCATCTGTCCCGGGTTCTCCTGGGCTTTTACATTTCCGAGAGCCCTGATGATGATCCCTTCCTCATCTATGAGGTATGTGGATCTCACTACTCCGAATGATACCTTTCCGTAATTCTTCTTTTCCTTCCAGACATCGTATGCCTGGATCACTTCTTTTTCCGTATCGGAAAGAAGAGTGAACGGGAGTCCGTATTTCTCTTCGAACTTCTTGTGGGATTGCACGCTGTCCTTACTGACTCCGAGAACGACTGCATTCTTCTCCATGAACTGAGGATACAGGTCACCGAATGCGCATGCCTGCTTGGTACATCCGGAAGTATTGTCCTTCGGATAGAAATACAGTATCACTTTCTTTCCCTTATACTCTTCAAGGGTATGTATGACTCCGTTCTGGTCAGGAAGACTGAACGACGGAGCTTTTGTTCCTACTTCAAGCATCTCATATCTCCTTTATCATTATCTGTGATATATCAAAGCCTTCCGTAAAGCCTTGTCATCTCTCTTATTTTATTTTTGAGTTTATCATCCGCCTGTCCGTCAAGAAGTCTCCACTTCCAGTTCAGACCTATCGTTCCCGGAGAATTGGTCCTGCAATCTTCTCCAAGTCCCAGATAGTCCTGCATCTGACAGACGAACAGATTCGCAACGCTGGACATTCCTGCCCTTATGAAGCCAAAATTGAAGCCCTCTTTCGGATTCAGACCCAGATACTTACGTGCAGTCCTCACATCACCCTTATCGGCGTTATCCTTCCAGCCCATGATGGGTGAATTGTCATGTGTAGAGATATAGCATACACAGTTCGGCACATGATTGTGAGGAGTATGGTAGCTTGGTCCCTTGGGATCCATTCCGAATTCCAGGACCCTCATTCCCGGAAAGCCGGATTTTCTCAACAGCTCATTGACATCTTCTGAAATGACTCCAAGGTCTTCAGCTATAAAGTCCACATCATTGAACCATTCCCTTATCACCTTGACAAAAGTATATGAAGGGCCGTCCACCCATCTTCCGTTCCTTGCGGTCTTGTCTCCGTAAGGAACTGCCCAGTACTGCTGGAAACCGCGGAAATGATCGATCCTTATGACGTCATAGCACTTTGCTGCAGCAGCTATCCTGTTGATCCAGAATTTGTATCCTGTCTTCTTGAGATGATCCCAGTCATAAAGCGGATTACCCCAGAGCTGCCCGTCCTCGCTGAAGTAGTCCGGAGGAACTCCGGCCACCTCTGTCGGATATCCGTTCTCGTCTAACTGGAAAGTCTTGGGATCTGCCCACACATCTGAAGAGTCAAGCGAGACATATATCGGAATATCTCCTATTATCTTCACCCCGTTCTCATGAGCATAAGCTCTCATCTTTTCATACTGTTCAAAGAAGAGATACTGCATGAACTCGTAGAATTCTATCTGCGAAGCATGCTTCTGTCTGAATCTGGCAAGGGTCTCCTTGTCTCTCAGCCTCATGGCCTTTCTCGGCCATTCTATCCAGGAAACGTTATCATAGTGATTCTTTACGGCCATGAACAGAGCATAGTCTCCTATCCAATCACTGTTCTCTTTCAGAAATGCCTTGAATTCCTTTGTCCTTGTTTTCTTTCCTCTTCTGTAAGCCTTTTTCAATACATCGAACCTTGTATTATAGATGTATTCGTAATCGACAAACTGGGGATCTGAAACTGTAAGTCCGCTGACATCCTCCTTTTTTAGAAGGCCTTCCTCTATCAGGATGTCAAGGTCTATGAAATATGGATTCCCTGCAAAACTCGAAAAGCTCTGATATGGAGAATCTCCATAACTGGTGGGGCCTATAGGCAATATCTGCCAGTATTTCTGGCCTGCCTCTTTCAGAAAATCAATAAATCTGTATGCTTCTTTGCCAAGAGTCCCTATGCCGTAATTCGACGGAAGGGACGAGATTGGAAGAAGTATCCCTGCACTTCTTTCGATACTCATTATGATCTCCTTATATAGTGGTTTTCCTATTTCTCATTTTACAATACACTGTTTATTCATTAAAGCGATATTTATGTCATTGCCGGATTCCCTTATTATCCCGCTGCATGGTTCCGGCAATGAAAAAACTCCGGGACCAGCCCGGAGTTCAAGATCATATTGTAATTTACATCAATCCTGTTTTCTTTTCTTCATTTCTTCCCATTTACGGCACAGAGTCTCATATACGCGGGAATTGGGGATTCCGTCCTCGAAATATCTTATTTCATCCTTTCCGAACATCCTGAGAGCAAATGCCCCAACAGCTCTGGACCTCGACTGGCCTCCGTAGCAGTGTATGAGAAGCGTATCCACATTCCTGTTCCTGATTATGAATGAGATGATCTCTTCTGCCTGTTCTTCGCTGAAAAGGACTGCGCCTTCGACCTCCTTCACTATATCGTCGAAATACAGGGTCAGAACCCCCTTGCAGCATTCACTCTTCATGAACTTGAAACCGAATCCGCCTGTATGGGTATCCTGGATGGAGATCACGGCATAGGTATCCTTCTTCTCTGCAAGGTCCTTAAGTCCCGCGGGATAATAGTGGGCCATCACGTAATCGAATGCATCAAATACGGACTTAACAATAACTCTCTTCATTACAGATATCCTCCATATAAGAAAAGGCACTCTTACGAGTGCCTGTGCATGCTTAATTTGATCAGCTCAGTCTCTGAAGGACCACAAGTGCAACTGCGAGTACCATGAAAGTAATGGCTGCAATCTTTGTCAGTTTTGCAAGAAAAGCGGAAGTTCCTCTTGCCTTTTTGCTTACTCCGCCGCCTCCGACGGTGTTATTCTGCTCGTTATCCTGTAAAAGGACCACAACGACCAGGAACAATGAGATAAGGCACAGAACTATTTTTATTATTAAAGATAAGACTTCCATTTCTTAGACCTCCGTATTTGTCAACGTTTGAAATTATAACACAGGGCTTATAAGTATGCAAATACTATTTGACCCCCGAAAGCTCATGCGAGGTTTCTCTTCACGGCTTCGGCATTCTCCACAAGCTCTATTGCGTGTTCTCGTGCCTTGCTGCTCTGTATGCCTCCTGAGAGGCGTGCTATCTCGCTTAGCAATCCCTCCCTGTCAAGTCTGGTGAGAGATGTGGAAACGAATTCCTCCTTCTCGTTCTTGGTGATCACATAGTTGGTATCCCCCATGGATGCTATCTGGGGAAGATGCGTCACGCAAATGACCTGTCTCTTCCTTGAAATGTTTGCGATCTTTTCCGCAACCACCCTTGCCATCACTCCGCTGATACCTGTATCTATCTCATCGAAGATCACAGTCTCGATGTTCTCGTTCTCAGCCACTATGTTCTTTATGGCCAGCATTATCCTCGAAAGTTCTCCTCCGGAAGCTATCCTCGAAAGCTTCCTCGGCGGAGTTCCCCTGTTTACGGATATCATGAACGATATGTAGTCCCATCCGTCTTTGGAATAAGGGATCTTCTCATACTGGGTGACCAGTTCTGCATTCTTCATCCCGAGATCCGAAAGCTCGCCAATGAGTCTCTTCTCGAATCTGCGGGAATACTCTCTCCTTTTTGAAGTGAGTTCGGAGAATACCTTCTCCATGTCCTGTCTTGAGGCATCAGTCTTCTTTATTAGCTGCTGGAGCTCATATTCGCTGTTGTCCAGTGTATCCAGCTGAGACTGAAGACCCTCCATGGTCTCCAGGACCTTTTCAAGAGATCCTCCGTATTTTCTCTTCAGACGGTTCAGTTCCTGAAGCCTGTCCTCTATCCAGTCGAGTCTTCGCTCATCGAAGGTGACTCTATCGGATATATCCGACAGTTCATATGAAGCATCCTCTATCTCATAATACGCATCGTTCACGACCTGCTCCAGTTTCTTGAGCCTGTCGTTTATACCGGATATCTCCCTGATGTTTTCAAGAGCTTCATAAAGTGTCTCAAGGGTCCCCTTGTTTCCGGATATGTTCTCCTTTGCTTCATACAGATGCTTTGCCAGTTTCTCCGCATTGAGCATCATGTCTCGCTCTTCAGTCAGTTCGTCATCCTCTCCAGGCTTAACATTTGCACCGGAGATCTCGTCAATCTGGTACCGGTACAGATCAGTGAGCCTTTCCTTGTCTTCAACGCCTTTCTGCAGTTCCTTAAGTTCCCTGCTGAGCCGGTGGTATTCTTCATAGGCTTCTGCAGCCTTTTCCTTAAGAAGGGAGATCTCCTCTCCTCCGAACTCATCCACAAGGGTCATATGATATTTTTCGTCCAACAGCATTATGTTGTCGTTCTGGCCGCATATGTCTATAAATCTTGATACAATGTCCCTTAACTGCGTCAAACTGGAAAGCTGTCCATTTATCCTGCACACGTTCTTTCCGCTCTGTGAGAGCTCTCTGGAGATGATAAGCTCATCACCCTCTATTCCGTAGGCCTCCAGGCATTCCTTCAACAGTTCCTTATTCCCTGTCTCTATCAGCGCTTCAACTCTGGCTGTCTCCTGTCCCGCCCTTATGAGATCCTTATCGGCTCTTTTGCCCAAAATAAGATTAACGGAATCAACTATGATGGACTTTCCTGCTCCTGTTTCGCCGGAAAGCACGTTGAATCCGTTCTCTAGATCAATGCTTAGTTCTGTTATGAGTGCGATGTTCTTAATGAAAAGATGCGAGATCATTATCTCTCCTGTCAGCCGAGCATCATCTTGAGCTTAGTCATTACCTGGTGCTCTGTTCCTTCTCCTACAACTATGAATACGGTATTGTCGCCGGCAAGAGTACCGATGATCTCGGGGAACTGGAATGTATCGATAGCCTCTCCTGCGGCAGGTCCGCTTCCGGAAAGGGTATTGACCACTATGATATTGCCGGAGTTCTTGATGGAGACCGTGACTTCTCTGAACACCCTTATCATCCTCTCTGTATAAAGGACAGTGCTTGATTCATTCACGGCATACTTATAAACTCCGTTTTCGATCTGGACCTTGATAAGGTGCAGTTCCTTTATGTCTCTGGATATGGTGGCCTGAGTCACCTTGAATCCCATTTTTCTCAATATCTCGCTCAGTTCTTCCTGAGTCTCGATGTTTCTGGAAGAGATGACTTCCAGAATCGCCCTCTGACGATCGCTTTTCATTGATGTCTCCTTAATTCCATTCTGATATTTTTTCTCTGAGTAATGTATAGAAATCCGTGTCGGAGATATGGAGGAACCTTGCAGGATGCTCAGCCCTCTGTATATGTATGCCGGAAGACCTTTCCACCTCGAAATACTCCTGTCCGTCAAGGACAACAGTGGTCACGCTTCCTTTGGTCTTATTGGAGAGAATTATGTCAGACTCTCCTCCGACTACGAAATCTCTTACATATAAAGCATGGGGACATATGGGCGTTAAGAGGATAACATCCAGTGTCGGAGCTATTATAGGCCCTCCTGCAGACAGAGAATATGCCGTGGAGCCTGATGGTGTGGAAACTATCATTCCGTCACACCTGCACTGGAGTGCAGACTTCCCGTCCACTTCTGCGTCTACCTCTATCATCCGGAGTCTTACCTTCTGGGAAACGATAGCTTCGTTCATACAGTATCCCAGAAAAGTCTCTTCTCCATTCTTCCCTGCAGATACCCTGAGCATCATCCTGTCCTGGACCTTGAATTCACCTGACTTGAGCTTTTTCATTGCTTCGTCAAGACAGCTGATGTCTGCATCGAGAAGGAATCCGATCCTTCCAAGATTGACTCCCAGAATATATATTCCTGTAGGCGCATATTTCCTTGCAGCAGCAAGCATGGTCCCGTCTCCGCCAAGCACCAGCAGACAATCTCCGCTGTTGTTCTCGGCATATCTGTCCTCAGGCATTCCCAGTCTCTTCGCGACTGCTGAATCACAGAAACACTCCATTCCGTTCTCTTCAGCGGAATTCATGACCTTTTTAGTAAATTCAAGGTCTTTATCCTTTTCAAGATTGGTATAGATGGATATGCTCCTGATCGCCATAATCGTCCGCCTTTGCCTTCTGTTCTTTCATATAAGCCTATGAAAAAGTGAACATAAATTATTATACATTTCCACTAAAGAATATGCAATTATGCATTTTTCATATGAAAAACAATTTGAAATGTGCTTATTTATGCAGTTTCAGAGCTCGTGAGCTCTGCTGACTATATCAAGAATGGCCTCGTCAGAAAGCCTGACCGGCTCATCCGAAAGCACGAAATGACCCAGGAACTCTATATTGCCGTCCTGTCCTTTTATTGGTGAAAAAGTGACTCCTTCAACGGAGTATCCCATATCGAAAATACTGTCCGTTATGTCTCTGAGGACTTCCATATGAGTCTCCTTTTCCCGCACTATGCCTTTTTTGCCTACTTTTTCACGGCCTGCCTCGAACTGTGGCTTGATAAGCGCAGCGACTTCTTTTACTCCGAGACCTTTCAGCGCGGGGATTATGAGTTTAAGAGAAATGAACGACACATCGATCGATGCAAAATCAGGATCATCAGGGATATCGTCTTTCGTGAGATACCTGGCATTGACTCTTTCCATCACTACCACTCTCTCATCTGTGCGGAGTTTCCATGCCAGTTGTCCGTAACCGACATCTATGGCATATACCTTCACCGCACCGTTCATAAGCATACAGTCGGTAAATCCGCCTGTGGAAGCCCCTATATCCATGCATATCCGTCCTCTGAGATCTATCCCGAATTCGTTTATAGCCTTTTCAAGCTTAAGACCTCCCCTGCTCACATAAGGACAGTCCGCCTTCTTAAGCACTATCTCTGCGTCTTCCTGAAAACTGTCACCTGCTTTTCTGACAGTAGCCCCGTTAACGCTCACTTCTCCGGAAAGAATGAGAACTCTCGCTCTTTCCCTTGAAGAAACGAGCCCTTTTTCCACCATCAGTAAATCCAGTCTCTTTTTGCTCATATGTATAAAAGGCTATCCGTCCGGATAGCCTTATCTCCTTTACTAAGTGTCATTCCTCGGCAGAATCGCCGTCATCCTCGGAAGAGATATCGAACCCTCCGTCAAAGGACATTATCTTCTGGTAAAGCTCTTCCATCACTTCAGGATTGTCCTTCAGGTATTTTCTCAGGTTGTCCCTGCCCTGCGCGATCCTTTCGCCATTATATGAGAACCATGAGCCTGATTTCTCGAGTATTCCCATTTCGGTAGCGATGTTTGCGATACCTGCTGCTCTGGAAATGCCTTCTCCGTAGTACATCTCGCATACGGCGGTCTTGAAGGGCGGCGCCACCTTGTTCTTCACTACCTTGAGTTTCGTCTTCGCACCGAGGACCTCATCGCCCTTTTTAATGGCATCGGCTCTTCTGATGTCGATCCTGACGGATGAATAGAACTTCAGTGCTCTTCCTCCAGGAGTTACCTCAGGATTTCCGAACATGATGCCGACCTTTTCTCTCAGCTGGTTAATGAATATTGCAACCGTGCTGGATTTGGAGATGACTGAAGTCAGTTTTCTCATTGCCTGAGACATGAGCCTTGCCTGAGCTGCCATATGGGAATCTCCCATCTCTCCGTCTATCTCTGCCTGTGGTACGAGGGCTGCGACTGAGTCCAGTACTATGATATCGAGAGCTCCGCTTCTGGTGAGAGTTTCCATTATCTCAAGAGCCTGTTCTCCCGCGTCAGGCTGAGACACGAAGAGATTGTCTATATCGACTCCGAGTTTCTTTGCATAGACGGGATCGAGAGCATGCTCAACATCTATGAATGCCGCAGCCCCTCCCATCTTCTGAGCTTCTGCTATGGCATGGAGTGCAAGGGTTGTCTTTCCTGAAGACTCAGGTCCGAACATCTCTATGATCCTTCCTCTCGGAAGTCCTCCGACTCCAAGGGCAAGGTCCAGTTCCACGCATCCGGTAGGTATAACAGACACCTCCATGTTCTCGATATGGGAACCGAGCTTCATAATGGAGCCCTTACCGTATTTCTTCTCTATCTGCTCAAGAGCATTGGTGAGTGCTTCTTCCTTCTCGATGAGATTGTCCTTCTTAGTTATTACGTCTTTTGTTGCTTTCTTTGCCATTTTTAACCTCTGAGCAATTCTTTGTTCTTAGCTATGTATTCAATGCACGACCAGATCGAAAGGATGGTCGACAGATAAACGAGGATCTCTCCCATCGGGATATTCCAGATGCTGAAGATCGGGTTCTCAAGAAATACCAGGCTTATGCCAACGAGCTGTACCACAGTCTTCAGTTTGCCGATGCTGCCAGCAGCTATGACCACTCCTGTGCTGGCTGCGATAAGCCTGAAACTGGAGATCAAAAACTCTCTCCCGAGAAGTATGATGACGACCAGAGGCCCGAGCTTTCCGAGTTTTCCCCAATCCAGGATTATTATGAGTGCCGCCATGACAAGTACCTTGTCTGCCATGGGATCCATCAGCTTTCCGAAATTGGACACCAGATCATATTTTCTGGCGATCATTCCGTCGAGCATATCCGTAAGTGAAGCAATGATGAATATCACTGCAGCATAATAATTCCAATAGGGTATCTGAAGATAGTACAGAAGGATGATGAAAGGCACCATCACTATTCTTGCTATAGTCAGGATATTCGGAACATTTTTATTCATTGTCCTCTAAAACTCCTCTCATTGATAAGGCTTGCGCCTTAAATGGCTACACAAAGATTATACTCTTTATTCGTTCCTTTTTGTATTATTCGATCACAGTGCCGGTGATCTCGTAATCATCTGCTCTGATGATCTTCACTGAGACATATTCCCCTGTCTCGAGTTCTTTGTCTGAATGGACTACTATAAGCCCGTCGACTTCCGGTGTCTCGGCATAGCTCCTGCCGAAATATATGTCTTCTTCCTCATCATAATCCTCTATCAGGACTCTGTAGACTTTTCCGATACGTTTTTTATTCATCTCATTTGAGATCTTCTGCTGAGTGAACATGACCTGCTCCAGTCGGTACTCTTTCGTCTCATCGTCTATCTGATCCGGCATGAGTGCTGCAGGCGTATTGTCCTCCTGCGAATATCTGAATGCCCCAAGCCTGTCGAACCTGAGATCGTTTATCCCCTTCAGGAGCCGCTCAAACTGTTCTTCGGTCTCTCCCGGGAATCCTACTATTACGGTTGACCTCAGTATAAAATCATCACTCGCGTCTCTGAGACGCCTTACTGCTTCATATATGGTCTTACCGGTATCATGACGGTTCATCCTCTTTAGGATCTCATCATCCACATGCTGTACCGGAATGTCTATATAATTGGCTATATTGTCATGTCCGACAATGGTCTTCACCAGTTCATCGGTGACTCCATCCGGATAGCAATACAGAAGCCTTATCATCTCTATTCCGTCAATTCCTGACAGTTTTTCAAGAAGACTGCATATCCTGGGTTCACCATAAAGATCAAGTCCGTATTTGCTTGTATCCTGTGCTACGAGGATGATCTCCTTCGTACCCATATCTGCAAGCCACATGACCTCGGAAACTATATCCTCTTCCGTTCTGCTCTTAAGCCTTCCCCTTATCCTTGGGATCGCGCAGTACGTACAGAAGTTATTGCATCCCTCGGCTATCTTGACATAAGCATAATGGGCCGGAGTCGTAAGTATCCTCTCCTGATAGCTGGCGTCTATCACTGCTTCATGATAGAGTTCCAGTCTCTCACCTTCAAGGCCTCTGTCCACCATCTCGACGATGTCATCATGAGGAGTAACTCCGAGAAACACGTCCACTTCCGGGAAATTGGATGAGACCTCTTCCCTGTATCTGCCTGAAAGGCACCCTGCGATGATAAGGAGTTTCAGTTTTCCGGTCTCCTTGTAACGTGCCATTTCCAGGATTGTATCGATGGATTCCTGCTTTGCATCATCTATGAAGCCACAGGTATTGATCAGGATGACATCTGCTTCCTCGGGATCTGGTGTCAGATTATAGCCGGCTTTCACCAGCTGGCCGAGCATCAGTTCCGTGTCCACCCTGTTTTTTGAGCATCCGAGAGAGATTGCTCCGATGAAATGATCACTCCTCTTCATCTTTACCTATCATCCTTTGGAACTCATCATATGTGATCTGCAGAGGCCTCGGCTTGTTGCCGTCAGCCGGAGGTACTATCTCCTTAAGCTCCATCTCATCCACGATCCTTGCTGCACGGGCATACCCGACCTTAAGTCTTCTCATAATCATAGAGCTTGAGATGTTTCCGTATTCGAATGCCAGTTCTATGGCCTTCTGGGTCAGCGGATCATCGAAGGAACTCTTATCCTGCTCTTCTCCGACTTCTGAGATGCTGGCTGCAGGCTCTACTCCCTCTATGAGCTGTCTCTCGAGTTCCTCATCCTTTTCCATCTCATCCGTATTGTTCTTCAGGAAGTCTATGACCCTTTCATTCTCCTCATCACTGATGTAGCATCCCTGAAGTCTTACAGGCTTCGACTGTCCTATCGGCATGAACAGCATGTCTCCGTTTCCGAGAAGATCTTCAGCGCCGTTCATATCCAGTATGATCCTTGAGTCGAGCCCTGAAGAGACCGTCAGAGCGATCCTTGACGAGATATTGGTCTTTATCATTCCCGTAAGGACGTCGGCCCTAGGTGTCTGTGTGGCGACGACAAGGTGTATTCCTGCAGCACGGCCCAGCTGTGCTATTCTGCAGATCGCATCTTCGACTTCGTGCTTGCTTGCCATCATGAGGTCTGCAAGCTCATCTATTATGACGACCAGCTTCGGAATGATCTTTTCTCCCTGGGAGAGCATATATTTATTGTACGAATCTATCTCTTTGACATTGGTATCCGCGAAGATCTTATACCTCTTCTGCATCTCATTCACAACGTAGTTGAGCATGCTGGTGGCCTTCTTCGGATCAGTGACGACCTTGGTCTTCATATGAGGTATTCCGTTGAACCTTTTCATCTCAACTACCTTCGGGTCTACCATGAGCATGTTGACTTCTTCAGGAGAGGATTTGTACAGTATGCTCATAATAATTGAGTTGATGCATACGCTCTTTCCGGAACCTGTGGTACCTGCGATCAGAAGATGCGGCATCTTGGCGAGGTCTCCGTAAACATTGTTTCCGTTGATATCCTTACCAAGGCCGAAATAGATACTGCTCTTGTTGTTTTTGAACTCCGGAGTATCGAGGAGTTCTCTTATCTTGACACCCATTCTCTCTGTATTCGGTACCTCTATTCCGACAGCAGATTTTCCGGGTATTGGTGCTTCGATCCTGACGCTCGGCGCAGCCAGATAAAGAGCTATGTCGTTCGCAAGAGCGGTGATCCGTGATATCTTGACACCTGGTGCGGGAGTAAGCTCATAACGGGTCACTGAAGGTCCTATTACGATGTTGTTTATCTTGACGTCTATATGGAAATTCTGGAACGCTTCTTCAAGAAGATTGGCCTTGCTTAGATTGCTCTTTTCCATTCTGCGTCCGTAGTCGCTCTGGACGGGCTTGTCGAGAAGATCCATCCTGAACGGAAGCATGTACGGCTTGTGTTCTTTCTTCTCTTCCTTTTTTTCATCCGTTTTTTCTTCTTCCGGCTCCTCTATAGGCTCCTTTTCCTTCATCTCGCTTGGAGGCGGAGTGAAATAAGCCGTCTTCTCAGGCTCTTTCTTCTCCTTTGGCTTGATGTCTTCTTTCTTATGGTTCGTGGAATAGAAGTTGAATTCTCCGGTATACGGTTCTTCCTCCTCATCATCCACATAATAATCCTCAGCCAGCTGCTTGTTGTACTCATCCTCTATGCTGGTCTGTATATCAAGATGATTCGATTTCTTCTTGGCAAAGAAAGGTTTCTTCTTTCCGTCGACCTGAGGTTTTGCCTTGTTCTTATCATCCCTGAACAGCTGAGCCTGTACCTCACCGGTACCGGTCTGAGGTATCTTCTTCCCTTTTCCTATATCATTGCTCATGAGACCGACCTGCTGGTCTCTCGGATCGATTATGACATCCGGATCTATGGCAGTATCCTTCTTTGAGGGTCTTCTCTTCTCTTCCTGGGAACCGAGTATCTCAGTTGCTCCTGGACGCGCATTCTCAGAAGGCCTTGCATACTCCTGATCACTGAATGCCTTCTGATAGATCTCATCTTCATCTTCTACCCGCTCTTCGATATACTGCTGCTTTCTTGCCTCTCTTTCAAGTCTCTCGTTCCTTGCGGATTCACGCATGTTCCTGACGGAATTGGAGAGTTTCTCAAATCCATCCCTTATGGAGAAGTTCGTGATGAGGACGATGAGTACCAGCATTGCGGTAGCAAGTATGATGAGCGCTCCGGCCTTTGAAAAGAGTGCTTCGAGAGGATATCCGAGGATTGCTCCTATAACTCCTCCTCCTATCTTCTCCGTTCCGTTATTGAAGGCCTGCACTATATAGTTTATGTAATTGATGGCAGAAGGTGCATACTTCTTAGGTGAGCAGAGTTCCACGAATGCAGCAAGCAGCCAGAAACAGATGGTAAAGAAAACCGCCTTCCTGCTGTTGATACCTACGCTGAAAAGATAGATGAAGCCGAATGCCACAAGGAATATCGGTATGAGATAACCGAATATGCCGAACATGCCGAATACTATATTCCTTATGAGCTGTGCAAAAACCGCAGTGGATGAAGTATATACGAAAGCTCCCGTCAGTATTCCCAGCGCAGTCAGTACTATACCCATTATCTCCAGCACTTTTATCGGTTTACTGTTTTTGGCGGTACTCTTTCTTGAGACCGACCTTGTATTTCTGTTCTTTGAATTGCTCGTTTTTTTCTTTGTTGAACCTGCCACCTGTTCATCACCTCACAATTATTCAGCATATATTATACAATAAATCAAGGGTATAGACAAAGGCGGGCAGAGTCATGAGCAGCCGGAGAAACGTTCCCCGGCTGCCCTAAAAATCACACGGCTATGGTCCTTCCGGCGTCATCGATGAACCATTTGCTGTTCTTTCCGTCCAGCTTGGTTATCTCTCCTCCATAACCGTATTTTCCCATCAGGAGATCCAGCATGTCCTCTGCATCTCCCTGACATGATGCTTCAAGTGTTCCTATCTGTATGCCCTGAAAGGTCTGCGTCCTCGGGCGTCTCAGTTTGAAAATGTACAGGTATTTATCCATATCCTTATCTCATACCATCGGTGCTATAAGGCAGAGCAGCCAGATGATCATGAAAATGCCTCCTGTTCCGAGTGTTGAATAAGCGAATATCTTTGCCATTTCCAGGGTGTTCTGTTTACTTCTGTTCATGATAACTGCCTCCTTTATTCGGTTTACATCTTCATTATATAAATGCATATGTCCGAAAATACGGACTTACAGGCAGTTCATCTTGTGTTGCCTTTTTTGAGTATTGACACCCACATATCACTGTTCCCCGGAAAAGAAAACGACCCTCTTATTCCGGTTTTATCCGGAAAAGAGGGTCTTATAAGGTTCTTGTTTCCTATGCGGTCAAGCGACTTTGGAGATCAGCCTTTTACTGCTCCTGCTGTAACACCTTCCACATAATACTTCTGCAGGAACATGAACAGCGTGACGATAGGAATTGCCACTATTACGCATCCTGCGGCGAACTGTGTGAACAGGTTCGTATCAGGATGTGTACCGAACAGCAGCGAGTAGAGTCCTACGGATACTGTCCAGAAGGCTGAGTTATCGGCGCCTATGATGACCTTTGCGAATATGAAGTCCATCCATGGTCCTGTGAAGCTCATGAGAGCCTGATAGATGATTATCGGCTTTGCCAGAGGCAGGATTATCTTCATGAATATCTTGAAGTTGGAGCATCCGTCGAGCTTTGCAGATTCCACGAGTGCATTCGGAATGACGTCGAAGAATCCCTTAGCCACCTGGAAACCAAGTCCTGCTCCAGCACTGTAGGCAAAGACAAGTCCCACCATTGAATATCCGGGATGATCAGGGTTTCCCGTAAGTCCTATGGACTTCAGCAGGAAGTAGATCGCTATCATGGACATGAATCCCGGGAACAGTCCGATTATCATCGAGATGTTCATGAACGGTTTTCTCATTTTGAATTTCAGTTTGGACATGCAGTATGCCACTGAAAGAACGAGGAACGTGGAGATGATGCAGTCTATGACAGCCACTATGAGCGTGTTCAGCATCCATCTCGGGAAAGCGTTCGGAACACCGTAATATGTTGCCGTGAACAGGTCAGCAAAGTTCTTGAACCCGTATGCCTTCGGGAAGAAGTTGCTCGTGACCGTTCCTATGAATGTGCCGTCAGGCTGATACTCGCAGCGGAAAGCAGAAAGGAATATCCAGAGTAGCGGGACGAGCCATATGATACCCATAACGATGAGCAGTATATATGTGATCCCGAGACTGGTCTTATACGCTCTCGACTGACTCCTGACTTTTTTAGAGGTCTTATTCGTATTACTCATTGGAAAGTATCCTCCTCGTTATATGCTTTACTTCTGCGGTATGTGATCAGGGTGATCGTTGCGGTAATGATGAAGGTGAAGATACCTATGACAGCACCGGTGTTATACGATCCCTGGTCGATCGTGACTTTGTAAAGCCAGGTTACAAGAAGATCCGTACCGCCTGCCTGATAACCTGTATACACAGGTCCGCCGCCCGTCAGAAGGAATATCGTGTTGAACGAGTTTATGTTGCCGACGAAGCTGGATATCAGATACGGCGTCGTGACGAATATGACATACGGAAGCGTGATCTTGAAGAACATCTTGACGGTGGAGGCTCCGTCCACTCTTGCAGCCTCATAGAGATCTGCAGGGATGTTCATCAGGATACCGGATGTCATGAGCATCGTATACGGGATTCCGACCCACATGTTCACTATTATGACCATGACCTTGGCGAGAGCCTCGCTGTCGCCCGGATGGAGTCCCAGGAATCCGATCGGTCCGCTGGTAGCTCCGATATCCTGCAGTAATCCATTTACTGGCCCGTATTCTCCGAGCAGGTTCCTCACTGCAAGCAGCGATATGAACTGCGGGATGGCTATGGTCATTATGAACACGGTACGGAATATCTTCTTTCCCTTAAGTCCTTTTTTGTTTATCAAAAGTGCAAGTATTATTCCTCCGAAATAGCAGGACAGAGTTGCGAATATGGCCCAGATGAACGTCCATCCGAGGACCGGCAGGAATCTGTTCTTTATCTCCATTCCGAGGGAACCTTCTCCGGTGAATACGGCTATGAAGTTATCGATGCCGTTCCAGTGGAACAGGTTCGTGCCCTTGTCATTCATGTCCTGGGAGTTATATGTGGTAAACGCCAGGGCTATCATGAAGATCGTGGGCAGTATGGTGAATATCAACGCTGCTATGCAGGTAGGCGTGAGCATCGTGATGTGGAATCTGCTGTCGAACAGTTCCATCACGTCTTCACGGAATGTGCTTGGCTTCTTGCCTATCTTCTCGTCCATGTCCGCCTTTACGGAAGAAGTGATGCTCATCTTCATCAGCATGAAATAGATGATTATCACTGCGATGGTAACGAATCCGAACAGTATCATCAGCTTGCAGTCGGAACCTGCCGAGAACTCTCCTGTGATCGGATCGAAATCTCCACCTTCGGACACGTTTTTCAAAGACAGATTTGCCAGTGCCTTATATCCGTATGGGGTTCCGTTTATGGTCGGGCAGAACACCATGAAGCATATTATCGCCACCTGCAGTATCAGGAACAGGGCACCTTTGATGTATTGCTTATGATAAAAGTTTCCTGCTCCGAAAATAAAGTGGGAAAGCTTGGTCCCTATGGAACCGTCGGCAAACCTCTTCCCGAAGTTGGAGAACCATTTGCCTATCGGTGCAAAGAGATCAGATATACTCTTTTTATTTTTCGGAACTCTGGTTAATGTAGAATCCATATTATCCTCCCAAAAAATAAACTATCGAACGATTTGATCTTCTGAAAGGTGATCATGCCTTCTGCGGTAAGCTGGACGGGAACTCCTTAGGATTGTTTCCATGCATCCATATATACTCTATGAGGTAAAGTCCCTTTCTGATGCCCTCGAGCGATTCTGTCTCTGTAAGGATCTGGTCGCCTGTTGTCGGATATGGGGTCTTGTCGATTATCGCACGGAAGATTGGCGGGCCGTTCTTTGAATAATAGTATGTATTCAGTGTTCCGGTGAGGAATGGCTGCGGGATGCCCCATTCTGCCATCTCGACCTGCGTGCATGCAAGATTGTATTCGCTCTCAGTAACTTTGCCCTCATCATAGCAGCTCTTGATGAATTCGCTCGCACCGACATATGCGGGTACGTTCATGCACTCAAGATAGCTCTGGTTCTGAACTTCCTTGCTGGAGAGGAACTTCACGAGCTCCTGCTCAGCCTTGTATTTCTTGTTGTCTGAAGTAGCGTTGATCATGAAGACCTTGCAGTCTGCGAAGGTTCCTCCTCTGTATACGTCTCCTGCCTTTACTCCGGTGAGTCCTTCAACTGACTTCTCGGTAAGGGTCAGTGTAGGTATGAGAGTGATTCCGAGGTTGGTCTCGCCGATAGCGGCCTTGGCTGTATTGTAGTGCCAGGTTCCTCCGATAACTGCGAGGCATCCCTTGTTCCTGAGGTCTGCATCCCAGCCGTCAGGAGAAGCCCACTTGAACCCGTTCTCGTCTTCCTTGAAATCCTGGAGCCATCTGATTATAGCAATTGTGTCATCGCCCTGGCAGTTGGATTCTCCCTTGGAACCGCCTGATGTAGCCTCTGCGCCTTCATATATCTTGACTGTAGTGGAGTGATCGTCTGCTTTCGTTGCCAGGAGTGCGAAGGACATGTTGAATCCGTCATCTCCGGTAACTGTGATTGCCTTCATTCCTGCTGCCTTTGCAGCTTCCCTGAGTCCCTCGAAGCTCTTTGCCTGTTCTTCTGTCACATAAGCCTTGTTGTAATACATGAACAGTGCCTGTGAGATATAAGGTACGCCGTAGAGATACTTCTTGTCGTTCAGAGTCGAATAGATGACGTTCTGGAACGAGGCAGGGTTGTCTGCGAGCACCTGATTTATAAGTGCTTCATCGGTGATAGGCTTAGCACACTGTGTAGCAGCCAGTTTGCCGATATTGTCATGAGCTGTCGTAAAGATATCAGCAGCAGCGGACGGGTCGTTCGTTACGATTCCGGCGACGGAACCGGTATCGACTCCCTTAACCTCGATGGTGTATCCGAAGCTCGGGTTATCCTTTACGTACTGATCACATACCTTCTGATAGAATTCTGCGGATTCCTCTCCGACCCAGACTACTATCTTGTTGTCTTTCTTTCCGCATCCGGCGGTAACTGCAAATACCATCATTACAGCCAGAAGCATGCATAGTATTCTTTTCATGTTTAAATCTCCCTTTTAATTTGCGGGACTATATGACATCTTCTCGATCACCATCGTGGATGTCACATAGTCAAGGACCGTCTTGTCCTTCCTGTTCAGCATCATCACTATGAACCTTATCACCGGGACCAGCAGGAACGTGTAGATCCCTGTCCAGAGATAAAGGGATAAACTGTCGATGATGTATATGAACACGAACTTTCCGAGGATCTGATACCATGATGCGCGGTTCTGGCGTTTTTCACTGAACACCACCAGTCCGGTGAGCATCTTTCCGAGCGTAGCCCTGGTCCTGCTCATGAGCGGTACTGCAAGGAACAGTATCAGCTCGGCTATCAGGGCTGCCAGCGCTTTCAGGAGAAAGCTGTGGAGGTTTGCCGCAAAGAACTCGTTCTTGTATTCCTCGTTCCCTATCAGCATCTCGCGGAGCTTTTCCTCATCATCCCCGGTCACCTTCTTTGTTTCCTCGAATATCTCCCTGTATCTGTCAGCATGTCCATGATATACATCTGCAAGCGGTGTCGCCAGCACTAAATATGTGAGGAGCATGAATGCCATGAACAGGAGAGTGATGTCGAATCCGTCGGAAACGATCCTTTTCAGCAGATTCGGTTTCGAATTTGCTTCTATCTCTATGTTCTGTCTATTATCTTCAGCAGTCATCTCAGCAGATCATCATATCGATCCTGGTCGAATAAACTGATACGTCCTTAGCGACAAAAGCAAGTTTTACTTCCTTGGCGTCGAATTCCTTGTCAACATTGACAAGGATCTCTTCACCGTTGGCCTTTATCTTTGCAAAACGCACGTTGCCGTAATCCAGTATCTCCAGGACTTCGCCCTTGAGGCCTTCTTCGCCCTCTCCTGCAAAGCGGATGTTCTTGCGGTCGACTGCATATCTGTAAGTGTATTTATAGCAGTTGTCACCGTCTATGGAGTTGATCTTGTATCCATGCTCGGGAGCTGCCTCGATGGTATAATCTCCGATGTCATAGAAGAAGTGGAGCACTCTTTCACCGTTCTCTTTCTTCTCTGTCTTGGAGAATCTGCCCATGAAGGATTCCTGATCTCCGATGGCTTTAAGGAGTTCCTTTCCGTCGGCACTGAGATTGACTTTCTCGTTCAGGATATCGAACTGATAGTCGTCGCCTTCCTTCACATCATCGGATACGAGAGCAAACAGATATTTGTCTCCGTTAACGAGATAAGCCAGATTCTTGTCATCGACTTTCTCTGTCTTGGCGACCTTCAGGCTGAAATCCTTTCCTGGAACGATAGCTGCCGGCGGAAGTCCGAGCTCGAAATCGTGAGCATCTGCAAGAGCTCCCTTATAGGTCTCAGGCAGTTCCACTCTGTGTCCCAGAACATCCATATAATCTCCGTCATGTACGGCGTGTATGGTGTTGTATTCAGGGATCTTTGTCATGAGCGTGACTTCTGTTTCAGCATCGAAGAAGTGGACCTTACTAGGATTCGGTTCAGCATAAGCGATATCGCCTACGTTGATGTCCTCCCTGTCTATGACCTTGAGAACGATGTTTCTTCCTTCGTCCTTCATGGTGAATTCTTCGACCTTGTCTCCGACTTTACCGTAGATGATGGTCTCGTTTCCGAGTCTCTCCACGTTGGTCACGACGAACTCGAGTCCCTTTCCTTCCTTGTTCACTGAAAGGTGTTCAGGACGAATACCGAATGTGACTGTCGTGTCTCCGTTCAGATACTTCTCATGGATCTTAGAGACTTTCTCATAGGGGATCGTGACCTTGTCTCCGTTAGCGAAGATGACGTCCACGTCGTCTCCCTCTCTCTTGAGTTTCACATCGAAGAAGTTCATCTGAGGAGATCCGATGAATCCTGCAACGAACTTATTGTACGGCTCATTATAGAGATTCATAGGAGTATCGATCTGCTGCACATATCCGAGCTTCATTACGACTATCCTGGTACCCATCGTCATGGCCTCGACCTGATCGTGGGTGACGTATATGAACGTCGTCTTGAGGTTCTTGTGGAGTTCAGTGATCTCCGTACGCATCTGAGCACGCAGTTTTGCGTCCAGGTTCGAAAGCGGTTCATCCAGCAGGAATACTTTAGGATCACGTACGAGAGCACGGCCAAGTGCGACACGCTGTCTCTGTCCACCTGACATTGCCTTCGGCTTACGGTCAAGGTATTCCTCGATATCCAGCATCTTTGCAGCCTTCAGAACGCGCTGTTTGATTTCTTCCTCAGGCATCTTGCGGTTCCTGAGACCAAACGCCATATTTTCATAAACGGTCATGTGAGGATACAAAGCATAGCTCTGGAAGACCATTGCTATGTCTCTGTCCTTCGGCTCCATATCGTTCACCAGCGTGTCCCCGATGAACAGATCGCCCGCGGTGATAGTCTCAAGACCTGCGACCATACGCAGGGTGGTGGACTTTCCGCAGCCGGAAGGACCAACGAACACTATGAATTCTCTGTCGGCTATATCGATCGAAAAGTCGTTTACAGCCTTGTGTCCGTTCTCATAGACCTTGTAAATATGGGAAAGCTTTAAGTTTGCCATATTCTGCCTCCATTTTTTATTTATTTAAATAAACCTGTGTTTCCTTATCTTATTCGAAACTGACCTTTCTGTGGTTCAGTTCCCCTATCACGGAATCGATCCCAGAAAGCATGGCGTTCATGGTTCCGGCCACCTCGCCCTTCCTGTCGTAAACGGTATATATGCCGTTTTCCACCGTGAGTTTCTGGATATCCTCTGTCTTTATGCTCCTCATCTTGAAGATATAGTGCATGTAGAGGGTATCATCTTTTATGTATGCATAGTCCAGAACGAGTCCTATCATTACCCATATTCCTGACAGGAGCAGTATCAGAAGAAAGACTATGGCCATTATCTTCAGTGCCGGCATGTCCCCCGTAAAGAGAAGGACGAGTATCACGGCAAGACAGCTCACTATTCCCGTAAGAGTGAATATGAACGGTCCTTTATCCACTTCTGTACTGTATTCCCCGTGTCTGAACATTTATTTCACCTTTCTAAGGACCACCGATTCGTTCGTGGACACAATGATCTCTCCGCTTACGTTTCCGTATGTTTCCCTTAGATTTGAATAGATGATCTCGTACTCTCCGTCAAGTTCCACCGTCGTTCCCTTGAGACTGTGGACTATGAGAAGATCATCAGCGGTGTATATGATATTTCCGTTCTCAGACACGATATCCGAGACTTTGGAATCTATCTCATCCCTTGTGCTCATCCTGAGCGCCTTCTCGGACTTTCTCAGGGCTATGAGCTCCTTTATCTTCCGGAAGGTATCCATATGAGCTATCTTAAGAGAATAATCCATCACGTTTATCGGATCCCCGACGTTATACGAGTTGCCCTCGTATTTACCTGTCCTGGTATCCAGTTTGGATCTCATGAAGTCCTCGCCCTCCTGCAGGAAAGGCACTCCTTCCGAGAGAAGGACTATGGAGTCTGCCTGAGTATATGCCTTCGGGAGCCTGTCTTCGTTCATCGTCTGTATGAGCTGGTCATACAGAGTGTAGTTGTCATGGCAGGAAGCATAGTTGAGCACCAGGTTCGGGTCTATCTTAGATGCCGGTACTGTTCCTCTGGAGAACACTCCCGTTATGCCGAGTCCGATAATTGATGCACAGGTACTGTCTCCCTGTACGAAGCCCTTCGAAGGATTGTTCTCACCCCTGATGGCGTTCCTTATGACATCGTTGAAAGCACCGACCTTGACTCCGCTTCCTGAGAAATACGGCTGTGCGAGACTCTCCTGTTTAGTTGTCTGCTCTGAAAGCTTGGTATCGGACGTTCCGTCCTTGAGCTTTGAGGAACCGCCTGTCCAGGGCTCACCATATACCATTATCTCAGGATAGATCTGGCTGCAGTCCTTATATACGTCTATCATGGTCTGATTGTCTATGAGCCCCATCAGGTCGAACCTGAATCCGGACATGTGGTATTCCTCTGTCCAGAACTTGCAGGATTCCCTTATGAACTTATTGACCATGTACCTCTCGGAAGCTATCTCGTTTCCGCATCCTGAGCCGTTATAGAAGGCTCCGTTGGCCCTCGTCCTGTAATAATAGTAAGGAACGAGAAGATTGAAGTTGGAGTTCTCGGAAGCACTGGTATGGTTGTAGACCACGTCCATGTTTATAGAGATTCCTGCCTCATGCATCTTCATGACCATGGTCTTGAATTCCCTTATCCTCACGTATCCGTCTCCCGGATCCGTAGAATAGCTGCCCTCGAGAACGTTGTAGTTAAGGGGATCGTATCCCCAGTTATAGTTGTCCCAGGAGACCGAGGTCCCTGAAAGTTTTTCATCGACCGAGCTGTAGTCATAGAAGGGCTGTATCTGTACGTGTGTGATCCCGAGCTCCTTAAGATGGTCGAGTCCGGTTGAGACAGTCACACCGCCTTCAGAATATGTGGTCCCCTCTTCGGCAAGTCCCATGAATCTGCCCCTGTACTTCTCGGTCACTCCGCTGGTCTCGCTTATCGTCATGTCCCTGACGTGGATCTCATAGATCACCGAGTCAACGTTATTGCCCTTGAACGGGTATGAATCCTCATTCCATCCCTCCAGGGATTCGTTCAGTTTCGTAAAGTTGACTATCATTCCCCTTCTGCCGTTTACTCCCGCACTCTTTGCATACGGGTCCACGACTTCGTTCGTTCCCTTGGAGTTGGTGACTGTATACGTATAGTAATAGCCGTCAAGGTCTTTATCCACTGAACAGCTGAAGACTCCCTTTTCTCCCTTTTCCATCTCATATGTGGAGACCGGAGTCTTGTCGAGCTCATAATCGCCTGTATCGTAGATATTCAGCACCATGGATGAGCTCGTCGGTGCCCATACCTTGAAGATGGTCTTTGTCGGAGCGGCCTCGTTGTCAAAGGTAACTCCGAGATCGTCTCCGTCATAGCTGTATTTTTCTCTGAATTCATCGGTATCATAGTAGTTCGTGAGCATCAGACCCACCACGTTGGTCCACTGGTCATCAAATCTGTAACTCACGTTCACGGTATCGGTGATATCGATCGGATCCTTGAGCGTAAGATCCGCCTTGTTCAGGGAAGTATCATATTCTCCCATGGAAAAGTTCTTGTATTCAACACCGTTCACCGTGATCCCGAATCTCGGGAGATATGACTTGAACGAGTTGGATATCGGCTTGAAATAGACACTGATGGTCTTCTCATCCCTCAGGAGAGCATAGCTCACTATTGATTTGCATGCATTGTCCATTGTATCGAATATGGTGGACTCTCCGGTCCTAAGAAAAGCTTCCTGTATCCCGCCCGGCGTTTCTGTCTCGATCTCTATGGATCTGTCTCCGTCAGGGTCCTTGTTCCAGTTGTCCGTTCTGACGAGGAAACCGACCTCACGAGTTCCCTTTCCTTCCGAGATCACATTAAGATCAAGGTCCACATAGACTCCGTAATCATCATATCCGGTGAACTCATATGCCTCACCGTTTCCTCCGTTGTCCATGTCCCACGCCCAGATATTCCAGGGAACATATGAAGCCCTGTCATTATTGGTATCGTCATTCCTTCTGTAATGGAGCCTCAGAATCTTTGTCGGTGCAAGAGGCTCTTTTGAATGGTCCACCGGGTCCTTCTTGTATTTGTCGATCACGTCCCCTGCGGGAAGGATCTCTATCTTTTCATCATCAGGCCCTTCCTCGTTCTTCTTGCATCCTGAGAGGATACTCAGGACCATCAGGACGGCCAGAACGATGCATATCAGTTTTCTGGACATAATAACTCCTTAAAATCCCGTCATATCGACGAACCCTGCCTTAAGGGTATCTCCCTTAATGTCTCCGCTCTGTTTCAATATATTGGAATCCCATTTCGAAGGATCTCCGATCACATATCCCTTTTCGAATACTGCGATCAGGAAGCCTTCTGCGCCTTTCGGATCAAACAGGAGCACACCGTCTTCTATCTTGTAATCCTTGCTCCATTTTCCCGGTGACCAGCTCCAGATATATATCTCAAAGTCTCCGTTCAGATATTTTGGATTCAGGTTCAATACATTGAATCCTCCGTCCTTCAGCTTAAGCTGACGGAATTCAAAGGTCCTTAGGAGCGTGTTCTTTCCTGTTATGAGACTGATGGAAAGCTTAGCCGCTGAGTCCTTGAGATGTTCATGTACGGCTACCTTCTGTTCTCCCGTGAATTCCTTCTTTGAGTTCTCGTCGTCATTGAACCAGTAATATGCCTTGTCGCAGTTTGATGCCCCGAAGGTTATCTCCTTTTCTCCAACGAAGGAGCCTCCCTTTTCAGAGATCGAGAGCACCGGATGGAGATCTTTGGAGCGGGTCATCACGCATAGACCGTTGGCCTCGAAGTTGATATATGCCTTCTGCTTGTATACGACCACTTTCTTACCCGTAAGTGCGTCGTAATAGTTTCCGTCCGCCAGATGAGGAACACTGACTTCCACGGTCTTCTCAGGATCCACTTCCCCGACGTTGATGACAAGAGCTCCCATGTCGTCACCCTTGACCTTCTCATTGACATATATCGTGTCTTCTGCGGATTCATATGTCTCCGCGCCGACGAATCTGTTATGGAATCTGTTGCTGATGGCTACATTCTCATTCTCAAATGCATAGGAGCCGATCTTTCCAACATCAAGGTCATCTGTAGGCCTTGCGAGATACAGCCCTCCGAGCTTTCCCTTTGCAGCTATTACAGCCCAGTATTTTGCGACCCTGTTGTCTCCGTAATGGTTGCTTGCCGTGACATATTCATCGTGGCTCTCAACCCAGGCTATGAGCTTGGAGGGATCGGATGTCTTCAGAGTGGCGTTTAAAATGATGAGAGCATCCTTCTTGGAGAAGGTATTCTTGAACTGGGACGTAAAACCGTCGTCAGTGACTCTCATGAAAGATGTATATACTTCGAGAGTTCTGTTCAGCGGAGATGTGAGTATCTCTCCGTACACATACAGATCTTTTCCCGTTTTTTCCTTATAGTATTGCTTTGCGACCCCTACCGTCTTCTCCCAGAAATCACTGGAATAATCGGGATCTTCGGAGGTCTCGATGTGTTTTGCCGCATCGAATCTGAATCCGTCTATACCGATATCTATGCACTCCTGCAGCAGTGAGAGCACTCTTCCCTGTACATAGGGATTTGCCGTATTCAGGTCCGGAAGGTTCCCCCACTGATAGTACTGGGTCTCGGAGCCTGATCCGGAAGCTTTCTTATTGTGATGGAAGGTGACGCCATGTCCGTCTGTATCCTCGTTCCTGTTCGCATAGAGTATCGGCTCGTATTTTGCGACTTCAGGAAGTACCATGGGCGTTCCGTCCTCTTCTTTTCCCTCGTCATCCGTCGTGGCCATGTGATTTGCCACTATGTCGACGAGAATGCAGATACCGTATTGCTCAGCCTCCTCACAGAGCGCCTTAAGGTCTTCCTTCGTTCCGAGCGAAGACTCTTCAGCTATCGAGAAACTCAGCGGCTGGTAGAACGCCCACCACTGGGAACCGCCTGCCTTAGGCTGCTGTACCGGCATCGTAAGTATGTTCTTGAAGCCCGCATTGGCTATGCTTCCGAGGTTCTCACGGATCTCATTGAACGTCCAGTTGAACGCATGGAGCGTCAGACCGTCCCCGGAATCCTCCGGCAGAGAGTCCACGTAATTATCCTCGAAATCTTCGAATTCGGGCAGTTTTTTCTTGCATGAAACGATGGAAAACACCATCACTATGGCGATAAATAAACAGACTATCCTCTTCATGTTCAATTCATCTCCCACCTTGCAAAGGCCTTTATAAAGCCATTTCGATCGTTTTCTTCATAATAGCTTCTGATTATCAAAGAAAGGGCTTCTCCAGAAGAAGCCCTTTCTCGATAATCAATAATTCATCATTTCTTGGTTGCGGTCACAGTAACTTCATCACCGAAGGTGATTACTACTTCGTATGTTCCGTCTTCCTCGACAACAACGTTGTCATTGCCTGCACCCCAGCTGTTGTCCCAAGCTCCGTCAGCACGGACCTTGATTCCCTGGCCGGCCTTAAGCTCTACTGTTGCCTTCCAGGTGTTCTCACCGTCAGCGGTCATAGCGACGTCGGCACTCCACTCATTGAAGTCTCCGATCACACCGTATGTATGATCTCCAGGTATCCATTCCTTAACTTCTTCATAAGGAAGGCCTTCCTTCTCCTCTTTCTTTACAAGTGCGATTCCGTATCCGGGAACTCCTGCTGCGGAAACTGTCTTGTACTGAGCGATTACCAATGTGTAGAGTCCAGGGCCTCCGATGCAGACAGGGTTGCTTGCCCATGAGAAACCAAACTCATCGGGTTCTTCCTGCCATACAGGCATGAACAGTGTCTTTGGCGTAAGAGATTCTGCGTTAGCGATCTTCGGGTCAGAGATCCATACATCTTCGCCGTAGACCTTATCGTCTCCGTCGACCTCTATGTTGCACTGTGCTACCTTGAAGCAATATGAACCATTGGTGCTGTAGAGGACACCGTCGATGAGACAGGGGGCAGGCCATCCGGCATCGTTGGTTCCGAAGATAACATCTATGGTGTAGAGATACTTGATATCCTTTTCCTTTGCGGAAAGAGCCTTGTAGAGCTCTTCATCTATCTCTTTCACATCTTCGATGGAGATTGCCTTGAGGGCGGATTTCTCATAAATAGCGTTATCCTTGCCGTTCCAGCTGTTCTCCGTACCATCTGCCAGCAGATGCGATCCATGTAATACCCATGCATCATGTGAATCATCTGCAAGAGGCTCAGCTTTCTTTTTGCAGGAAGCTACAGCCAGGATCATCATTACAGATAATAATACTGCCAAAACCTTTTTCATTTTTACTTCTCCTTATCAACTATGAAATTTGATTTCATGTCTTAATGATATCACAGAGAAATCAAAATGTTAACAATCTATAAATAAAGATTACTTTTCTGTGTGCAACGAAGAAAAAAATAGTATAGTGCAAAGTTCACTGATCGATCTTCGTGAAAATGAGGGTCATTCCCTTGCTTGTAACGGTCAGCGTTCCTTTCTTATAAGTGTATGAAAGGTTCTCATTCCCCGATATGATGGTGAATGATTTATGATCCCACTTGAAATCCCTGGTCTCATCGAAAAGGAGGAGTTCTCCCGTACCGTCCTCGTGGAGGTCCATTGTGCAGACAAGGTTCATGTTCTTTTCCATATAGTCAAGAACGTCCTTTGACGTGGTCTTTCCGTCCTTTACCATCTCGGTAAGCTTGTACTTGCCTGCTTCAGGAGTCTGCTTTGCACATGACACTATCATAAATATGAACAATGCAGTAAAGAGCACTAAAAAAAGCTTCTTCATGTAAACCTCCGTTCGGGTATCTATAAATATATAAGGCTGACTCCGATATGTCAATTACAACTCATTTCATATATAATATATAAACACTGAAAGGATCGAGCTATGGAGAATAGAAAAAACTATCAGAAAGAACTGG
>JAEEGJ010006549.1_pt1 | contig 34725 bp, 32 predicted proteins | sample 8958761 | NCBI WGS metagenome assembly JAEEGJ01 (sample SAMN16246546, study PRJNA631951) | gut metagenome | biome: gut microbiome; feature: rumen; material: RS-attached | host: Bos | place: Iran: Karaj | collected 2018-10
ATTATAACATACGCGGTTAAAAAAAGCAACAGGAGATAAGTGAAGCCCCTTTATAATATAGTATATTTGATTGGTTGAACCAATGTGAAAAAGTGAGAAATAATGTGAAAATAAATGAAATTATATGATAAATGCAAAAAAATCTTTGAAAAAACTAAAAAACGGCTTTAAACAAGATTTGCGGTTCATATGAACTTATGATATAATCATATCATCATCAGAAAGGAGTTAAGGACAATGAGTAGATTGATACCAGGCACAACAATGAAATTCACAGATCAGGCAAGAGAATCAGCATTTTCCCTTATCTCTCCGGTGCTTGAGGCTACTGGAGGACTAACTTTATCACAGCTTTCAAAGCTTACGGGACTTGAGGGAACAACGATCCAGAATTGGATCAAACGAGGGTGGGTATCTGCTACCAAGGGTAAGAAGTATTCTGAAAAGCAGATACTTCGCATACTTCTGATAAATATGTTACGAAAGGCTATGAAGCTAGAGGATATCGCAAATCTTATGCGTTACATTAACGGTGACGTTGAGGATACATCGGATGATATCATAGATGATATTCTTCTTTATGATATCCTTTGCAGGATAATCTTTACAGCCGAGGACGAGGGCGCTTTTGATACAGAGCATATCAAGGAGCTTGTAGCTCAGGAAGTTGCTGAGAATACAAAAGCTATCTCTGATGACGATAAGTTGAAAAAGGCAATGTTCGTAATGGTAATGGGGTACCGAAGCGGATGTCTCAGGACAGAAATGGAAAAAGGACTTGAAGTGATTCTTGACGAAATGTGATTTTTTGGGGTAAACATTACAGTTTTTATGATATACGGGAGGTATTGAATATGAATGTTGTAACAGCTTTATTTATGAGCAAAAAGAAGATAATCAAGCTTTTTGAAGTATCAAAGGCATTTTCAGCAGACAGTGCAAAGACTCTTGATGAAATGGGTATTCGTAATCCCGAAGCAACATTTGAGCTTCTGTACGACAACGTGATATCTGCAACAGAAAACAGTAAATATTATCTAAACAGAAAGTGACGTATACATTGTATAAAGTAGAGGAGGGGCAATATGGCATTTCTTCCATCTGTTTTCTATATGAGAAAAATAAGAATAATCAGCTTGCTTATGAGTGCAAACGCTTATTCACCTGATACAGCAAAAAGACTTGACGAGATAGGTTTGCTTAATCCATACTCTTTCCCGGCCCTGACTATCCGCATGATAAAAAAGAATGTCATTTCGGTAACGAGCGAAGGAAAATACTATCTGTGCCAATAAAGGAGAATTATTATGTCAGTAAATGTTAGAGAAGTAAACGGAAATACTGTACCGAGGAAGCCAAGCTTCAAGGGTGTGAAATGGGTGATAGCAGGACTTGCAGCAGTTTTTGTGGCTGTTAATTCCTTTACGATAGTTCCAGCAGGACATACAGGAGTAACGCTCACACTTGGAGAGGTTTCGAGTAATCCGCTATCAGAGGGTTTCCATGTGAAGGCACCCTTCATTCAGACAGTTGAGAAAATGTCAAACAAGATACAGGTTTATGAGACACCTGCATCCGCAGTTTCAAAGGATCTTCAGACTGTAAACAGCAAGATTGCCGTAAACTATCGCCTTGTTACGGACAAATCACCTGATATGTACAAGAATGTTGGTGTTGACTATCAGACAATACTTATAACACCTGTGGTTCAGGAGTGTATGAAGTCTGCTACAGCTAAGTACAACGCAGAACAGCTTATCACAGAGCGTGAATCCGTTAGCAATGAAGTTAAGACAGCTCTTGACAACAAGCTCAATACTTATGGTATCTATATAGAGAAGTTCAACATTGTAAATTTTGATTTCTCTCCAGAGTTTAATACAGCTATCGAGGCAAAACAGGTAGCAGAGCAGAATCTTCTCAAGACCAAGACAGAGCAGGAACAGGCAAAGGTAATTGCCAAGACCGAGGCTGAAAAAAAGGTAATCGCTGCAAATGCAGAGGCTGAGGCTATTCTTGCACAGGCTCAGGCACAGGCTGATGCCAATAAACTTCTTGAGGAGTCGCTTTCCAATAAGGTAATCGCCTATGAGCAGATCCAGAAGTGGAACGGTGTAATGCCAAAAGTTACAGGCAACAGCAATGGTGGCCTTCTCATAGACGTTAATATAGATGACGCAGCAACAACTACCGCTGCGAACTGAACTTAAAATCAACTTTTGGGGTAATGTAAATACGATCTCATTATCTGTTGGGGAACGGAAAATGAGAATACTCATCTGACCAAGAAAATAGGGATCTGAAGCTGCTTGAAAGAAAGCTTCGCAAAATAAAAGGTGCAGCGGTCTGGGGAGACTAGCTGCACAGGGGTAAACAGTTTATATAAAGTTTCGCATCATTATAACGCCATGATATAGGGGTGATCGGGGGTAAACGATCACTCAGGCAAAAATGCGGTGGTTTTCTTGAAAAAGCAGAGACAATTTGGATTTCGGGTCTCTGAAGGGATGTATTGGGCGTTCCTTTAAAATTTATAGGGGGATTTAGGAAGAGCTTATGTAGGGGTACATAAGCTCTTCCGCATTTTTGTGGAAAATAAGCTCTTTTTCAAAATCTGTGAGTTGAAGCCTTTCTATCATTGCTATCTCATTTGCAGGATCATCCCAAGGGCAGTCGCTACCGAATAGTACTTTGTCAGCTCCCTGCATACGGATTATGCGGAAGAGCTGCTCGTCATTTATATATCTGGAGATAACGCTCACATCGAACCACAGGTTATCATATTTGCCAGCGGTGTATTTTTCAATATCATCCCAGAGTTTCATGCCACCGAGATGTGCGGCAATTATTTTAAGTTTCGGGAAGGTCTCCGCCACAGCTGCAAAGCTTTGCGGAGTGGCTCTTATTATATTTTCAGAGTACGGATCCCATCCGCCATGAAAGACCGCAAGAAGACCAAGTTCAGCTATTTTTTCGTATATAGGGAACATTCTTTCTTCATCGGGGCGGAATTTCTGATATTCTGAGTGAAATTTAACGCCGCAAAGTCCAAGATTTTTTATTCTTTTCACTTCGTCAAGCACACCCTCTGCATCGGGATGGACGGTTCCACAGCAGTAAAGATTGTTGCACATGACAGAAGCAGCCCAGTTGTTAATAGTTTCTTGCTGTGATGGTTTTGTTGCAACAGGGAGCAGCATTGCTTTCTCTATGCCGTTTTCGGAAAGCTTTCTGAGTAATCCGTTTACAGTTCCGTCTGTTGCTGGAGTTATTCCGCTGGTCATGGCAAGTCCCGAGAGTGCACGCTGAGCGAGTTCATTGGTGAAGGCATGAGTGTGAAAGTCGAAATACTGCATAGATCACTCCATAACGTGTTCCATTGCGTGATAGAAAATAGTCTTTACATGATCATCACAAATGGAGTAGAATATGGTCTTTCCGTCGCGTCGAGAGCTAACGAGGCGAGCTTGTTTCAGAACTCTAAGCTGATGAGAAATCGCTGACTGAGTCATTTCAAGAAGCCTTGCGATGTCGCAGACGCACATTTCACTCTGACATAGCACGAAAATAATCCTTACTCTTGTGGCGTCACCGAAAACTTTGAGAAGCTCCGCGGCGTCGTAAAGGTATCTTTCGTCTGGCATGACCTTTGAGACCTTTTCAACGATATCTTTATGTACTCCGTGAGTACCGCATATGTGTTCTTCCATACAGATCTCCTTTATTAACTTGAGAGAATGATTACTGCTGCCACAGCAGTTGCAATACCAAGGAAAAAACCGATAGTGCAGGTGGCGCAGGAGTATTTATCGAATACGAATTTATTGTTCTTTGCCAACAGAACAGTGCAGCTTTTGTCGTTCCTGTATAGTTTACTGCGGAAAAAACCTTCTTCAGGGAAAACATTTGGATATTCATTGCCGTCTATGATGTAGTAGGCTACTTTGAATTTGCTTCGCGGACTACTGTCAATACGGGAGAAATAAGCTGTTTTTTTCTTTGCAAACAGCATACGGATGAAGAAAAAAATCAGCAAAAACAACGAAATTACATATATGATTCCTACAAGGGCAGCTCCTGCAAAAAGCAGGTATATCACATCAATGCCGATTACAAGGCACAGCACGATGATAATAGCGATAACGAGTATGAATTCCAAAGCAATCCCCCCTAACCGCAGACATATTATACTTTTTTATTATTATAACATATAAAAGTAAACAATTCAAGCGAACATGAATCAACAGCTTCAAAAGCTCAGTATTATTATGAATTCTTGCTTGACTATTCTAAGAATAAGGAGTATAATAGCAGAATAAGAAAGGGGGGAGTGTATTATGAAGGATCTCACCGAATTATTCCGCAAAGGAATAGAAAACGGAACAGGCTATAATGACTATGATGTTCTGAAAGCAATAAATACCTTGTCTGATATTTCGTGCGATTATGATGATGATGGTTGCAACTGGCGTTTAATATTAAAGGATGCTTGTACAACAGAAGCGCGTATACTTGGTTTCATATCAAGATATTATCCTGTAGCTCTGCTGGTAGAAAAATGTCCTGAGAAGCTGTTAGATAAGCTGCGGGAAGAAAATGTTACTATAGGTTTTTTCGGAAGAGACTTTCCGAAAAAGATTAGAAAAAAGCAGGAAGCTGAAACGATTATAATAGATCATGTTGAAAACAACTATCCTAAGAGAGATATCATAAAGCTAGAAGAAAAGGATCTTGTCATAAGTTGCTTTGACGAGAGTTTTTCCTGTGATGAAGAGATACTGAGAAAATATGCTCCGTTTAAGACGATACTTGACGACAGTTTTCTTGATGATGTGAATTTTGCACTTGACGATGAAAGATTATTCTATATTTACGAGAATATACCATATATTACACCGTACAACTTTACTTTTGATGAGATAAGGTGATTTTTTATCACGTATCTATAGAGAAAGGTTTATTATTTGCATGTATATGATAAAATCAAGGGATTAAAATTATCAGATCGGAAGAAGACTTTTCCCATATCTTTGAATAATCTCTTAGGTGCAGACAACATTTCGGATCAGTGCCATCCTGTTTTTCAATTATGTTGTTAATAAAACCTGCAATTTCTTTTAATTCTTCGTATGAACAGGTTATTGTGGCTTCTTTCAGATGTCCCGAAAAAATTTCGTCCTTATTATAACCGACTATTTCCATATATTTCACCTTTTGAGTTAGCATTAATCGGAGCTTTGCTCCGATTAATCTGTTTCTGATAGTATTACATACTTTAGTTCTTCTTGATGTGCGGTGAACATGTCAAGCTGACGTAGTAATTCCTCTGCTCGGGTGAGACAGTCTGCTGAGCTTTTTCCTCGAAAGTATTTCACTTCGCTTAGACTGTCAATAAGGTAGCGTACAGCAAGTTCAGATGTGAGCCAAAGAACACCGTAGTACAGGGTATTTACTTCACCTGTGGTGATAAGTCTCTCAAGTCCCTGTAAAAAGCCCTGAGTAATCTCACGGACTTGTTGTATATTCAGCTCTTTTCCTTGGCATACCGAGCGTACAAGATCACCGTAGTCAATGGCTACATAGCCACGCATAACAGTATCGAGATCTATGATAGTTGGAGTTCCACCGATAATTATGTTATCGGGCTTTGCGTCACCGTGTATGATACGCTTTTTTATCGAACCTGTGAACACTTGCTCTAATGTATCACGGAACTTGTCGAGCTTTGTCAATATATTGAGATCTACTCCGTTTTTAGAAGAAAGTGTAGCAAAATATCGGTCAAAGTCGTGAAATCCGTCGATAACTGGAGTGGGATTCAGCTCCCATTCGTCCATTATCCTAATAAAACTGCCAAATAGCCTTCCAGCAGTTATGACATCTATTGCGGCGTTCGAAGTTGACGGTATGTAGCAGTATATGCGCCATAAGTCATCGTTTACAACCGCATAGTTTTTTTCTCCGCAGGAGATATAATGCGGGACAGAAATGTCGGAAATATCAGCAAAAGCTTTTTCTATACGGCTTATATTGTCCATCACTACTCTCGGAGATTGAAAAACGGATTTATTAATGGATTGCAGAACGTATTTTTTGTTTCCGCATTCTGCAAGAAAGGTGCTATTTATGTGACCTGTGGAGAATTTGGTAAGCTTTCGGGCTTCCTGAAGCCCGAAAAGTGTCGGAATACTGCGTATATCTATAATATCACCCTCCCCATTTGGTTCTTGAGAATATTGATTAGTGAATAGTGTATTAACATTCTTTTTCAGTATGTTCGTAAAATACGAATTTGAAATTGAAAAGGGCGGATGATATCCGCCCTTATGAGTTAATTTTTCAGGCTCTGCATAGGTGCAGGAATACGTCCACCGCGGTTGATGAATTTTGCAGGGGACTTTTCGCGTATAGGCATAACTGGGCCGCTGCCTAGTAGTCCGCCAAATTCGAGGGTGTCGCCTTCTTTTTTTCCGATAGCAGGAATAAGACGTACCGCTGTGGTCTTGGAGTTAACCATGCCGATTGCTGCTTCGTCAGCGATTATAGCTGAAATTGTCTCGGGAGTTATTTCTCCTGGAACTACTATCATGTCAAGTCCTACAGAGCAAACAGCTGTCATCGCTTCTAGTTTTTCAAGACTGAGTACGCCTGCAACAGCTGCATCTATCATGCCTGCGTCTTCAGATACGGGAATAAATGCGCCAGAAAGTCCGCCGACTGTCGATGAAGCCATTACTCCGCCTTTCTTTACGGCGTCATTAAGCATTGCAAGGCAAGCTGTAGTGCCATGAGTACCACACATTTCGAGGCCCATTTCTTCAAGGATATGAGCAACACTGTCTCCGACAGCAGGTGTTGGAGCAAGTGAAAGATCAACGATACCAAACGGAACTCCTAAAAGCTCCGAAGCTCTTGCACCAACAAGCTGACCCATACGGGTTATCTTGAATGCGGTTTTTTTAATTATATCTGCAATTTCGTTAATTGAAGCGTCAGGGTACTTAGTAAGAGCAGCGCGTACAACTCCAGGACCAGAAACACCTACGTGTATCTCACAGTCTGGCTCGCCCACACCGTGGAAAGCTCCTGCCATGAAGGGGTTATCTTCAACTGCGTTGCAGAAAACAACAAGCTTTGCAGGACCTATACAATCACGGTCTGCAGTTTTTTCGGCAGCTTCCTTGACTATCTGTCCCATAAGCTTTACAGCGTCCATGTTTATGCCTGACTTTGTGGAACCGATATTTACTGACGAGCATATATTCTGAGTTACGTCAAGAGCCTCTGGAATAGATTTTATGAGAGCCATATCTCCTGCGCTGAATCCCTTATGTACTAGTGCAGAGTAACCACCTATGAAGTTTACTCCGCAGGTGTCAGCAGCTCTTTGGAGAGCCTTTGCGAATTTAACAGCGTCACCGTCGGGGCAGGCTGCAGCTAACATAGCAATAGGAGTTACAGAGATACGCTTGTTTACGATAGGTATTCCGTATTCCTTTTCTATCTGCTGACCAACTGGTACGAGATTTCCTGCTTTAGTAACTATTTTATTATAGACTTTTTCACAAGCTTTGTCTATGTCCGTGTCAATACAGTCAAGTAGAGAGATACCCATCGTGATAGTACGGATATCAAGGCATTCGTCCTGTATCATGCGGATAGTTTCGAGTATATTATATACGTTAAGCATGTAGCGGACTTCCTTTCATCAGACGCTGTGCATTGAGTTGAATATATCCTCATGCATTGTGTGTATTGAAAGTCCGAGTTCTGTGCCGAGGGCTGTCATGCGATCAACTAGCTCAGAGAAATCGCCCTTTATGTCAGATATATCAACGAGCATTATCATAGCGAACATATCCTGTAAAACGCTCTGTGTTACTTCGATAACGTTAACATTGTACTCAGCGCAGATACCGCTTACTTTATGCAGGATACCTACGGTGTCCTTACCAATAACAGTTACAACTGCTCTCATAGTTAAAAACCTCCGTTTTCTTGTTATTCGGCGTATCCCGAATGATTGATATAATTATAACACACTGCTTATAAAAAAGCAAGTATTATTTAGCTGTCAGCGATTAGCAGTAGGCATTCACTGCGGCTATACTCCAGTTATTTTAGGTTTGACCCTCGTCGTATAATCCCTTGCTTAGTCTGTCAAGGTTATCCGCACTGACATATATCGGAAATTTCCCTGTACGCTCTGTGGTCTGTCCGTTGAGCATACCAGTGTGAAAGGAGATATGCCGAAACTGCCTTAATATAAGCTCCAGACGAGTGTAATGGCATTTTTTAGGGCGTTCGTAGAGCAGCTCATCGGTGAGACTATCAAGATAATCCATTGTTTTCAGCCTCACCCTTTCGAGGTATTCGAGTAACTCCTCATCGCTCAAGACTTGGTTGCATGGATTGTCGGGATTATCCATGCCTGCTTCGTGAAACTCGGGCTCTGTGAATATCTCAGGGTTGAAATACCACTTGTCAGCCGAGTGTATAGTATGATAGACGTATCTCCACGCAGGAGAGCCGCAGACAGCAGCTTCCCTGTTATAGGTCAGTATGGCAGTCCTAAGGTTTACAAAGTTGGCATTGGTCTCAGCTTTTATCATTTGGATGTGCTCTTTCATAATATCACCTCTTGCGTATATTTTAGTCCAAAAGCCCTGAATTGTCAATTGTTTGTTCCTTTTTTCAAAAAAGAGTGGAAATTTATTCTGATTTGTGATATAATAATAAAATACACTTAAAAGGGGATGAAACTATGAAACTTATGGATTGCCATACACATACGCAGTTTTCTGTGGATTCCGAGGCTGATATCGACTTTTGCGTGCAGCGAGCCGCAGAACTCGGACTTGCTGCCTATGCAATAACCGACCACTGCGAATGCAATGCGTGGTATGGTAAGGAACACTATTCTGAGGATGCATGGTATCTCCGCGAAAGCTTTAATTATTCTGATGATTTTGAGAAATCTGTGACAGCTGTTACAGCACTTAAAGAAAAATATGATGGAAAACTTAATCTTTTATGCGGAGTGGAACTGGGACAGATACTTCACGATATTGAAGCGGCTAAGATAGTAAATGCCGATAAAAGGGTGGATTTCATTATTGGTTCGGTGCATCAGGTGCTTGGAGAGCAGGATTTCTATTTCATAGAATATGAAGAAATGACAATGGACGAGATTTATGCCCTATTGGAACGCTATTTTAAGGAAGTCTATGATTTGAGCAGGACAGAACTTTTTGATGTTATCGGACACATTACCTATTGCCTTCGCTACATGAAGCAGAGATATGGTATTGAAGTTGATATAAGCAGATATGATGACATTATCGAGGAAACATTCCGAAACCTCGCCTACAATGGTAAAGGTATAGAGATAAATACATCTGGACTAAGACAAGGATATGGGGACTGCTTCCCGAATCTCAGATATGCGAAGATGTATCATGATATGGGCGGTGAGATAATAACAGTGGGTTCTGATTCACATACAGTAGAGGATATAGCCGCGAATATAGCGGATGGTATAGAAATAGCTCGCGCCGCAGGTTTTACGCGATTAGCATATTACAAAAAGAGACAGCCTTACTTTATAGACATTGAGTGATCTTGGATATATTATTTAGAATGAAATCCTTGAAAATCTTGGTATAATAAAGGTTAAATATTTCAATGTAAAGTTTAATCTAGATGAACAAAGTAATGATCATTAATAAATAACGAAAGGAAATGATATCATGAACGACATCATAAAAATATTGCAGCAGAATGCTCGTATTTCAAATACGGCGCTGGGCGAAATGCTTGGAATTACCGCAGATGAAGCTGCTGCCCAGATTGAAAATCTTGAAAAGAGCGGAGTTATCAAAGGCTATAGTGTTATTGTGGATGACGATCTTTATGATAAGTCTACTGTATACGCTACTATTGAATTAAAGGTAACTCCACAGCGTGACTGCGGATTTGACGACATAGCAAAGACTATCATGATGTATGACGAGGTTGAGAGTGTCAGCCTCATGTCATCTGGAGCTTATGATCTTGCTGTAGAGGTTAAAGGAAACGATCTCAAGGATGTTGCGTTCTTCGTTTCAGAGAGACTGGCTACTATTGATGGTGTATTATCAACTTCGACCCATTTTATTCTGAAAAAATATAAGGAAAAAGGTATTTTTATTGACAGTGAAGAACATGACGAAAGGGGACTCTGTTGATCGTGATAGATTACGATAAGGTTCTTTCGGACAAGATAAAAAGTATAAAGCCGTCGGGAATACGTAAGTTTTTTGATATTGCAGGAACTATGGAGGACGTTATTTCCCTAGGAGTTGGTGAGCCTGACTTCAACACACCTTGGGCAATAAGGAAGTCTGCAATACAGGTTTTGGAACGAAAGCACATAATATATGGACCAAATAAGGGAATTGCTCCTCTTAGAAACGCTATTTCTACACATATTGAGGAAAAACACGGTATTAAGTACGATCCTGATAAGGAGATAATAGTTACCGTAGGCGGCTCTGAGGCGATTGACCTTACAGTTCGCGGACTTCTTGATCCAGGGGATGAGGTTCTTGTTGTAGAACCTTGCTTTGTGTGTTATGCTCCTCTTGTGGAACTTGCAGGCGGCGTGCCTGTTCCTGTGCCGACGCATATAGAGAATAATTTCAAGCTTACACTTGAGGACTTTAAGGACAAGATTACTGAGCGTACAAAGCTTCTCATACTGCCTTTCCCAAATAATCCTACGGGAGCTGTTATGACGAGTCAGGATTTAGAGCCTATCGCAGAATTTATTCGTGATACCAATATAATGGTGCTCACTGACGAGATATATTCCGAGCTTACATATGGAATGAAACATTTCTCTATCATAGAACTGGATGGTATGAAAGAGCGTACGATCTATGTAAATGGCTTTTCTAAGGCTTATGCCATGACAGGTTGGAGACTTGGCTATGTTACAGCTCCTGCGCCTATAATCTCGCAGATATCTAAAATACATCAGTACGGAATCATGTGCAGTCCGTTTATAAGTCAAAATGCGGCTGTTGAAGCCCTTACAGCCTGCGATGCGGAAGTTGCAAAAATGGTGGACGAGTATAACATACGTCGCCGCTACCTTGTTGGTGAGTTTAACCGATTAGGTCTGACTTGCTTTAACCCAGAGGGAGCTTTCTATGTTTTCCCATGTATCAAGAGTACAGGCCTCACGAGTGAGCAATTCTGCGAGAGACTGCTCTTTGAAGAGCGCGTTGCAGCGGTTCCGGGTAGCGCATTCGGTGAAAGCGGAGAGGGATATATGCGAATTTCCTACGCTTATTCCCTCAAACACCTCATGGAAGCTATCAAACGTATTGAAAAGTTCCTGATAAAACTGGAGAACGAGAAAAAATGAGAGTTAAAACAGCAGCAAAGATAAATCTTACCCTTGATGTTACAGGAAAGCTTCCCAATGGCTATCATACCATCGAGAGTGTTTTTCAGACTGTTGGGCTTTATGACGAGATATCAGTGGAGTTGATCGAAAAGGGCATAGATCTCAGCTGTGAAATCCCCAAGCAGTTCGCGGCTTCCGATCCTATACCTTGTGATGAACGCAACATTGCCTATAAAGCGGCAAAGCTGTTCTTTGAGGAAAACGATATGGAATGTGGCTGCCGTATACATATTAAAAAGGAGATACCTTCCCAGGCAGGAATGGGCGGTGGGAGTACTGATGCTGCAGCTGTTCTCTACTGTCTAGGCAAACTTACGGGCAAAAAAGTGAGCAAGCCTGAAAAACTTGGAGCAGACGTGCCTTTCTTTCTTACGGGTGGAACTGCATTTGTTGAGGGAATAGGAGAGAAGATAACTCAAATTGCCGATTATTCAGGAGAAATTCTTGTTATTGCAAAGGGAGAAGGGGGAGTATCCACAGCTCAGGCTTATGGAAAAATCGACAGTCTCATCGCTCCGAAACATCCGGAAACGCAGAAACTCGTGAAAACTATAGAAAGCTCTCCGAGTACGGCTTTCAGTTACTTCGGTAATATATTTGAACAGGCAGTTGAGCTAGCAGAGGTAGATGAAATCAAGGCAATAATGCTTAAAAACGGCTCGCTCAGTGCAGTTATGACAGGTAGCGGCTCTGCTGTTTTCGGACTGTTTAATAGTGAACAGCAGGCAGAGATTTGCAGCACAAAGCTGAGAAATAATGGCTATTTTTCCTGTGTATGTGAGACAGTCTCTGAGAGTTTTATCATACTTGAAGAGTGAAATACAGTGACGGCGATAGAGAATATTGCCGTCTTTTTTGTTGCTTTGCAGAATTGAATATGTTAGACATTTTGATGAAAATTAACAAAATCTATTGACAAGTCTGCTCATTTAAGTTATAATTATGATACAAAATCGAAAAATCGATTTAATTAATAAGTTTGCTGAAAGGTGTTGAATAGTAATTATGGGAAAATTTATCATCAAGGCCACCAAGACAGGCTATACCTTTAGTCTGAAAGCAGGTAACGGAGAGATCATCGCTACGGGCGGAGAGGTCTATAATACTCTCGCAAGCGTAAAGAACGGTATCGCAAGTGTTGCCAAGAACGCTCCCGTTGCTAATCTTGAGGATCAGACAATTGAAGGGTTCCAGTCTGAGAACAACCCTAAATTTGAGATCTATAAGGATAAGTCAGGCGAATTCAAATTCCGCCTTAAGGCAAAAAACGGTGAGGTTATCGTCGCCAGTGAGGGATATGTCAAGAAGGACAGCTGCAAGAAGGGTATCGCAAGCGTAAAGAAGAATGCTGTTGATGCTCCTGTTATTGAGCCGGAGCCTGAAAAAAAGTGAATATGAGTATAAAGGTGTGGTAATTATGGTTTATCACACCTTTTATTATAATCATTATGAATCTTAAATTTCCTGTTGACAATTCTCGTATTGTTAGTATATAATAAGTAATGGCGGAGCTTTTGCGTGTTAGCAGCGCAGAAGCGGTATAGAAACGCTCTTACTGCTCTCTCCCGTGAGTCACCACCGATGGGAGCAATATTATGAAATTTTCAAAAATGCATGGCATCGGCAACGACTATATCTATGTTAACTGTTTCGAGGAGACTGTCAGCGAACCTGAAAAGGTCTCGGTGATACTCAGCGACAGACACAAAGGCGTAGGCTCCGACGGACTTGTGCTCATTCTGCCTTCGGAAAAGGCTGATTTCCGCATGAGAATATTTAATGCGGATGGATCTGAGGCTATGATGTGCGGCAATGCTACGCGATGTATTGGTAAATACGTCTATGATATGGGACTTACTGATAAAACTGACATTACACTGGAGACAAATTCAGGCATAAAATATCTTAAGCTTTATACACAGGATGGAAAAGTCGACTTAGTTACTGTGGATATGGGCAAGGCAATCCTTGTTCCAAAGAGTATTCCCGTAAACAGTGACAAGGAACGCTTTATCAGTGAGCCTGTGAATGTCTGCGGAAAACCATGGAATATCACCTGTGTTTCCATGGGAAACCCTCATGCTGTCATCTTTACGGATGGTGTTGCAGAACTAGACCTTGAAAAGATTGGTCCTCATTTTGAGAATCATGAACTCTTTCCAAATCGTGTAAATACAGAGTTCGCAGAGGTAATCGACAATCATACTCTTAATATGCGTGTTTGGGAGCGTGGAAGTGGAGAGACCTTCGCTTGCGGGACTGGCACATGCGCTACGGTGGTAGCAGCTGTTCTCAACGGCATTTGTAACTATGACGATGAAGTCCTTGTACACCTGCGTGGAGGAGATTTGCGTATTGTTTACAAATCTGATGGAACAGTTTTTATGACTGGGCCTGCAGAGTATGTTTTTGAGGGGAATGTTTCTGACGAGTTTATAAACAAAGCAAAGGAGAATGTTGTATGCCACAGTTGAATGAAAACTTTCTCAGACTTGAGAAAAACTACCTTTTTATTAATATAGCGAAGAAAATAGCTGCTTTTAAAGAACTCCATCCCGAGGCAGATATAATAAGAATGGGTATCGGTGATGTTACTTTGCCCATAGCTCCTGTAGTCATCGAAGCAATGAAAAAGGGTTGTGACGAAATGGGAGTTAAGGAGACTTTCAGGGGCTATGAAGACAGTGGTGCAGGTTATGATTTCCTGCGCGAGGCTGTTTCTCGTTATTATAAGAGCTTAGGAGCTGATGTTGCTCCGGAAGAGATAAGGATAAATGACGGTGCAAAGTCTGATTGCGGAAACATTGTGGATATCTTTGGAAACGATAATATCATTCTAGTTACCGATCCTGCGTATCCGGTTTATGTGGATTCAAACCTAATGAGTGGTAGAAAGATTATATATGCTGACTCAAATGAGGAGAACGGTTTTGCAGCTATGCCTGATGAGTCGGTACACGCAGATATCATATATCTGTGCTCGCCAAACAATCCAACAGGCTCAGTTTACACGAGATCTCAACTTGTAGAGTGGATTGCCTACGCAAAGCGTAATAATGCTATAATTATTTATGATTCTGCATATGAAGCATTTATCACAGACTCTGATGTGCCGAGAAGCATTTTTTGCATTGAGGGAGCAAAGGAGTGCTGTATTGAGATGTGCTCACTGTCCAAGACAGCAGGTTTTACTGGTATGCGCTGTGGATATACTGTTATTCCCGAGAAGCTTAAGGTCATAGCGAGTGATGGTACTGAGGTTTCGGTAGCACAGATTTGGGGCAGGAGACAGGGAAGCAAGTTTAATGGCGTTTCTTATCCTGTACAGTGTGCGGCAGCTGCAGTTTTCACTGATCAGGGATTGAGGCAGGTGCATGAGAATATCGCATACTATCAGGAAAATGCGCGTATTATCTCGGAAACTATGAAGAAATTAGGCGTAAAGTTTACAGGTGGTGTAAATTCACCTTATATATGGTTCAAGTGTCCAAATGATATGAAGAGTTGGGAGTTCTTTGATTTCATGCTTGAAAAGATAGCCGTTGTCGGAACTCCTGGTGCAGGTTTTGGAAAGAATGGCGAAGGCTGGTTCAGACTTACTTCATTTGGAGATAGACAGCGTACTATAGAGGCAATGAAACGTTTTGAACAGCTTGTAAATGAAATATAATAAAAAAATGGGCGGAAAGCCCATTTTTTTATTGGACATTAGACATTAGCCTTTTACTGCTCATATTTTTTACTCTCAGTATGATTTTGAACTTTTAATGTCAAAAATCTATTGACAGAAACTCCAAAATATTATATAATGATTATGTTGTATTTATTTGCATAATATTACTATGGCAGTATATGCAGCTTTGTTTTACATCATTAATCCGCAGTCGAAATATATACATAGAAATAAGCGGTTCAAATATGATTACGGAACAAATCTTGGACGGGGATACTTACGTCCGTCTATTTTTTGCTGGCTGAGATATTGCTCAGCTGTTATCTATATATTTACAAATGAATAAAATAATGCGGCATTTACCGCCTTGAAGTAATAATTAAAACTATGATACAAACTTTTGATTATTTTTACAAAAAGGAGGTAATGCACTGTATGGACTTGGGTGTAGCTATTGTTCTTATACTCGCAGCTCTTGCAGCAGGCATAGGCGTGGGATATGCTCTTTTCTTCAAAAAAGGCATCGCTGCAGGCGTAGAAAAGCGTAAACGTGACGCTGAAGCGATAGTTGGTTCTGCTGAACAGCAGGCCGAGCGTATTGTTGAGGACGCTGAAAAGGATGCTGACAACAAGAAGAAGAGCGCTCTCATAGAGGCTAAGGACGAGATACATAAGCTCCGCACAGAAGCGGACAAGGATATCAAGGAACGCAGAGCAGAGCTGTCACGTCAGGAAAGACGTATGCAGCAGAAAGAGGAGAATTTAGACAAAAAGACTGATAACCTCGAGAAAAAGGAGGATATGCTCAATCAGAAAATCAAATCGGCTGACGAAAAGCTGAAGGAGGCTGACTCTATCAAGAAGAGTCAGATGGATATTCTTGAGCGTATTTCTGAATTTACAAAGGATCAGGCTAAGGAGTACATAATCTCAAAGCTCGAAGACGACCTCGTACACGAAAAGGCTGTAAAAATAGCAGCCTATGAACAGCAGGTAAAGGATGAATGTCAGGAGAAAGCAAGAAGTTATATTTCTCTTGCTATTGCTAAGGTTGCTGCCGATCAGGTGTCTGAGGCTGCTGTGTCGGTTGTTCCGCTTCCGAATGACGAAATGAAGGGTCGTATTATTGGTCGTGAGGGACGCAACATCAGGACACTTGAGACCCTTACAGGCGTCGATCTTATTATTGATGATACTCCTGAAGCAATCACAATTTCTTGTTTTGATCAGATAAGGCGTGAGGTTGCAAGGATAGCTCTTGAAAAGCTTATTGCCGATGGTCGTATCCATCCTACACGTATTGAGGAGATGGTCGAAAAGGCTCGTCGCGAAGTAGAGTATCGCATCAAGCAGGAAGGTGAGCGTGCTGTTATTGAGACTAATGTTCACGGCCTCAATCATGAGCTCATCAAGCTTATCGGACGTCTTAAATTCCGTACAAGTTACAGACAGAATGTCCTAGATCATTCTATCGAGGTTGCTAAGCTCTGTGGAGTTCTTGCCGCAGAGTTGGGCGTTGACGCAAATATCGCAAGACGTGCAGGTCTTCTCCACGATATTGGTAAGGCTCTTACAGCTGAAATCGAGGGATCTCATGTTCAGATAGGCGTTGACGTTTGTAAAAAATACAACGAAAACCCTGTTATTATCCACGCTGTTGAAGCTCACCATAATGATGTTGAGCCGAAAACAGTAATTGCCTGCATAGTTCAGGCAGCCGACGCTATCTCAGCTGCAAGACCTGCCGCAAGAAGCGAAAATTATGAAAGCTATATCAAGCGCCTTCAGAAGCTCGAGGAGATATGCAACTCCTATGACGGCGTTGAAAAGTGCTTCGCTGTACAGGCAGGACGCGAAGTCAGGATCATGGTCACACCTGAGATTATCAACGATGAGAAGATGGTTCTCGTGGCAAGACAGATTGCTCAGCAGATCGAGACTGAAATGGACTATCCAGGTCAGATTAAGATCAATATTATACGCGAAAGTAGAGTTACTGACTACGCAAAATAATGCAACTTGTTGCGGATGCAGAACTGTTTCCGCAGACGTTTCGGCTGTCGGGCATTATGCTCGACAGCCGTTTTATTTTACCGTGTAGACATTGGGAATATATTCCCAGTGCCTTCAGAGTAAAATATGAAATCCATGATAGGATTGTATGAGGGGGCTATATTATGAAAGGAAAAGTATTTGTTGGAGCACTTGCATCTTTAGCAGTTTTTGTTCTTCTTGTGATGACAGCCACTCCTTTTGGAGCGTCTGCTGCATGGATGAAAACAGGACTTATAGGTGACATCAACGGCGATGGCGATATTAACGTCGCTGATATTGTCACTTTGGCCAGGCATTTGAACGGAACAGAAAAGCTGGATGACAAGAGCGTTTATAGAGTAATTGGAAGTAACGATTGTATCATCAGAGGCGTAGGAAAGAGTGATATAATCGTTGCAGCGGATACACAGAGTATACAGAAAGCTGACCTAGACCAGAATGGCATTGTTGAGGTTTTTGACCTTGTGCAGCTCAGAAAGGTTGTAATAGCATCTGTTCCTTGTGGTGAGATACTTAAATGGGAAGAAGAGTTGAAACCAACTACGGTCTCAACAACTACAGTTGTTACAACCACTACGACTACAACAACGGTTCCGCTTCCGTCTCCACCGAAATCTGATTTCATCGTGCCGCCTTTAGTGGATATGTTCGGTAGTATGCCATCCCAAGGAAAGGTCAATCTGCTCATTTTTTATGTAGATTTCCCAGACTGTAAGTTTGATTATGAACCGTCGATGGAGGATATTGAGAGGATAGCCTTTGGCAAAGAAGATGAGAGATCAGCCTCATACCCGTTTGAGAGCTTCAGTGCTTTCTTTGATAGGTCGTCAAAAGGTGCTTTAGAGCTCAGCGGAAAGGCGTACAAGTATACTTGCGAGGAAAAAATAGCTCATTACGGTGCAGACGTTTATAAAGCGGAATTTACCGAAGAGGTAATAAAAAAGATGGACGATGATGTGGATTACAGCAATTTTGATGCCAATAAAGATGGTGTTATCGATGCAATACTCTTCTGTGTACCTGATTCTTCCAACAATGATTGGTGGTCGTGTGCAGGGCCATATTATGGTGATGCTGTTAAAGTTGATGGCGTAACTCCAGGGCATGTTATCACAGGAAACGCCGCTATCAAGAGCTTTAATAACTATGTGAAATTTGTATCTACATACTGTCACGAACTTGGACATTGTATGGGACTCCCAGATTATTACTTATATACTGGGACAAAGGACACAGAGGGAATGCATGGTTCTGCTGGCTTTGAACTCATGGACGAGGCTTATTCTGATTTAACTGCAGTATCAAAGCTTATGCTCGGTTGGTTGAGAGAGGATCAGGTGCAGATTTACGATGCAACAAAAGGTGATCAGACTTTCACAATTGTAAATGGTCAAACTGACGGAGGAAATTGCCTTATCATCCCAAGGGAAGAACTCAATGGCTACAAATCAGAATTCCTTATTGTTGAATATACCACTCTTGAAGGAAATAACAGTCTCCTTGAGCCCACTTTCAAAAAAAGCAGGGTTTTGGGAAGCGGAATAAGCATAAAGCATATTGATGCCAGCATAATTACTAGCAAAGACGGAACACTTTTTAAGTATCAAAGTGGATTAGGCATCTTTCCAGAAAATGTCCAGGGCCGTCGATTTATAAGGCTTGTTAATGAAGCTGAGGGAGAGAATAGGAACAAGACTGATAATTTCTTCCGAACAGGTGATGTTATATCAAATTCTGTCAAAGGGTTTGCATGGTATGATAATTCGGGAAGCGAGACTATAGACCCGATGATTACAATTACTGTTGGAGAATTGAAGGATAACGCTTACACCGTAACAGTATCAAGAAAATAAACGCATTTAATGCAAGAAGGAAAGAAAAACAATGTCAAAATCTATCAAGAAAAACCCGAAAACGATTTTTCACACAACTGAGAAATCAAACTTTATCCTGAATATGACTGAGGAACAGTATTCAAAGCTTGCCTCTTACGGACTTGTCATAGGAATGTTCCTAATGCCGCTATTTACACTTGCTCCAGAGATTAACGACGATAAGTTCTCATATGCTATGACTGCAGGAGGACTTGCTATTGCAGGTGTCATTAATATGATACTTGCCATTATAGCTATAATGAAGAAGTATATAACCAAAACAGCGATGCTTCCCGTATGTGCTTTCGGAGGAATGATGGCATGGGGTGTAGTGTCACTTATAAACGGTTATGATTACGGTGTAGGATTTTATGGCTTTACAGAAAGAGGCGAGGGACTTCTTGCCATACTTTTCTATGGTTGCTTTTTTACTACGGCAATATCAATCAAGCGAAAAAGCGCGGTAAAGCGTGTCATAAACGGTGCTATAGGCGTTGGTGTGTTCAACTGCTTTATAGCTCTTCTACAGATTTTCGGTGGATATCTTTCACATTATTGCAATATAGGAGCTATAAGTGTAGGCGATGATATGAAAGATCTGTATGTATATGCTGCTTCAGGACTTTCAATGTCTCCTCTTTTCCTGGCAATGCTACTCACCCTATCTCTTACAGCTGCTTTCATAGGCTTTGTAACCTCTGATAGCAGGAGAAACAGACTTATTTATCTTGCTTCATCGCTTCTTTTCTCATTTGTCATTATGTTTACATACTCTCTTATAGGTATTTGTGGACTTGTATTTTCTTTGGTTGCAGCAGTTTCTGCAGTATTTATCCGCAAAGCTTCGAAAGTGCGCCTATTATGCGTACCTGCCGCTGTTGTATTTGCAGCTCTTGCGGTAATTCTTGTTAATGCGGGGAATATAGGAAATATGGATTCATATAAACTCCATGACGGACGAATACTCTGGTATGCAGATGGTTTCAAAAGAGCTGGCGCTTCTGGTAATATAGACTCTAAAGTTATTGATATTGACGATACGATAGCGGTTTACTGGTATCTAAATGATACTGCAATGGATATAATTGGCAAAAACAAGCTAACTGGAACAGGTCCGGAGCAACTCATTTATCCTCAGTTGAAAACAGCTGCAGGTTTTGATGATGTCAGGTACATGATAATTGATAAGGGAAACAGGCAGACGTTTGACAAGGTTTACAACGAATATCTTTACACAGCTGCAACAAGAGGTATACCGTCACTTGTAGCATTGCTTATGGTACTTATACCTGTTATAGTTTCTGGCATAAAGGCTGTACGCAAGGGAAAGTTCAACGAGCTATTTATATTGTTTGCAATGACGGTGGGAGGCATTATTTTATTCTTCATCGGCTGCAGCAGTATAGTTTACGCTCCTGTATTCTGGGCAATTGCAGGTGCTTCTTGTGCTGATATTGTAGATGATAAGCTTCCTTTGTCTGAAAAGGTGAGAGATGAAAAGGTAGCTTCCGATAAGAAAAATGATAATGCTAAGAAGCCTGCAAAAAGGGCTAATGTAAAGTCTGGCAAGAAATAATAAAACAATAGTCTGCATATTTGTGGATTATGGATGGCGTTCTTTACAATGAAGTTTGTAATTATTTGATCAGTCTGAGAGATAAACTCTCAGGCTGATTTTGCCGGTATACAGGAAGATTAAAATTTATGTAAGTTTAATCTAACAAAAAACTATTGATTTTTTACTCAGATATGTTAAAATGAAAATACGAGGGGCTTAGGCCCCCGAATAACACGGAGGTGTATGTATATGGCATATATTATTTCTGATGATTGTGTAAGCTGCGGCGCTTGTGCAGCAGAGTGCCCTGTTGGTGCTATCTCTGAGGGCGATGGCAAGTACGTTATTGACGCAGACGCTTGTGTTGAGTGCGGTGCTTGTGCGGGTGTATGTCCTGTTGGTGCTCCTAACGCTTAATAATCAAAAAAAGACGATAAGCAGTTCCGTTTATGGAACTGCTTATTTTTTACTCCTTAATCGTTGCAACACGAGCGAACTACGAATGAATTGCAGTCTGTACACTCGGGAACAGTGGGATTGTCTTCGTGAGTACCGACAGAGATACAGTCAAGAGAGCAGTAATGCTCGGATACCAAGTTGTGTCTGCACTGAGAAACATTACATTTTATGCATTTGTTTTTCTTTTGATCTTCCATGATTAATTCTCCGTTCTGATTATTGGGTTCGTCTTGAACCGATAATAGTATTGCCACTATTCTGCTGGATATGCAGTAGAGAATATGAACGAAAACATAATAAATTATTACATCACGAAAACAAACATGCAGTATTATTGACTTTTAAAAATGATTGTGATAATATTATCATTAAGGAGCACAGCTCCTAATGATATAACATTATGGAGGGGTCCAAGATGTATGAAAATAACAATAATAACATGAACAACGTTTTTTCAGACGGCTATGAAGTTACTGTATCGGGTGTTGACAACATAACGAGAAAAGGCAAGGGAAGAAAGGCTGCTTTGATGGCATGGGGGATTGCGGCAATCATGGCAGGTGGTTCAATTACAGCCTATGCAGTTTCGGACACAGTTAAAAATCAGGTTAAGCTTCGCATATGCAGTCCCGAAAAATACTACGCGTGGGTAACTGAGAATAACTCAGAGACTATCGGTGAAACTGTTGGCAAATATTACAGAAAGCTACTTGATAAACGTGAAAAAGGTCAGAATATCAACTTTGATCTTTCGTTTGAGCCTACTCAGGATGCAAAGAAAGTTTTGAATGAAGAATTATTTGGCAGTGCTTCTGATGTGCCTAAAGAGATTAAAAAAGTTATCAATGGCACTGATAAATACGTTCTTTCTTCTGATTATAATATTAAAAAGAGTACTATTAGCTCGAATACAGAACTCTATATGGATGACAAGAGTGTTCTTCATCTTGATTATGCTGCCGACTTCAAGGATATGGAATATTTTCTCCGTATTCCGGAATTCAAGGAACAGTGGCTTGGCATTGAAATGGGTAATGATAGTGATTTGTACGGTGTTGGCGCAATAGTTAACTCATACATGGCTTTGCTTAAAGATCCGTCATCTGTTCTCTCTCCTGATGAGCTTGAAAAGGAAGTGAACAGGTACGCAGGTGTATGGGCAAACTTTGCTGATGAGGTAAAGCTTGAGAAAAAAGAAAGCGTTGATATTTGCGATATCAACGTGAATTATACAGTAGCTACTGTGGATTTTACAGATAAGGATCTTGAAAAGCTGGGCTTGATGTATCTTGAAGAAATTAAGAAAGATAAGGTTATCAAGGATATCGTTGTCAACAAACTTAATCTCATTGACAACGAAACTGAGTATTTGGAAGAACTCGATGAAAGTATCAGCGAATTCAAGGATAATCTTGAGAAAAAAGATTATGATAACGAAGTCGTTGTAAGTATTGACACATACATCGATGCAAAGGGAACTATCCGTGGTTTTTGTTTCAGAAATGACGATGATGAGTCTTTTAGAATGGTGATCGGTAGGATTGGAAGCAACATAAGAGGAGAGTTAGCGTTTGTTGAAAACAATGCACCTAGATTCACAGTTAGTCTCAAAGCTGATGAAAGTGGCAAGAGCTACACAGGAGACGTTTCATTTGTATATAGCGATTATTATAATTATAACTTTTCAGAAGGTAATTATGATAATTTAAACAAAGAAACAATCAGTGTGAATTTCAGAGAGTTTGAGATAAAGGACGAGGAAAAGGGCTACTTTAACGGCGATTTTTCTATTATTATCCCTGATAAAGCTCCGATAAGTATCTTATGTAGTTCTGACGGTAAGAGTCAGAAGATAAAATATAATCTTAACATGGACGATACGAGCTACGGTGATTTTTCAATAGGGTATTCTGTAGGAAATAGTGCAGATGTGAAGATACCGAGCAAGAACGACGCATTTATGCTTGACATCAATAACATCGATGAGGCTGATATCGACGAATACATAACATCTGATGATATAAGAGACTTTGTAAAGAACACTCTTGTAAAAATTGGCTTTGATAAGGAAATGGCTGAGACTGCAGGAGAGGCTGTCAAGGAAGGCTACGATAGACGCGCTGATGAAAGAGCTTCTGTGGATGATTATGACTGGGACAGCGATGATTTTGACTTTGATTTTGACATTGACGAAGAGGAAGGAAAAGAGTTTGGAAGTACTGAAGGCACTGAGAATAAGGAGGACATCATTGGCGGTGCTGACAATCAATCAGGATTCGTTATCGGTGGTTCAGATGATAACGGACTTGATTTTGAGTTTGACCCCAGCAAGTTCAAATATGAGGATTTCAAGGATCAGATGACAGAAGACGAATTCAACCAGTGGATGGATCTCATGGAGCAGTTTACTAAAAAAGTATCATAAATCAATCGTTCAGATAAAACTAATAAAAGGATTATAAAGAGCGGTAACACTTTGACTATGTATATGGCTATCAGTAATTGAAAGCTATCATATGGTGTGAAGAAAAGCAACTTAAATAGTATAAATAATTACTTTGCAATGTGTCATCTTATAAGACTTTATTATATTTACATTTTCAAACGACCTCGTTCAGAGGTCGTTTTTATTAAACTGGCTTGCCGTAAATTTGATATTAACTTGTATCATACTGGATTTATAAATTATCTTCATACTTAATAAGATATGTTTTGGCACATCTTATAGAAAAAGGGCGGCTTAGCCGCCCTCGTTGTATTTTTAATTTTTAACTGCAATCTCCTTAAGCTTTGTAAGAATAATGTTAGCCGCGTCAAATTTGGACATAAGCTCCATTTCATTTGTATCATCAGGAGTTATCATAGTAATGATATTTGTGTCTGTTCCGAAACCTGAACCTGCCTTTTTCAGCGAATTGGCACATATCATATCGCAATTCTTCTTTATAAGTTTAGCACGAGAGTTCTCAATAACGTTGTCGGTTTCCATTGAGAAGCCACAAATTACTTGTCCCTCGCGTCGGTTTTCACCGATATACTTAAGGATATCAGTAGTACGTTTGAGCGGTATGCTCATATCATCATCTGACTTCTTTATCTTACTTGTTGCAGTAGACACAGGAGTATAATCCGCAACTGCTGCGGCTTTTATAATGATATCTGAACTGTTCAGGCGCTCTTTTACGGCATTGAACATATCTTCTGCAGATTTTACGTGAACTACGTTTACAAACATAGGTGGCTCAACATCGGTATGAGCGGCAACTATTGTGACATCCGCACCTCTTAGCATAGCGGCTCTTGCGATAGCAAAGCCCATTTTTCCACTGGAGTGGTTGGTTATGAAGCGGACAGGGTCGATACTTTCACGGGTGGCACCTGCAGTAATGAGTATCTTTTTTCCCTCAAGATCTTTTTCAAAAGCAATTTCACGAATAATATATTCAAGTAAAGTTTCCTCGTCTGGAAGCTTTCCATCGCCAATATCACGGTTTGCGAGCATTCCACGAACAGGTTCAACTATCTCGTAGTCGAACTTTTTCAGCTTTTCGATATTGTCTTGAACAATGGGATTATGGAACATATTATGGTTCATTGCAGGAGCAATTATTTTCTTGCAAGTGCACGCCATAACAGTGGTAGTCAGCATATCATCAGCGATACCATTTGCAATCTTACCGATAACGTTTGCGGAGGCAGGAGCTATCATTACCACATCTGCTTTTTTTGCAATAGAAACGTGCTCCACGCTGTACTCGAAATTGCGGTCGAAGGTTTCTATAAGGCACTTGTGCTGAGTTAGAGTCTCAAAGGTTAGTGGATGAACGAAATTTAGTGAATTTGGAGTCATTGCAACATGAACGTCAGCGCCAAGTTTTGTAAGCATACGTGCAAGATTGCATATCTTGTAAACGGCTATAGAGCCTGAAACTCCAAGTAAAACAGTTTTTCCTGTAAGCATGGCATTCACCTCATATGTGTAACTCGTTAGGGCAAACCTCGCCCTTATGGCACGCGATTATATTATTTACTGTAGTTTCAGCAATATTGTTGAGAGCTTCCTCCGTGAGGAAAGCCTGATGTGAAGTAACAATGACATTAGGCATTGAAATAAGTCTGGCAAGAGTATCGTCTGCGATGATATGTCCCGAGAAGTCTTGGAAGAAAATGTCGGCTTCTTCCTCGTATACGTCAAGACAGGCAGCTCCTATTTTGCGGGCTTTTATGCCTTCAAGAAGTGCCTCAGCATCAATAAGCGCTCCTCTTGATGTGTTGATGATAACAACTCCCTTTTTCAGTTTTTCTACGGACTTGCTATCTATCATGTGGTAGGTTTCGTCAGTGAGAGGACAGTGGAATGAGATAATATCGCTTCTGCTGAAAAGCTCATCGAGTTCCACATACTCAATATCGTTACCATTTGCAGGGAACTTGTCATAGGCGATGATGTTCATACCAAAGCCACGGCAAATGTTGATGAATATCCTGCCTATCTTACCTGTACCTACAACACCCACGGTCTTTCCGTGAAGGTCGAATCCTGTAAGCCCATTCAATGAGAAGTTGTGATCTCTTGTGCGAATATAAGCTTTATGAACTCTGCGTATTGAAGTAAGAAGCAGAGCCATAGCGTGTTCTGCAACGGCATATGGAGAGTAAGCGGGAACACTTACGACTTTCAGCTTGCCCTTAGCGTACCTAATATCAACATTGTTATAGCCTGCACAGCGCAGAGCGAGAACTTTTACTCCGAGAGCACAGAGCTTATCAATAACAGCGGAATTGACGGTATCATTTACGAAAACGCAGGCAGCCTCACATCCCTTAGCAAGCTCTACAGTATCCTCGTTGAGCTTGGTCTCGTAGAACTTGAATTTAATACTGTTTTCCTTGCCGAATTTTTCAAAAGAGGGAGTATCATACGGTTTTGTGTCGAAAAAAGCGACTTTCATTTTATCACCTTCCTGTTATTTTGTTTATGAGCAATAATTATGAGGCTCTAAGATACAGTATCTTAGAGCCTTATAGCATATTTGATTTTATATCAAAGGTCCTTTTCCATATATCCGCATGTAAATGGAAAAAAATCGAACTTCTTCGTGTAGATATGAACAAATCCAAAACCCTCGTACCATTTTCGTAGGATTCTGTTCTCTTCAACAATGGAAATAACTACCTTTTTACAGCCAAATTTACGTATTTTTTCGAAAGCGTCATTAAGGAGATTTTTACCAATATTAGAATGTCTATGCTGCGGAATAACACAAAGGTTGTTGAGTTCACAGGTGTTATTATCAAAAAGTTTAAGCGAGTAATAACCTATTATTTCATTGCTTCCTGAATAATAAGCGTACATCGGGCGCTTTTCTTCATCAAACTGATGAAATAGTTTCTCTTCGGTGATTGCAAAAGCTGTAAATGCTGGAGCATTTTCAACAGTAAACCCGAACTCGTTAGCAACAGTTATGAAACTGTTGCGTATTAGCTGCACACATTCTGGAATATCGTTCCGTTTTACTTCTCGTATCATTTTTTATACTATTTCAGCAAAGATACCTGCAAGAGAAGCAATGTAAGTTTTCTGAACAGTTTCAGCAGGTATGATCTCGCCGTTTATCTTGAGATCCATAGTAGCGCAGGCATCAGCAACGAGAGTTACAGTATAGCCGTGATCCATTGCTGCACGAACTGTAGTATCAACACACATATGAGTCATCATTCCGCAGACTATGAGTTTTTCAACGCCTAGGCTGCGTAAACAGTCATTAAGTTCAGTGCCAAGGAAACTGTTTGGACAGTACTTGTTGATAACTATATCATTGGGAAGCGGAGCGATCCTTTCGGAAATTTCACAGCCATATGTTCCCTCGTTGAAGAAATCGTCATCGTCGGAATTAATGTGTTTTATGTAAATAACTGGACGTCCGATTTTTCGGCTTTCAGCAATAAGTTCAACAATTCTGTCTTCTGCTTTTCTAGGATCGTGAAGCATACAGGCTCCACCTTCGAAGTAATCATTTTGGACGTCTATTATCAGTAAAGCTTCTTTCATTATACATATCTCCCTTAGTTTGTTATCTATCTTTTTTACAGATGTAAAAACAACTTTTAAATAGTATACCATATTGAAGCGCTCGTGTCAATCTGTTGCACAGTGGTAATAATAACGAAATCTTATGCATATATTGAATCAAAAATGTAAAGTAAGCAAAATACTGCTAATAAAAAAGGACAGGCTAAGCTGTCCTTTTGTAACTGATTATCAGTTTACTTCTGGAGTTACGATATCTCCGTTTTCGTTTGTTATTATCGCTGATTCTGTTGCTGATGAGGCATCGTTTGCTTCTGATGCAGTTGCCTGAACCTCAGGTTTGGCATTGGCTGTCGGGAATTCTGTTGTTTCTAAAGTATTTTCTGTAACAACTTCTGTTTGTTGAGGAGCTTCCGTTTGTTGTTCTTCACTTGCTGTAGTTGTCGTTTCAGATGGGGTGGCAGTAGAGGCAGCGATAAACTCTTCTGATTTCTGAATAGCTGCTGAGTCGTAAGAGTTGTTTTCACCTGTGTAGCTGTAGGTCTCAACATTACATGAGCATAGGCTGATGACTGACAGTATAACTATTGCGATAGTTTTGAATTTCATTTTATTATTCTCCTTTTGTAATTGTAAAGAGGGCGAGACAATTGTCTCGCCCTTAATGATTAGCCAACTTCAACAGTTATTGTATCACTACTTGCAGTGATAACGTCTTCTGAATCAAATACTGTGATTTCGATTTCAGCTGTTACATATTTTTTCATATTTATCCCTCCTGTAAGACCTTACTTGTTTCTGTAGGTCATCGTTGCCTCATAATATTTGTATATAGAGGAAGCTGCATTCTTTGTATTAGTGTCATAGTTAGCATTTAATACAGCATTAATAAATGAGAGTGCAGATGCTTGGTATGTGCTTGTGCCATTGTCAGTTGTGATATTGATTTTATATGTATTGCCAAGTTTGTGGGCAGAGATATTTGTGATGACTATCTTATAACGTCCATCGCTTGCCTGCTTAGTAACAGTATAATCATTTTCACTGAGTCCGTCAACACTTATTGAAATGTTGCCAGAGTAATTCGCGTTAGGAGAAACGAAAACATTTAGAGCTGTCTCTGCATTCAGTGAAAGAGAATAGGTTATCTTATCAATATCGGTTTTAACTAGATTGCTCTTATGTGCGTATTTCTTTACAACTTCTTTAATATCTTCAAAGTTGTAAGATTCTGCATAATACTTGGTCATTTCTTCGTGATCAACGCCGATAGTCCATTTATTAGTTTCTGCAAGCATTGGCTGAACATAGTGACCGTAGTCTGATATAGACTGTACAAGAGCGACCATTTCAGGCTCTAATTTATCTGAAATTTTTTCTACTGCTTTGATATATTCAAGTACTGAGTAAGTTCTTTCTACAGTTTCATCGCCATAGTGGAACACAGCTGTGATAGTATCTGCCATCTGAACAGAAGTAACATAGCAGGTAAATCCATAGTACTCACCTGTTTGGTTCTTGAAGCTTTCGTCAAATGTGTCTTTGGTTGTCTTGCCGTTTACAGTGAACTCAACATAGCTTGCAGCCTTTTCTTCATCTGTGAGACCTGAGAGGTCAAGGAAGAAGTTTACACCAATCTGTCCGCTAAGAACAAGGTTTTGAGTTTTGAATGAAGGAACAGTGAACGGCTCAGCCTCGATGATAACATCTGCTTCGGAAACTTCCTTATATCCATTCTCATAGCCATCAACAGGAAGGAAACATTTACCGTCTACTGTGAAATATTCGATATTGCCGTTAATGCCTTTTTCTGCAGCCTTAGCTTCAACCTTTGTGAGGTCACTTGCAGCAATAACATTCATAGCTTTTGATGCTGTGCCTGTGTAAGCACCGATACCGCTGATCTCGACTTCGAACTCGCCGCTCTCGCTTGTAGAAGCTGCAGAAATGAACTCATAATCAGCGCCCTCTGTAAGCTCTGTAGCGTTTCCGTCAACTACGCTTACATAATTGTTAGGAGAAGCCTTTCCGTTATTGTCAAGAACAATAAGATCTACAGCTGGAACAATAGAGTCGTCTGACAGCTCAAAAGTTAAAGCCTTGATAATAACACTTGCTTCGGGAACTTCCTTGTAGCCATTCTCATAGCCATCAACAGGAAGGAAACATTTACCGTCTACTGTGAAGTACTCGATGTTGCCGTTAACGCCTAGTTCTGCAGCCTTAGCCTCAACCTTTGTGAGGTCACTTGCAGCAATAACATTCATAGCTTTTGATGCTGTGCCTGTGTAACCACCGATACCGCTGATTTCAACTATGAACTCGCCGCTCTCGTTTGTAGAAGCTGTGGAAATGAACTCATAATCAGTGCCTTCTGTAAGCTTTGAATCTTTTCCATTCAGGTCTTTTCCGATAACGCTTACATAGTTGTTAGGAGAAGCCTTTCCGTCGTTGTCAAGAACGATAAGATCAACGACGGGAACAATAAAGTCGTCTGACAAATCAAGAATTATTGGTTCAATGATAACATCTGCTTCGGAAACTTCCTTATATCCATTCTCATAGCCATCAACAGGAAGGAAACATTTACCGTCTACTGTGAAGTATTCGATGTTGCCAACAACACCTATGTTTGCTGCTTTAGCTTCTACCTTTGTGAGATCGCTTGCAGCAACAATGTTCATAGCCTTCGAAGCTGTGCCTGTGTAGTCACCGATACCGCTGATCTCAACTGTGAACTCGCCGCTCTCGTTTGTAGAAGCTGCGGAAACGAACTCGTAATCAGTGCCCTCTGTAAGCTCTGTAGCGTTTCCGTCAACTACGCTTACATAATTGTTAGGAGAAGCCTTTCCGTTCTTGTCAAGAACGATAAGGTCAACTGCAGGAACGATGAAATCATCAGATATTACAGAAGCTGTTCCCTCAATGATAACGTCTTTCTCGGACACTTCCTTATATCCATTTGTGTAGCCCTCAACAGGGAGGTAGTATTTATCATTTACGGTATAGTATTCGATGTTGCCGTAACCGTCCTTGCCAGGTGCCTTAGCTTCAACCTTTGTAAGTTCATCAGCCGAAACTACTGTCATAGTCTTTGAAGCGTAACCCGTGCAGTCACCGATACCGTTGAGTTCAACTGTGAACTCGCCGCTCTCACTTGTAGAAGCTGCGGAAACGAACTTGTAATCTTTGTTTGCAACAAGTGCTGAAGACGTGCCATCTGCATTTTCTGCAACTACTGTAACAAATGAATTCGGATTAGCTTTGCCGTTCTTATCAAGGGTGATAAGATCAACAGGAGAAACTAGATCGCTGTCGGTAATCTCGTATTTAGTTACGTCGTATACGCAATAAGAAATGAAAGCAGTGTCATCCCATTCGTCATATTCGGCAAGCTCTGGGTTGTAGATCACATAATACACTGATCCGTTTGTGAAAGTTTTGATCCACTTAATAGTCTTGTCAGATTCGATAACAGCTTTTAAGCGTGCTGCCTCTTCCTCGTCTAATGATGGATCCATAGTTATTACGAAATCGTTAACTGTGAGTTTTGAAAGATCTGTGGAAACGCCTTTCTTTGCCTTACAAGAGAAGAGGTAATTTGTATCATCGTAATATCCCTGTGATACGTCGATAAATACGCCAAGTTCCGGATTAGGGATTTCGATATCATATCTATGACGATAGTTGACGGACTCGTACTTGAAGTTACCGATATGTTCAGTTACCGTAAAGTTGTTATCTGGACAATCAAAATAAAGTGATTCGTTTGAATAAACGGAGCTCTTTCTATTAAGCCAATATTTTTTGCCGGTGTTTCCCCATGTAAGAGTAGGCTTTATATGTTCTCCGTTCTCAACTCCTAAATCACCTTTCCATAATCTGTCAAACTGCATATATGCTCTTACAGGAGTGTTATCACATTTGCTGCATGGTGATGAGAACTGGATCATTGCTGCGTCAAGATAGCGTGATGTTGCCGTAATGGCTTCCTCTGTTGGATCTTTGAAATGACAGTATTCAGCAACTATCGTGTGTGTTTTTCCAGGTGAGAGTGTGAAACAGCCTGATGATCTGTTGGTAGCACCTTCAACAATACCGTTTTTCTGTTTGAAAACGTTCACGTTGTCAATTGTAAGCTTAAGGTAGTCGATGTTTTCCTCATTGGATACCCAGTAGTTTAGATTTATAGCATGACCATCTTCAACCTTAACTTTGAATGTGGTTTTTGCATTTGAAGTAGATGTATAATACTTACCATAATTGTTTGATCTCCATAATCCAGGAGAGATTTCCTCAAATCCGTAATCTCCCTTTGTTTCAGCAGATACTTCAAACTTTGTTGTGTCGTGTTCTTCAATTGTATTATCGAATGGGTTTGTATGAGTGCCGTTTCCGTTGTCAATGAAATCGCCTCTCTTGGCGAAAACAACCTCTCTTTTGGCGTAAGTGAGGTTTTCATACTGATATGTATTACCCTTTGGCGAATTGAATGTATATACATATTGATCTTTCTCATCATCGTACTCTTCGTTTGTGATGTCATCAACATGAGGAGTCTCCTCTGTTTTCTGAAAATCAGTGTTCCATTGAGTTGGAAATACTAGCTTTACAGGACTGTATATCATTGTGATATCTCCGTCAAAATTCCATAATTCACCGTCTTCAAAAGTTTTTACAGATGAAGTAGAAAGTGAATTTTGAGGACGATAAACAACTGTCAGATTATTGCCTGTCGCATTTCTTAGACTACCATATACATGGATACTGTTTTCTGTTCCTGTTGCGTTTGCAGAAAGGGTAGGTCTGTTAGAAAGAATTCCTGTATTAGCAGGAAATGAGTAGGACGCCAGTGTAATGACTGCGAGAACGCCAGCAGCAACTTTTTTGAAAGAAGATTTACTTGTTTTACCCATCTTGTTTTTCCTCCAATTAAAATAATGTAACATTAAAGTAATTCTGTAAAGTCTTTCTGTGCTGACGAGTGTTGGAACACTTTACTTGATCATCTCTTTACAGATAATATAAAAAGCGCACTCATAAGGGTAGGGAAAACCTTACTCAGTACGCTTTTGAAACTAAATTAAATAGTATGAGGATATAGTTAGACCATGCATTATTTGAAAAGCTGTACAGCGTTTGCATGGAAACTTCCCCCCCCTACATCTATGATTTCCAGTGCATTTTTGAATATTAGCAACTTGCGTCTATTATATCATATCTAAAATTAAATGTCATGTCTGTTTATCTAAATTTCATAATTTATTCATAATAATCGTGCATTGATTACAAACGCTGGCTTTCCAATACGTATAAATTAGTGCGAATATTACATAAATTTACTCCTCGATTTGGTATATTGAGGTTTTATATCGACTGCGTTCAGTATAAAAAAAATATATACCGCATGCATATATATATATTTATAATGTAGTGTAAGAAAGCAGAAAATAGGGATATGGTCGATGACGTTTTTTTTAGTCAAATATCACTGCAGCATTTCTGATTGATAAAGTTGCTTAAATTTGAGTAGTGATAGGGCTCGTTTCTGTTTGACATATATTTTGTTTTATGCTATAATCAAGAAACACTTGAATCATACCGATGATTCGGGCAAAAGTTGATTAGGGGAAAATACATTAAGTACATAAGGAGGTAAATAGTATGAATAGTAAAATAAACAAATTCACAGCTAAAGTGCTGGCAGCTGTTATGCTTGTCTGCACACTCGGTACTTACGATTTCGGCTCTGAAGTGAATGCCGCAGAAACCAGAATGTATATTACAAGTAATTTGCATTCATATTCGTTTGATCCGACTTATAACAAAGGCGCTTGGCTAGATCCAGCAGCAGAGGGCGATTTCCCTTTAATGGTGTTATTTCATGGTTCTGGCGGTCCTGGAAATCAGTCTTCTATCATGATGGACAATATGAACAAATGGCTGAACAAGGGCTATGTTGATCCGATGGTTTTTGTTATGCCTAAGATTGAACAATTAAAGGAACCGTCGTGGGGTATTACGGACTTCGGAGAGTTTATTTCAAATGGATATTGTGAGGACCTGCTTGAGCATATAAATGCAGGGGATTTATCTAAGAAGATAGATTATTCAGTTCCTTATTCCGTTATGGGCTTTTCTATGGGAGGAGCAGCTGCATTATACGCAGGATGTGGTATGGGAGATACTTTTGCAAATGTAGGTGGTCTTAGTCCTGCATGGGTATTTTATTCGAACACAGAATACGGATTTGTAAAAAATGCTTCTGATCTTACATTCCCAAAGAATGAAGACGGCCATTTCATGATGTCTTATGGCGCAGGAGAAGATGTTCAGTTTAAAAATAATGTTCAAAACTTTATGGCAGCTATTGAAAACAATGGACTAAATTTAGAGGGACGTTTCAAGAAATATGTTGGTCCAGCTTCTGTGAATGGAGTCAATATTCCACATGGATGGAATCTATTTTCTAGAGAAATATTCGCTTTCATGTACTATATGAAAAATGAATGCTTGCCAACGCCTGAGATAGTAGAAGTTGCTTGTGGTTCTGGAACAGAAGGAATATACGGAAAAGTTAGTATTAATGGTACATATAAAGAGGGTGAAACTGTAAGTGCTGTTGTTTCAGACAGTAACGCTTCGGATTTCACTTATAAATGGCGAATAGGGAAAAATTACATAAGTGGTGCTACTTCAAGCATTTATACTCTAACCTCAGCTGATGTTGGAAAGAAGATAAGTTGCGAGGTGGCTGATAAGACTGGCAAATTAGTGGGCGTGATAAGTGGTACTGCCGCATCGGAGACAGTGACAAAGTCTAATGTGGTAACAACGGCAATGCCTACAACAAATACGACAAAGGCTACAACAACAACGACAAAGACAACAACTACAACAGCAAAGCCAACAACAACTACAACGTTGAAGGCTACAACTACAACAGCAAAGCCAACAACGACTAAGACTACAACTACAACAGCAAAGCTAACAACAACAACGTCGAAGGCTACAACTACAACGACAAAGGCTACAACTACAACGACAAAGGCTACAACTACAACGACAAAGGCTACAACTACAACAGCAAAGCCAACAACAACGACTAAGACTACAACTACAACAGCAAAGCCAACAACAACGACTAAGACTACAACTACAACAGCAAAGCTAACAACAACGTCGAAGGCTACAACTACAACGACAAAGGCTACAACTACAACAGCAAAGCCAACAACGACTAAGACTACAACTACAACAGCAAAGCCAACAACAACAACGACAAAGACAACAACTACAACAGCAAAGCCAACAACGACAAAGACTACAACTACAACAGCAAAGCCAACAACGACTAAGACTACAACTACAACAGCAAAGCCAACAACGACTAAGACTACAACTACAACAGCAAAGCCAACAACAACAACGACAAAGACTACAACTACAACAGCAAAGCCAACAACAACGACTAAGACTACAACTACAACAGCAAAGCCAACAACTACAAAAACATCGGCTGCACCTCCGAAAGTTATCGTATTCGGAGATGCAAACTGTGATGGACATATTGATATGTCAGACGTGGTAATTGTGATGCAGTTCCTTGCAAATCCAGATAAA